>Ga0307509_10007864_pt1 | contig 13779 bp, 13 predicted proteins | sample 10_EM_MG_FD_202245 | JGI IMG/M metagenome (GOLD analysis project Ga0307509, IMG submission 202245) | Populus trichocarpa ectomycorrhiza microbial communities from riparian zone in the Pacific Northwest, United States - 10_EM | ecosystem: Host-associated > Plants > Roots > Unclassified | place...
ATTCGATCTTATTCGATCTTATTTTCAGAAATCCTCTGCCATTTGGACCCTTCCAAAATGACAATTTGGACTTGGATTATATAATGAGAAATAAGAAGCCATAAGTAGGCATAAGTGTCAAATAATCAACAAAACAAGCAATGGCCATGTTTTCTGATGGCCTGTGAGGGATTCCGGATTTTTGGGACCCGAGCACAGTGAACACGACGCGGCCTTCCTGTGTCGAGGCAATCATTTTGTTGCCCTGTGGTCAGCTTATCATGACCGCCTGCGCGGATTCCACAATTGAGGTCTTGGACCTGGTGACCTTGAACAGCCCTTCACCATGAGCTCATCTCCCGGATGCGAGCTCGGATCAATTTCATTCGGCCGATAGTTTCCTCACAGTGCGGCCTAGCTCTCCACAAGATGAGTTTACTGTGATTGTGCTCCTGTCCTATCATTCCGGACCTGTAGTTGAGTACACCGAATCAGATCCTGCCACAGGGTGTGTTGGCCTCCTTCCAACATCCATATTACACCCTTGGACTCGACCGGTGCCCCCTCTTCTGCCGCCCCTTCTTCTGCCACTCCTGCCTCTGAGCCCGTGGAACCAAACTACATCAGGAAATGGGCACATTGCTTGTTTTGCTTATGCGACTTATTTGATCTTATTTTCAGAAGTCCCCGCCATTTTGGCCCTTCCAAAATGTCAAAATATGGACCTGGATTATATAATGGTAGTAAGAAGACATAAGTGGACATAAGCATCAAATAATCAACAAATAAACAGCCTCCACATTTCCTGATGTAGTGGCCACCATCATCATTAAATGGCCTACAACCCAATGGTGTCCATAGTTACCCACACCTGTGATTATGAACCCAATTCCTTCCAATGTTAGCTTCAAGTTGGATTAAATGTCCATAGGAGGACATGATCCCCGCCAACAAGCCCACCTTTCCAGCTGGGCGAATCGATGGGCTGTCTGCAGCAGCTGAATTGTTATGAGCAAAACTTATGGGACTGGTTGCTGTGTCTGAGGAGGCTTCAGATGTGATTTGGAAAACTGGATGCCCTGCTGGAGGGATGGTATAGTATACAGGGAAAATATTAGACCTTCCTCAATGGATGAAATGATATACTGTACCATCACGACCTTAAGCAATGTCCCATGTCCCACAGGCTCCATCATGCTGCCTATTTCCCCGGTTGTCCTGTGTCCCATGGGTCGTTGCTGCAAGGGACATGGTCAGGTGCTAAAATACCAGGTCCTCATCCCAAAGCCTCTTTTGCTCTTTGCCCACATCAGGACCCTGGCAAAGCTGGAGCTGGGTTTAATACAGATTCGTGTAATTTTAGTCAAGATTTGGGCCTGATATTAGATGCTTCCGGATCAAACTTGTGCCAAAAAGTGCAGAGTATTATGCCCACCAGGTTTACCAGGGTTTTTTTTTCCTTCCTCTCCCCTGTGGCCCATGCGGTCAAGATCAAGAACCCCTGAATGGTTCAGCAGTGCGAGATAGTGCTGGTCAGAACTCAAACAGGGTGCCTACTTGTAATCCAGTAGATTTAGCTGTGAAATGAGCCAACTGAATGGTTTGACCACTGGCACTGGGGGCCTACTGTGAAGGATTTGTTCAATTTCATTTCTTGATCCACAAAACTCAGGCTTCCCTCCCACTTGCAGCTCAAGCCTCACAAGGGTCGGACACCTGGTTCCCCTGGGTTACATCAGCACTTCAGAGCTTTGTCGTATGAGAATACTGTATGACCTGCACCATATTACTCCACCCATCTGTCACCTGTGTCCCCCCTCCCCCATTGGTGGTTGCTTGGGACATGGAAATGAGCACCCATTATGTGGTGTGGGAACATTGCCAAAGGTTGTGATGGTACAGTACTGTGTTACATTGCAGCCCATCCAAACTATCCGCAGTAATGGTGTTGTTGGACATTATTGATATGATTCTTACCATAGAACAAGATCTGGACCCTCTGTTCAAGCCTAACCCAGGGTTTCACCTACAGGTATGCCACTCCACATTTAAACTTGAACAACAATTGTGAACTTGAGGTGTTGATTGGTTTGTAGGGATAGAGGTGTCATGTAGCTGTTACAAGTCACTCTACTGAACCGATGACAGGAACAGACCAGCCAATGACAGTAGGCAAGAAAGTGGTGAGAGGGAATGATAGGTGATAAATATGGATCAAGGTAGTAAGGTCCTTATCATCATAGTACCTCCTAAGGTGACATTTAGAATGTGTTATCCCCAAAACATAATGGTAGGGTGGGTGGTTGTGAATGGGTGGGTTGTGTGGTCTCTCCATTTATAGGCAGAGTCAACCTAAACAAGGATGTTAATATTTATGGGACTTGGAGTGTACCTGCTAATAACATGGAGGAACTTACAATGCTGCCTGCTGTGCTGCATTGGGATATGCCTCATGAAAGAATGGTTGAAATGACTTGGGATATACCTCATGAAAGATTTGTTGAAATGACTTGGATGGTCGTCTTGCAGAATCATACAATCTTCCTACCCATTGTTCAAGTTTCTGAATAGCACCTGGTCGTTGTTGGAACAGAGCTTGTGTTACACGCTCAAGTTCTTCTTCTGTCCCAAGCTCACCATCCATACCACCACCTGCTGACCTGATTATCCAGATCATACCCATCCAGCATTCCAACTTGTCCCACTCTTGAGTATCCTCCAGGGATGTCCTGACATGTAGCTCAAAGGCATTTAATGGCAGCTCCAATGGACTCAAGGCCACAAGCTCCACCAGTAATTCCCAGTATTGATGTGGTACATGTTGAATCCCCTCAGGAGATTGGATGGCACCCAGAATGAGCCTTCTCCATTCACAGTTGGCAACATTACCAGTATGGAGGTGTAGTCCATCCAACAACCAAATAAACCGCTCCAGCCCAACCATTGCAAATGGTTGGAGCCCAATGAACTCAATGGACTTCATGATGGCTTGCTGTAACCTTGGGGGGAAAGGCTGTAGGTGGGAAAGACCAACCAAATACTCTGCACATGTTTTGAGAGATGGATGGGGGTTATGGAAATAACTGCTTGAGGTCCATGCACAGAGGAGATCTGCAATTGCCTCACTTTCCCCACTGTGGAAAACAATGTCAACTATTTTTTGGCAATTTTCCATGTGGGTGAGTTTAGCATCTATCCAACCATTCTCAGGACTGATGTGACGGAAACCAATTTCCAAAGCAAGAAGGAGGGTATCTTCATCCTTCTCAAGGGTAGAGTGGCTCTCACACACCATGGAACACCACCCATATGCCACCTCTGTCAAGTAGTTGTTTCGCATCTTCAAACCACGGAAAAGAGCCAGCATATGTGGGAGAAGTTTGCATTGAGGGTGGGAGGTGTGGATGGCTGCTCCTATTGCTAGGGAGAATTGTGATATGGTCTGATCAAAGTGATCACTACCAAACAACAGTGTGAGTAACCTGGAAGATATGAATAGTAGATAATGTACTTGTCCTGGATTTGCAAAACATCTTTATTGATAGGCCAGCCAAGGATAACACATGATGCCAGAAGGTGGTTGAGAAACATGTTCAATGGAATGGCAATCTGGCCTTCCTGGACAAGGTATGCCCCAATTGAGTCAAATGTGTCTGGTGTATTCTGCTTTGCCAAGGACAAGTGCAAGAGTACATTTGAAGTCCATTGCAAATATGCGGGAGTAAGACTTGGGGAGATAGGATATATCCAAATAAGGATGTTAGAGGCATCCTGGCATCCAAAGACTCCAAGAAGATCCCCAAGGTCACAATCAAGAGATAGGTTATCATAATGGATGACTGGGAAGGGGAATCTGTGTGCAGACTCTGCAGATTTGCACAATGCACGAATGTGGATCCACACAATGGCCTGTGCAGAGTAGTATGCCCTGTCCCTCAACCCAGGATATATCTTCCCGCTGGGGTCAAAACATGCCTTGAGGGTGGTAACAACTAATTGATATGGGGGTTCTACATCAAGTCCATCCTCAAACCATCGGATCACACCAGCAAGCCGGATGGCAGCATCAAGTGCCTCTGGGTCGGTAATGTTCCAGAGAATCCATGAAACACACCGGACATCATTGGCATTTGTGCTCTGAAGTGTTACTAGAGCCTCAGGTTCCAACCACAAGGGAGTGTCTGGGACGGTTGACAAAGGCAGGGTTTGTGGAAGGTGAAGTGCTATTTGGAGAATCTTGCGTTGGATACTCTCCCACCACAGGCGATGGAGGGGGACTGGTTGTGGTACACGTTCAAGGGGTGCCAACTGTGTGACTGGTAGAGGGGGATGATGGGGATGGTACCACCATTCAACCAGTGGCAACCAAAACATTACATGGAGTATTTTGCATGCAAAGAGCATGTCCTCCCAGAAATGCTGCCAGGTATCTGATGCCAGTGACCAGGGTAAACACTTGTACAAATATGCACCAGTGGAAACAACAGGGATGAGTGTGGTGATTATATGGGGTCCAATCTTCTCCCATGAACTATGCAGGACATCAGATACTGGTGTCTGAAATGGACAATCATTTGAGGATGTGCCAGCAACAACAATCCCAAGGTAAAATAGAACTCCAAGCACAGTGAGGGTGATGAGGAGGGTTGCAACAGAGGTATTGATGGATGCCATGTGTAGGCAGAGCCCACAGGCAAGAAGGACGAGGGCAGCCTGGAGCATCAGTGGCAGACTTTCAATGAACATGTGGAATGGCCATTTCTCGAGCCCATCGCGTTTGCGTTGACGGTCTCCGCAACGCTCGATCATTGACCCCCCCGTGTTTCGTAAGTAGCGGTTAAGCCACTGTTTCCCCAACATTGCGATGAATGCGGCAAGCAGCGAGATCAGGAGACTCGCATACATGAGTCCAGTGACAGTGACAATCTCACTAGGAGGGTCTTCCTGGGCCGGTGGAATGGTGGGGATTTCAGCTGGGGCAATGGATTGGTTGAGGGTAAGAAGGATTGCGCGAAGGATGGCTGCTGATTGTTCGTTCGGATCGGTTTCAAGTTTCGAGTGGATATCAATGACGAACGCCGAACTGATGGCAGAGAACAGACCGGCCTACGGTAACAGGTGAGATGGGCAGCGAAGATGAAGGGGGGCTGACGTACGAAAATCAAGGTGGTATTGAGATCCTCGTCGTACTTCCTGACATAGTCCGTGTCATATTCAGTTGCCTCTTTCTTGTACGTTGTATAGAAGTCAAGACGGGCGTCGTCGGTCTTGATGGGTTGAAAGAATACCCTGAGAGCATCTTGGAGGCTATGTCCGTTGAGCGCCCAACGACCCAACCGACGCAAGATACCAGACGTACCATTTTGGGTCAATTTGGAGTGGTGGAGAGTCCTTTTCACCCTTATCGCCCTTCTCATCCATGGTTCTTTGCGTGTGAGCTGGTGTGGTTGGTGGATGGCGAAGGCGGGGCGAGTTAAGCCTGGGATTCGGCCGCAACGGTACTGTGGGGAAATATCTAGGGGTGGATAAGACAGGGTGCCCTTGAGCAGTTCGTGAACTGAGAGCGCACCGTAGACCTTGGGGGTACCGCCAGAGAGGAGAAAATTTCTCCCGAGCGCTGGAATGGAAGCTCGATGGATCTAGTACGGCCCAACGTCACGCCCTGGCGGGCCTCCCACCATAATGTTTTCAAGCTTGCCCCTTATTTCTCAACTGATACTGTTCTATGGATGTGTCCTGATACAAGAGGTTCCCTTTGAGATGAGGCCGCCCGTCTCCGAACGTCTCTCATCTTCCCGACCCTCCACTCGCGACGGCGTTACCCACGAAACCGATGGGGCTCAATCGATAGAGATGCCATATTCTCGGAAGCGTGCCGGACCTGTACGCATTCTCCCAACCGACGGTCACTCACTGTTGTCTCGGAATTCACGCCCCCTCCTGTAGGATGGATGGGTTCTTGACCCCAGAGGGAAAAGCGGCTTCTATGGTTGCCTCCCCGTCGGAGGTCGTAAGAGGAGGACTTGGGTACGGAGCGAACTGTACCTGGCGCTGCTGCACAACACTCGCCGTTCCTCCAACATCGTTTCAAATATCTTGTTCCCCGGTTTTGCTTGAATAGTGCAAGATCTTCCCCCAGTAACCGCGGTCAATCCAGTCGCCTGATGTGTATTCACCGTGTTTTGGATGTATTTTAGTAGTATGGGTAGGTTCACGCAATAGTAGCCTGCCTGTAACACCCCAGGTATTCAGCGGATACAAACGCGAACCCACGGGTGGAAAACAAGGAAGAGTTCGTTTTGGAGTGGTAAGAGAGGGGGATATCAGCGGGTCATGGGGAGAGACCAAGAATATATATGTAGAGTGGAGAAAGAAGAACAACGAAAGCACGATAGCGCGACTAAGGTAAAAGGGAGAGTCCGGGAATGTGTCGAGTTACGATGAAGCTTTGGTGATCTTCTTCGCGGTTCCGATGTTGGTGTTATTCACCTGACAACACAGGTCAGAATGGTTGTAGAGAGGTGGGAGTGAGGTTGAAGTGAAATTACCTTGGTGGCGAACCGCAAGGAGCACAGCGACTCGTTCATATGAACGTACAAGGGCGACAGGTTCAACACCATCAGCGTTTTGGAGTTTCCGCTCAGCGAATGTTGCAAGAGATACGTCAACTGAAACATTTCTCTCATTAGCGGGCGGGCGTGTTGGTAATCATAGAGAAGCTTTACCTTTGAGTTCCTATACGGGATATGCTTGTCGCTCTTCCCATCTCCCTTCTCACCCAACGCGGCAATGACATCTCCGAGGGCACTCAAACTCTTATTGATGTTCTGCGTCTCTTTCAGCCTATCTTTGTCGTTCCCAGCCCCGCTCTTCTCAAGTCGCTCCGAACCAGCGAGATCGACGAGGTTGAGTGAGCCTTCGCAGGTATCCCCGCTCGCGAGGTTCTTTCCCGATAGACGAAGAGTAAAGACCGAATGCGAGCGAGACGATCGTTCACTGGTAGAGACGGCGGAAGTACGGTTAGCGAAGCTCGAAGTGGATTGGAGGTGACGACGTACTTCATGAGGGTAGCAGCAACCGTCCGCCTCGACTTGGCGAGGGAAAGGAGTGATTGCACTTGAGTGGCCGAATGGAGGGGAATGACGTTCACGTCCGTGACTCTCGTCGAGGTCTTGTCATGTTTGATCTCGTGCTTCTTCTTGTCCAACTCTCCAGTTCCAAGAAGGTCGTTAATGGTCTCGTTATACTACGCGATCTCAGTCGGCCTGGTATCCCCAAATATGTGGTCGGACTTACAATCTCCAAAAACTGGCCCTCCAACTTGTACTCCCAACCTTTCTTCTTCATCACTTCCGCGACTTGAAATACCTGATCCACGGCGCGAGGGATCATACCCTTCGTCAACTCCGAAACTCCACCCTCCATAGTGAAAGATTTGCCGGAGCCGGTCTGGCCGTACGCGAAGATACAGACGTTGTATCCGTCGATGCAGCTCTGAGCGAGCTGTGAGATATCCTCGAAGACTTCCGATTGAGTCGAATGTGGTTCGAAGACCTAAAATGGGTCGTGAGTAATGTTAATCCCGGAACGAATGAGCCCCTTACCCTGTCGAAGGTGAACTGCCACGTCTCCTTGCGTTCCTGGCCCGTGGCGCTCTCGCTGGTCGAGTTCAAGACGATCTCCTTGTGATCGAGCCGATCAGGATACTCGATCCTGGCCGTAACCTCCGAAGCGTCCTTCGGTGCTTCTCCGGGTTCCGCTGTCAGTTCAGAAGGCAACGGGGGTCGTACTCGACAGAACACCCGGATGTTCCCTTTGAGCTCTTGGACCATGTTATGCAGTCGTCTCCGGGACATCTCCGCTTCCTGCAAATCTTGTTCCAGTTGTTGAGCTTTTCGTTCGGCGTCCTCCCACTTGAGGCGGTACTCGGAGGCGGTGGAGGAGTTGCAGTCGGAGGAGGCTTGAACGGCTGTGAGTTGGGCCTGCAAGGCGTTTATTTGCGCCTTCAAGGCAACGAAAGTGGTTGACTGTTCCGATATGGTGGCCTTGAGGATCGAAGAACCGGTCCTCTCTCGTGAGAGGTCTTGAGCCGAGAGTCGAAGGTCCTCTTCCAAGTCCTGCACCTTCCTATCCCTCTTCCGTAGATCGGTCTCGAGATCCGCAATCTCCCTCGCGTGTTTCTTGTTGATCGAATCGAGTTCATCTTGGAAATTCATCAGCTCCCGCTTCTGCGAGACCTCCTGGCTCTTCGTGGCCGCCAACTCCCTCGAGAAAGCCAGGTGGTTAGCCTGAAGCTCCGAGAGCTTCGCCCGCTCGGATTCCATGTCCGCTGCCAGCCGGGCGGCGTCGGCAGCTCTAGCAGATTCGATCAGGGCCACCTGAGTCTGTAGTTCTTGGAGGCGGTTGCCCTCGTCGGGAGGTATTGGTTTCGCTCGGTTATGCGTCGAAGACACAGACCTAGCGGTAACGTTCCTACCAGGGACAGTCGGACGCGTGGAGGATGTGCCGAGGCGAGAGGAGACGGCGGTTGATTTGGGTGGTGCGCTTGTTGCCCGGGTGATAACCCGCCGAGGACCAGTGGTCGTTGTCGTGGGTGGTTTTGAGGTCGCGGAGGCGGGTTGGAGGTTCAGGTTGGCTGCAGTTTTCGATGGACGGAGGGGGAGTTGTGAGACTGCAGTCGATTCCTGGATAGCGGGGAGTTTCCTGGGGCGATCCTGGTCATCGTCGCCAGAGTTGACAGCCTTGCGTTTCAAACTGGCCATGACAGGCAGGGAAGAGGACGAAGAGAGAGAAGAAGACGGAAAAGAGATCGTAGGCGGACCTACAGTCACGTTTTCGTGGTCAGTGTGCAGCCTGGGCAAGCGGGACATTTTGACGTTCGAGCGTTTGAGAAGAAGAACCAAATCCGAACCGCGTTCTCACCCAGTCATGTGATCTTCGTGATCTTCTCACGTGCCTCTCCCCACCATGTCCGATGCCGCTGCGTCCACACCCGATCCGTACCATGAGAAGTTCAAGGTGTGTCACGGTTAGGCCGCGTTTGAGTTCGAGCTGAGCGTAGGTGTGCAGGCCAGGGAAGTTTACACGAAAGTTGTAGAGTGAGCTCGTGCCACCTTAGACCTGTGGTCGGGGAACGGTGACCTCCTTTAGTCCCTGCGAGACGGCAGCCAAGGCTTCGATGGATTGTCTGGAGAAAAACGACTACAAGCGGTCTCAGTGCCTCCATGTCTTTGAGGCTTACAAGGAGTGTAAGAAAACATGGGTGCGTCCGCCGTTCTGCGGTCCGCGCGCCCTTTTGACCCATTCGCAGCTCGCCCAGAGGAGGGCCGACCGGAGAGCAGGCAAAGACGCCTCCCTAGTATAAACGCCCTTCACCGAAGGTCATAACACCGTAATACAATGAGCATCCCTTTGTTATCCGCAATGACCAACAAGGCTCCTTCACGATGAACGCCCCTCCTTCCACTTCCGGTACGATCCAGGTCCGAAACCCCTCTCGCCCAACGCCCCATCAACAACTCTCATCATCTCTATGACTTTCTCTTCCTCCCACGACTTCCCCGCGATTTGCACGCCCACAGGCAACCCGGCCATAGCCTCGACGTCGTATACACCACCTTGGTTGTAGAGTCGTGCCTCAACTCGGCTCGAGCCTTGCCCCTTTCCTTCCCCACGTACTGTCCACTCTTCCGTAAGGCCGTCAAGCTTTGGGTCGACTCGGGTGACGGGAATGACCCCCACGGGACTGTCTACGATGTTATATAGAACCGTGGAGGTCACGAGCATTGACAGGAACCGGCATGCACTGTTGATATGTCAGCACACAGACGACATTGAACCGTATGGTACTTTTCTTACCCATGGGGTACTGCGGGCACCGGTTGAACCGCCGAGATGATACCATCGAACCCGTGAACCTCCCAGACCTATATTGCCCAATCAGTGGAGAGATATCGTCACAATGCGGCAAGGGATAACCTTTTCATAGAACTCGCGAATATAAGCATCCTTGTGCGCTTCCCATTGCTTGAACTCGTACACGTCTTTGTAGCGTGAACTTGCGATCAGTCGAGCCAATAGATCGTCTCCGACGACGTTCTTGAGGACCCATACGGAACACCATCTTGCCCAACCTGTTCAAATGGTGAGAATTCCATCTGTACCCCCGTCCTAACAGTACGAACCCCAGATGCGAGGACCCAGCAGCGTCAAAAACATGGAAGGCCCCTGAATAGCATTCGCCATCACTTAGGTGGGCCTGGATACAAACGTTGCTCACCACAGGGTCCGACCCGATCACCGACCTCAAATTCTGGTAGCCGTCTGAAGAGGTCAGAGCAGCGAATATTTCCGTACACCTTGCCGCTTTGACGCTTCAGGTCAGATCAGGTGAACGGAACTGAGGAACTGCGCGTACGCGATGGAATATCAAACTCGACACATTCGTGCCCTTCCCGCCTCAATGCCCCGATGGTTTCTAGAACCGCCCTCTTGCAAGCTGGAGAAGCTTTGACCAACCCATCCATCAAATAATAACCAAACTTGAGCTTCTTCGGCAGCTGAACGTCTCGGTATGGTATTGGTGCGGGGAAGTAGAATTTGTCACTCCCCCGCCTCCCGATGACCGCCCGGGCTGCCGCTTCGAGGTCCTCGACCCCCCGGCCCATGGGCCCGTTGACCGCTGAGACATTCTTAAACCCAGGGTCGATAGCTGAGTCAACGTTCATGGAGTTGGTGAGTGCCCAGTACCTGAAACAGATTGGCACGTACAAGAGTTGTTTGAGGTAGCAATCCGACCAAGACCCGGTTTCAGCGAGTAAATGCCGCAGTAGTGAGCGGGAATCCTGAGACTACCCCCGATATCGCTGCCCCATCCGAGCGCAGCACCATCCATAGCGAGGATCGCAGCCTCACCACCAGAAGAACCTCCCGTGGTATGATTTGGGCTATACGGGTTTGTGGAGATTCCCCATACCGGGTTCGCGCACTCGAACGAGAGAAGAGTTTGTGGGACGTTGGTCTTGACGAAAGGTATACCGCCTCCTTCTCGGATAAACGTGACGAGCTAGATGGTATAGAACGAGCGAACCCCCGTTGTTAGAATGAAACGATACGTCCAAGATGTTCGAATGTGGAATGGCATACGTCTGAGTCGCGTGTAGAGGGCTTGTTGGACCGTCCCGTCGCACCATTTGTCGTGTCGTACCCTTTCACGTCGTCTGCGCCGTACTCCCCGAGTTCAGCCGTCGTGGTGGTTCGGGAAGATTGGAAATCGGATACCACGCACTTGAATCCTTCAGACTCATGGGGATCCCATGCAGCGGACCTTTCAGCTTCCCCGTACTCGCGAAGTAATCGTCAAGTTCCTTAGCACGCTCCAACCCATCCGCGAACAAGACTATGAGAGTTCGAGAAAGTCAGCACGCGTCACGAGGATCGTACGAATTCCCTTGCCCTCAGTGATGCAGTTGGTTTTGCCATGGGCGATGACGGCCGACTTGATGAACGCCCTGAGAATCTGAGTCGAGGTAAACTCCCGGTCCCGGATGGACTTGACGATCTCCACACCTAGCACCATTACAATTGTTCGTTGGACTGGCTGACCTCCAAGTAATTGTGAGAGCGGCTTACCGCTTTTGCTGACGATGGCAACCTCTTCGGCGGTCAAATGGCCGTCCGCCTGGTGAGCAGCAGCCTCGGCCTCGATTGCAGCGTCTCTCTGCGCCCGCTTGCCAGAGACGGTCGCATGGAAGGAAGCAGAGGGACCGAAGGGCCAAACCATGTTCAGAACGTTCAGGTGGGAGTTTGAGCGCAAAGACGGCGTGTTATCTAGTCGCCTCGCGGGAATGACACGTCGTTGACGCGCGTTTTCGCGGATCGAACTCTATTCATAGCTCGAAACTTGACGTGTGACGGATCGACGTCCTCCCCAGGTGTTGTGATGCGGAGTCGTTCAACGCTCCGTGCATCATCTCCAAATACCCTTGCAAACTTCTCTTAGTGTGTGTGTGTAGCATTCCCCAATCCGCTCCCAGCGATTGGCTGGTCAACGTTCAACGTTCGACACTCGGCCCGAGCGATTTCATGCACTTCCGCCCAGGATGCTTCGAGGTCGAGTAACCTATGAGCCCGAAATCAACGCATTGGTTTGCACCAGCTTCGGCACCAGTCAACACGTGGCCTGTCATCCAATGGTCCGTGGACTGGGCGCCCGAATTGGTCCATCACTCTGACCTTTCCCTTGCCAGATGGATCGCCTTTTCGAAAAAAAATCCAAGAAAGCACACAAATCCACCCAGCGGCTCATATCTCTGGGAATCCCTACCAACATCGCCGCTGGACCACTTGGTTTCCGAGCGGAGTTGGACATCGAGCCCAGAGGTGGGAGTCGTTCTTCTCACAATTTCGAATATCAGTCTGACTCAACTGTGACCCTAGATGAAAACGACACGAGGGCTTCACGGATTGTGTTTCAAGACAAGAAGAGGGAAGACCAAGGACTTTCTGTACCGGGAACTTCGACCGCCGGTGCTTTAGTTGGTGGGGGCGAACACGGTGACGACCCTACGGGTGAGTACTTCCGATCCCTGCCCCGCGGTCGATTTTTATGTGGGTCTCTGCTCCTCTCCTGTCAGACCTTGAAAGTATTAGCGACACTAGAGAGGAAGACGGCGGACCAGCGATAACACCGACGGGTACGCGTCGAACCTGGTTCGTCATTCGCTCTCTACTAACGCCTACCAGTTCCGGAGAGAGACCGCGAGGACATGGTGCTTGAGCCTGCCTCCGTTCCCATCGACCCCGCGAAGGAGGCCGCACGCGGTTTCAGTTCACTCAACGATGCTCTAGAGGCCGTTTATACCGATTACGAGGTTCGCTTATGACCCCCTGCTCAAAGTTATTTGATTCACCCGTCTGCAGGAAACCATCACCGTCACAAACAAGATCGAAAACCTCCTCTCACGCGTAGCCGCGCTCGAGGCGCTTTTTGCAACACGCCCATGTGACGTGGCGGACCAGAGGCGCCGGAGTGAGCTGATATGGTATGACATTGTTTTTCCCCAAAAACTTGATGTTAAGTTCCTCCCAGCCAGATCGAGGGCTACGAGGAACAATTGTGGTCATTGGGTGGGGCCCCGGGGCTACAGCAACTTGCTGGCCCCGCCCAAGACAATGAAGCTGTGCTCGGGCTTCTCGATGATCTACATGAGGTCCTCTTCGACCATCAGGTTAGTTCACAACCCATCGCTCTTCTCAATATTGACAAGGACAACAGGTTGCACAACAAACAACAATCTATGAACAAGGATGTAGACTAATTGTGAGTGTCCCCATTTCACACCCGAACCAATGAAATAACCTCTTTTGATAGGGCTCAGGTCCTTTTTTTTTTTCACTTTCTATGGCAGATACCTGACATAAGCTCTCAACAGCTGATGCCGCCATCCTCAATAATTTCGGTTGTGCACAGGCAGCTGAACATCGGCACAGTGACCGCGATGGCTGTATGAAGGGAACCCGTGGAGCCATTCTGGACGAGATTGAGCTCTGGACGAGAGATTTTGATCAGCCCCCTGTCTACTGGTTGAATGGGTTAGCAGGAACAGGGAAGACCACCGTTTCGCAGACAATTGCAGAGAGGGTGTTTGCAAATGGACAGCTTGGGGCCTCCTTCTTTTGCTCAAGGGACTTCTTGGATCGAAGCAATCTTCAGTTCATATTTCCTACCCTTGCAGTCCAGCTTGCACGGAAGTATGACAAGTTTCGATCAGTCCTTATCCCATTGTTGTGGTCAGATCC
>Ga0307509_10007865_pt1 | contig 13777 bp, 17 predicted proteins | sample 10_EM_MG_FD_202245 | JGI IMG/M metagenome (GOLD analysis project Ga0307509, IMG submission 202245) | Populus trichocarpa ectomycorrhiza microbial communities from riparian zone in the Pacific Northwest, United States - 10_EM | ecosystem: Host-associated > Plants > Roots > Unclassified | place...
ATATCAAACGTGGCCCAACATATAACACACTTGATCACACTCGAAACTTTACCAGAGACATCGTGCAACACGCGCCGTATCAAACGCGCGATGACACAAAAAAAGAACGCAGGGGACGAGGAGGGCTATGAATTTGTTTAGATTTGTTCATTATCCTCTTCAATCGTATATTCGATTTGATCGCCCTTCGCAATAATTTTGATATTCGTCGATAGCATCGATAGCGATCTATCGAATTGATACTTTTTGATAGCCGCACGAAGCTCATCAAAGCTGACTAACCAGTTTGGAATTTTATTTTTTTGTTGATTGCGATTATCCATGTCTATATATATCAATCGATAATGAATCGCATTTTCAATATTCGCCAATTCTCATTCTTACCCTCTGCCTACAATAATCGTTGCAGGCAATGCCGATTTAGATACTGCCCGATCTGCGGGAGTCCAAACCATTGCATCATGTATCATTTTGGGATTCAACGAGAGCGAATTGAGCAGATCGCTGCTTAATTAATTATTTTTTTTTTGACTTACGCGTAAGCTTAGCATCAAGCAATTGATCTATCTGCAATTGCTGCTTACCACAAACCTGAGTTAGATCATCAATCTTATGTAAAGCACTTTGAAGAGCTTTATGGAGTAGAGGAATAGTATGCAGCAAATTGACTACAAGGCGAGTATCAGATGATAAACTAAGTAGATCTCCATTAGCGCATTCAATAGTCTGCTCAGGCAATGGAGAATCTGCTGATGTATAGCCAACAATATCATTGTAGTTATGCTTGACCAATTGCTGAGCTGAGTATCCATAGTGTTTGATTTCTGGATTGCATTTATATCCATATTCAATCGGGATAATATCAAGAACGAACCGCTCGCTCGTATCCTCAGAAATTGGTATAATATCTTGTTTAAGTCGCTCATCTGATAGAACATCAATCTCACCGCTCGACACCATAATGCCTCCCGAAGTTTTAATCGAGAATGCGCGGTTGGTAAATCCAGTTGCCGATCCAGCGCCTCCAGAGTTGAGAAAACCAAATCCAGATGCTGTAGATTGTGTATTGGTTCCATTAACCTCGAGAGGGCACGATGGAGAATTCGTTCCGATACCAACGCTCGAATTCGAAGATTTGATGAAGAGCGTGCTATTAATATTGATATCACCATATGTGCTCGTGTTATAGTTGTAATTGAGAATTGTACCAACATTCGAAGCTACTTGCATATGCAATCCTTGTGCATTAATACTACTTAGACTTGTGATATCTGATCCATATGTGTGGAATCCGGAATTGTTTAATATTAATGATCCTTGCTGAGTCAGACTCATATTTTGAGTACCATTCACAGCTGGTGTCGAGCTCACGTTCGCATACCAGGCATGAGCCGATCCAGAGACGTATTGTAGAGTCGAATTATTCACACCAAGCATGTATGATGGACTCGTGTTATTGGTTTGAGCAAGACAAAGGATATTATCTTTGCCTGCATTGGTTCCAAGGTCCATTTTATGACCGTTGCGCGCTGTAATACCACTCAATTGAATCTGCCCATTGTTTCCAAATGTATAATATGTATTAGTTCCGCCATTAACGCTTGTTAGCACGATATCGCCTCCAGAACTGGTATTGATGCTTGAATAGACTGTGCCACTGTAGTAGTTCGTGATATGGTATCCAACGCTTGTAATGCTTAGGGTGCCTCCTGTATTAGAAGAACTACCAATGGTAGCCGAAGTAGCAATATTAGCTATTGATCCACAGTATAGCTTCTTAGCGCATGAGAAGCCTCCCAATGAAGTCAAGGCGCCACCATAGGTTGAAGAGGTCGCATCATTCGTTCCGTTGAAAGAGCAATCGCTTGTAGCTTGTATTTGGAACCACCGGTTGCTTCCATAGAATCCGAAGTCAATTCGATTTAGCGTGCTACCAGCACCCGAATAGACAAATGACATCTCAGCTTGATTATTATTGGTAGTGCCTTGCCCAAAGCAGATATACTGATTCCCAGAGATTGCCAACCCTGAATTCAATGCACTGATAGCTCGAGTGGTATCAGTAGATGTACCTTGCAGGATAGATCCGCTCACAGATGTGTGTGAGCCTACATAGAGCTTTTTCGCAATACCACACCCGCCCGAAATAGTCATAGCACCACCAATAGTCGAACTGGTTGCATCTTGAGTCGCCAGAAACGATGTCCATCCTAAAATGTTCATAGTCATTAGATAACTACCACTGGCATACATATAGAGCATATTGTTGTAAGTTCCATTTGTGGTTCCTCGTAGGCCCACCTCGAATGTGGTACTATCATTTTGAAAAGCAACTGTTGATCGCCCAGCACTATTGGATGATGAATTTAGAGTAATTTGGGATGTTCCATTTACGATCGATTGAGCTGAGCAGAAAATCGATTTTGCAACTCCCAATCCACCAGCAGTGATCATCGAGCCCGTAATTAAACTTGATGCGTCAGTAGTGGATGTATTAGAATATTGGCCGAGCTGTGTAATTGTTGTCACACCAAATGAGTTCAGACTCGTAATTGAGTTTGATAGATCCGTTTGCATAAGCTTACCCGCTTGAGCAATCCCAGGCGTCGATGGTAGAAGGCTTGTACCTACAAATAAGACCGATGCTTGAGTCGTAGTTAGATAGTTCGTGAATTGCCATGCCTGATCGTTGAAGACATTGCTTATGAACAAAGGCGCGGGTGTTAGCATTTTGTCTGCTTTATATATATAATTTGAGATAATCATGCCTCCTAAATCAAAAAATGCGTCAAAAATGATCAATTTCTACAATACGCTTGAACTACCCGAAAAGGATAATCCTCACTATGATGAGCATAAGATGAAGGTAATTTTCAGAGGGCTCATTTGCACGGCATCTGGAGGAGGAAAAACTAATCTCCTTATGAATATTCTCTATTCGATGAACAATACCTTCTATCAGATCATCATAGTCACCAAAGAACAAGAGCCTCTATACGATATGCTACAGGAGAGACTCAAAGATCGCGTGTCCATTCATTATGATGGCAAGATTCCACCTCTACCACCACTTAGCGAACGAGAAGCTGGCATTATCATATTTGATGATATGGTACTCACACAATCGAAAGAGATTGGTGAGATATTTATCCGATGTCGCAAACAACACTATAGCGCTATCTTCATATCTCAGAGTTATTTTGGAGTAAAGAAGCTCATTAGACAGAATGTGAATTACATTTGGTTGGGACGCGGTCTCTTAGAACGTGATCTGAAACTTATCCTTAGTGAATATGGCATTCGAATGGAGAGAAAGATGCTCTTAGATCTATACGATAAGATAACGGCTGAGAAGATGCATTTCATGATGGTCGATTTAGACGACCGTACTATCAGACGCGACATTTCAGAGATAATTATGAATTTTTAATTCTATCTCGAGTTTAAATATAAGATAAAATGAGCTTTATCGTTGATATTGATAGTACGAATTACGTATCAGGAAACACTTTTCGTGTGGATCTTCCGTCTATGGTCGATCTCAATGATTATGATGTCAATGTTGAAAATCTGTTTATGTACTATTCTTGGTTCAATATCTCAGCGGCGTTAAACAATAATCGATTTCAGATCACGATTCCGATCTCTACTCCTGTGACGGCGACTCTGACTATTCCCGATGGAGCGTACAACATTAGTACTCTGAACGATTATCTTCAATACTGGTTTTTGCAGAATGGATACTATCTTCAAAATCCAACCAATTTGCAATACTTCTGGTTTGGCAATTTCGTACTCAGCCCAAGCACTTATCAAGTTCAATTCATCACGACCGCTCTACCAAGCTCACCCGCTTCAACTGATGCAGGAGCAACCCCAGCACTCAATTCATATGTGGGTACTGGCAACACTTATAGCGCTGCTACAGTTAATGTAGGATCGGGATTTAGTGGTAAGTGGCCAACTGTTGCGAATCAGAGTATGCAATTAACTGTGCTTAGCTCTAATACGTTCAACACGATCATTGGTTTCGCACCAGGTACTTATCCGAGCGTGCCAACCATTTCTGGTTCGACATCGACTACTTCAAGCACGATCGTACCAAATGTCAATCCGATATACGCTGTACAATTGCGTTTGAGCTGTGTCTATAATCGATTTAGTGCGAATAGTACTCTATTGCATACATTTACGAATCAGGGTCAATCTATTGGTAATCTCATCGATGCGAGCCCCAAGTTCTATCAACCTAAGTTCTGTATCGGATCACATAGAACTCTCACGTTAAGCATGTACGATCAGAATGGTAATCCGCTTGGACTAATCGATCCTAATATCAGTTTATTGCTTGGCTTTCGAAAACGTTCTCCTGGGGTTAATATAAACGCATAAAATGCCTCGAATCAAACATAAAAGATTCAAGAACATACTTAAATATCTTGAAGCTGATGAGCGTGAGAAGGAAGAGGGAAATGTCAAAGCACTCGACAAAGAGATCGAGCACATCATTGATAAGAAGACTAAACCAATCAAAGAATTCATAAAAAAGGAGTCTAAAGCATCCAAACGTAAGCCTATCGATACGCATGCGCTATTGAAGGGGTTTATTTAATTTTCTAAAATCGTTTATGTTTCCACCATATATAATCCATAATGCATCACGCGTATAAACCAGCGAAATTCCATTTCACGGAATCTCAGATCCATAAGATCAAGAAGGGTCACAACAAAGTGCGGCTTGCCCATCATCAGATTGGAAAAGGTCCGCACACGCTTCTATTGCATCCGATGCAGCATGAGAAGGTGTCTCAAGCTCACCGTAAGGGCAAAGGAGTCGATATTATCATTTCGCCTGGCGAATTGCATCATTCCATGCATTCAGGTATGCATGGCACTGGTATTTGGGACTCGATCAAGAATGGTCTCTCGACGGTCTGGCGATACGCTAAACCAGTCTTGGGTGCCGTGGGTGATGCTATCTCTTATAGCAACCCAGAACTTGCACCACTTCGCGAGGGTGTCCGTAATATTACGGGCGTGGGTCTTAAGAAGCATAAGCATAAGAAAGCTTACGATACGGACTCTGAGTCTTCAGAATCTGAATCTGAAGATGGAGGTAGTTTGAGAAAGCGCCATCATAAGAAGAAACGCGCTCACAAAAAGGGCAACGGACTTTATCTTTAATAATATATAACGATGCACGAATTAGTAGCCGAGTATATCGATGAACAAATCCAAAATAAACTTGAACAGCGTAGGAACTACTACCATACGAATGAAGCTTTTAGAAAGAGATGCCAAGTAAAAGAGTTAGCTCGATGGCATGCTCGCAAGAAGATTAGTCAGTGTGAGTTATGCGGTAAAGGATATCTATATCTCGATCGTCATCGACTGAGTAAGAAGCATCTCGATAAAGAAGCCAATCCGGCAAGCGTAATAATAAATCAATTCGAAGAGCTTAAACCAGTAATCGCTGAGGTCGAAAAAAAGCAAGCTGAGATCGATCAGATCAAGGCATCAGTATCTAATGGTAATGTACCACGCGAACTAATCAAACCGATTCAGATAGTTAGCAAACGATCAAGGAAATCAATTAAAGATTTGCTTGACTAAGCTGAGCTGTAATTTTTTTGAGTTCTTCCTTGAGTTTGTTGCTATTGTTTCCAGCAGCGATTTCACCCCGTTTAATTTTTTTCTGAGAGAGCATACGATACTCATTGAAAATACTTGGCTTATGATGCTTTCTCCAATAATGCTTTCGACGAATTTCAAGATGTTTAAGATACTTGTAATATCTCGGATCTTCTTGCAAGTGAGCGAGCACTATTCGCATTGTCTTATCGAGACTATCATTCGTAATATTTGTAAGCGATCCAAGCTCCGATCCATGCTCTAACTCTATATTAAGCCCTGCTTTGAGCTCATTGATTGGAACAACACTTAGATCGATGTGATATCGCTTAGCTATGTTTAATGCTTGACGAATGGTGATCATGATTATATATTAGAATAATCGATTCTTTTTGGGTTTATTCCCACTCTTTGGAGGGCGACCAGCGCGTGGTCTTGATCGTTCATTCTCTAACTCATTTTGCAATTCTGATATAACGTGCTCGTAATTACGGCCTTCTAATTGCTTACGCTCTTCCTTTTTTCTTTCCTTCTCTTTCTGAATATTAGAATGAGTCTTATGTTCAAATAGAGCATTAAATACCCTTTGCTTAATTGCTCGATCACGCAATTGTCTAAGTGGAAGCAAACGAGCTTGATTACGCTCATTAATAAGATTTCGTTTGATATCCTCTCGTTCTATCTCAGATTGAATTTCCTTCTTTCTTTGTTCCGGAGTAGATAACAGATCTTTATACTGCTTCTTAAGCTGATCTTTGCGTACTTCCGCAGCTACCTTATTATAGAGAGCGTTATCTTTCTCCAATTCTTCCTTGAGATTTTCATTGTGCATTTCATCAAGTAATTCGCGCAGATTGTTATCTTTGCGGTATTTCCGCATTTTCGCGTTTAGACTCGAATAGTATTGGCTACGCATCGTTATGTATATAGTGGATTGAATATTTTATAAAATTCATTTTCTGATTTATAATTAATGTAATAGAGCCAAAGCGCGCATAACTGACCACAGTCCTCTTGTTCGATTCCTTCGATGATAGTTTTGCGATGTTTAAAAGTCTGAGGCACTTCTTTAGGTTGATCTTGCCCATATGAGTCGAAATATCTTTTTTTTGATCTACACATCGCGACCCAGTGCGTACCCGATCCTCGACTGTCAAGATTAATAATTAAATTATTGGCTTGACATTTAGGTATTTGCGATTTGGTTATGATAGCATAGTCTCGGACTCCAAGACTATCTAAGAGACGTTTAAGATCGAGATCTGAACTATCGCTATGATAATTAATTTTAAATTTGCTCGACATATTCTCTAAGCTTCGTATATAATAATCCACAAAACATGGAAGGAGATTCGTACGTTTTTGAATCATCGGTTCAGTCCAATGAAGAACCAGTTTTGTTTGAATCACGCAAATATAATTTCATTGTTGATAATACCTCTAATCAAGGTCAATTTACAGGTGGGCAGATTCAATTCACTTTGAACACTCTCAATTCCCAATCGCAATGGATCGATTTGAGAGAAGCAACTATTGAATTCCCTGTAAAAATTACAGCTCAATTAACCCAAGCTATGGCAGCTTCAGGTGGTAGCGTTCCCGCTCCTAATACCCCAAGTTGTGGTATCAATGCTGCTATTCTTAAAGCAGGATTTCACCAATGGATCAATGGTGCTCAACTGATTATTAATGGGCAGACTATTCAGAGCTTGCAACAGTTCGAAAATGTGGCTGCCAGCTTTAGAATTCTTTCAAAGTGGAGTCAAGATACGTTGAAGAAGTGGGGAACTACTACAGGTTTTGCTCTCGATGATATGACTGGTGATTCTACAGCTATATCTACAGCTGGGGTTGATACTATTGGTCTAAACAATGCGACATCTGCTGTTATGAGTTCTACTCGTGGATTTGATGCTGTTAATAATCAAACAGCCCTGGCTAATCGAGGCATTGTCGCACGTGCTAAGCTTTGTAATACAACCGCAACTGATCAAAATCTTGCAGGTGCCATTATTGGCCAAGGAGCATTCGCTCAATCAGGTATTAGCAATGTTGCAACCGCGGCATCTAATACTGCGAATGCTTATCTATACACTCAGTTTATCATGGCTACTGTACGTGTCCGCGATTTGTTTGATATTGATGAGTTCCCTCTGGTTAAAAATATTACTGGTTTCATGTATCTCTCGTATAACAGTTTCACTGTTAATCTTACATCTAATACTCCAGCTGCTGGTACGGCTGCTACTGTTGCATCAATGTCGCTTGTGCCTCAAAATGGACAGACTAACCCATTCCTGATTAATACGGCGACGAATGGTGTTGTCTTTGGGACATCATCTGGAGCTTCCGTTTCTACGCCCTCGGTTATCCAATTTCAGGGATCTGTCAATGGCACGGCAACGAATGCTCTTACGCAATCTGGTGCTGGATCGGCTTCGGCTCCTATCTTGACGCAAGCACGTCTTATTGCCCCGTTTTACATCGCTAACCCTCGCGTTGATGCGGCTCTCACTAAGCATGACCATCGGTTTAGCACTTTGGAAAAAATTGTCAATCCAATCTTTGTTCCTGCTTCTGGATCAACGAATTATACGATTACTGTTGGTGTGCCTAATCCCCGTCGTCTCGTCCTTCTTCCAATGTGGCAAAACCTTGGAGGAGCTTCTTTGCCTGCACCGGAATATTCCCCGTTTGATACCTGTCCAGCAACTTCAGGCCCATATTCCTACCTCAATCAGTTGCAAGTATATGTCGCAAACCGACCTTTGTTCCAGGCCCCTGTGAATTACGATTTCGAGATGTGGCAGAGCGAGATTTCTTCTAATGGCTTGCACGGTAATGTTTCAGATGAACAGACCTCGGGATTGCTTACTCAACAATTGTGGGCTGAAAATCATCGATACTACACGATCGATCTTGAACGTCGCACTGATGCTGAGGATGGCGCTGCTAAATCGATTCAAGTTAGCTTTACAAACACATCCGCTAATTATGGCTTGAAGGTTATTGCCATTGTCTTCTATCAAAAGCATTGGGAAATTGATACAGACATTTGTAAGCTTCGATCTTACGCATAAGCGTTAGAGGAATTATATTGATATAATATATATAAACATGCCAACGATTACCTTTGATCAAGCACGTAAGTTTGGGATTCCAAAAAAAAGTCTCCAAACGATTGAGATACCTCTCACATACTCATTAATACAATCTATCGACTGGCTGACTAAGAATGGATACAAGCACAATACGATGCGCAAGACAAAGAACTTCAGACGCTTCAGACAAGAGCGAGACATCGCAGGAGCTACATACTATAGTAAGAAACTCCCTAATGGAATTGTCCTTGTCTGGCAAAATTATCGCTAATATAATATAATACATGACAGAACTATACCCAATCAAGTATATTGATACCATCGATATGACTGAAGTGCTTAATATGCGAATGCTATGTAATGAGTTTTGCTCTGAGCTATTCCGCAAGTCTATTGAAAATCAGATACTGAAATTCATTTTAAAAAAACCTAATACATCAAATCTCATTTGTGATTTTCAGATGCATTTCTATAGACAAAACGAACAATTATTATCAAATTCGTTATTGAAATCGATTATTGACGATTTAGATATTCTAATCAAATAGCTTCTTCAACCATTCATTGCCTGGAGTATTGCTAAGCCATTCAAAATAGTTTTGGTGCCGATCGTATAACTCTGCATACGTGGATCCTTTATGACGTCCGAATTTGACTCGACACGCTTGTACGAGATGACGAATGCGATTTCTGCAGCCATCAGATAGATAACCATTCTTATGCCCTTGAGCAAGCCAGATTAGATATTGTTGATCTACATCGAGTAAAGATTCGACTGGCTGATTTTTGTATTTACCGAACTGAAGTGTATTGGTACTCATGATTTCTATATACTAATTGGGAAAATAATATTTTATTCTGAATAAAAAAATACATATATACATATATACTCAATGTCATCTGAACAGATTGCGAAATTACTCCACGGAACTGCTGCCGATTCAACAATCGCTAAGCGTATTCCAATGCTTGTTAGTATTGGGAATTCACTTGATGATGAGAATCTGGATTGGATTACTCATCCCAGTAGAGTTAAGCCTCTATTGGATGCTAAACCCATCGGAACAAGATGTACCTACGTGGCTGCAATTATTAGCCTTGGTAAGGCTATGCATATTGATAGTAAGCTTCTGTCTGTTTATGAGAAGCTATCAGACGAATGGAATCGTCAGCGAAACTTAGAGCGACTCAACAATCAAGCGACGCCAAGGCATGAATCTTATCTATCGGTAGGATTAGATGGCTTACGAGAGAGATTGAATGACTACGTTCCTCGTTCGCTAAATGACCTTCAGAAATCGACTATAGTAGCCTGCTACCTACTTCAACCAGCCCTCCGTAATGACTATGGTCAATTAGAGATCACAACTAAACTAACTGGACTCGATAATAGTAATAATTATTATTATCGGCGAGGTCGCGTAATCAAGATTATATTGAACAATTACAAAACGGCTGGTCGATATGGTAAGCAAGTTATCCAAATTAAAGATCCGAACCTAATTGACCGATTGATCGATTGGACAACGCGATCGAGAGATTATGCGATTTCGAAGAAGCAAAGCCCTCCGACACATCTATTCTACTATCGGATATCGAAAGCCGGACTTGCTCGATTGAGTTCTATCTCTCTTCAAGCTGGATTGCCATCGATGAGTGATGAAGTCATTGGTTTGCCTATGGGAATTAACGACTATCGTAAGCTATGGGAGAACACGATTCAACATGATCCGAAGTATCAAAATCTATCTAATGCAGAGCAGGAACGATTACATATGCAGTTGCTACACAGCGGACATGCGGCAAGACTTGATTACAAAAAAATATAATTATCAATTAGATATTTTTTTATCATGATATATATACACGATGGACGAACAGAAAAAGACTAAGCAAGAGCTTGATCGCGAGCGCTACTTGAAGAACGCTGAGAAACGTCGAGCAAAGTCTCTCGAGTACTACTACGCGAATAAAGACAAGCGAAAGGAATACTACCGAGCTACTATCGACAAGCATCGCGAGTACTATAGACAAAATAAGGATCGCATCTTAGCTTACCAACGCGAGTATAAGCTGAATAAGGCTACTAAGATTCCAGTAGATACACCCGAAGCGATTGAATCATAATCAATCAATTAATTTATTTTTTTTCATCTTGAGTATGTCCTCATAGGTATATAGCGAGCGACAAAAAAAGTCAAGTCAAGTCAGTCATAATCATGCAGTGCAAGTACATCATTCCGAAATCAGGCAAGCAGTGCCAAGGCAAAGCGATCGCGAGTAAGAATTCAGAGTTTTGTATGATCAAAAGTCATATTGAAACTGCAGTCAAAAATATCGATAGTAATATAGCCGAATCTATAGATACGATGGCACCACAAGTTGAATATACTAACCAAGACAAAATCGAAATTGAAACTAAATTAATTCCAAAGTCTATCGATGAGATTTTGGATGGAATCACTTCGATCAAGCGCTCCTTTACTATCAAAAATAAAAAAACTGAAGAATATGTCCATTCTCGCACTAACTTGTATCTATTGATTCGTGTGCTGATCGAGAAGAAGCATCAGTTCTTCTGGTGCTATAATCGCAATGATGCTGAGTCATTCATTTCTAAGATGCATGATAATCGATATGAGTGTCATGAAGTGCTCTGGTCGTCGAATTGCAAATTCTTCTGTGATATTGATCTTATCATGCCGATGGACATGAGGTCTAAGTTATTGAAGCAAATGCCTGAAGATGAGTTATTTGGATCGATTGTGGATGCTTATGAACAAGCGATCAACAAATCGCTCAAGAGTCATAATACGTCAGATGATGTTGATTTCGCGATTATCAAGCGATGCCGCGAGACTGATAAGGGCTATAAGTACTCAATCCACTTGATCAGTACGTTCTGGATGCCGATTCGTTCAGCTAAAGAACTCGCCAAAGATGCGATGGATCAGATCGATTCTATTGATACCAAACTTGATCGTAAAATGCTCAAAGATGCCTTCGATTTGCAGCCTTATAAACAGCATGGATCGCTATCACTAATTGGTGGTTGGAAGGGCGAGTTCAATAATCGTCTTCATGCTCAGAATTGGTTGAACGACTCTTATATTAGTTTATACAATGATATGTGCGATTTGCTTGATGAACATGCTTATCCAACTAACGAGCCAGTACCAGGCATGATCAATGATCAGTTCATTAAGGAAGCTCTGATGCATGTCAAAGACATTCCTGATTGGTCTGATGCGTTTGATCTTGATGCGAGTTCGCTTAAGGGCAATACAATGATCATCAAACGAGATCGAGCATCGAACTGTTCTATCTGCGATCGCGTGCATGACTCAGATAATACGATGCTTCTATCGTTCAATGGCGCCTCAGGCTGTGCATTCTGGAAATGCATGCATAGTGTTGGTAAGAAGGCTAAGCTATTCTATAAGCGAATTTCTACTAAAATTAATAATTGGGAGCCGCCTATTCTTGAAGAGGAGTCAAAGAGTCTTATTCCAGCTATCTTTGATAAGAATAATCCATGTTGCTTTATGGATAGTGTTAATCTATCTAAACTCAACGTAGTTAGTAGAGACCAAGCCTATGAATTTATCAAACGTAATATCGCATATATTAGCAATGGAGCGAATGGATTCTTTATGACTAAGAGCATTTCAGAAAATGGTATTATCGATTATGCACGTGTATCAATCAATGGTATGCAAAAAGCTCTGACGTTTTTCAAGATGTCAGATTCTGAAGGCCATATTAGTATGAAACAATTGAATGATGTCCTAATATCATCAATTCATGACATCACATATGGTAAGCTTGACTTCATCCCGTATGGATGCAAGTCAGATTATGACTGGACAGATCGCAAGATCTTCAACTGCTTTAGTGGATTTATGCATGACCGGCAACCAGATTTTCAAATCGATCATAGCTTGATCAATGGATATCTTGATCATATCAAAGATGTCTGGTGTGCTGGAAACGAGGCACTATATGAAGCGACAATAAAACAATTCGCACATTTCGTTCAGAAGCCAAATGTCAAAACACAAACATGCTTGGTGGCGATGGGACGCGAGGGCTGTGGCAAGAATCGGCCCATCGATTTATTGAGCAAGCATGTACTTGGCAGTCAATATATAGCTGAAGTATCGAAGATGGACAAAGTTGTTGGACGATTTAATGCAATGCTCGAGAACAAACTGCTATGCGTGCTCAATGAGGCGAGCGATTGTTCAAGTCAAGAATCGCTCTCTAACCAAGATAAACTTAAGGATCTGATCACCAATGAATCGATTGTCATCGAACGTAAAGGAGTCGATCCATATACAATCGCGGATATATGTAATTATATTTGCTTTTCGAACAATCATTATGTGATCAAGGCATCTACTGAAATGCGGCGATTCGTATTCTATGAAGTGAGCGACTGCCATATGGGCGATCATGAATATTTCCAACGATTGACTGACGATTTTGAGAAACGTAATGCTGGAATCCATCTGTATCACTATCTGATGTCAATTGATATTAGCAATTTTGTCCCGCAGCGAGATTTCCCCCAAACCGCTTTCAAAGCACAAATGCAATCAGACGCTATCTCGCGCGATGGTCAATGGCTGATTGCCTATTGCAATGAAGAACTCCAATCGAATTGTAGCCCATTTGAAGGGTTTAACTCATCGATATCCATGTTGGAGAAGCTCAATGGATGGCTTGTCTCTCAAGGCTATAATTCAACTTGGAATCAAGATAAACTTGGGAGATTCCTTAAAAAGCTTAATATCGAGAGTGGTCGGAACCGAATTGACGGTATTAGAGTTCGTGGATTCATTATCAATCGGGATGAACTCAAGGATAAATTATCTATTTACTTCCGTCGCGATGATCTGTTTCCCGCGGATTGCTAAGCCCTCCTCGTCCCCTGCGTTCTTTTTTTGTGTCATCGCGCGTTTGATACGGCGCGTGTTGCACGATGTCTCTGGTAAAGTTTCGAGTGTGATCAAGTGTGTTATATGTTGGGCCACGTTTGATAT
>Ga0307509_10007867_pt1 | contig 13775 bp, 1 predicted proteins | sample 10_EM_MG_FD_202245 | JGI IMG/M metagenome (GOLD analysis project Ga0307509, IMG submission 202245) | Populus trichocarpa ectomycorrhiza microbial communities from riparian zone in the Pacific Northwest, United States - 10_EM | ecosystem: Host-associated > Plants > Roots > Unclassified | place...
TGTTTTTCTGATCGAGCCGGACTCTCGCTGGTGGTGTCGCTTGTGGCCCGGACAAAAGTTTGATCGGATAAATACCGATACAGTTGCTCTCTACGGCGGATTCGACGACGCTGACGACTACTTCGGACTTCGGGTCGGAGATGCTCACCCTCGCCGCGCAAACTCTCAAGTACAGCTCGGCTCTCAACAAATGTGGATCGATTGATGGATAGCAAGGCATTGTCGCCGAACTCTCGTTTGTCCGCTGCAGCAGCCATGTTCGGCGTTGCGTGTAATCTGCTATCTGAGATCCTTTCAATTTATCGATCTTACTACTTGCCGCCTCATCGCATTATCTGGGATCACTCGGCAATTATAGTCGAATGCATTTCGCTATCGCCATTGATGGTTCTGTTCATCTTCCGCCGTTCTGCGCCGATAGCGTTTACCTATGCGTTGGTGCTTTTTTCAATCTTGATAGGGCGCGTCATCCAGCTGACTGAATTTTATAATCGTGATCCATTGTCACTAAATTACAAAATCGATTCACCGGGTCTGGTTCAGCTAATCTTCGGTGGGATTTCGATAGTTATCGTATTGGCGTGGGCCGTTGTGGTGGTTTTGTCCTACCCAAGGTCCGATAGGTCCGCGTCATGAATCTGTTGGCCTTCGGCTAATCGCTACCGTTGCCGGCGCGGCTTCGGTGAGTATATCCACAAACACTCCATCCAGATGAGGTGACCTATGGCCAGTCCCTATTCGATCACTATCAGCGTGGGCTATGAGCCGGGCTTCAGCATGCCTTGGGTTGCCCACGTTACCGTTGCCATTAACACGCCATACGGCTCGACGAGTGCGGGATTTGGACCCATCGACGATTCAACCCATAACGCTCGCGGCGCTTGGGCTCCAGGAAAATACGACGTTCAAACCGTTGGTCCAGGTGAAAGCCCAACGATAATACAACCTTCTCTCAACTCGGACGGAAACCCATCGGCAGATTTCTCGACGGTTCTGAGTCACGGGGCAGTGTCTAGTTATACTCTTCCTATCTCTGAGCAACAGGCGATGATTGGCCTGCTGACAATCTATGACAATCAGCAGGCTTATGCATTGGACTCGGTCAGTCGCGTCTACAGCGGCGGGAGCGATCAGGCATCCGGATCTAGCGTCCCAAACAATGCCCCGTATATGAGTGATCCCTTGGGCTATTCATACGGTGGCGCCCCGGCCGACCCAACATATAGCGCCCCGAACTACAATGGATTGGCTGCTTTCATCGGTAGCCCGTTCGTCTGTTCGACGGCTGCGGACCAGACATTGCAGGCTGTATTGGGTTTGCGAGAGAGCCTTCTTTATACAATTCCGGGGACGACCGCTGACTATCTCACACAGATCTCCAATACTTTGGCAGTTTTTCCAAGTGCAGGGGCTACGCGTGAAGCGCAACCACGATTCATTCCTCCAGAGCTTTACGGTCTCCAACAAGACTACGCATCTGTGGGCGGCGGCTTTGATACTCCGTCGGAAAGGCTCGGCCATGTCCCGATGGGTCCGCAGACCGGCAGCTACACCATCGGGGTCCCGCAGGTTCCCGGCATCGATTATCTCGATCCTACTATGCCCGTGGCCGCCAACGGCCTGTTACCCGGCAACAGTTTCATCAATGGCGCGCTCCTGGACACCCAGGGCGGCCAGATGGCATTTCCATTGTCACAAACGCCGGACGGCCTTCCCGGCTCGACCGAGAATTGGCAAGCTTATTTCGGTCAGATTCCGCAGGACTACACGCCGACGATCCAAGACCCGACGGTTGGCGCATCCTGGTGGTCGCCTCAGAATCTCGGCAACTACACGCCCGATCCGACTTTCAGCTGGGACAACGTGCCTACCGGCTCCGACCAGCCCGTCGTCCTCGACCTCGCTGGCCAGGGCATCAACATCACCCAGCTCGGGTCGTCGAACCAGTTTGAGGACATGACCGGCGACGGTTATCAGAACCGCACGGCGTGGGCGGGCGCCGGCAATGGCGTGCTGGTGCTCGATCTCAACGGCAACGGCAAGATCGATGGGCCGACCGAGTTCGAGTTCACCGCCTGGGATCCGACCGCTGCAACGGACATGCAGGCGTTGCGCGACGTCTTCGATACCAACAAGGACGGCAAGCTCGACGCCGGCGACGCCAACTTCGCCGCCTTCAAGGTGATGATCACCAACGCCGACGGGTCGACCACGCTGAAGTCGCTGGCCGATCTCGGCATCACCGCGATCAATCTCACCACCGACAACACCCGGCAGGTGCTGGCGGATGGCTCGGTCATCGCCGGCCAGACCACCTTCACCCGTGCCGACGGGTCGACCGGCACCGCGGCCGACGTCTCGCTCGCCTATGACAGCAACGGCTATGCGATCACGCAGAGCATGACGCGCAACGCCGACGGCTCGACCACCATCGACGTCAAGGCCTTCAATCCCGATGGCAGCCTCGCCAACGAGACCGTCTCCACCAGCAGCGCCGACGGATTGTCGCGTGTCCTGAAATTCGACCATAGCGGGAATGGTATATTTGATAAAACCCAGACGAGTGTAACCACGGTCAATGCCGACGGTAGCCGGACCCTCACGGTCGCCAATTTCGGCGTCACCGGCGCGCTCGCCGACCGCACCGTGACCACGTCAAGCCTCGACGGCAAGACGATGACGATCTCCCGCGACCTCGACGGCAATGGCAGCATCGACCAGACCGAGCTGCGCGTGACCAATGCCGACGGCAGCACGACCATCACGGTCTCCGATCTCAACTGCGACGGCTCGCTCAGGGATCGCGCAGTCTCCACCACCAGCCAGGACGGGTTGACCAAACTGGTGCAGACGGACTCGATCGGCGCTGGCCGGTTCGACCAAAGCAGCAGCGACGTCACCGTGGTGGCCGCCGACGGCAGCCGGATCGAGACGGTGAGGGATCTCAGTCAGAACGGCTCGCTGCGCGACAGCTCCGTGACGGTGACCAGCGCCGATGGCCGCATCAAGACGATCCAGAGCGATCGCGACGGCAACGGCACCATCGATCTGTCGACGGTCGCGGCGATCGTGGTGGCATCCGACGGCAGCTCGGTGACGACTCTGACCGACCGCGACGCCGATGGCTCGCTGCGCGACCAGACGGTGACGAGCCTCAGCGCTGACGGACTGTCGAAGACCGTGAGTGTCGATCTCGACGGCAACGGCACCGCCGACATCACCACATCCGACCTCACCGTCGGGAATGCCGATGGCAGCAGGACCGAAACCGTCACCGACCGCAACAGCGACGGCACGCTGCGCGACCAGTCCACCACCTTGCGCGGTGCGGATGGCCGCTCGCGCACCGTCCAGGCCGATATCAACGGCGACGGCATCGTCGACCATTTCGAAACCATCGCCGTTGCGGCCGACGGATCGAGCACGGACACGGTCATCGATCGCAACGCCGACGGCTCCCTGCTGGATCGCAGCGTCACCACCACCAGCGCCAATGGCCTCGCGGTGACGACGCAGCTCGACCGGACCGGCGCCGGCAGCTTCGATCACGGCCATTCCGACGTCATCGCGGTCAATGCCGATGGCAGCCGCACCGAGACCGTGGCCGATAGCAGCGCCAACGGAACTCTGCTCGACCGCACGGTGACCATCACCAGCGCCAATGGTCTGTCGATCATGACGGAGAGCGATACCACCGGCAGCGGCACCTTCGACAGTATCCGGAGCGACGTCATCGTCCTCAATGCCGATGGCAGCAAGACCGAGACGGTGAGCGATCTCAACGCCGATGGTTCGCTGCGCGACCGCACTATCACCTCGGTCAGCGCCGACCGGCTGACGATTTCGACCACCGTGGATGCCAACGGCGACGGCCATGTCGACCAGACCCGGACACAAGTGACCAGCAGCGCCGGTGTCACCACGACAACCCTTGCTGATCTCAACGCTGACGGCTCGCCGCGGGATCACAGCATCACGACGACCAGCGCCAATGGCCTCACGGTGACGACGCAATCTGATACGACGGGCGCCGGCCAGTTCGACCAGCTCAGGACCGGTGTGACCGTCCTCAATGCCGACGGTAGCCGCACCGAAACGGTCACCGACACGAGCGGCAACGGCACCCTGCTCGACCGCAAGGTGGCCGCGACCAGTGCCAACGGCCTCTCCGTCACGACCAGGAGCGACACCACCGGAGCCGGAACCTTCGACCGCACCAGGACCGATGTTACCGTCCTCAATGCGGACGGCAGCAGGACGGAGACGATCACGGATGTCAGCGCCAGCGGCGCGCCGCTCGATCGGACAGTCACCACCACCAGCGCCAACGGCCTATCGGTGACCACCAGGTCGGACGCGACCGGCGACGGGTTCTTCGACACCGTGCGCAACGACGTCACCGTCCTCAATGCCGACGGCAGCCGGACCGAGACTGTGACCGATCTCAACGGCAACGGCGCGGTGCGCGACAGCACCACCAGGACCACCAGCGCCGATGGCACCAGCGTTTCCATCAGCCGCGACATCAACGGCGACGGCGTGATCGATCAGACCGAGACGGTGACGCGCGATGCGGCCGGCAACACCATCGACACCGTTTCGGATCGCAACGCCGACGGTTCGCTCAGGGATCGCGTGGTCACCACGACGAGCGCGAACGGCCTGTCCGTCACCACCCAGCGCGATACCAATGGCGACAACACGGTCGATCAGACCCGCATCGATGTCACGGTCCTCAGGGCCGACGGCAGCCGCGCCGAGACCATCACCGATCTCGATGGCAACAGCGCGGTCGCGGACCGCGTCATTGTCACCACTAGCGCGAACGGGCTGTCGAAGACGACGCAATGGCAGGATTCCGGCTCCGGATCGGTCGATCTGACCGAAACCGATATTGTCACGCTTGGCGCTGACGGCAGCCGGGTGGAGACCGTCACCGATCGCAACGCCGATGACTCGCTGAAATCCCGGGTCACGACGACCACCAGCGCCGACCGCGACACTGTGACGGTGCAGCGGATTCTCGACGGTGCCGCCAGCTCGAAGGTGACGCATGTCAACGCTGACGGCAGTGTGACCGTGACCGTGTCGGACTCCAATGCCGATAGCACGCCGCGCGACAGCTCCGTCACCACGACCAGCGCCAACGGCCTGTCAGTCACCACGCAGCACGACAGCAATGGCGACAGCGTGATCGATACCACGCGGACCGACGTCGTGACACTCAATGCCGACGGCAGCCGCACCGAAACCGTGACCGACATGGCTTCGGGGGCGAAGGTCGACCAGGCCGTCACCAGCGTCAGCGCCAACGGCCTCAGCAAGACCACGCAATACGATCTCACTGGTTCCGGCACGTTCACCGAAACCAGGAGTGACGTGACTGTCGTGAATGCGGACGGCAGCAGGACCGAAACTGTCACTCATACCGGAGTCGGCGGCAAGCTGATCTCCCAATACGTTGCGACCACGAGCGCCAACGGGCTCTCGGTCGCCAAGCAATGGAACACGACCGGCGGCAGCGGTTTCGACCAGACCGCGACCGACGTCACCGTGATCAATGCCGATGGCAGCCGCACCGAAACCGTGATCGCTCTGAATGCCTCCGGAGCACCGATCTCGGAAGACGTGATCACCACCAGCGCCGACGGCCTGTCGCAGACCAAGCAGTTCTCGACGACGGGCAACCAGCTCTTCAACCAGGCCCAGACCGACGTCAAGCAGCGCAATTTCGACGGTAGCACCACCGAGACGCTGTCGGATCGCAACGCCGATGGCTCGTTGAAGGACCGCGCGATCACGACCACCAGCGCCGACGGCATGACGGTCACCACGACCCGTGACAACAATGGCGACAGCATCGTCGACCAGATCGATGTGATCCAGCATCACGTCGACGGCAGCAGCGTCGAAACCGTGACGGATTTCGTCGCCGGCACGATGACCGATCGTACCGTCCTGACCACCAGTGCCAACGGTCTGACCGGGACAACGCAACAGGATCTCACCGGAAACAACACCATTGCGCGCACGCGCAGCGACGTCACCGTCATCAATCTCGACGGCAGCCGTACCGAAACCATCATCGACACCAATGCCGACGGCAGCCTGCATCAGAAGGGCGTCACGACGACCAGTGCCGATGGCCGCACTAGGACCCTGGAAGAGGATACCACGGGCGCCGGGTTCACCAATCATACCGAGCTCACCATCTTCGCGGCCGACGGCAGTTCTACGACGGACGCCAGGGATCTGAAGAAAGACGGCGCACTGGTCAGCGAAACCATCACGTCGGTGAGCGCCGACGGCCGCTCGAAAACGACCAAGACCGACTCGACCGGCTCTCACGTCTTCGACCATATCGAAGACACAAAGACCAATATCGACGGCAGCACCATCACCAATGCGACCGACTACAATGCCGACAACAGCGTGAAGGCTCGGCAGGTCACCACCACCAGCGCCGACGGTCGGGTCAAGGTGATCCAGTCCGATACCAGGAACATCGGCGGCTTCGACCTCGTGGAAACCGACACCACCAATATCGACGGCACCCGTCAGGTTGTCGCGGTCCGCAGCAACGGCAGCACCGACCAGCGCAACTACGATGCGGCCGGAGGTCTCATCAGCGAGGTGTTCAAGGCCGGCACCGGCGGCGCCTTCATTCAGACCTACAACAACGGCAACGTAACGCAGACGACGGTCACGGACTCCAGCGGCACCAGCCATAGTTTCGGCAATGGCGGCAGCCCATCCCTCGGCTCGGCGCTGGGTTCTTTCCTCGGCAGCAATTCGGTTACAGCCCAGCTGACAAAGTCAACTCTTACCAGCATTCTCTCCAATACCGTCGTGGTCTATCTGAAATCGAGCGATCTCGGTGAGGCATTGACGTCCATCGGACCGCATGACGCGTTAACACACCTGGACGAAGCCACCGGAGCAACTGTACTTGACGCGCAGGCGGGCAACGGCAGTTTCGCTGACGGTATCGATGGCGGTATATCTTCGCTGCTCGTTGCAGAAGTTGCGCAGGCGCTGGGTATCAAAGGGTTTGCCGGCGTGCTCTTTACCAGCGTCGGGACGACGATCACGACCCAGCTAATTAAGAATATCAACGGACTTGTCCAGAGCGGGGGAGGTGTACTGGACGGTCAGGGGCTCAACGCGCTGATGGCGGGTTTTGACAAACTAGACTTCGCCCTGAACATTGGCAACGCCATCGGCGGCGCGGTTGGTAGTTACCTCGGTACAGAAGTCTTGAAGCCTACCAGCATAGAGGGACAGATCGGTGCGTCGATCGGCTCGACGATCGGCGGTATGATAGGAACATCCATCTTCCCGGTTATCGGTACCGCCATCGGCTCATTTATCGGCGATATTGTCGGGACTTTCCTGGGCGATCTGTTCGGCGGAGAGCCGTCCGCAGAGATAACCATTGGAGCTGCCGATGGCGTCCTCAAGGGTGTGTTCGCCGAGGCCCATAATGGCGCCGACGCGACCATTTTCCGTCCGATAGGCGATGCGGTCGAAGGAGCCGTCAATGCCGTGATCGGCGCGACCGGCGCCTCGCTCGATTCGCTTCTGTTCGGAAATCTGGTCTATTCGTCAAGCGGCAACCAGGTTGGAGCATACATTCCTGGCATCGGCTACGAAGCCCTCCCGACCGATTCCGACGCAGGTGCCACCTGGGCCAAGGTCTCGATCGACAGCGTCATGGCGATGCTGCACGAGGCCAATCTGACCAATGGTGATCCGATCAAGACCGCGGCTCTCGCAGCAGCCCTGCAGCAGGACAACACCATCGACGCCATCGGCGCCGATCTGCAGGTCGCGGCGGACTATAAGACCTATCTCGCCAACACCGCCGCCATCAACCAGCTGCTGGCGCTCTATCCCGACAGCGCCTTCGCCACCGGCTGGGAACTGACGCTGTTGCGCGCCCAGGAACTCGGGCTCAACAAGGTCGTCGACGAAAACGGCTGGACCGCTACGCTGCAGGCGACGAGCTCAGGAAATGGCGGGGGAGGCTCCATTTCCGGCGACGGCGCGCTGGGTAACGTCCTCAACGAGCTCCCCAACCAGTCCGGTCAACTCTCGGCCTATTCCGCGATTGAAACGGTCCGCGACCAGAACGGGCTGCTGGTCGACGAGATCCTATTCAACAGCGACGGCACGCAGATCCATCGCCAGTACTACAAGAACATGACCGTCGCGCTCAGCGGCGCGACCATGGAAGTTCCCGACGAGTCGACCTGGGCGGTCACCGGCAACGGCGACACCATCAGCGCCGGCAGGAAGTCCATTGTGAACTTGACGGGTGACGGGAATTCCGTGTTGGTCAGCGGACCGCAAAGCTCCGTGCATGTGAGCGGTGCCGGCAACGGTGTATCGATCAGCAACGGCGTGGTCGTGGCCGAAGCCGGCAGCAGCGTCGCCGTGACGGGCAACAGCGATGCCATTTCCGGCGGCACAAATTCGGCGATCAGCGTGACCGGCTCGGCGGATCGGGTTACGCTCGACGGCGGCAGCATCGGGGTCGGCAACAGCAGCAATGTAACGATCGTCGGCGGCAACGACACGATCAGCACCGGCGCTTCCGATACTATCGATCTCCAGGGCAACAACGATACCGTCAATGGCGGCAACGGGCTGAACGGGACAGTCGAAGGCACCGGCAACGTCGTCACCGCAGCCAATCAAGCGCATATCCTGCTGGTCGGCGCCGGCAACACGGTCACCGCCGGAAACGGCGCCTATGTCGTGACCAAGAGCGACTCGGAAACCATTACCACGGGCAATAGCGCCTGGATCTGGGTCTCCGGCACCAAGGAGACGATTGCGGCCGGAAACAATGCCGCCATCACCGCGAGCGGCACCGGGGACACGATTGCGGCAGGCTCCGAGGCGGCCGTCACCGTCGACGGCGATGGCAATACGACGAGTGCAGCCGATGGAGCGATGATCGCAGTCGTCGGGTCGAACGACATCACCTCGGCGAGCTATGGGTCGACGGTGTCGGTAACTGGCGACGACGACCAGACGACGGTTGGCGACAATTCCGTCGTGATCGTGCAGGGCGCGCGCGACACCATCAATGTGGGCAACGGGGTGCAGCTGACGCTGACCGGATCATCCGGTTCGGTGACTGCGGCCGCCAATGGATCGACAACGATCAACGGCAACGCCAACACCGTCAATGCGGGCAACGGCGCCACAGTGACCGTCGCGGGTGTCAACAACATCGTCACGGAAGGCGACAACGCCACGCTCAACCTCGCCGCCAATAACGATATGGCGACGCTCGGCGACCGCGCCACCGTGACCGTGAACGGCACCGGTGACAGCGTGACCACGGGCAGCCTCGCGCAGATCGGGCTGATCGGCTCCGCGGATACGATCGTCGCCGGCAGTGGTGCGGTCGTGACGGTCAAGGGCGATCAGAACAGCATAAGCGCAGGTGACGGCTCCTCATTGACGGCGACCGGATCGGGCGAGACGCTTGTCATGGGCAACAGCGCGACTCTGACCCTGACCGGCTCCGGCAGTTCGGTCACGGGCGGCAAGAGCGTGTCCGCAACCGTCACCGGCGATCACGACACGGCAGTTTTCGGCGCCAATGCCAACGTCACGGCAACCGGCACCGGCAACACCGTTGGCGGCGGCCTGCAATCCAATCTCCTCGTCAATGGCGACGGTGCCGCCATCAATGCCGGCGACTATTCCACGGTTACGCTCGCCGGATCGGGGGGCACGGTGACCGCCGGCGCCTTTGCGGCGGTCACCGTGAATGGCTCTTCCAACGCGATCACGGTCGGATCGAGCGCCAGCGTCATCCTGAACGGCGCGTCGGATTCGGTGAGCTCGACCGGCTCGGGCGTGTCGGTCGATGTCAACGGCAACAATGCCGGCATAGTTCTCAACGGCAGCACCATCACGCTAGAGAACGGCGCCTCCGCTGCCATCACCGGCACTGGCGACAGTGTCATCCAGAAGTCCAACACGGTCCTCAGCGTTGCCGGCACAGGAGGTGTCGTCGACGTCACCGGCCTTGGCAACAGCACCGCCATCAGCGGTGGCGCTGTCACCGTCGAAGCGGGCGCCGCCACGGTTGTGACCGGTAACAACGACACGGTGACGCTGCGGTCGAATGCCTCGGTGACCATGACGGGCGCCCAGGATTCGATCGACGTCACGGGCACCGGTACCGGCGCCACGGTGAGCAACGCCAATGTCAAGTTCGAGAACGGCGCGGGCGGAACACTGACCGGTTCGTCCAATTCGGTCGGCGTCGGCAGCAATGCGGCGGTCAACCTGGTCGGCAATCTCTCCAGTTTGTCCGTCACCGGCAGCGGAACGTCGATCAACGTCACCGGCCTCAATGAGTCGATCGCGATGAGCCAGGGATCGCTCAAGCTCGGTGCCAATAGTGGGGCCACGATCTCAGGGGATGGCAACACCATCACCGAAGTCGGCGGCGATACGGTCGTAGCCTCCGGCAAGCAGGACTCCGTGACGATCAGCGGCGCCGGGAACGTCATCGCGATCTCGAACGCGACCATCGTGGTCGCGGACGGCGCCGAGGCGGTCATCGTCGGCTCCAACGACATCATCATCTCGGGGGCGAACGCCCACCTCAAGCTGTTCGGCAACAACGAGAGCGTGACCGTCAATGGCGCCGGCACCGCGCTCGACATCGCGGGCAACGGAGACTCCATCAACGTCAGCAACGGCGCGATCACGCTCGAGCCGGGCAGTAACAACAGCATCATTGGTTCGGGCAACAATGTTCAGCAGGGCACGGGCCTGACCCAGGCCGACAACGCCATCCTGAGCGCGACCGGCAATAGCGGCATCCTGGTGGCCGGCGATCATGCACTCGCCAACGTCACCGGTGACCACAATCTGGTGGCTGTCGGCAACAGCTCGACAGTCAATGTGAGCGGGGCGTCCAACACGATCTCGACCGGCAGTCAGTCGACGGTGAACGCGACGGGCAATGCCAACCAGGTCCAGGTCGGCGATTCGTCGACGCTGCTCATTTCCGGCCAGTCCAACCAGGTGGCGGCCGGCGCGCAGGCGACGATCACCGAGGGCGGCTCCAACAACGTCGTCACGGCGACCGCCGGAGCGAAGGGGATTCTGAGCGGAACCAACGATCATCTGACGTTGGGCGCCAATGCGACCGTGGACATCACGGGCAGCAATGACTTCCTGACCACGGGCGCCTCGGCTGCGGTCACCGTCGAGGGGTCAACCAACCAGGTCAATGTCGGTAATGGCTCGAACGTGCTGGTCAACGGCACCAGCGGCAACGATACCATATCGACCGGCGACAACGCCGTGGTCACGGTAAAGGGCGCGCACGACACCGTCACCAGCGGTCTTGCGTCGAATCTGACCCTGACCGGGGACTGGAACACCGCCTTCGCGGGTGCCAATTCCAGCGTCGCGCTCAACGGTGCTCACGACACCTTCGGCTCCAGCACCTCGGTCGCTGCATGGGTTACCGTGATCGCAGGCGGGGCTTACGATGTTGCCAGCGTTGGCGACAACGCCACCCTGACGACGACGGGGACCAATGCGACGATCACGGCGGGCCTTGGCGCAAGCGCCACGGTCGGCGGCAGCGCTAACAGCGTCACCACCGGAGATACCGCGCAGTTGACCCTGGCGGGCAGCGGCAACACGGTGGTGGCAGGAAAATCCTCCAGTGCCACCGTGACCGGGACGACCGAAAACGTCACGGTCGGCAATAATTCGGCGCTCACCATCTCCGGCAACACCAATACCGCAAAGGCCGGCGATGGCTCCAACGTCGTTGTCAGCGGCGCCTCCAATACGACCACCACCGGCGCCACCTCGGCACTCCAGGTGACGGGCAGCGGCAACCAGAGCACCACGGGTTCGACATCGACGGTCACCATCACAGGCAACACCGATACGACGACGACGGGACAGGGCTCCACCGTGACCGTCGGCGGGACATCGGACATTACGACCGCGGGTGCTTCCTCGACGGTCACCGTGAACGGATCCGGCGATACCACGACGACGGGTGCGAGTTCGAAACTGACGGTGAACGGCAACAACGACACCAGCACTGCGGGATTCCAGTCGACCATCTGGGTCAACGGGAACGGCGACAAGACCACGGCAGACTACTCGTCGTGGCTGCAGGTCGCAGGATCCTCCGATACGAGTTCGGTCGGAACCGGTTCGACCGTGATTGTCACCGGCACCGGCAACGGTGACAACACCACCGCGGCAGCGAACTCGACGCTAACGATTGCGGGCTCCGGCAACACCACGAACGCGGCAAGCGGCTCGTCGGTCACCGACAACGGCGCCTCCGACGTCACCACCGTCGCGGACAATGCAACCCTCGTCCTCAACGGCTCGGCGGGCAGCGCGGCAGCCGGCGCCAATCTCAAGCTCACCGTCGGCGGCACCGGATACACCACCAACGCCGGCAATGCCGCGAATGCCACCATAACGGGGGCCAGCAATTCGACCACGGTTGGCTCGTCCTCGACCGTGAACGTCTCGGGCAAAGGCGACGCCAGCGTGGTCGGTGCCAGCTCGAACGTGACCGTGAGTGGCGCCTCGGATAGCACGACCGTCGGGGATCGTTCGAGCCTTCTGGTCTCGGGCACAGGCGATAACTCCGCGGTCGGGAACTATGCGACATTGTGGATCAATGGCACGAGCGACACCACGACGGCAGGCACGGGCACCAATGCGACAATCAACGGAAACGGCAATTCGACGTCGTCGGGTGCTTCGACCACAATTGTTGTTGCCGGTAATTCCAATACAAGCTCAGTTGGAGCCGGGTCGAACCTGATCGTGAATGGAGCGGGCAATGTGGACTATCTGGGGAATGGCTCGGTCGCCAGGATCAACGGGTCCTCGAACACGACGTCCTACAATGCAACCGGCGCCAGCGAGACGATCACGGTTGCAGGTAATTCAAACACCACCTACGCGGGGGCGTCGTCGTCCCTGACCGTGAGCGGCAACTCCAACAGTAGCAGCAGCGGGACCGGAACGTCTTTCAACATTACTGGATCGTATAACTCGACCGCAATGGGGAGTTCCTCGGGTGGCTATATCTACGGCGTCGGCAACAACACATCGACCGGCGATTCCTCCACGATGTACATCATGGGCAATTCGGAAACCAGCCACACCGGCAACAGCTCGAACGTGCTGATTTACGGATCTGGAAATTCGACTACGTTGGGGGCCTATGACAGCCTGACTTTGAACGGCAACTCCAACAGCACCAGCGCCGGTTATGGCCTATCGGCATCGGTCAGTGGCAGCGGTAACTACACGGCCACCGGCGACGCGGCGCGCGTCTATCTTTACGGCAGCTCGAATACCACGGTGTCCGGCAATTCCTCGGACATGTGGTTCTACGGAAATAGCAACAGTGGCTCCGCAGGCGTCGGCTCATGGATGGACTATTATGGAGTGGGTAATTCCGGTTCAATGGGTTATGGTTCGATCGCTCGCTTCAACGAAAACGGCAGTTTGAGCAGCTATGTCGCTATTGGCGCAAACAGTGAGGTTATCTACTGGTATGCGGCCTCCAACTATGGATATACGTTGGGTATAGTGAACCCCGATCACTTCTACGGCTGATGCGGGACTTGCGACCCCTTGTGGAGCAGCAGTCCGTCCTTCTTCTGGTGTCTGGACGGGATGTGCTTGAACCAGACGATTCATTTTTGCCCACGGGCGGCCTCGATCGGAAGGGGCCATCCTGTGGA
>Ga0307509_10007868_pt1 | contig 13773 bp, 15 predicted proteins | sample 10_EM_MG_FD_202245 | JGI IMG/M metagenome (GOLD analysis project Ga0307509, IMG submission 202245) | Populus trichocarpa ectomycorrhiza microbial communities from riparian zone in the Pacific Northwest, United States - 10_EM | ecosystem: Host-associated > Plants > Roots > Unclassified | place...
TGTGTTTGGCAGTGGTCTTTCGGGCCGGCAAAGTAATCTCATGACGCTGCGAACAATCATGATGAACATTCTTTCCTTTTTTCAATAGCACCGCATCGAAATCAAGAGAGCGACACGCTTCGGCTCTCAAGAAGGCGCTTTAAAATTTAATTATGATGGTGTGCCTTCGACAAAGCGACTTCCACACTGGCATTCATTGCGCATCGCGTTAAGTTGTGCCAGATGTATTATGCCAAAGCGTCCAATCTTTTGGCAGATATGTTTTTTCTTCGCTCAATTCGCTTGTTAACGGAGATTCTGATTCATCTCCTCTGAAATTTTTTCGAACGACCAAGTTTATCGAGAAAGGTCGTGACATTGGGTACGCTATGGCTTAATGCCTGCATATTTGACTCGACTGATATATATTCTTGCAGAGATTCTATATTTAGGCCTACCAAGGGATCCCCGCCTTTTCCATGCCGCTCACAGGATCCTGCGGCTGTCCCCGAGTCTCTTGATTCCTCTCGTATCATCTCATACGCAAGGCAAAACACGTCAGACAATCCATGCACTTGGTATCACCAAGTTTGTCCTTTCGTGATTAATTCTAGGTAAATTTTTTCCAATCCGCTGTATGGTATTCGAGTAGGAGAACTCAAGCATTACGTTACCTAGGGTGTATTGTAAGGTGATTGTTAAGCGAGAGGCGTGCTTTGGCCCAAATTGCCATAGAGGGATATAAGTAGGTTTGGCGGACGCCACTTTTAACCATGCCGAGCGGGCCACTTGGCCCAGTGGACAATGTACCATGGCGCATCAATGTCCTTGAGGGACATTGTCCAAACGTATAAAATGCAGCGACCTCCCCCCTCCTTCCTTCATTCCACCTCCACAACTCGGATATTCGACTTCAATTACCTCCAACCAAAATGTCGCGACAAATGAATAGGTATTTCTCTACCTCTAACTCTGATTACAGGCTAATTTACGTGGTCGTTAAAAGGGAAGAATCGCCTCTTTTTGACGTGGAATACATGGAGCATGTGTATGAGACCTCGCACGAGTTCCGAATGCTTTGTGCTCAGAACGGGATGTACCCTGGCATGCCAATCATTCCTCAAGGGGTTCAACCAGAATTCCATCAGGCTGTCAATGGTCCTCACTACGGGCATGCTAATGCACAACTTGTTCCGCCCATCCCGAATGTCGGCGTAACATCCAGGCAGAACCTAAGCGCCGGACAGCCATTCATCGGTTCACAACAACCCATCAATATCAACGGGTCGAACTCGCTACCTTCCAATTCCTTACTTTTCGCCCCACTCGCAAACCCACTCGCAAACCCACCAACTCGTAACTCGCCATCCACCTCTCGGGCCGCCGACAATCAACGTCCGCGAGTGAGATACATGGGTGCTATCAACACGACCGTAGGATCCCAACCCCACCCCATAGGATTCTGCCCCTTCCCCAAATGCTCAGCACCCATCCATAATTCATGGGACATCCCTGAACATCTGAGGGAAACACACATCCACAACGGTGTTCAAATCTCCTCGAACAGCTCACGGCCGTATCCAAAGACAGGTCAATTTTTTTGCGAGGTTCCAGGATGCGGCAGCAGTGTCATCATGAGTAAATGTGTGGCGCATTATAGGCAACATATCGAGCGATATTTCTGTCCGGCCCCGAATTGCGAATATCATTGCGGTACGCGAGATCTACTTCGGCGTCATGGGAAGGCAGAGCACCAAGACAATATTGATGCTGAGGATGTCTCGCCGGTCTTTGTTATTTAAGCGGTATTGAGTTATTGTTGGTGCACTTTCGGCATCCAAATATTTAATAGACAGTAAACCACCCAAGGTAGAGCGGGCTTTGCCGCTTGTCGGCCCTATCGTTATATTTTTAGATAGTTGGAGGGCCACGGTTGACTGTGGGGATCGAGTTTGCGAGGCGAGCGGTGGCGGAAAATTTGGGGGTTCAAGTTGTTTATGTTTAGTTGGCCCTCCGACCACAGTATCCACTGTTCTCCCTACAAGTCTTCACCCAATCAATCTCATTTCATTCCCCCCAGTTATTTCTCTACGGGTGCCTTCGAAGTTCTAACAGGTCTCGTGTGTGCGGGCGCCATTGATATTCTAACAGTATTTTATGACCGCAAAACCGCTAAAACATCCTCAACTCGACCGCGAATTCGAAGCAAAGGCCGGGCTCATCCCAAAATCTTACTTTTTTGCGTTTCCTGAGGCTTCCACACTCCACAGAAACAATATAGGTATGGAGATCACGTTTAATATAGCTTACATACATACATGATTTTTTTAAAGGCCCAGAACTAAGGGGACGTGGCTGCAGAGCAAATTTTGCATGTCTGGTACTGTTGCATGTCCCAACTATACATATATAGTACCGTTATCAGTGTCAGATCATGATGGTCCTGATGACAATCCGGGGATAAGCAGCCGATGTCAAGGAGGGCGAACCCGGATCAAGAAGGGACCCATGCGGCTCCCCGACACACTGAGGCATGCATTGGACCACGGAAACATGTAGTTCCCTCCTAGGTTCGTTTTATTTATCTTCGGACTACCATATATCTGTTTTTTGAGGTTTAATTGCTCTTCGTCATCGCCACTGGCTATTTCGAAGAGTCTTATTCCCAGGTTTTACCACCGTCATTGTGACCTTCCCATGATCACAATATCTGGCCAGATAACCGTGGAGTTGGGCCTTATCTTGAAGTTGATTTCACCATCACCCAATCACTAAGCCATGCCAACCACCGGCCCCAGCCCGCCCAAACTAGAGGCTCTGCCCCTCGAACTCTGGTTGGAAATCCTCTCATATCTTCCTCAAAATTCTCGTCGAAAGATTGTTGGTATCAACCGGTTCTTTTTTGAACTTGTTCTGGACGAACTCTACGAAGAGCTCCACATTGTGGCTGATGACGAAGAAACATTATATCGATTCTCCCAGCTGCAGTGAGATTCCTGAGATTTCCCTGCTTATGTACCAGATATTAACGATGTATTGAAGCAACGAGGCCATTGCGACTCGTGTCCGGCGACTTTTCATTTCGCCAAAGTTTCTATCTGAATTGAAGGACCACCACGATGCCCCCATTCAAACCACGGTCCAACAAAGATTTCGATTTGTTCTGACAACCATAAAGACCGGAACACCAACAACCACTAATAAAACCTCTCCTAAACTCACCAAAGGAGCCATTCTGTTCGAGACCGCGGAAAAAAATATCAAATTATGTCCCAACATTCGTGAACTCAAGATCACGCTCCGGGACCAGGCATTTACACTTCCATTCAAATCCCTCTTAAAATCTCTATGGAATCCAGAGTCTATCGCACCGAGACTAACAACATTGACCCTTGATTCGACGCCATCCAAACTTGCCGAAATATTGGGGTTATCTTTGTATAAACTATCCAACTTTATGACGAGTCTCGAACAACTCGACATTACCTTCTCTGTCGACCCGATGATATCAGATGCTAGTCTGTCCACAAACTTCAACTTCAGACCGTTCTTTGGGGTCTTCAAGCACAAGTTGAATTCACTTTCGACTTCCGGCCTCCTCCTTCCCCACCTTTTTGACCTCTATAAGAATGTCCCAACATTTACCACCCTCCGAAAGTTGGAAATCTTTGTAATTGCTAACGTCCGGGATTTTCTTCCGTTGGACCAAATTTCGCGATGCATCGTAAAACATGCCGACACGCTGGAGCACCTCGTTTTGAAACCCCAGGCTCGCCATCCTCGGGGCATTCTGAACAACTATTTGTTCCTCCATTGGTTGACTTTGCGAGGAACTCATAACCATCAAATATTTTCCTCCCTCGTACTCCCGCGCCTTCGAATCATAGAACTTGGCCTTCATGATAGCTGGGTAAATTGGAATATTCAAAACCATCCTGCGGTATTTCCAGACTTTGCTCGAGTCACACCTGCGCTTCGGGATCTCACCATCACCGACGCCGAACTATCGTTCAGCCGTCTCTGTGAGTTGGTCGACTGCCTTCCGACCAGCAACGGACGGTGTACCCTGGAGCTTCTCAAACTTCACGCAGATGTTCTTTCACCAAAGCTCATGAATTTATTCGCAGGGAGGATGCCTGACTTGAGCTGCATTTATCAGTAGCAACGGAGAATATGGCACACAGCTCTCCGAATCAGGTCTGTTTGTCCCATCGTAAATTAAATCAAGTTGTTGCTAACCTCCACCATTTTTTCAGTTCACCTTTTGTGAAATCATACGCACTCGGAGCTATCCAGCGTGGAAATTGAAACACTTGCGGATTACGTCCAGCTCGCTTTGTGGAAAGCCTCATCCAAATATCTTCATCATGAAGGCGGTAGCTGCAACACTCTCGAGCGATGTCACCCTGGTTACCAGTTATCATTGCGACTGTGATTTGTCTCTCAATCAGAGTCACCTCAGATCGGGTGATTTTTTCGAATGATTGTGTGAGTTTGACAATAGAGTTTGACATCCGACACTAACGTTCGCCTCCATTGTTATAGATTGCGCCTCTGGAAATTTCAGCGCACCAGCGTCCCACTGGCGAAGGCCACGTTAGCGTTTCTTCCCATCCCTGCTACTAGCTAGGATCATCGCTGCCTTCACGACCAACGCAATTCAGGGAAATAGTATATTATTATTATTGTACATGTACATTCGATACATCGCCCTATGGTCTATAATTATCCCAGTGAACGTATACATGCTAAAAACAGTATAAGGATTAAATTGATTGGCTTTTTCTTCACACCAACAAATTATGACGAAAGATTTCTCCACATCAACTGACGAATGTTATCTCCCGCCAATCATCACCGCCGTCATGATCAGACGGCAGTCATTCATTGGTCATTCACGGCGAAAATACCTCTTAAAACTTGAAACTCAATAGAAAGCATTGATAGATTGGAAGCACTGCATTCGATATACAAAACGCGCGGTTCCATTCACCCATAATCACATTCATCCTCAACCCCTACATATTTCTGTCATCCAACCCTCTGGGAAAACTTAGACAATTTGGGACACAAATAGATTTTCATTTTATGTAAATTAACCATGACCGACGAATCCAAGCAATACCCCTTCACCGTCGCCCAATCCGCATCTGCGGAGGGGATTCAGAGCACAAACAGCAGCGTCCTGCTCGCTTCCATCCTCGCCGCAGGCTCGCTCGACGAGCTCTCGAACGGCGACAACTTCGCCGCCGTCGAAAACTACGTCCGGCGTCAAGGCCACGTCGATTCCCAGACGGGGAAGCTCCAATCTGGGGTAATGTTCTGGCTCTACCCCACGGGATTGCATGGGCCATACCACGAGACGAGGGAGGGCGAGATCGCGCAACATGGCACGCTGATCACTATCGAGCGGGAAGCATTATTCGATGATGCACTCACGAAGGCGAAGACTGGGCTGAGATTGAGCGGGATTGGGCATCTCCACATCGCCGCGGCGCAGTAGTAAACGTGAATAACTATTGGCTGTTGATCGCGAGAATGTACTTACAAATGATTAAGGGAATCCAATCATAGAGTAGATTGTTTTACAACCCAAAATTTAATGATGGACCTTCATCATCACCTTAACTTCGAAGAACAATGTAGGATCATAAGAGATACACGAGTTGTACATACTTACAGAAATACAATTCGTCATAGAAGTCGAAGGGGTCGCTATGTATCGGCCCAGTGCCTCGTCAACTTTTATGAAGGTTACAGCATAAAATACGAGGCCTGATACTACAAGGCTTACACCCGATCAGCCTAAAGGGTTCCCGAAACCAAAAGAAAACGAAAGCAAACAGAAACCCCTCTCATTCATACCATCAAAGAAGTCGCTGTCATGGCGGACCCTCCAAGCCTGTCCACGGCGATGGGTTTATATCGTCGTTCATCGGCACTTGATATGTCACAAACGCGTCCAGTCCCTCCGCTCTAAATTTCTGCATCCGCGCTTTCACCGCGTCGTCCTCAAAGGCTGCAAAGTTGCATTTCACCGACTTGATGCGTGAGACACCTGAAGGAAGGTTTTCCCATCGTGATGAGACAAAGTCACAGAAGAGGTGTTGAGAGGCATCGCAGAGTGTAAAGTCGAATCGTTGGAGATTCGGGCAAAGTGGTTCGGTGGTTGTTGGAGGTCTTGTTGATGTTGAGGCTTCAGCAGGAGGCGTTGAGGAACTGGCGACTTTCGCAGTTACCTCCGATGTTATTGTGGACGAATCCGGTTGGGCATCCGTAATCGCAATAGGTTCCACCTGAGGTTGCGACTTTGGGTCGTTTTCCTTTCCCCTCAAAGTCACATCGTTTTCCTTGACGATTTCCGCCTCCTTCAGTCCCACAGTCAACGCCTTCAATATCAAATTTTCTGCAACGTCGCGCGTATCCACTGCCGCCGCATCCTCTTCCGGCGTTCCGGTTATCACTCTCACCGACCAATTATGCACAACCAATTCCACGAGAGATGGTATGAGCCTCAAACAAGCCACGAACTCGTCTGGTAACATCGTCATCGACTCGACATTGAGCCTCTCCAGCGGACATTTGCTCCTCTGCAACAAAGTCCTCACTGAACCGAGCGGCTCAGGCGCAATGCTGCCCTCTGGACGGCCTGACCGCCCGAGGATCTCCAGCTTCCGCAGCTTGGGCGCGCAGAGATTGGTGAGGGTGTTGGACATATGGAACGTATTATGAAGGTGCTGGTCTCCATCAACGCATAATATCTGTAGCTGTGGAAGGACAATGGGACTGTCCAGCTTCTTGTATGCTGGCAGCAGCGCCGTATGAGATAGCGGGAACTTGAGGGTGCAGCTTTGAAGGTTTGCACATCCAGAAAGCGTGTTGAGCATCTCGCGCGAGTCGGTGAAGAAGAACGCAATATTTGATTCGAGGTAAAGCGTTGTCAGTTGTGGCCAGGGTATGGAGGGCAGCCGAATACCCCCACTGAAGAATGTGAGCGTGAAGTTGCGCAGCTTGGTTGCGCTCTCCGCGAATGTGAGGCTTTCAGGCCACCTGTCAACTGCGACTGTGTCGAGTGGGGTACGGTTGTCCATCAGAGACATACCCTCGAGGAGAGGAACATCCTCCACGGTAAGGCCGATGAAGGGGGTGAACATTTTCAGGGGTACCTGGAAGTCTAACATCCTCCATCTCCCGCACATGGGCACGAGGACCTCCAAAAGACTCGCGCAGAGCTTGACCTCTTCCTCCGAGTCGCCTGCAAACCACACGAGGGAGATACTGAGTGGACACGCGCCAGAGCGCTCGAGCCACATTTTCACCAACTCGCGCTTGCGTTCGAAACGCGCGGCGGAGGACCCCGGGTTCGAAAAATTGACGTTGGGCGGGACAATATGGAGGGACGCCCACACCTCTGGGGTCGCCAAGGATATCCGCCGCCATTCACTGCACACGCGGCCGAGGAGGACAGGCGCCTCTGACGCGTGCATCACGGAATTGTGGTTCTGTGGCAGACACCATACGAAGATGAGTTGGAGGATCTCAGGTGGTACCCTTCTTAGAGGGGAAACCAGCGCCTCGTGTGCGCTTCCCATGTTGTGCAGCTCCGTGCGCTTCTTGGTGACTTCTCGCAATGTAGCCTCGAGCTCAGCGATGCGAGCATCGTATTGCATCAATTTATGGTTAACGTCAGACACGTATTGTTTGATTTCGGTAATCTCAGCATCACTGGGGATGTAGTTCGTGTTTAATTTGTCGGAGAAGTTGGAAGGAAGTGTGAGAATGCCGTCGGAAAGATTATTGGGAGGAATACTAGCGAGTTTGTAAGAGGGTCCCGGAAGCGTGAGATCGTTCTATAGAACTTGCTTAGTAAACAGCTTGCTGAAAGTTATAATTCACTGACCGTCGTATCCTCCATTGGCCGGTCCTGGTGTTCGTCTGAGGGGGGCTGCATCAAATCCTCCAACGCAAAGCTCGATGACCCGAGCTTATCGATGACGGATTCGTATTCCGGTGGCGGTGGCGAAGGGGGAGTGAGGCACGAGTCGTCTGACTGCGACATGGCTGAGTATCCTCCAATGACTCCTTTCTTAATGGATGGGGAGACCGTCGTTCCTCAAGCGGACAAACAAGCTCCCGCGATTCCGTACTATCGCGCGTTTGAAGAGATAAGAAATCTTCGTTCACCGGTTAACCCAATTCACACCACCAATATATCGAACGTTAAAATGTGAAGGGTTCGTTATGGTTGGACTTGGCCGTTCTTCGTCGTTCCTCGAGATAAGTGCAAGATCGCTGTAATGATCGGATGCACGGCGTCTCACACCCGTTTATTTGCCTGATCCTGGCTCAACCCTGAATAAAAAGTGGTGAACGAGTCCAAAATATAATAACAAAACTGGCAGAGCTAACTCACAGGAGGGCGATAGACAGAGAACAAGAACAATCCTTCGTCGTTCAGTAGCAAGGGGGGTTTGCCAAAAGGGATTCCCGGGCTTGGTCAGCTAATGATTACGTCAGTCCATCAATGTCATTGGATCAGTACCCCAGGTTTATATCTTTGGATTCTGGCGATTTAATTATATGGCAATTACGCTCATCAATGTGCCCTCATCTCGTCTCAATTCCCCTCTCCACGTTGGAGATTTTGGCATGATAGGCCGCTCTGAACAAGGAACTGCTTTGCGCCAAGTGGCTGGTGGACCAGGATAATGGCACGAAGGAGTTATTTATATTTATCATTTGTACTGGTGCTCGAATCAAGAGATGGATGTCACGTCCCCGAGTTTCGCTGTTCGGAGACAGTCAATCTACCGGGAATACCAGGCCTTACGAAATCTCACTCTGTCCAGTGCACACCTGACGCCTGGAGGTGGACATGTTCAAGGCCAACCACTGGCACGAGAAAAATAATCCGCAAAGAATATTTTAATAAGGTTCGCTCGCCTTGCTTAACATTTTGTTTTAGTATGCTTTTTCGAGGTGGTCTTCGCGCGCACAGGAGTGGCAAGGCGAGAACCTGAATAACTTTAATGCCTATCGCGGTGTGGATATATTTGGCATAATATCGAGAATTATCCAATAAAGATAGAGCATCAGGAGTTGGAGGTAAGGTATGCATGGATCGTACGATTATCGTGTATGAGGTATCGAGAAAGAATAAGGTGAAGAGAGTTAAATTTTAGTAGCGCGAACGCATTCCTCTTCCGCGACGCTTGAAGCTCCTCCTTCCCAATCTGCGAGAGCCGCAGCACCTGCAACAGAGAATGTCTGCAATAACATCGAAGATCGTAACAATGACCTGAAAAAGAATCGTTAAAGAAGCGAATTAATATGAAGATACTGGTGAAAACATACAGTTGTGATAGCGCCGACTATTGTTATAATAACGTTGGCGATGGCTGAGATGATGGCATTAATACCACGACCGATTGCTGAGAAAATAGAACCCTGAATTAGAACATTTAAAGGTCAAAACCTGAGGCTGGGGTAAGATTGCCTGGAAACAACATACCATTGTTTTTTGAGAGATGTCACGGAAGGAACGAACCAACGAACCCTCATTTATATTGCCCTGCAAAAGCAATGACGTAGATCCTCAAAAGAATGGAGCTACTGGATGACGTTCTTATCGTTCGTTCTGGGTTCAATGCGTGGCATCATGGGTATTGCCAAGTAATGCGCGTAACGTCATTGGCTAAATTGGCCGTGTCTCCCCACGTGACTATAACGCGACGCGTTGTCCTCCGAAGATCGGGGATTTATGATACTTAAAGGTGCTCCACTCTGTTAGGATATCGATCCCCAAATGGATTTGTATGACGGCCCTGTTAATTTATGACTCACGGTGATATAGCGAATGTTAAGTTGAGCAAACCCACCGGAACTTCTTTACCGCCGCATCACGGATATGGATGTACCTCCTGCCACCCCATACGACATCAACTTTTGCTTTCCGATTCCTGAAATTTTGGAAAGTGAACGCGTCACATTGACGCCTTTTATAGTGAGTTCTCATTGTTCATCCGATATCTACGGAATCAAATTTTACGAGACCATTGACAGCCCTCCAAGCATGGACAATTATTCATTGAACATGCAACTCTTTATCCACAAATATTCAACTACCTCCCATTTGGACCCTTCAAGGACGTGGATGACTTCCTGACGAATCTGATCGAACCCCGCATTCGTAGAGATCCAGGATATGTTCTCTTCGTGGTCTTCGACAAGACCAAGCCGGCATGTTCAAGCGATCACCCGGGCTCCCTTGCGGGTTTAATTGGCTTTCTCAACTCTTCCGCGCCGAATCTTTTAACGGAAATTGGGTTTGTTATAATTCTCCCGCCCTTCCAACGCACCCATGTCTCTTCCAACGCTATCGGGATCCTCCTTAAATTCGCTCTCAACCTACCATCGCAGCAGCCTGGGGCTCTGGGTCTAAGGCGTGTTGTCTGGCAGGCAAATGCATTGAACAACGCGAGTGTAAGGGCAGCAGAACGTATGGGGTTCAAACTCGAGGGCATCTTGAGATGGGAACGAGTGTTACCAGCGTCAAAGTCCGCAGTTGGAGCCGGAAATGGGAAAGATATCAGGGATGGAGATCCGAGGAAGGGATGTTTGGGTAGGGACACAGCACGATTGAGTCTCTGCTGGGATGACTGGGAAGGTGGAGCGAGGGAGGAAGTGGAGAAGATGATGCAGAGGACTCAATAATCTGCATTAAATGTAAGCAGCGGTGACCCAGAATTCCTTACGTTTCTGACTCCCATTCAAAGTGTTTTGTCTTCTGCAAGCCGTACTATGTCATCTTGGAGTTCATCTTGCAACTTGCTCAAACAGCGCCTCATTCTTGCACACCTATTCTTCTCCTCTCACTCGGTTTGAAGTTATATACACAGTATATCCAGATATAAAATATATACCCTGCTGAGAACGGCATCCGCATCGATATCTGTTCTGCTTTACATGCCAGATGAGCTGACAAGTGTTTTTGGAATTGCTTGATTCAAAAAAAGAGTAGCATGTGGTTGAAATTTAATCTCTACATTTTGAAGTTAAATTCTGCCTCCCAGTATTAAGTATTTGGGTACAACATGTCCAGAGAGATGCATTGGCAGGGAGAATTTATAACAGGAAAAAATCAGCGTCAAATTATCGAGCGCTCTACTTTACGCGCCGCTTCAAAAGACCGCGTGAATCCGTTTCCTCATTCGTGTGACATTCGTTGACAAGTGCAATGTTGCGTAAGTACCGTCCTGGGAACCTTTGCCTTTAGAAACCTCCCATAACATACCATCGCACACAAGGCCTGTCCCATATTTCTAGACAGCTCTCAGAACTTTCGCGACACACTCTCTCCAAGCGAAGCCGAACACAGCATGTTTACCACCCCGGATCTTCCTCTCGAGCTCTGGCTCGAAATACTGGCTTATCTCCCTAGAAGTGCACTGCACAAGCTAATTGGGGTCAACAGGTTCTTATTCGAGCTCGCCTTGGACGATATCTACGAGGAAGTGCGATTTATTGCGGGTGACAAGCAAATGGAGAAGATATTTCTGCAGGTGGAGTCAGTGATGTTATCATTTTGTATCTATTCGCGTTTTGAATTTCTCGGTGGAAGATTTCCGAATATCGCAAAGCGCGTGAAGCGGTTCCTCATTCGGCCAACATTTCTTCCTCCCATAGATTCGGACGAGGCCGAAAGCAGCGCGCATTCCTCGAGGACTCGATTGACAAGCAAGAAACGTTTGCTGTCGCATTTCCATCGTCTCAAGTATAATCGTCCTAAATTCGGACGCCCCACCGAAGGACTCGATCCTAAACATACATCTGCACAAGCACCAACTACTGGAGATATTCTGCAACTCGCGGAGAAGGCGATAAAACTCTGCCCAAACCTCCAGGACCTCACCGTCGTTTTGCACGACCACATGCTCACTACCCCCTTTATATCCTTCCTCAAGTCATTGTGGAAACCAGATTCTATAGGTCCTCGTCTGCGTACCTTGCGCATGGACATGACATTGGCGAAAATTCCCTCATTTCTGAAGCCTCTGATAAGCCCCCAAAAGGTGCTCCACAACCTTGAAATTTTCTCTATCGATCTGGCTCCCAGTAGATTTGACGCTATCCCCAATCGCGCTGAGGAAGCGACAAGCAACTCATACCGTGCGCTTGTCTCCCTCCGATCCTTTTTTTCGTTATTCCGGGACTCCCTTACCTCAATAAGCATCTCTACGCACAGCGCTCACGATTTTCGGACCTTGATAACCTACCTCCCTTTGCGGTTCCCCAATCTCAAGAAGTTTGAAGTGCTCACAATATTCAAAGTTTCCGCACATCAAACTGCCCCTCTCTTCAAATTCCTCGACGAACACTCGGGACAGCTGGAGAATCTCACGATAAAGCCCTACCCACGTCAAACATCGTTTAGCCATACCGACGACTGGTATGCAATCTGGATCAGCCCTTCGCCACCAGGCACCCTGGTTGGGGGTAGTTTTTTGACTGGGTTTTCGAGACTTGTTCTCCCGAAATTGCAATGCCTCGATATCGGACTCCGCGAGCGTCGGACTCATAACCTTCCACACTGGCCCAACCCAAGTTTGAATGCCAAATTGCTCCCTGACCTTAATGTCTTTGCGTCGAATTTGAGGAGCCTGGTGCTGAGCGAGATCGCGCTGTCGTTTGAACGCATCAGCGACTTGGTGGATTCAATTGGTGATGGCGGTAATACGGGTGGGTTGGAAAGCATCGACCTTGTGGCGACGACACTGTCTCCTCATATTTTTGACCTATTTTCAGCCAAATTACCGCGGTTAAAGAAGTTGACAGTGGAGTACCGGGTATTGTTAGGTGCTAACTTGGATAACTTGGAGCTGGCGGAATATCATGATTCGCATGTACGTCCTCGGGTGTGTAGGGCCTTCTTTTTCTTACATATGGACTTCTCTAGCCATCTTTTGTGCAAGCCATACGAGCCCGAAGGTATTCAGGATGGATGCTCGGCTATTTGCGCCTTACTGTGATGTCTTCCTGTGGCACGGCTCATCCGGATGTATTGTTGATGAAAGACGTGGCTGAAGCTCTCTCTTCGGACATTGAGCTGGACGGGAGTTTTAGGTGTTATTGCGTTAGTGCCTTTAGCTCTACAGTACACGGTTAAAGCAGGAATTGAGGAAATAAACCTTGATGTAGTTCAATAGTCGAGGTTTAAATAAAAGTAGTTTGGGGTAGCCCCATGACAAGTTGGAACTTGGGTTCGTGAATGTTTCAGCTTAGTTAGATGTAACCATAGAAACTGTCTTTTGCCCTCTCTTCTGGAGATATTATGAGAACGACATTGGCTTCCGTCTTTCCAGTGATGTTAGAAGTATTATTGGCAGCCATCATAAATTTGCGGTGTCTGAAAATTGCCTAGAACCCAATATGTTCTCAAGCATTGTCAAATTAGCTTTTTAGACACGCGGCGATCGATGCCGATCTCCCAACGGCCCGACGGAAGGTACATTGCTGCTGTTACTCAGGGATTACTCCCCATAATGTCACTCAATCGAGCGCGCCACTCCGATCGTGTGCGCCACATTTTCTGAATCGGATCGACGTCGTGATATCATCGCAACTTCGTCTACTGAATCCGGCAGCTGCTCGTCCTTGCACCATCACGTGTTACAGGATCAATATGTTATATTTAATGAAGCTTGACATTTCTAACCCACCATTCGCTTATGCACTTGGTTTCCTTTCTTCTCACGTCCCGTATTCCTTCACGCCGAGCGTTTTTTTTTTTACTAG
>Ga0307509_10007869_pt1 | contig 13773 bp, 18 predicted proteins | sample 10_EM_MG_FD_202245 | JGI IMG/M metagenome (GOLD analysis project Ga0307509, IMG submission 202245) | Populus trichocarpa ectomycorrhiza microbial communities from riparian zone in the Pacific Northwest, United States - 10_EM | ecosystem: Host-associated > Plants > Roots > Unclassified | place...
AGCTCGACTCGCGGACTTGAACAGTCCCCTTGTAATGATTGCTTCGGGGTATCAGGCACTTCCAACCAACCCACCTAATACATCCACAGAACAAGACCGTAGGGATGACTCGGATACTACATTGCGAAGTCTTGCTATGGAAGAATATGGCACGAAACGCAGTCTACAAGAACGACAGTCCGTGAAATCCTCTGGGAGATTATCCTTTTCCTCTAACTGTGCTACAGCTTGTCTATGATAGCCCTTGCAGGAATGATTGGAACCGGCTTATTTCTTTCAAGTGGTAAAGCGTTAGCGCAAGCCGGTCCCCTTGGTTGTGTTGCGGGCTTCATTGTTGTGAGTTAATTCACTTTGATACCGTGGGCATGGTTAAGAAAGATTGATAAAGATGGGGACCGTCACTGCTTCGATAGGTAGGGGTACCACATAGAACAAGGCAATCCATTGACCACGGCGATAGCTTATTGCTCTGCGGAAATGTCAGCGTTTAAACCAGTTGAAGGTGGATTTGTGCGACATTCAACAATGTGGCTGGACAGAAGTGCTGGCATCACACTTGGGTGCGAAATTCTCATTACTGGGCTTCGTGGTTTTAATTCTCCACGTTTTTAGATGGAACTTCTGGTACACTATGTCCATAACGATGCCGACCGAAATCAGTGCTGCGGCGACACTTCTAAGCTTCTGGAATCCTGGAGCGAGCCATTTTTTTCCAATCACGTACGGTTGCCAATTTTTTTTATTACCGCTGTACATATATATTTACAGCACTTACCCAATTCTTCACTGATTATATCTAGTGCAATGTGGATTATTATCGTAATCATAAATCTCTCTCCGGTCAATGTGTATGGAGAGTTTGAATTTTATCTGGCCTTCTGCAAAGTAAGTCTTATTCGTCCAGGCTCTGGGTATCTGATGAGTGAAAGTATCTTAGATCGCTCTAATCCTCTCTTTTTTAATTGGTGGCCTTATTCTCGATCTTGGAGGGTTCTCGGGTCAAGAAAGGCTCGGCTTTCGTTATTGGCGTGACCCATACCCTCTCTTTCGCGAGCATATAGCCACTGGATTTTTGGGCTATTTTCTTGGGTTTTGGACAGCTATGGCCTCCGCCGCATTCGCATATGGGAATGTTCAAGTGGTGGCTATTGCTGGAGCTGAAACTCGAAATCCTCGAAAAACAATCCCCGACGCCCTCAAAAAAACGTTTGCCAGGGTTGTGTTCTTCTACGTTGCTTCGATGTTCGTCATTTCTTTGACGGTTCCTTCAGATGATGAGCGTCTATACCACCCTGCCGGGGATGTGACCCATAGTCCATTTGTAATCGCCTTTAGCAAAGCAGGTTTGAAGGCCAGTCTCACTGCCAGACTTCAAACAATCTCTTTTCTCAGACAATTTCCTTAGGCTCTTCCCTCCGCGATAAATGCTGTCGTATGTGTTTCATTTCATCCATTACATTATAGAATGCAACCTCTTGTCAACTTTTTTTGTTTGTGATAGGTGTTGAGTTCAGCTTTCAGCTCGGGAAATTCTTGTTCGTTTCTCGCCTCGCGCACCCTTCATGCTCTGGCACTCGATGGCCATGCTCCCTCAATATTTCTAGAGCTCAATCGCTATGGCGTTCCTTATGTCGCTGTAGGCGCTTCAGTCGTCTGGGGTGTGGTTGCATATGCAAGCTTGAGTCACGGAGCCTTCCAAGTAAGTCCACCTTGATCTCCAAAGAAGATTGGCAGTGACTTCGATCTTTTCCATTTCAAGGCCTTTTTATGGCTAGTTTCCCTCGCTACAACTTCCGGAATAGTTTCTTGGGTCGTCCTTTGCTGGACCTACCTTCGCTTCTTCAATGCTCTAAAGGTACAAAAGATTTCAAGAAATTCTTTGCCTTACATTAGTCCCTGGCAACCATATATCACGGTAAGAAATTTCCCACAAATTTACTATCCGCTGACGTGTAATACACAGTACTATGCCCTGGTCATGAATATCCTAATTTTACTTTTCGCTAGTTGGAACGCTTTCTTTCCGAAATTTAATTTGTGGGACTTCATGACAGGATATTTTAATGTGTGAGTTATTATGCGACAGAGTATATATAAGCAAGCTAAAGGAGTTTTCTTAGCTTCTTTTTTCCAATGGTATACATTGGATGCAAAGCTTATTTTATTGAAGACCCGATGATTACTCTTGACACTATCGACTTTGCAACGGAATTAACTCGCATCAGTGAGGAGGACAAGCTGTACAAGAGGGATAAGAACACCCCCAATATCTCCGCTTACGATAGAATACTCAATGCTATATTTTAGTTCAGCGGAATCTATCATTTCATCTTTTAGAGTCTATTGCTCAAGAGAGGCCCCCCAAACTCTCTGCAGCAGTAACTGCAGCAACATTGAGGGTCCTGGTGTCTGCGTGATACAAAATATACCTAAGCCGTCCGTGTTAAGATCCCAGCGAATGTCCTTTTTCGAAATCGAATCTCCCATTCTTTGAAATTGATGTCCACCATGCGGTTCCCTCTGAGCTTCAGAACGATTTGCGCCCAGGGGGTAGGCAGATTCATCTTCACGGCGGTCAATAACCAGCATCCCCCGAGTGATTTCGCCCTTCCTGGAGAGGATCGAAAGGCGTAGGAGCTTGTCCGTCAAGAATGACAGCAATATGAACTTACCTCTCGATATCAAATACCCGAAATTGCCCATGCCAACCTGTGGCGAGCTTTGGTGTCTCGTTATCTGCGAATGGGGGGTTCTCGATTGCACACCAAACCGCAACTATGTCGTGGAGCTCCATGGCGTCCTTTCCAAACTGTAGCATGACCTCTCGTGTTCGCTCCAAAAATGCACTGGTAAAATATGCTACAGGCGATTTAGGATGCTCTTGAGCTATGGATGGAGATGCAGTGCTTGAGAAGGCGGGGTCAACAGACTTTTGGTACTCAGGAAAAGGGAGTTCATGGGGCGTGGTTATGTCAAGTGGCAACATTAGAAATCTATCCTTCGGCAACCCTTTGTGACGGTGCGTCGCAATTAAAAGCTCTTTCACGGCGTAGGGATCTGCAAAGAAGTTGACTTGGAGTTCTTCGTCAGTTTAGAGTGGATTAATAGGAATACTCGTTCCATACATTCCGCGACGGGGCTGGTATTTCCTGGAACATCCAAAGCGCCACCCATACAAACGATTCGTCCAATGCGGTCCATTACAAGTTGGCTATCTTTGCGCATCATCAATGCCAGGTTTGTGAGGGGACCCAGAGCGATATATGTCACACTTCTAGGTGGATATGCCTTGAGAATGTCAAATGTAATATCGACAGCAGAGCGTTGACTTATTTCTAGGTAAGGATGGAGGTCTAAATCAATTCCACCTGGTAAAGCCAGTTCTGGATGACGATCCACGATATCTCCCAGACCATCTCTATTACTTGATTCAGTGAAGAGCTATAGCAGATGCAGTGCACTAACCTCCCATGAAAATACTGAGCGCTGTGTAGTTCACCTTCAAGAGGGCCGGCACTACCCCTCACGAGAATCGGTTTTTTGGTAGTTGTAAAATTAGGAAATCTTTTCCTGTCCGATGGGAATCGTTCGAGATGCCGCTCGAGAGTTTGGTAAACCTTCAGGATGTTCACACTGAATGGGAATAAGTCGAGGCACCGATGTGGACCGCAGGACCTACTAACTAGGATGCTTGAATGTCCGTGTTTCCTGTATGAAATGTGAATAGTGCCAAACGAAGGTGATCTTTTAAACTGGTAGTTACCATAGGAAACTACATACGAGAGGATCTCTAGCTCGGGCGATGCTATTGCAAGTAGACTAGAGCTTCCTCATCAGAGATACAGACCCCACGATCATCTGAAGGACAGACATTGCAATCACATCGTCTACTCCTGGATCTGTATCGACTGTGGGATCGCGCTTAGTGCTTCTTTCTGCTTGGCTAAAAAAAAATGGGCCCACTGATGACGGGAATGCGATTGCGGGGAGAATAACTCATGAAATGGCAGTGATCGAAGCCTCTGACCGGTCGGCGCAGGGCGATTCTGCACAGGCCCGGGTATAGTTACCAACTTATAATTAGTAACCGTCGCAATCACGGGACTCCTAATATGGGTAGAAAACTTTGCATCAATGCGTTGCGAATAAAGTTGACTGAAATATCCTGGCAGATAAATTATTCCCGACCTGCTACTATGGACTTTGCCGGGAACTATACAGTCACGGGTTACGGTGGCTGGTGGTGATGTGACCGTGACCTCGTTGCCTGGCTTTGAGGGCAAGTTTGTACGTCCAATTCACCGAAAACACCATGTCAGAATCCCTGCGTTTCCTCGGATCCTTGGAAGGCCACAAAGGATGGGTCACCGCCATCGCCACTTCGTCTGAAAATCCGGACATGATCTTGACGGCCTCGCGAGGTATGCTCCAATTCTTCGTCGCTGTTTACACCATTTAATTAGTTGAAACAATCCAGACAAGACCATCATTGTTTGGCAATTGACTCGCGATGAGGACTCTTACGGTTACCCCAAGCGAATCCTCCACGGCCACAATCATTTCGTTTCCGATGTCGTTATCTCTTCTGACGGCCAATTTGCCCTTTCATCCTCCTGGGACCATACCCTCCGTCTTTGGGACCTCAACACCGGATTGACCACCCGCCGCTTTGTTGGGCACACCTCTGACGTTCTGTCTGTTAGCTTCAGCGCCGATAACCGACAGATTGTCTCCGGTTCGCGCGACAAAACAATCAAGCTGTGGAACACTCTTGGAGAGTGTAAATACGATATCAAGGAAGAAGGTCATACTGAGTGGTCAGTCACTTGTTAGTCTTTCTCGTCACTTGGTTTTTACCATCTGTGAAGGGTCTCTTGTGTGAGATTCAGTCCCAATGTATTGAACCCTGTCATCGTTTCTTGCGGCTGGGACAAAGTTGTGAAGGTATGCCTATTCGATGTTCTAGTTTCTCCTTTCCCTGCCACGTGTGATGCATCACGAAATATATTTGCTACTTCAGAGAGCACACGCTCAATGAGACTACATTTTCCACCAAGATCTCTGACGCTTCTTTTCCTGTCGATTTCAATTTCTTCCAACATTCACTGATGCATTTAATTAGGTATGGGAGCTCTCAAAATTCAAGTTGAAGACCAACCACTACGGCCATACTGGCTACATCAACACTGTTTCTGTCTCCCCCGATGGTTCGCTTGCTGCCTCTGGTGGCAAGGATGGTATCACCATGCTCTGGGATTTGAACGAGGGCAAGCACCTCTACTCCCTGGAGGCCGGCGACGTTGTCAACGCCCTCGTTTTCTCCCCAAACCGATATTGGCTGTGCGCTGCCACCGCCAGCTGCGTCAAAATCTTCGATCTCGAGAGCAAGTGAGTAATCGTTTAAGTCTAACCCCCCCTTTTTTTACACGTCCACTACAGGTCCATCGTCGACGAGCTCAAGCCCGCCTACACGGATGTCCGCGAGGAGGCCAGACAACCTGAGTGTGTTTCAATTGCGTGGTCAGCAGATGGACAAACGCTGTTTGCTGGCTTCACTGACAACCAGCTCCGTGTCTGGACCGTTACTTCATAAAAAAATTCATGTATTTACGAGCGGGAGGCTTACGAGACCTGTTTTCATATTCCTTGTACTCGAAAAATCACAAAAAAAACTTGCTGAAAAACTTAAACTCTACCCGAGCTAAATATCCAGTGATTCCCCGATGTTGCGAACCCTCTCATTCCAATCCCATTTATCCAGTCCATCAAAGTCGATCTTCATTCCTTGGTGGGTCATGTTAAATTGCAATTCACAGATATGAGAGGAGCGGGCACGCCAACTATCTCCCCTGTAGACAGGTTCAGTTCAGCATCAAATAGAGGATAAATTCCAAAGAGCGCCTTACGAAGCCGTGCCATAAAAATCTCCTACCTGGCTGACGACGCGAACACATTCATCAGCATTGGACCGCGCATCATAAATCCAAAGGTTTTTGCCCGTGTAGATCTCCTGCCATCCACCCAGGTCAATCAAAGGATTTGGTGGGGAAATCCTTTTAGTTCCCGCCGGGGGAACTGGTGCAGGACGAATATCAACATCATTGAAAAGGCGAAGGGCTGTGATGTTGGAGATATTAGTTAGTTTGATTTTGTCTGCTTCGTCCGAAGGGTCAAGTATTTTGACGATATCTGAGATCTCAATTGAATCGGAATCTTCATCGTCCACATCTGCGTTCGTAGATGGTCCAGCTTCTTCCTCCATGGTTGAGTCCGCGCTCATAGACGCGTCAATGGCTGTGTCTGGTCCATTGCTAGTGAGCTCAGAGATGAGTTCGTTCTGCGCGACTTGGACCTTTTGGGAGAAGGTGTTCCAGGCCTCGTTGTTGGTGAAATCTGTTCGAATGACGAGCCCAAGTTCGTCGCCTTCTAGAAGTTGGTCCAACGGGTCATGGTCCGTATCGAACTGGACGGAAGGTGGAGTGGTTAGGATAGATAATATTTCAGTTGGACCGTGCCAGCATACCAAAGGCTCAGCAATGGGCTCGGAGGAATCGCATTGTGGGGAGGTTATTGTAGGCCAGGATTCATAAAGTACGCGCAAGCGCCATTTACGACGGCCTTCCGTTGGATATTGCGCTCTCTTGGCTTCGTACCGCCGCTACGATAATAAGATGTCAAGTTGCGCCATGAGTCGAGATCAAGGCAGGTATCGAACCGCGAGGGCATTTCTGAAAATTTCGTGAACCATGCCCAGTGAGCGTAGAGAAATGATCTACTGCATCAGTCATTGTAAAATATTTTCCGGCATGACATCAATTGAGTAAGTACCCGGGTCTGCCTGCTGCGGGAAAAAGGGATCTCTGCCGACAATAAAATTTGATACCCTAAACTCTCATACATATAACCACAGCTCCTGAGGGGGGTATGGGTTGAAAGGCTTTCGAATAGGACCGTACATGTTGCCATACCACGACCATCGGACCAGTCTCCACTGGCACCACAGCTTGCTGCTGATGAACCGTAGAAGCTTCGAACCCAACTACGTGGTCCCATGCTTTTTTCTGCTTCTCTGGAGTCTGATTGGCCTGTAAAAACAACTCTACGCCTCCTGTGAGGACCCCTGTCAGCGTTCAACATTCACTCACGATTAGCTTCAAATACAGTGGCCATGGTTAAGCGGCCTCTAGCTAAAGGACCTTCCCCCAAATATTCTCTCAGGCCATTGACGCTTGAGCAGCAGGGCCATTTGCCTCCAGTTCTAAAATGCCAGCTGGGTCGACTCCTCTTACTAGTAAGCCCCAGATATCTAATCCCGTGCATGATACTACGAGTCTAACCATCTTCAGGCTCCCAATTAACTCGAGGCCAGTGGGCATTTGCATTTGCTCTTGTTACGTCTCTATTTTTTACATGTTCGCCTTACGTTCTTCCATGAATATCTTTACTGACTTCCCCGATCAGGGGGTTTCGCATATGGGGTACCGATATTTCCAGTGTATCCGGATTTTATTCATCCTACTAACGACCTTTTCATCGATCAGTTGCTCGATGTTTTAAATGCACATTTCCAGACTGTCTTCGGAATTAATAAGACCCAAAGCACATTGCTTCAACTCGCATATTTTGGTGCCTATGTGGTATGGTCTCCTTTTGCAGGAATATTTGTGAGCCATCCCGCAGGATAGAATTGTTTAATTCATTCTGATGATAAATCATAAATTAGATGAGAAAACGTGGATACAAAGTATTCCACCCCCAAGTATTGTCATTGAGTGGCTGGATGGCTAACTTAAAATTCCTCATAGGCTGGCATTCACCTTGGTCTCACACTTTATAGCTTAGGTGACGTGGTCTTCCCTCCGTTCGATATCTTTGGCTGAACTTACTTCAGGAGCCATATTTTTCTGGCCCTCGGCGAAGTTCGCGAAATACGGAGGGTTTGTTGGGTGTACTTTTGTCATAGGTGGGAGGCTATGAGATGATATGGGGATTTTCAATATTTATTGACAGAAATTTGTTCCCAGGGTGTGGGCTTGCTACTCTAGAGGTCGCTGCGAACTCCTATATTTCGGTTCTTGGAACACCTAAATATGCCGCCGCTCGTTTGAATTTCAGCCAGGGTTTTCAAGGGGTTGCGTCGTTCACCGGACCTCTAATTGCCTCAAGATGGTTCTTTCGGGGAGCCAACGCGACGAAATTGGACACCGTTCAATGGTGCTTCCTGAGCATTTGCAATCTCACGGCGATAATTGAAACATTTCTAGGGTGTACCTTGCAGTTGCTTGTCTTGGAGTGGTCTTGAACGTCCTATTCTAGCAAGTTCAATCCCCCGGTCTATCGCCGTGACCCAATCGAACATGATTCATTTTCATTGTAGCTTTTGCCACCTGCCTGAGATCGAAGAAGAATCTGTATTGAAGCAGGTGGATATTAACAATCCGGATGGCACTCCAGAATCATTCTGGAAGCAATATAGGTGCCTGTTTGGATTTGTTGCTCAAACCGCCTATGTGTGCGTGGATCCCTTCGTCCCAAATTCGCGAATATCTATTGATCTGCCATGAAGGGGTGCCCAGGTCGGAGTAGCATCGCTGGCGGTTAATTTCATGGTTGAACAACACATTGGGATTAACCAATCTAGAGCCAGTCAATTATTTTCGTTCTGCCAAATGACTTTTACGTTTGGACGGTCAGTGGCTGTACACCTCGTTTGCTGTCACTCTCATATCCTGTTACAGATTTATGGGCACGTTAATACTTAATTTCGTAGACCCCGCCTTGTTGCTTTCAGTTTATGGGGTTAGTTGTTGCGTATTCTCGCTAGGCATCGCTCTTGCGACTGGGAAAGCAGGAGTCGGGTGTCTATTCGCCCTGTTCTTCTTTGAGTCAATCTGTTACCCTGTGAGTTCATGGACTCTTGAAGCAAGGGAGAAAATCTGAAGGATGTTCTCCGTTCTGTTTCAAGTGCATCTTCACACTTGGGACCAAGAATTTAGGAGTGCATACCAAGCAAGGATCAGGCCTTATTGTAATGGTCAGTTGCACGCAGCCAGTCTTCAAAAGATGGAACATTCAAATTGAGTAGGGCGTCGGCGGAGGTGCGTGGTATCCTCCCGCGCAGGCTTCCGTTGCAGATAGGATATCCACCCGAACGTCCTACCTGGTGCCGTTGTCGGGATATATCGCAATGACGTTATATGCATTGTAGGCATTCTTTTTTTGCTTGTAGCTTTAAAAGGAAAACCTAACACGGTTCGGCAGCGGGTTGGTCATTGACCAAGCAAGAAAAGATGGTTTCCGTTTCCGGAATCAGGAGGAGAAAGAGTCTGAAGCACATATAGAAGAAAAGGTGACGGAGATTAGCGAGCACGAAGGAAGCGTCGAAAAGGCGTAAGATAAGTAGTCGGTCGAGTGTGTGTGTGAGGTGTAAACTGTAAAAATGTAATCGTTGTTCCACATACTCTTGGCAAATTTTGCTCAAAGAAAATATAATGCTTGGGTACGTAGAACTATATCATACTGCAGAAGTCCGTGACCCGGCGAGCCTGTCCACCACCTAGGCGAATAAAAAGGTGTGAACGTGAGATTACACGATGACATATATAGACGAGTACTCACGCCTGAGATGTAAGGCAAGGATAGAAATGTTCCAATAAAGGGCAATTGGCGTAAGAAGGTGATAACAACCGGGAAGAAATCGCTGTCGTGGAAAAAGAGAGCACATAATCACAAGAGGTTCAAAGCTATCAACGCGCAAAGAACGCGTACCCAAAAAGATTGAGAAAACCAAAAGTTTCCACAACCATTCCTATGAATGGCCATTTGAGGAACACAAGAAGGATTCCTCCTAGGAAGCACACGGTCCCACGTATTTTTTGTTTCCGTGCGAAGAAATAAAATGTTTTTTGAGGGCCGATGATCAACGTGAGCCCGGAAATGAATAAAATCTGGCGGTAATACCGTATATCAGGGAGTAGAAAGCGGCGAGGAAGAGGAAAGGCGCACATTCCCAAGAGCGAGCAGCGCGCCATCAAAGAAGAGCATAACACCCAAGAGCATGAACAAGGCGCCAAACGTCGTCAGTGCGACCCCAATTTCTGCAACAGAGGATTTTGTGAGCGTCAACTTTGGGCGACGTGTGTGAATCGGAAGACTGACTTTGAGCGTCCGAAAGCCACATATTGAAACCAGAGCTTGTATGAGAAAGGGGGAAAAGAGGTAAGCGTGGTGGTCGTGACTGCGAGAACACCACACGTCACAGGCTCCGTTTTTGGTGTTGACAAACCCTCGCGCAACGTATCAGGCTGCGTATACTGAATGGAGGGGGAAAGCTGAATTAAGCAATTTACTTGTATACAAATACTATACACCGAGCCAAGGTTTGAGGATAAGACGGTGGAAGGAGTGTGTAATAAAGTCAACACTACAGGGATGGCAAAGGATCGATAAAAAGAGAATGCTCAAAGCTGGGATGGGTGCAAGCAGGTACCGGTTATATGTAAATCTTTAAGAAATAAATAAGGCTGGTGGAAAGCAATTGGTGTACATAAAAGTGTCAGGGTAGGCATCATAGATTGTCAAGGCGGGTGAAAAGAGAGTGGAATTCGCTGCGAATGCAGGTGCTATCGAGTATTCTTTGCGTGCATTACACGGTCGAATGACTCCCTTATAGGGGTACGTCTTGATAAGACCGTCAGGTGGTTCTGGAGGTACGGAACTGGGAGCAATGGATGAATAGCCTCAACGTTCGCATGTGGGTTCGCGGGCGGGAAAAATACAATTGACTGCGGCGACGGTGGGCGCGTCACAGAAGGTATATGGGTCAAACTCGACAACGCAGCACTCAAGGATGACGATGACATGGTCGACAAGGTGCGCGTACGATCGTGCGTCCACGGGGGTTCTCTGATTATGGTCGTTTGAGTGGGAATGGTATTTACGGAGCGCGCCGAGGAGAAGGAGGTGCGTCGGTCCTGCGATGATGGATAGCGAGCTGAATGGGAGAGGTCAGCCGATACTGGAGAACCCGATGAGGTTTTGACGCTTGTGGGGGAGGATGATAGGTAGTTCCTAACGCTATCATGCACGCTGGTGGGAGAAGAAGATACCTGTGGAAGGTCGGTGCCGAAAGGAAGCACAGTCAAGGGTGCAAGAGGAGAGGGCTTCGGGACGGGGGTTAGGTGGCCATGCGACATGCCGCGTATCAAGGGGTGGGGACGTAGTGGATGTTCATTTCTACTTTGAATAGAGTGAGTCGAAGGAGGTCGAGAATTGCGTTTTGGGCGAGGGCTCTGTCGGGCGTGATGTTGTCGTAAAATTTCGAGCTCACTGCTCTGTGCGGTGGGTCGACGTTCCATCATGGATTGGGGCGGTGTACGAGGCCTTGGAGTGTTGCGTTGGAGATGCTGTTCGAAATCGGACGGACGGACAGTATCCACACGGGCGAGGGAGGATTCATTTCTTGGGAGAAAGTGAGTTGGAGGCGGTATGCGGGGTATCGGGTCATCTTCCTCGGATGCCGTCTCCGAGTCGGAGTCGTGTTGATTAGGTGTCGCCGCACCACTTTCACTTGACACCCAGTCATCGTCATCGTCGTCGTCGTCGTCGTCATCATCAGCGTTCTCACTGGGACTGGCGATTGTGAAGCCTTTGGCGTTCTTGGGTCTCGGTTGATGGTGCTGGAGGGGAGCGAGTCGTTTTGGCAATTGTTCTTTCGAGTGAATACGTTGGCTGCTGTTGGTGCGGGCGGGTGGAGGGGCTGTCTTTATCTAAGAGGATGGGATGAGTGTGATAACAAAAAGGGCAGTGAGGGCGTACGTCGTGAACCTTTTTTGTCTTATCCGCGTGTTTCGGCGGCTGGGGATCTTTCTGAGTGAACTGCAGATTGGTGGCCGTTGAAGAAGATCGGGAGTGGGGGCGCGGCTGGCCCGACCCCGGACCCCGTGGTGCTCTGGGCATGGTGGAGAGAGAAGGAGAGATCCGCCTTTGTGTGGTGTTGTTGCTCCAATCAAACAAAAACAAAAAAAAACTTGGAACTGCACGACCACCATGGAGAGGGTGCACTTTCAGCAGGAGCAGATGCTCGATGAGCTCAAGGATCTGGTGGAAAAGAACCTCTTTACTGAGGTATGTCTTTGGCTAACATGTGTTCTTTTTTCGAAACCGATCACCGCATACATAGCAAGAGACAAGGCAAATCATGAAGAAACGAACAGGATTTGAGACAGCACTTGTGAGAAGGGTGGCGAAAAAGGCAGATTACCTTCGATATGCGACATACGAAATGGGGTTGGAACAGCTGCGACGGAAACGCGTTGCACGAACGAGTAGGTCTCGGCTATTGCTGCTTAGGATTTCACCGTTCAATATCGGTCCGCAGAGCTACCAGCAGGACCTGCGACGATTTCTGACTATGCATTGGTTCGAAGACAATTGCATATTTTTGAGCGGGCTGTGAACAAGTTCAAATCGGACGTGGGGCTGTGGGTGCAATATATCGAGGTTGCGAAGCGTGAAGGAGCTCGGGCGCTAGTGGGGAGAATTACGGCAAGGTGTGATTTATATGGATACGAAAATAATAAGCTGAATTTACGAATACTACAGGGCGCTGCAGCTGCATCCGAACCAACCTGGACTGTTTATCTTGGCGGCGTCACATGAACTCGAAAACCACTCGCCGTCTGCGGCCCGGGGGCTGTTACAGCGGGGGATCAGGATGAACCCAGAGAGTATAGACATGTGGATAGAATACTTGAGGATGGAACTGGGATTTGTTGAGACGGTTCGACGGCGATGGGAGACGCTGGGGATCAGGGGGGAGGAGGAAGGGGCGCGGGTAGTGATGGAGGGTGGGATAGTGGAGTCTGTTATTTCGAGTGCAGGGAAAGGCAAGTCTGGTTGGTTTTTTTTATTAGTTGAAAACGTGGCTGATGTGCGGTTAGCGGTGTGTCGATTGGAGATGTTTTCAAAAATGGAGCAGGTCATACGGGATTACCCAAGTCCGGAGAACTTGCAAACGAAGCTTCTAAAGCATCTGGATTCGGAAGGACGGCACATGGATGGCAGTGCGGTGGCAGTTGGGTTCCATGCAGCTAACGGAGATTGCCCGAGCCGTGGGAAAGGGATACGCATGGAAGCTGCGGACAAGTAATTAGAAATAGTCAACCTGTCTAATTATTCTGGTTGCATGCACTATCCAGTGGCTGGTCTGAAGCCGCTCTCAGAGTAGCATGTTGCAGTATCCGCTCCAGCTGCCCCCGCTCTCTATCGACAGAAAGCGCTTCATTCACCACCCACCCCTCTCTATTTCTACTAATTTTTCTTCAGATTCCCCTTCTTCCCCAAAGCTCCCTCGGAGTCCTTATATTTCCGCTCGCCAGCTCATCCCCTCCTCCTCCCATTCCATTGCGTCACAGACAATACAAGACGTTCTCGCACCCGGTGACGTTGTCGGCGATGGTTTCTTTCTCCAGGGCGAGCCCATCCGTCTGGTCTCCAACGGTGCCACCACCCGGGAGCCAGCTCACGAGCTTGAGGTTATCAAGCAGCTTGGCACCGGTAGCTATGCAGTCGTTTATCTCGTTCAAGAAGTTCTCTCTCGTCCCCCCCCATCAGAAGACGGTCACATGTCTACCATTGGTCTCATGGAACTCGACTCCAACAGGCCCCCTGCTCCTCCCCACGTCGTCTATGGTCGAAAATACGCTATCAAATGCTTATCCAAAGCCAACCTCGACGATGAGGCTCTAGCTCTTCAAATGTCCGAGGTAATTT
>Ga0307509_10007870_pt1 | contig 13770 bp, 16 predicted proteins | sample 10_EM_MG_FD_202245 | JGI IMG/M metagenome (GOLD analysis project Ga0307509, IMG submission 202245) | Populus trichocarpa ectomycorrhiza microbial communities from riparian zone in the Pacific Northwest, United States - 10_EM | ecosystem: Host-associated > Plants > Roots > Unclassified | place...
CCATGCGCCCACGACGGGGAGGCCTAAGTCATGAAGCCGCAGGTCAGAGCACCACCCGCGGTCAGTACTCCTTCTTGATGACGAAGTAGGAGCCGCGGATGGTGCCGGCCAGCCTTGACTTCTGGCGGGCGAACTTGAACGACCCCAGCTCTTCCGGAATCTCCATGCCGTCGGAGAGTTTGAAACCGACCGCCCGTTTGCCGCCGTCGTCGAGCGTGTACATCACGTTGATGGACAGGCCGTTCTGGTAGAAGACGTAGGCCATCCGGATGTTCTCGACCTGGAACTCGGTCGCCTCCAGTGGGGGCGAAGCGATGACCAGGCCGCGTTCCTGCTCGAGGATCCGGTTCACCCAGTCGAGGGTCGCCGGGACGTCGCTCGCGGGCTCGACCGTGAAGACGTGGTCGTACTTGTTCTTGAAGTACCGGGCCTCGTTCGCCCGCAGGCCGGCGAGCGCGGCCGCGGCCGGCGACGACTCCAGGCCGGCGGTCGATACGGTCTCGAAGTCCACCGCATAGGACATGGTGAGTTCCTCCGCGTGTACGTTGTCCTGCTACGACGGATTGTGCTCGTCAACGGTGGACGCGGTCCGGGTTTTTGTCCACCCGTACGACCAGCCTCGTGGCCCGCGTACCGTGGCTCGGCATGAGAGCGGTCGTGTACGACCGGTACGGTCCGCCGGACGTCCTCCGCGTCGAGGACGTTCCCGTCCCGTCGCCCGGTGCCCGGCAGATCCTGATCCGGGTCGTGGCGACGTCGGTCAACCTGAGCGACTGGGAAGGCCTGCGCGGGTCGCCGGCGTACGCGCGGATCGGCGGCCTGCGCACGCCGGCACGCCGGACGCTCGGCTCGGACATCACCGGGGTGGTCGAGGCCGTCGGCCCGGGCGTCACCCGCTTTCGCCCCGGCGACGAGGTGTACGGCGACAACCTCGGGCTCAAGGGCGGCTTCGCCGAGTACGCGGTCGCGCCCGAGTCGGTGCTGGCACCCAAACCGGCCGGGCTGAGCTTCGCCGAGGCGTCGACCATCCCGCAGGCGGGCGCGATCGCGCTGCAGGGCGTCGCCGGGGCCGGCCCGGGCCGGCGGGTGCTGATCAACGGGGCCGGCGGCGGGTCGGGCACGTTCGCGATCCAGCTGGCCAAGGGCCAGGGCGCGCACGTGACCGGGGTCGACAACGGCTCGAAGCTGGACTTCATGCGGTCGCTGGGCGTGGACGAGGCGATCGACTACCGGGCGGACGATTTCACCCGGCTGGGCCCGTACGACCTGATCCTGGATCTTGTCGCCCACCGCTCGGTCTTCGCCTATCGCCGGGCCTTGGCCCCGGGCGGACGTTATCGCTGCGTGGGTGGCCCGGTCCCGACCGTGCTGCGGGTGCTCACGCTCGGCTGGGTGGTGGGCCGGCTGAGCCATCGGCGGATCGGTGTGCTCGGCGTCCGGCCCGGCCCGGCGCACTTCGGTCCGATTGCCGACCGCTGCATCGCCGGCGAGATCGGCATCCGGATCGACCGTACGTTCGCCCTGGACGAGGTGCCCCAGGCGCTGGCCCACGTGGGCGAGGGCCGGGCCCTCGGCAAGGTTGTGGTCACCGCGACGGCCGGGTGAGTCCCCGTCGTTGGCGCGACCGGGGTATGACTGGAAACGTGACGGTTGACGGTTGGGACGGGCGCGGGCTTCCGCCGGTGGCCCGGGCACGCGTCGAGCGGGCCGCGGCCGACGGGGTCCGCACCTCGCTGTTGTCGGCCGACGGGCTGGCCGGGCTCGAGGTGGCCGGCTTCGAGGTGGTCGGCGAGGTGCTCGGCACCACGGTGATGCAGATCGGCTGGAGCGGCTGGGGCGGTTGCGGCTGGCAGCCGGTCTGGGGCGTCTCGAACCGCGGCTTCCTCGGCGGCCCGCGACCGGGCGAGCCGGCGACGGTGACGCGGCCGACGCGCTGGTCCGGTTACGAGCCGTATGCGAAGGCGATCCGCCACGGCCGGGACACCGCACTCGGCCGGATGCGCCAGGAGGCGGCCGCGCTCGGCGCCGACGGCGTGGTCGGGGTGCGGCTCACCGAGGAACGGATGGAGGGGCAGAAACGCGAGTTCATGGCGCTCGGCACCGCGGTCCGCTCGCGCGGCCGGCAGCGGCCGGAGCGGCCGTTCACCACCGACCTGGCCGCGCAGGACCTCGCCAAGCTGCTCGGCGCGGGCTGGGTCCCGGCCGGGATCATCTACGGGCTGTCGATCGCCGTACGCCACGACGACTGGCGTACCAACACCGCGCTCAGCCCGTTCGCCGGCAACATCGAGGTGGCCGGCTACACCGAGCTGATCACGCACGTCCGGGCCGCCGCCCGGAACGACTTCGCCGCCCAGGTGGCCCGGCTCGGCGCGGACGCGGCGCTGATGACGGGCCTCCGGTCGAGGATGTGGAAGGTGGAGGTCGGCGAGAACCACACCGACCACGCCGCGGAGTGCATCGTCACCGGCAACGCGATCGCCAAGTTCAAGATCGAACGCAAGTCCACCCCCAGCAGTCTCACCATCCTGCCGCTGCGGAGCATGCGATGACCGTGCAAACCCAACCCTCGGGCGTACCCGACGATGCCATGCGCCGCCTGGCGCAGATGCGGCCCGGCCAGCCGACCAGCCTGTTCACCTCCGACCTGAGCGTGAACGAGTTCCTGCTGGTCCGTGAGGCCGGCTTCCGGCCGCTCGGCCTGGTGCTCGGCTCGAGCATCTACCACGTCGGCATCCAGTTCGGCCGGTGGAGCCAGAACCGCGAGCTCGACCAGCTCTCCCAGGCGATGTACCACGCCCGGGAGCTGGCGATGACCCGGATGGAGGCCGAGGCGGACGCGCTCGGCGCCGACGGCATCGTGGGCGTACGGCTCGACATCGAGTTCAAGGAGTTCGGCTCGGAACTGGCCGAGTTCATCGCGATCGGCACCGCGGTCAAGGCGGACGCCCCGCCGGACTCCGGCGGCACCTGGCGCAACAAGCACAACCAGCCGTTCACCAGCGACCTGTCCGGGCAGGATTTCTGGACGCTGATCCAGGCCGGCTACGCCCCGCTCGGCATGACCATGGGCACTTGCGTCTACCACATCGCCCACCAGCGGTTCTGGCAGGCGATGGGCAACATCGGGCAGAACGTCGAGATCCCGCAGTACACCGAGGCCCTGTACGACGCCCGCGAGCTGGCGATGAGCCGCATGCAGGCGGAGGCGGAACAACTGGGCGCGGAAGGAATCGTCGGCGTGCAGATGCTCTCCAACTCGCACCGCTGGGGCGGCCACACGACGGAGTTCTTCGCGATCGGCACGGCCGTGCGCCCGCTGCGCGCCGACCACGTGATCGCCAAGCCGCAGCTCGTGCTGCCCCTGACCGACCGATGACCGACGGACCCGGCTCGATGGGTTTGGGCCCGATGGGCGACCTGCACCTGATCGCCGCGGCGCTCCGAGCCGACCGGGCGGACGTCGAGTCGTACACCCGGGTGCTGACGACGGTGCTGGGCGACGCGCTGCCGGCGGGCATGGTCGAGGTGGAGTACAAGCGCTCGCTGGCCGACCGGATGAACGGGCGGGCGGGCACGCCGGTGGCGCTGGCCATCCGGACGCCGGACGAGGTGCTGCTGCTGAAGCAGGAGTCGCACGGGGTGCACGCCGAGGTACACCAGATCGTCCGCGGCGTGACCATCAAGCGCAGCACGGTCGGGGTGGACGATTGGCTGGTCGCGCTGGCCGGGCTGCTGGCAAAACTGGCGGGCAGCTCGGCGACGGCCCGGGACGCGCTCACCAGGCTGCTCGGCTGAGCCTGGACCCGACGTGAGCTTCAGGCGGACAGGCAGGATGGGTTTGGCGCTCTGCCGCCTGCGCGACGGTCTTGCGGGCGGCTTCGCGGTATCCACGGAGGGCCGTCCCGAGCTGGCGACGACTTGCGACGGGCCCGGGAGTGTCGGACACGGCGGTCACCTCCTCGTCGGACGGTCGCCTGTCCGAGATCGGCTGGCGGGAGCCTTCGGCAACGGTAGCGAGGCAACGACCCCGAGGCAACGAACGTGGCGCACCTTGCCTCTGGCAATTGCCCCGACTTTAAGTCATGCCGAAGTCACACACAGTATTCGTTCGAGCGACGCTCTGGGCACTGTGTGCCCTGTGCGCCATCGTGGCCATGACGATGTTCATCGTCGCCCTGACCCTCAAGGCGTCCTGACCCTCCAGGAGTGAAGTGCCAGCTCTAATCGCGGGCGATCAGTACCGCGGCGTCGAGGATGCGGTGCCAGTCAAGCTCTGACAGTGGCCGGGTCGTCAGTGCCGCCATGCCGGCCATGGCGTGGAGCAGGCGTTCTCGTACCAGCGTTTCGGAGGCACGCGTGGGTGCTGCCAGCCACCGGGCCTCGGTGGAAAACCGTGGGGAGCGCGAGAACTGCACCAGTGAGTCGGGCAGTGCTGCGGGCGCGTCTTGTGCTGGTTCGTCACCCTCAGTCAGCTCCACGGTCAGGCGTATGCCCAACGCGGTGGCGAGGCTGTTCACTGCGGAGAGTGTCGGATTGCCTCGGCCGTTTTCCAGGTTGGCGATGTACGGCACGGACAGACCCGCGTCGGCGGCGACCGAGGCGATCGTCCGCCCGGCCGCAGTGCGGCGTGCACGTAACCTGCGACCCAGGTCATCTATCTCCACAGGACATATATTGCCACGTGTTGTCTTGTGAGAATAGTGTCCGGGTCATGTGGCTGCCTGTGTTGCGCAACCGACACTTCCGTCGCCTCTGGATCGCCTCGACCATCGACTCGTTCGGCTCGTGGCTGCTGGTAATGGCGCTACCGCTGCACGTCTTCGCCCTGACCGGGTCGGCGATGTCAACCGGGCTGGCGCTGGCCGTCCAGGCCGCACCCGCCGTGCTGGTCGGGCCGTGGGCCGGCGTGGTGATCGACCGGTGGCACCGCAAGAGGGTCCTCGTGGTAGCGAACATCGTGAGCGCTGCCGCAGTGGGCCTGATGATGGTGGCCACCGCACCTGGCGGGCTCGTCTTCATCTACCTGGGTCTGGCCGTCGAGAACGTCGGGGTCTGCTTCCTGAGGCCCGCGCTGGGCGCGGTGACACCGTCGATCGTGGGCCGCGGAGCCGATCTGGTCGCCGCCAACTCGTTGTCGGCACTTACTAACAGCGCCTTTCGGATGCTCGGGCCGCTGGCGGGCACGTTCCTCGTCGCCGCCGGCTGGTTCCAGGCAGTTGTCCTGGTCGACGTCGCGAGCTACCTCGCCGCCGCGGCCATCATCTGCCGCGTCGCCATCCCCCGCATCACCCAGCGAGCCGGCGCCGCCGTCACACGGAATCCAGCTGGACTGCGTCACGGATTACGGCATATCACCCGCACGCGACTGCTCCGCGGCCTGCTGATCACCAGCTGGTCCTACTGGACCCTCAACGCCGCGCTCACCACACTGCTCATCCCCTTCGTCGCCGTCCGGTTGCACAGTTCCGGCCGGACGCTGGGCTACCTCATCGCGGGTCTGGGTGTCGGCTACCTCTGCGGCTCCGCACTGAGCAAGATCGTGATTCCTCGGTACCCGGCCCGCACGGTCCTCGTGGTCGCGTACGCGTCGGTCGGAGCCTGTTTCCTGGTCATGTTCACCGCGACCGCGCTACCCATCGCTGTCCTCGCGGTGACCGCCGCCGGTGTGCCCGGCGCCGTCGTGCAGATCGCCGTCGGGCAGTTCCGGCAGACCTCGACTCCCGACGCCGTGCTCGGCAGGGTGTCGGCCGTCTTCTTCACCAGCGACTGCGTGGCCGCCGTCACCGGCGCCCTCGTCGCCCCGGCGATCGTTGCGCTTACCGGACTCGCGGCAGCGCTGGACTCACTCAGCAGCATGGTCCTGGTGACGGCCGCGATAGCCGTCATCCTGCTGCCAAGTGCCCGCACCGGGCACCCCGAGATGGTGACCACGGCAAGGGCCGGTGGTCCAAGCGGAGGCTCTCGATCCCCTTGAACCACCGGTTGCTCCCTTCGCTACCCGTTCGCGGCCGGGCTAACCGTGCTCGCCAGCAACGCCGGCAGCAGCTCGGCGAGGATCCCGACGCCGTCCCGGCTCAGCACCGATTCCGGGTGGAACTGCAGTCCGGCGAAGCCGGCGCCGCGCAGCGCGTGCACGGCGCCGTCGGCCGGGTCGCGGGCGATCTCCACCGGGCCGCACGGCGAGTCGAGCCGGTCGGCGTCGGCGACGGCGGCGAAGCTGGAGTAGAAGCCGACCCGGCGCTCCCGGCCGAAGATCTCGACGTCGCGGGCCAGCCCCTGGTACGGCGAGTCGCGCCGGTGCAGCCGCAGCCCGAGCAGCACGGCCAGGATCTCGTGGCCGAGGCAGACGCCGAGCAGCGGGCGGCGGGCGGCGAGCAGGTCGGCGACCAGGTCGCGCATGGCGGCCATCTTCGGGTCGGCCAGGTCGTCCGGATCGCCCGGGCCGGGGCCGACCACCACCAGGTCGGGCTCGGTGGGGGTGCGGCCGACGGCCGACTGCCAGCCGACGATCGTCACCCGCAGGCCGAGCGCCTTGAGCTGATGGGCCAGCATCGCGGTGAACGTGTCCTCGCCGTCGACGATCAGCGCGGTCCGGCCGGCCAGCGCGGGCACGGTGAGCGCGCCGGGCTCGCGGGAGTCGAGCCAGAAGCGCGCGAGGTGGTCGTTGCGGGCCGCGAGTGCCGCGCGGATTTCCGGCGTTTCCGCTTCCGGGCGTACGGGATGAGCGGCGTGCCCGGACGCACCGAGAGCGGCCAGGATCCCCGCCGCCTTCGTGTACGTCTCGGCCACCTCCCCGGCGGCGGTGGAATGCCGCACCAGGGTGGCGCCGACCGCCACCCGCAGCGCGCCGTCCGGGGTGATCTCGGCGGTGCGGATCAGGATGGGCGCGTCCAGCGACTGCCGGCCCTGGTCGTCGTGGCCGAGCAGGGCCAGCACCCCGGCGTAGTAGCGGCGGCCCCGGCGCTCGTGGCGGGCGATCACCCGGCAGGCGTTCTCGATCGGGCTGCCGGTCACGGTCGGCGCGAACATCGTCTCGCGCAGCACCTCGCGCACGTCCAGCGAGCCGCGGCCGGCCAGCAGGTACTCGGTGTGGGTCAGGTGCGCCATCTGCTTGAGGAAGGGGCCGGCGACCTGGCCGCCGTGCTCGGCCACGGTGGCCATCATCTTCAGCTCCTCGTCGAGCACCATGTAGAGCTCCTCGACCTCCTTGGGGTCGGCGAGGAAGTCGAGCAAGCGGCCCGAGCCGTGCCGGAAGGTGCCGCTGATCGGGTTCATCATGGTGATCCCGTCGGCCACGCTGACGTGCCGCTCGGGGGTGGCGCCGACCAGCGTACGGGCGCCGGTGTGCACCAGGAACGTCCAGTAGGTGCCCTGCTCGGCGGCGAGCAGCCGGCCGAACGCGGCCCGGGCGGCGGCCACCGGATCGCCCTCCACCGAGGCCTGGTAGACGCGGTGGATGACGAAGTTGGCGCCCTCGCCGTGGCCGATCTCGTCGCGCAGGACGGTCTCCACGATCTCGCCGTACTCGTCGTCGGAGAGGTCGAAACCGCCCGGGCCGAGCCGCAGCGGGCCGGCCGGGAAGTCACTCAGCGGCGCGGTGCTTTTTGAGCGGACAAGGAGGCATTCGAGGGGGACGCCGTCGTCGACGCACTCGAAGCCGCGCTCGGCGATCTGCCGATAGGGGATCACCGCGAGGGTCTGGCGATCCCGGCGCAGGGGGATCTCGTCGAGCGTGCGGACCGTGATCACGTCCCCGGTGAGCACCTCGACGTGGTCGGCGCCATCCCGGTGGAGCAGGGCGAAGGGCTGCATGGTCGTCCTCTTCCTGGCTGGGCGGCTGCCGGCCGAGGCGGAGGGCCATCACATGACAACGGCCGCCTCGGGGAGGCGGCCGCGGTGGTTACGCGCGGGGGAGTGTGGCCGCCGGTGAGGCGGGCCACCACATGCTCAATCGCGCGTGCATGGCGGGCAGCCTATCAGGCGAACGCCAGCTCGACGGCCGAGCGCGCCCACCGCATCCGGGAGAGGGCGCAGTCCGGGTGTTCGCCGAACTCCTGCGCCATCAGCTCGGCGCAGCGGGCCTCGCCGAGCCGGCCGACCATCGCGCTCACCGCCGCGCGGATCAGCTCGGCCGTCGGCTGCTGGGAGGACTGCAGGTCCGACACGAAGAGCGCTTCCGTGCGGACGTCTTCGAGCATCGCGGTCATCGGATCCTCCAGCCGGGCGGGTAGCAGTTCTGGTGTCCTGGAACCAGCACACCGGGCGCGGGCTGCAACTGTGATGCGGCAGGGTTGCGGATGGGTTGCCGCTGGCATTCGCCGAGGGGCCGCCTCCGGCGGAAATAAGGCGATATGGTGCTAATTAGTGGTGCCATCGACCGAGGAGTAGCCGTGACCGTGGTACTGGTCGCCGACGACGACGCCGACATCCGTGACCTGGTGGCGTTCAAGCTCGAGCAGGCCGGGTTCGAGGTGATCGCGGTCGAGGACGGGCAGACGGCCCTCGACCAGGCCCGCGGCCGCCAGCCCACGCTCGCCGTCCTGGACGTCTCGATGCCCGGGCTCTCCGGCATCGACGTCTGCCGGATGCTGCGCTCCGAACCGGCCACCGCCGGCATGCTGATCATCATGCTCACCGCCCGGGTGCAGGAGCAGGACGTCGAGGGCGGGTTCAGCGCCGGGGCCGACGACTACGTGACCAAGCCGTTCAGCCCGCGCGAGCTCGTCTCCCGCATCCAGTCGCTGCTGAGCAGGGCTCGGGCCTAGACCCGTGCGGGGAGCGGCGGCATGCGGCGCGGCGTTCGTTGCCGGGCTGCTCACCGGGGGCGTGGTAGCGGGGGTGGCGCTCGCCCGCACGCTGGCCCGGATCCGGGTCGAGTGCCTCGCCAAGGCCGCGGCGGCCGACCGGTCGCACCGCAGCGAGCAGGAGCTGCTGACCAGGCTGCGGGCGCTGGACGCCGCCAAGACCGACTTCATGGCCACCGTGTCGCACGAGCTGCGCACGCCGCTGACCAGCATCTCCGGCTACGTCGAGCTGCTGCGCGACGGCGAGCCGGACGAGCTGAGCGACGCCCAGCGGCGGATGCTCGAGGTGATCGCCCGCAACGCCCGGCGGCTGCGCGAGCTGATCGAGGACATCCTCACCCTCTCCCGGATCGAGAACGGTGGCTTCCGCAGCGAGCCGGGCGAGGTGGACTTCTCCCAGATCATCGAGCGGGCGCTGGAGGAGATCGGCCCGGCGGCCGCCAAGGCGTCGGTGGGCGTGCACGCGGAGGTGCGCGGGCCGCTGCCGCTGCGCGGGGACGGCGTGCAGCTCGACCGGGTACTGGCCAACCTGCTGGGCAACGCGGTCAAGTTCACCCCGGCCGAGGGGACCGTGACGGTGCGCGCCCTGCACGACAACGGCGAGGCGGTGCTGGAGGTCGCGGACACCGGGATGGGCATCCCCGAGGGGGAGCAGAAGGCACTGTTCGTCCGCTTCTTCCGGGCCACCAACGCGATCCGGCGGGCGGTACCGGGAACCGGCCTGGGCCTGGCGATCTGCCACAAGATCGTGGACAACCACGGCGGGACGATCATGGTCGACTCGATCGAGAACGTGGGGACCACGGTTACCGTACGGATCCCGTCGGTCTGGTAGGTCGCCGGTCCGGTAGGTCTAGATCTGGAGCGCGGCCGCCGGTTCGCGGGCGGCCAGCTCGGCGCCGGCCACGGTGAACCAGAAGACGCTGCCGCCGCCCGGGTTGGTCTCGACGCCGATCTCGCCGCCGTGCAGCGCGATGATCTGGGCGCAGACGGCCAGGCCGAGCCCGGTGCCGGGGTAGCCCTCGGCGGCCGGCGCTCGGTGGAACGGCGCGAAGATGCGCTCCCGCTGCTCCTCGGGGACGCCGATGCCGCGGTCGGCCACCTCGATCCGCCACCAGCCGCCGTCCAGGGCGCGGCCGGCCACCTCGATCAGGGCCGGGGCGCCGGGCCGGACGAACCGGACCGCGTTGCCGATCAGCTGGTCGAGGACCTGGCGCAGCAGGGCGGCGTCGCCGGCGATGGCGGGCAGCTCGCCGATCTCGATGCTCGGGCCGGGCAGGTGCGCGGCGGCCACGTCGAGGGCGAGCAGGCTGGCCTCGACCGGTTCCGGCTTGAGCGCGGAGTCGCCGGCCGACGCGTACGTGACCAGCTCGTCGACCACCGCGAGCATCCGCCGGTTCGCGCCGTCGATCCGCCGGACGAACTCGCGGGATTCCTCGTCGAGGCCGGTCGCGTCCTCGAGCAGGATCTCGGTGAAGCCGGCGATGGTGTGCAGCGGGGTGTGCAGGTGTTCGGAGGCGGTGGCGGCGAACCCGGCCAGCTCGTTCTCCCGGCGGCGACGCTCGGCGGCCTCCTGGCCCACGGCCGGGTCGGCGGCCGGGGAGAGCAGCAGGACCAGCGCGGCCAGGCCGAGGCTCAGCAGCGCCGCTCCGATCATGGCGGCCGGAGCGGCGGCCGCCAGCGCCGCGCCGACCAGGGGAGTGGTCGGCCGGACCCGGGCCTGCCAGGCGCTGCCGGCCACCGGCAGGTCGACCAGAAGCGAGTCGCCGCGCGTCGCGGCCGCGGTTTCCTCCTTCAATTCCACGTGTACGCCGGTGACGCCGGCCGAGCGCAGGGTGGTCTCCAGGAAGTCGCCGGCCCGGACGCTGACAATCACCCAACCGGCCCCGTCGGGCAGCGGCGCGACCAGGTCGAACGCCTGCTGGCGCTGGGCGGTGGGCAGCCCGGCGTCGGCCGGGAGCACGTGTGCGGCGCCGGCCACCAGCCGGCCGTGCTGGGTGGCGAGGGTCATCGCCCGGGCCAGTTCGGGTTCGGGGGCGAGGGTGGCGGCGGTGGCCGGGGTACTGCCGTCGGCCGCGTGCTCGGCGAGGATCCGCCGGTCGGCGCCGACCACCAGGATCTGGTGGGCGCCGGGGAGGCGGTCGCCGGCGATCCGGGCGACGGTGTCGGGCAGGGCCGGGGTCGAGGCCACCGTCGCGATGTCGTGCATGGTGTCGGCGTACCGGAAAAGCGCGGAACCCAGCGCCGAGCGGACGCCCGCCGCACGCAGGGTGAGCTCCGCGGCGCCGGCGGCGTGCGCGGCCAGGGCCAGACCGGTCGCCGCCGCCGCACCCCCGGCCAGGCCGAGGGTGAGCACGGCGGCGGCCAGGCCGACGGCACGCCGGCTCCGGTTTCGCCACGCTCCACTGCTCATGTCGGTTCTATCGGAGCCGGGCCGGTGCGGTTGAGCGGCGAACCGCATTGCACCTCGCGCGGTGTGCAAAACGGATATATTGCTCCCGGCGAGTGGACCTGGGCGGAGGCGGAGATGAGCACGATCCTCCTGGCGGAGGATGATCCGGACATCCTGCACATGGTCGCCTACAAGCTTCGCCGGGCCGGTTTCGAGGTCATCGAGACCACCGACGGCCTCGCGGCGCTGGACGCCTGCCGGCGCGAACGGCCCGACCTGGTGCTGCTCGACGTGCGGATGCCGCGGTTGGACGGGATCGCGGTCTGCCGTGAGCTGCGGGCCGGGCCGCGCACCGGGGATCTGCCGATCGTCATGCTCACCGCCCGGGCCCGGGAACAGGACCGCGAGCTGGCCCTCGCGGCCGGGGCCACCGATTACGTGGTGAAGCCGTTCAGCCCACGCGCGCTGGTCGAGCGGGTCGAGGCCGTGCTCGCCCGGGCGGCCCAGCGCCGGTAGTTCTCGTCACTCCGGTGGTCGCTCGACCCTCAGGCGAGTTCCGCGGTGGGCGCCTCGGCGTGCCGGGCCTCGGCCAGTTCCCGTTCGCGCTCGCGGTCTCGGTCACGCCGGCGCAGTCGTAGATTTTGCAGCCAGGTGACCTCGGCCGCCAGGCTCGCGTCGGCCAACTCGGCCCGGGCCGCGTCGGCGGTGAGCGCCGCGGTGGGCCGGCCGGGGGCGGCCCGCAGGCGGGTCAGCTCGAGATGAGCCAGGCAGACCGAGAGGACCATCTCGAAGGTGGCCCGGTCGGTCGCCTCGATCGCCAGCAGCACCCGGGTGCGCACGTCCTCGGCGCTGAAGTCGGACGGCATCCGCAACATCCACATGCGCTGCCGGCGGCCGCCCTCCTCGGTGAGCTCCCAGCGGCGTTGCCGGGCGTGCGTGGGCGAGGGCGCCGAGCGGACGAAGCCGAGCCGTTCCTGCCGGGTGAGGGTCCAGGTCACCCGGGCGATGTCGACGCTGTGATCGGCCCCGAAGGTGACCGCGTGCCGCCGCTGGATGTCATGAGCCGTGCCGCCGCTGTCGGCCAGCAGCACCAGCAGCACATCCCCGAGCGCTGTCACAACCCCTCCCGACTCCTACAAGATGTAGAAATTAGTCGACCGGCGGCGGCCTCCGCCATCGGCGTCCTCGTCGACTCGGGTGGCCAACCGGTTTAGCACGCGCGCCCTACGGCCGGGGCGCCGCCGCGTACGGCTGCTCCCGAAAGTGTCGGGGGGTCGCAGTAGCGTGCCTTCATGACGGTGGAGGAGCGGTTCGAGCGGTTGGTCGACGAGCTCGTCGGGATCGAGGGCGTCGGTCCGCCGTCGCTCGGGCGTGGGTTCGGGTCGTCGGCGCTGAAATACCGCGGCAAGATCTTCGCGATGCTGGTTCGGGGCCATTTGGTGGTGAAGCTGTCGAAAGCCCGGGTTGCCGAGTTGGTCGCGGCGGGGGAGGGCCGACATTTCGACGCCAACAAGGGCACCCCGATGGCGGAGTGGTTCACGCTCGACGAGCCGGCCGATCTTGCCTGGTCGGCGCTCGCCCGGGAGGCGCTCGAGCACGCCAAGAATAAGAAGATGAATGTCTAGATTGAGTGCTCACGGGGGTGCGGTCATTTAGGTAGTTGTCAATTCAACAGAACATTGAACCTGTGTGAGTTTCCGATCCGTAATCCGTGGCGCCAAGCAGTTCCCCAAGGAGGGGTTTGACGCCATGAAGAGGAAGTACCGCCGGGGCGGTCCCCCGCGCACGGGGCGGAAGATGTCCGGCAAGGCCGTGCTGATCTCGGCGACCGTCGGCGTACTCGCGGCCGGAACCGGCATCAGCCTGGCGGCGACCCAGGGCGGCGGCAACTCGTCGGTGACCTGCATCGTGGTCCAGGACGCGGCTGCGGCGGCCGACGCGAACTCGGCGCTGTCCGACGTCTTCAAGACCGGCACCGCGCTGCACCTGACCAGCGCCGGCCGGGCGGTCGACGTGACGGTCAGCGGCCCGATCACCGCGGCGGCGGCCACCACCCCGCCCGCCACCACTGCCCCGGCAACTACCGCGCCGGCCACCACTGCCCCGGCCACCAGCGCCCCGGCCACCAGCGACCCGGCCACCAGCGACCCATCGGCCGGCGCGACGGCGACGGCCAACCCGACCGCCTCGGCCTCGGCCGGCGGCAAGGGCACCAAGCACCGTCGCCATCACAAGCCGGCCCCCACACCGACCAAGACCGCGGCGGCGGGCCAGCCCAGCGCGACCGCGTCCACCAACCCCGCGGCCGCCGTGGCCCGGGTCAACGTCAAGGCCGCGGCCAACAACGGCGTCGACGCGAACTCGGTCTGCGTCAAGCTCTCCAAGAACGCGTTCAACACGCTGGCCAACGTCGTCGACGGCAACAACGTCGGCGCGTTCATCGCCACGATGACCCCGGCCGCGGCCAACGGCGGCGGTGCGGCGAACGGTGGCGCTGCCAGCAGCGGTGCCGCGAACGGTGGCGCTGCCGGCGGTGGCGCCTCGGCGAGCCCGTCGGCGAGCGCTACCAAG
>Ga0307509_10007871_pt1 | contig 13770 bp, 10 predicted proteins | sample 10_EM_MG_FD_202245 | JGI IMG/M metagenome (GOLD analysis project Ga0307509, IMG submission 202245) | Populus trichocarpa ectomycorrhiza microbial communities from riparian zone in the Pacific Northwest, United States - 10_EM | ecosystem: Host-associated > Plants > Roots > Unclassified | place...
AGTAATTTACATTAAAGAATATAATAAAAAGGTTAATTGCCAGGGACTATCTCAAATAATTTATTAGAAAAGAGGAACAACTCGAACAAAATGTATGAAAATTAATGCCTTTCAATAACCTTAACTATAAGTCAATATAATTCTTGGTAGCATCATAGTAGAAGAGGATTTAAACAAAAATATAAGGGCATACAAGAAGTAAAAGCTTAGTACATCTCATATTTCAAATCCTTGGCATGAACCCATTTATTTTATATTTGAAGATGAGGAAGGACTATCATTTCCACATGAGATATCTTGGTGATCACCATAATTCTTTCCAATCATAAAGTATAAAAGGTTCTAGTAGATGATAAAAGTGCGGTAAATATCATTTTTAAAAAAGTGATGGAATAGATGGGCATTGATCCCTCTAGATTGGTCATATAAAGACTCTTTAATTAGTATCAAAAGGTAAGGAATGCCATCTAAAGACATCTTAGACATTCTAATCACTATTCAAAACCATCTAAGATGTTATGCCTTTTAACAAACATTCATTATGATTATACTTGATCTTCTATATAACATTATTATCAATTGACCTCTTTTCCATGAGTTTAAATCTACCATTAACACTCGATTCTTAACTTTAAGATTTTCTATGAAATATAAATGTAAAAAGATTTTAAGAAAGTAAAAATTAACTTTAAGGGGTAACCGTGACAAGGGGGAACTAGTCCATCTCCTAAAAAAAGTAAAGAGATCATATTCATAGAAAAAACAGGTTTCCTAAAAAAAAGCTAAAAATGTGGACTAAGCCCATCAAGGACATCTTTATGAGTCTAATGACAAATTAGTCACATGATAAGGTCATCCTTAAACTTGAAGCAAAAGGAGGCCTTGACTAAGCTTCTTAAGATCCAAAATGACATGTTTATTTTTGAGCTCTTATATATGCCCAATATAAGTCTAGAAGTAGTATCTTATAAATTGAATGTTGATCCAACCCTTCCACTAATAAGATAAAAGTAAAGAAATTTTAAAAGATAAAGATAGAAGACTATAGTTAAAGTGGTGGATAAAATTATTGAAAGAAGGCCATCAATAAAGTAAAGTACCCTAAACGGGTGGCTAACTTTGTCATATTAAAAAAAGGCAAATGAGAAATGATGGATATACATATTTTTTATTAGTCTTAATAAAGCCTTCTTAAGGACAACTTTCTTCTTTATAAAATTGACCAGTTATTAAACTTTATAGCCAGATATACTTTTCTAAACTCATTAGACATGAAATCGAGCTACCATTAAATCCTCGTACATCTCAATGATAAAGAGAAGACATTCATCATCACTGATCAAGAGACCTATTATTATAAAGTAATGCCTTTTGGATGAAAGAACACAAAGGTTGCTTACTAGAGAATGGTCAATAAACTTTTTTAAAGATTAGTTGGGGAAAAACATGTAGACTTATATAAATAATATATTGGTCAAAAGTAAGATATTTAAAAAGCACATTAAAGATTTTTAGGAGGTCTTCTATGTTCTTCACTAATATAGGATGAAACTCTATCCTGTAAAGTTTTTTTTTGTCATAGAAAAAGAAAGTTTGTAGGATTTTTGGTAGGTAACAAAGTGAAAGATCCTAACCTTGAAAAAAATCACGTCATCCTAAACATGACACCTCTTTAAACAATATGATGGAATATAAAACTCTTATGGTCGGGTTGAAACTAATTGAGGCCCTTAACACATACTTTTTAGGTGTATAACAACTGTCAACTTATTGAAGAGCAATGTGATGGGCAATTCAAAGCGGAGGAGCCCGTCATGAATAAGTATCCACAAAAAATTTTCTCTCACCTTGTTGCTAAGAAATAAGAAAGAAAGATGATCTCGATCATAAATATCTCCTAGCAAGAAAACAACAAAGTTGATCTCTCATCCAAGATAGATAGAATAGATCCAAGAGAATTCTTGCCTAACATTTGGAAAATGGTCCTCCAAAAACCAAACATCAAGGAATATAACAACAATAACATTCTCTGATACTTAATAATAAAAAATACACCTTATAGCTTAGGCATTGGAAGGTACCATTAGCATATACTTAGCTTTGTAAGATTGTGCAGGCTCAACAAAGTGCAGCCCACTCCTAAGCATGAACAATCCTCGTAGGACCCAAAATCATCTCATTAAATTCACACCTCATCAAAGCCGACTTTCTTAGAGGCCCATTACCATCCCAAATAAGCAAGGGTTAAAGGGGTTAGCTAATGGACCTATTCCCCTCAATCCAAGAGCTGGAGAGTCCAAATCTTGAAGCTCAAGTAGTGAATCTTGGTAAAAAACCCACCCAGCTTGCAAGCCTATAATTCTAAAGTCCAGCTCCATGGTCTCTCTCTCTCTCTCTCTCTCTATTCATGCTTCCATCCACGCAGTTTTGTCATCCATCCATATTCCATGCCATCATCATGAAACACATACATACATGGATAGAGAAGTACACAGAAACCCATACACGCATGCATCATAATCCATAAAATGCACTGCTGCTGAGGGAAGCAGCCAGCTAACAGCCTGCACGGTATTGAGTATGGAGTGGTGGGTAACTTTTTTTTAAAAAAAGGAAAAATGCCATGGTTTAACTTTAAGGAGAGAAGAGAAAATCATTAGAAAAATAGCCTAAGCCCATTTTACTTTTAGAAATAGAATCAAAAAAGAAAAAACGACCTCTGCAAACAGTATGTGTGTGTCAGATAAAAGATATCACGCCCTCCCCTAATCCGATCTGCCTGCCTCTCATTTATTCTCTACCACCTACATTTTCCTTCCCTTTCCTTGCTAACTAAACTAAACTATAATATAATATACTATGATAGTACTCCGTATCCGTAGGGTAGTAGTAGTGTAATCAGTAATATATCCAGCTTGTCCTGCCACTGTCTCTTTTACCATTTGCCTGTTCCTTGTGCTTGTCTCTCTATGTGCTTTCTCTATCATATAAACGCACAAAAGTTTACTCTCTCTCCAATTCAATTCAGTCCCAAGCTCTTCCCTTTCTGTGGGTTTTCTTGTTTTGATTTTTGTTTATTATTAAGGGCAAGAGCCAGAGTGAAGAATCTCGAGATTGGCGTCCAAGTTAAAAGACCACAACAGCACCCCGTCCCTTCCCCTTATCTTGAGTGAAACAACTACTGCTGCTTGCCTCTACTATGGTTTCTTGAGTGAGAAAGAGGGACATACCGCGACTTAAGAGTGAGAAATCAAACAGAACACCCACGATACTTTCTTGAGTATCTGATGAAGGAGAGAGGAGGCTCTCTTGGAGGAGAGAGCCTGCCTGTGGAAACCAACACTAGCACTACTACTGCTACTCCCATCACTAGCATAGAAGAAGATACTCGAGAACCAAAACAAAAGACTCCTTTTTTCATCTAAGAAAGAAGCATATCCCATCAACTTACTGTGCTAATCTTAAAACCTCAAAAAACACAATCTGGGTCATCTTTGAACTTTTGGTTAAGCACTTGAAAACAGTATCTGGGTGGTCTTTGTTGTTTTCTTCAAGTTTTAGTTCTTTCTTTAGGTGTTTTCATTGCTTTACATGGCGCTTTCTATGCACAGTAAGGACAAGCAGATGGATTCAAGTAAGTATGTGCGGTATACACCTGAGCAAGTTGAGGCTTTGGAGAGGGTGTATACAGAATGTCCAAAGCCTAGTTCCTTGAGAAGACAACAACTCATTAGAGAGTGTCCTATTCTCTGCAACATTGAGCCTAAACAGATCAAAGTCTGGTTTCAAAATCGCAGGTACATTAATAAATTACGAAACAAAGCTACGTAACCTAAAATCAGAGTGTACATGTTTGTTTGGATCAAATGGAGATCTGTGGTCTGTTTCGTTTGGATCCAAATTGAGTGTGTATTTTTTTCTGCTATTTTTATTTATTTACTTTCATGTTACTGTGTGTTATGTGTTTTAGATTTTAGTCACAAAATGATGAATGGGATTATTGGTTTCGTACTCCTTTTCTTGGCTTTTTAAATTGGATATTTTTTGTTTTGTTCGATTGTTGTTTACTAGTCATATAAGGTTGTCTTTTGTGGTGAAATTTAATGGTGGTTTCCATGGATTTTTAGGAGAGAATTGGAAGGGGAAATGGGTTTTTGATTCAATTGCTCTTGGTTTCGTGTGCTAGCTTGACGTTCATTGTTTAAAAATAACTAAGATGGTTGTGGGGGCGTTTTCTAGAAACTGTGGGCTTGGTTTGGATTTGTTCTTCCCTTGTCTTCTAACCTTTGAAGCAGGAAAGTAAGGTCTTGAGAAGAAAAGATCAGTTTTTCTTTAGTTAATATCATCCTCTTTCTTCTTCTTTGGTTGAGCATAATTGTTGGTTTATATATCTTCTTTTTATCTGTTTGGAGTGATCAAGTTTTAAAGGTCATGCCTTTCTTCTAAATTGATTAAAAAAATTGTTACTTTTGTTTGTTTTTCCTTTTTAGTTAATAGCTTCTTGTTTTTTATCTTGGCTTTCGAGGAGATTAATGATTACAAGTAACATTCCTTGAATAATGTAGCTGTTATTTGTTTATTGATCCATCTTTGGAAAGGTTTTTCATTTTTGCTCTCTGTAATTTCAATATCCCTCAAATTGAATGGATTGTCAGCTATTTACCAGGCTTTCAATGTGGCTTTCAAATTGAATGGAAGATGATTACATCCAAACAATATGTTTTGGGCTACGCCTTCTGTTTCTTCTCCGGGTTTTCATTGCGCTTTATCGTTTGTCTCCTTTTTCCTTTGCCTTGGAGAGATTAAGAAACAGATATTTGATTAAAGGGGAGCACTTTTTTCCTTTTTCTTCTTCTGCGGAATAGTGGTTCAGATATCTTTTTTTCAGCTGCATAATAAGCCAGGGGGTTTGGCTAAAAACAAGGGACAATGGGACAAACTTGAAGTCCGTTCTAGTTTTGCTATTATGCAAGTAAAATGTGTGTTTTAAAGCAGCAGCTTCGTGATAAAGATATAGTGTCCTTTTTCTAGGATTGTCATGACAATGTAATCGTGAAAGCTCAGGGACTTTCTGAAGATTATTATTTTGAAAAGCTTGGATGCTCGCTTTTGTGTTTTGAATGTTTGACATGAAGTTTGAAAGAGCTCCTGCGACTTGGCCTTATAAACCATCCTATGTCCGTTCTTTTTTGGCATGACCATTATTGTGAGATTGGTCTCATTTTTGTTATGTTAATGTGTTTGTGAAATAGATTTTTTCTGCAAGTTTCCGCATTCTTTTGGTGACCTCTTTGAAGAAGTTTGCTGTGTAAGTTAATGTTTTGGGTTTTTCATTGTTCTATTTTGTAGATGTCGTGAAAAACAGAGAAAGGAATCTTCTCGTCTCCAGACAGTGAATAGAAAGCTGACTGCCATGAACAAGCTGTTAATGGAAGAGAATGATCGTTTGCAGAAGCAAGTCTCCCATTTGGTTTATGAAAATGGATACATGCGCCAACAAATTCAGACCGTAAGATACTCTGCAATTTTTCTGTTAGTTCTTTACTTCAGGACTTAGGTCTTTTAGGTTGACACTGGTAAATCTCTCTTCCTTAGGAAATCACCATGTCACTGTGTCTTAAATCTTATTTTATTCACCAGCAAATCACTGATATCTCTCTAACTTGATGATAGTTTTCTGCCAATAAGTGCTTCATAATTTAATCAAACATTTGAAACTGTTAATATTGGCAATTAAGTTGCCTACTTTAGTAGTTTTCTTCTTTTCATTGATCATGGGTTAGGTTTTGTCCATTTTGTATGTATTCACTGGCATTGCTTTTGTGAAAAAAATGTGATTTTTTCCATGTACATGCTCAATAAGCCTTTATTTTGGTGGATTCTACACAGGCTTCAGCAACGGCCACAGACAATAGCTGTGAGTCTGTGGTCATGAGCGGTCAGCACCAACAACAGCAAAACCCAACACCTCAGCAACCCCAAAGGGATGCTAACAACCCAGCTGGGTAAGTAATTACATTCGCTTTGAATCAATGTGATCTAGAGACGCAATGTATCTCACAGGCTTAACTGTGTTTTGAACTTTTACTTTTGTTAGTCTTCTCACAATAGCTGAGGAGACCCTGGCAGAGTTCCTTTCCAAAGCTACTGGAACTGCTGTCGACTGGGTCCAGATGATTGGGATGAAGGTAACACCCATTGAAGTTTTTGTTTTTCTTATCTTCTGTGTGTTATTGTTTTTATTCTTTACTTGTTCTGTGGTAAAATCTGACTTCCTATGACAATGTAGCCTGGTCCAGATTCTATTGGAATCGTTGCTGTTTCCCGCAACTGCAGTGGGGTAGCAGCGCGAGCCTGTGGCCTTGTGAGCCTGGAGCCCATTAAGGTGCATATCTATTTAAACAGTTTAAATTATTCAGGTTTTTTATGTCCTTTCTCTTTTATAGCATGTGATGAATTTGTGTCTGTTCAGGTTGCTGAAATCCTCAAAGATCGTCCTTCTTGGTTTCGTGACTGCCGATGCCTAGACATAATGAGTGTGATTCCTACAGGAAGTGGAGGGACAATTGAGCTGATATACATGCAGGTTTGTACATGTACATTATGAAATATTCATTTTTCTGGCTGGCCTTTGAAATAACTGTTTTTGCTATGTTGCTGTATTAATCTATCTATTATTTTCATCAGACTTATGCACCTACAACACTGGCCGCAGCACGTGACTTTTGGACACTAAGATACACTACAACCTTGGAAGACGGGAGTCTTGTGGTGAGTCATTAGTGTTTTTGTTTCTCTTTATTTCCTCTCCTAATAAAAGGTGTTTAAGATCAGCAGCATTCACTTGTCTCAAAATTTTGTGCAGATATGTGAGAGGTCATTGACTTCTTCTACTGGTGGCCCAACAGGACCTCCTTCTTCAAGCTTTGTAAGAGCTGATATGCTTCCTAGTGGCTATCTAATTCGACCATGTGAGGGTGGTGGCTCCATCATTCACATTGTTGATCATGTTGACTTAGATGTAAGAATAAGATCTAATTCAACTTTTCAAGTTTTCCCCTAATTGATGTTTGATTTAATGACTTTATGCATCAATTAAAATCTGTTATCTTAGGTTTGGAGTGTTCCTGAAGTTCTGAGGCCACTTTATGAGTCATCCAAAATTCTTGCTCAGAAAATGACCATGGCGGTAATAACATCATCGTGACTGTTACCTTTTTTCTGATTCAATCAAAATATGTTTCATGATTGTTTTGTAATTTGATTGTTCAGGCCTTGCAGTACATAAGACAAATTGCACAAGAGACTAGTGGGGAAATTCAGTATGGAGGTGGTCGTCAGCCTGCTGTTTTAAGGACATTTAGTCAGAGGCTCTGCAGGTAAAGATATCCCAGTGTAACATTTGATTACTGGGGAAGCACCATTCTGTTGAATTTCCAACCATCTAAGATAATTGGAGAATGATCCCACTAAGTCAGCAGATTTAAGCCAAGGATTAAAATTTCTGTCATAGCTGATGCTTTGCTTGGTCTTGATTTGTTTAGAGCATAAGAACCTGCAATAATTTGTAATCTTTGTGCTTGCATGAGCGTTGCTACTTAACTTGTTTGGGTTTCAGGGGTTTCAATGATGCTGTAAATGGATTCACAGATAGTGGGTGGTCACTTCTGGATGGTGATGGTGGGGATGATGTGACCATCGTCATAAATTCATCGCCAACTAAATTTCTAGGATCTCAATACAACGCATCTATGTCACCTACATTTGGAGGAGTCCTGTGTGCGAAGGCATCAATGTTGCTGCAGGTAATCTCTAATCATATAATTCTGGGGTGTTTTTGTTTCTGATCTGTGCCAATACTGAACCAGAAACTCTACTGCCCCTTGCACTTATCTTTTTTGCTTATCAATAATAAAATGTCACATGTTACTTTACTGTAATAATAATAACTGTGTACTTCTTTGTAGAATGTTCCTCCTGCTTTGCTTGTTCGTTTTCTGAGAGAACATCGTTCGGAGTGGGCTGATTATGGGGTTGATGTGTACTCTGCTGCATGTCTTAAAGCAAGTCCTTATGCAGTTCCATGTGCAAGACCTGGTGGCTTCCCTAGTAGCCAGGTCATTTTACCTCTTGCACATACCGTGGAGCATGAGGAGGTAAGCATTTTGAGTGTATATACTTCTCTTCAGTTTCTCTATTGGAATGTCTCGATTTTTGATGTACCATGTGATAATTTTGCATTTCCTTCACTGGTAGTTCTTGGAGGTAGTTCGGCTGGAGGGCCATGCATTCTCCCCAGAAGATGTAGCCCTGGCACAGGATATGTACTTGTTGCAGGTTGGTTTACCTGTTGTTTTTCAGTGGAAACTGAATCTGAGTTTTTTTATTTTATATTTTTACTGGGAATGTTTCTCATGAATAATGGATAACATTTTTAAAATCTTACTTGGCAGCTATGCAGCGGAGTTGATGAAAATGCTCTTGGTGCTTGTGCTCAGCTCGTCTTTGCGCCTATTGATGAATCCTTTGCTGATGATGCACCATTGTTGCCATCTGGATTTCGTGTCATACCATTAGATCCTAAAACAGTTGGGTGACCTCTACCTTTTAACTATCATAATCATGCCTCTCTAACACTTTTGCACCATTTCTCTAATTTGTTTTGGTTTTCTTGTATCTCAGGATGCACCTGCTGCTACTCGAACTTTAGATTTAGCCTCTACACTTGAAGTAGGACCTGGTGGTGCCCGTCCAGCTAGTGAAGCTGACACCAACAGTTATAACCTTAGGTCAGTACTGACAATCGCTTTCCAATTTACGTTTGAGAACCACTTCCGAGACAATGTGGCTGCTATGGCTCGCCAATATGTGCGTGGTGTTGTGGCGTCTGTTCAGAGGGTTGCAATGGCAATTTCCCCTTCCCGGCTCAGCTCCAATATGGGGCCAAAGTCCCTTCCTGTCTCTCCTGAGGCTTTAACTTTAGCTCGATGGATATACCGAAGCTACAGGTATCCTATCTTTATTCATTTAAACGGTCATTTTCTTCGGGTTCAAAATAGCAAAATTGAAAATCAAGAACTAAATTTGCTCAGTTTTTGTTCATCCTTGTCATTGAATGTACGCTAGAAGAGAATAACTTTTAGTCCCTGGAATTTTCAAATTATGAATGATTGATGAAATATGATGTATTGCTTCTGAACTTGATTTGTCCTTCAATGGATGATTGAGTTGCAGAAAACAAAATAATTTAACCATGCAATTTGATTAAAAATCGTTAAAGCAACTAGTGCCTGGAATGTGGTAGAACTCTGTGCAAGATATAGCACAGGGTGATTGTAGCTGTTGCATAGTCTGAAGTTAGTTTCTTTCATATGTTTTCCCCAAATTTCCTGGTTATTGTAACTTCTTTGTTTTTGCTCTTTCAAAATGCGGCAAGTTGTATATTTGTTGTAATCCTGTACAAATATTGAAGGATTCATACTGGAGGAGAACTATTTCGGGTTGACTCCCAAGCTGGGGATGCTTTGCTGAAGCGACTGTGGCACCATTCAGATGCAATTATGTGCTGCTCCTTGAAAACAAACGTAACCACTCTTATTCTGTCCATTGTTCAACTAGAGGGAGCTCTTTAGGTTTTGGCAAAGGAAAATTAACTTGATTGGATAAAAAATAATTGCAGGCATCTCCAGTTTTCACTTTTGCAAACCAGGCTGGACTTGATATGCTTGAAACTACTCTTGTGGCCCTTCAAGATATCATGCTTGACAAGATTCTTGATGAAGCAGGTCGGAAGATTCTCTGCTCTGAGTTCTCTAAAATAATGCAACAGGTGAAATTTCTCTATTCCTGAAACTATGATAAATTTCTTGTTCCATCTCTACCTATTGCACTGGCATCTCTTAAAGCATATTAGCCCTTAAGGGATGCGCTGAGACCTGGAGACTGTTCTAAAGTGTCCTATGTGCTATTATAAATTTCAGGGATATGCTTATCTGCCCGCCGGAATATGTGTATCCAGCATGGGGAGGCCGGTCTCCTACGAGCAGGCCATTGCATGGAAAGTTCTTAATGATGATAATTCCAACCACTGTCTGGCTTTCATGTTCATTAACTGGTCCTTTGTGTAGTGGCCGGGAAAGATTTTTAGAGAGAACTTCGCTATCTATTAATTAGTTACTATCTATCTAAGTTTGTAATTTTCCTCTTGCTAGTACCCGTATGACTGATGTATGGATGCAAGTCATGGCAGAATATCATCAATACTTTTGTCCAAAGTGTATGCTGACATGTTTTATGGATGTTCATGTTTCTGCTGTTTATCCAAGTCTATATATCAAGTTGTCATTGTAAATCTGGTGAAATTTCAACAAAGAGGGATGATATGTTGGGGTGTAGGGTGGCAGTAAAGGGACCTCCTGCTGGTAGGGTTGTTGGCTTGGTTTTGTTCAAATACCTTGACTAATTCGTTGTTGGTAGTTTATTGAATATCCTTGGGTCGATCCACGTAAGAAATAATGATGGTAATATTCTAAGTAGGGCTTGATACTGTTTTTGTTTCTTTGTAAATGAGCCGTTTGGTCAATTTTTGAAAGCACGACATGTTTAATCAGGTGTGGAAATGTTGCTGGCCGTATTCCTTTTCTCTGCGTTGTGCAAATACAAGAGAGGAAAATCTCGTAAACCCGTGGTTAATGCTGATTTTTTATCACTATACAAGGTTGACAAATTGATTTTTTTTCACTATACGTGGTTGACAAATCGATTCGGGGCAAAAAAGATTCGAAGATAAAGTAATAATAAGCTAAGAAGATGATGTTAAAAAAAGAAGAAAGAAGCCAAAGAAAATGAAAAATGAGCCCTATCTAAAAAAAATAATTATTATTCAATTTATCAGTGGGATATAAATACAAAAACTCTAATTAAAACAAACAATTGAGTTTATAGTTCATTAAATTTTTTTTTAATAATAATTAAATCAAGCTCAACAAATAAGGTTTAATTAATAAATCTCAACTAAAAGTTTTAAGTCAATTAAACCAAAACATAAGTTAAAGCTTAATCTCTTAATGGTTTTGGCTACCTTCTATCATCTATGAATATATGAGTGCATAAGCAATCACTCAAGTCCAATGTCCCCACCAACTCTTTAGGGGTTGGAAAAACTCGACTCCGTTAAGTGTAATTCAAGGTGGCTCAAATAATGTTCCTAAAGATCATGAAGTTGTTGTGATGTCTATCTAATAATTCAAGTATAGTTTGAATCTAGTTGTTTAAATTATATATTGAGATTTGTTGAAGTTCACAATCCCTAGTAAAAACAACTTGTGCATCTAAAATAACATTAATATGTTCATTTTGTGTCAAAGATAAGGGTGATGTTGCGAAGGTTTCAAAAGAGTCATCTTGGACATATTATTGTGTTTTATATATAACGAGGTCCTTCATGTCAAAATTAAAGCTAATTTTAAAGTTTAGTGGTAGTTTAATGATATAATTATTTGATTCCTTCATGTCAAAAGTAAAGCTAATTTTAAAGTTTAGTGGTAGTTTAATGATATAATTATTTGATTCAATAATTTGCTACATTTTGAATGGTCTAACACTCCTCACTTACAATTTATGATTGGTTTTCAAAGGACATCATTCACGTCTAATTTGTATAATAAAATAATCTTCAACATTAAGTGCATCATAATATTTATATAAATCAGCTTGAATTTTGTATTGTTCTTTACTTGTTTGAATATGTTTTATGATTTCAACATGCAAATTATGAACTCTGCATGCAAAAGACTTAGCTGAATTAGCCATTTCAGAGTAAAGAGACATAGAAAGAAGATCTACATGCTTTTTAAGTTCGTAACTATGAAAATTATACGACTAAGGGTGTGGAGTTCATCTTTCTCATCACGTGTCAGGCGTGGGGGATCAAAGAGCTCACAACATGTTGCTTTAGACCTATGACGTGTTGGACGTCAAACATGATGTGGTTAGGAGCATGTTGCTCTAAACCTTTGACGTGCTGAACGTCATGCATGGTGGATATAGAATCAAGTAGTTTAAGAGGAATAACATCATGAGATTCGTCTAAAAACTATATTTATCTTTTCAAGAAATTCCACTAAATATTTTATTAAAACTTCTTCCTCTACCACTAAAGTAGACTTATTATATTCTTTATTAACCTCATTTTCAAACTCATTTAGACTTATAGTATTAAGTCCCTCTTCTTGCACATCTCCTTCATCTAGGTCACTAAAATCCTTAGGATTGGGTTTATACACTTAAATACAATAGTCTTCCTTTTGACTTATATTTTTCTGTTCTTCGATGACTAAGGGTTTAGAAGTACATTTAACAAAGATATGGCTGAAACCTTGATATTTAGCACACTGAAACTTTGAACTCATACTAGACATTTCATTAATGACTCGTTTTCTATTATCTTTATAAATTTGGGGGCTCTAGGATTAAACCTAAGAGGTGGAACACTTAATAAAGAATTATTATTTCTAAATTAAGACCTAAAAGGAGTCCTAAAAGGGTCTTGATGTTTTGTCAATTGACTCTTTATAAGTAACTTATAATCTGACCTCTTTTCTAAAATCATCATTCAAACATTTATGAAGTCTATGCAAAATCATGTCTTTATTTTCACTTATAGCACATCTCATCATGTAATTATTAAATTGTTCTCTTGCCTTAGATCGTTCTATTGGTCTAAGAGTTTATTCTTATAAGACCGGGGTAAGTACTTATACTGTAGTTTTTGTTTCATTTTGGTCCAATCAGTTATGAGAGATTTACTTTTCATCTCTAAACAATCCTTAACATCACTCCAATAAAGTTTGGCTTCACCAATATGCATCATTTTAGCAAATCCAACTCTTTTATTATCAGACAAGTTGTGTTACTTAAAGAATTGATCCATGTCACGAATTCACATATCAAAGATCCAAGGGTCATGATGACCATAAAAAATGAGGGCTTCTATTTTTTCAGGGCTCATGACTTACTTTACTCATCAAGGTCATCATGTTTATAGTAACCTAAATGATAATTATATTGGTGGCTCTTAGGGTGAACTTGCCTACAATGGCTATTTCTGTGATGTTTATTGGTCTTTGGGTGCTTTATTTGAGAATTTCAATTCTTTTAAAATGTTGGTCATCTAGGTTTGTAGTTCCTCTCAAATGGCTCTAAGAGTATCATTGAGGGTCAGGTCCACGGTAAATGTAGACTTAAGCTTGGATACTAGATGATTATGACACAAATGCATGTAACACTAACTTGAAAATGAAAATGAGATCACTTTCAATTCTTACAAGTGAAATCACAATATAAAAATAAAGCTAATTTTATTTTTTTAATGTGGAGATTAATCAAGAATAAAAAACACCCAGAAAATTATAAGTATATAATGCTAAACCTTCTAAGTGTAAATAATTAATCAAATAATAGTCATAATTTTCCACTATTTTAAGCAAGCTTTGCAATTATGAAGATGATTAGATGCTCAATATAAACGAAGAAAGAGCTTGATAAGAAAAAAAGAACATATATAAATGCAAGATAGGATTTTTTTTTAGGCACAAAATAATACTATTAATGATAAGTTGAATATCAACTGTAATACCAAAACAGTAAAATCTAACGTATCAAAAGGTAAACTGATTTACTAACTAGATTGCTTGGTAGGAAGATGCTAAAAGTTGATGTTGCTGACGTGGCAAAGACTAGATGAAGTGGTGTTGACATGTCATTGTTGCT
>Ga0307509_10007872_pt1 | contig 13768 bp, 10 predicted proteins | sample 10_EM_MG_FD_202245 | JGI IMG/M metagenome (GOLD analysis project Ga0307509, IMG submission 202245) | Populus trichocarpa ectomycorrhiza microbial communities from riparian zone in the Pacific Northwest, United States - 10_EM | ecosystem: Host-associated > Plants > Roots > Unclassified | place...
CACCCGCCCCCCAACAAAACTCAACAAAAAAAAAAAAAAAAAAAAAAAAAAAAAAAAAAAGGAGAAATAAATCTCAATGGTAAACCAAAAATTAGGCAGCCCAGGTACCCGAAGGTAGCACTGGCGCAGTCCCCACCTCGTAGTGCAATAGAGATGGGGAGCTCCGAGAATTGACCATTGGTGAGCGGCGGATACTGCTACCAGGCACAATACGTATGGGGAACGCTTAAAAAATATCAAAATGGGGGAGTCTTTTGGATAACTCAAGCGAGTAGAGAGGACTGAAGGGGATGGAGATGGCTCAAGGGGATGGAGATGGCTCAAGGGGATGGAGGCGGCCCAGGAGGGTGGAGGTGGTGGCCCAGGAGGATGGAGGTAGTGGCCCAGGAGGATGGAGGTGGTGGCCTAGGAGGATGGAGGTGGTGGCCCAGGAGGGTGGAGGCGGCCCAGGAGGGTGGAGGCGGCCCAGGAGGATGGAGGTGGCCAGGAGGATGGAGGCCCAAGGGGATGGAGATGGTTCAAGGGGGATGGAGGAAGAAGAGTAGGTGGGGGGAAGGGAGATATTTATAGAGGAGAGACGGAGATGCCAAGGCTTTCGTGATTTGGCCGACAGGAAATGATAGGGCTGGCGGTTTCACATGTGAGGGGGTCAACGGGAGGCGGTTTTGGGCTGGGGTAACGATTGGGTGACAAGCTGGTTGCGGATCTAGTTCAGAACGCTGGGGGCGACTCCTGATTTACTAGGCTCAATATTTTACCTTCGCCTCCTCTCACATTAGCCAGGGAATAAGATGGAAAAGGGGAGAAAAGGAAGAGAAATAAGAGAAATAATGACCCTCTGATATAAATCAAAACTATGTATCCTGGCCACTCTGGCTCACCAGGGGCTTGGGTGTCGGGGTTGACGGAAGCGAGTAATTGTCAGATATAAGGAAAGCGGATAGTTGACGGACAAGGATAGATAATGGCTTTAGTGATTCCGTTTTTTTCTGGCGTTGAAAGGATTGACGGAAGGGTTTATGGTCATGTCCCCGAGATCTACTTCCCCCCTGTTAGAACCCCAACCAAATCAAGTCTTTCAGAAGTCAACATTCTGACTTTTGATGATATACTCATGTTGCTTAAGCTGGAGGGGACCTTGACATTTGTCGAGTGAGAAAATTAGTGTGGTTTAGCTCAGCCCTAGATCGGCCGAGGTTAGTTGAAAATGTTCTGGTAACAAAGCCGGATCGATACTGACCAGAGTCTGACACCACGGTAGTGAGTTTGTGAATAGGTAGCTCTGTCTCCGGCCGGATCGGAACAACGCCACCGGAAAGACCTTTATAGGTCTTTTCTCTGTTCTCACCATCCAGCCCTTCTGCTGCACTGATCGCTTCATTGGCCTAGAACATAATATCAATTAAATCCCACCCCTACTCACCCAACACCCCAGCAGCAACCCCCGCCCGGCCAAATGCCCCTGATTCGACCTGAATGTACGAGACAAGGTAAACTTACATTTCAGCTGGTATGTGCCTCCTTTGCAGTCATCATTCTGCTACCAAACAACACACCATCGAAAGGCATCGCAGGATAGTCAAGCTTCTCACCAAGCTGCTGTCAAATAAGGATATGTGTCTTCTGCCCCCCGGAGCTTAGAGCCAGCAACGAGGGAAATGTTATCCCTCTCCGGATGGGTGTATACATTTAAAGGATCAGTAGATGAAAATTTTCAAAGGAGTGATGACCGCCACCTCTTTCTTAAGTCCACTACAGAATCAGCAGGAAAGCTGGGTTGACCTTTGCCATATTGATGACTTGTTGGATAGGATCGGAAGAACAGTGTTTGAAGGAGATGTGTTTCAACCCGATAGTCTCGCTATACGGGTCGGTACCCTCGATCGACGGTACCCGGGGGCCAAAATAAATCCTTCAACGAGATCACAGGCGGAATGAAGCTGTCGGAGAAGTCGGATCTGCCATCTCATAGCTCTTGGATTCGCATAGATAAGATCGACCGCGATACTGGCATCAGAGATGGTATTCTGTTCGATCTTGCGAAGAGCTGCGGTAAGGCCCTTGGGGTTGAAATAACCAGTACCTGCTGACTTTCGTTAGCATAGGGCAAGCGGGATTCGAGGAAATGATACAGCTTGCCGGTTAATCCAAACTGATAACCGGCATTCATAGTAGCTGCAACAAAGTCCTACGGGACAGTACAAATTTGAATATGGTCGAACGATGATATTCGTGGAAGCTGAGGGAGGCGGGGGCTTCTGGCGTTAAGGCAGCGTTGCAGATACCACTTCACTGAATGCAGAGGAAAACCATCGTACCCTGGAAACTGTCATTGATAAAAACCTCCATGCGCCGGCCGCAGAACAAGCCCAATCAGATATATACATAAACTATGGTATCCACAGTGGCCGGCACTACGAAATAAATCCTTGGTGGAAGGAACACATCGTAGCAGTTTGTGGTAGCAGCGGTTTCAGCTTAAGAAATACAAGCTTTCCAGATAGATTCTGAATAGAAGCTCGCCCACAATATACCTAGCCACTACGATTATAAATAAAAGTAGCCATTTCTCGCATCAAAAGTCCGATACACCAGGAAAATCACCGGCGCCTTACATGACACTAACGATGATTTAGTTAGTTATTAAACTGCGATGGTCTTCACAAAGGACCCCCAATGATTCTCACCTAATATCATACTGTGGGGCACTTATCTCGCACTAATATCCCTTCTAGGTCTCCCGGGGTGTAAGGGACTCGAAAAAGAATGGGTTATAGATCCTTAGCCACTCAGTTTACCATAGTAAACCCTTTTGATCTTGTGAAAACTGCCAGGCTAACATGTCAGCCAACTTGAAGCGGCAGGTCGGAGCTCTAGCTAATGGGTTTAAATATTAGAAAGCTCTTGCCTCAACAACGGAATGTTCTATAACAGTACCTTGGGATCTCATCTTCTGATCATTGTTAACATAATAATAGAGCTAACCACGAGTTGCGGCCCGCGTCCACAAATTGCCTTTTTCCGCTCTTAAAAGGCCTGCGACATTTTCTCCGGAATCATTTTCCATCCAGCTAACCATCTGGTCTAGCAAGGAACTTAGCATACTAGCCGCAGACTGCTCCTTCCGCGCTGCGAGCTCAAAGTAAAAACACGCGATAGCCGTGTTTCTTCTCCTCCTAGCTTAATTGCACAGCCTATCCAGAACCAGTGAGTTATCATCATGGCTAGTTAGCAAGGGTTCCCTTTCTTCCGGCATGGGAGAATAACCATCGTTACCTGATAGATGCCCCGCCGACCCCCGGAAATCCATCAAAATAGAACTGCGTTATCACCCTCAACCTTCCCGCCCAATCCACACCATCTTCCGAATTCTTCAGTTAGTGTGAGCCATTCCCCCACATTACGCCAGCAACGGTATAGTTATTCCACACACTAATATTGTTTGTATTCAAGTAGTTGGTGTTATCGTTGACCGTATATTGCGACATCTTTCGATCTTTGCTGCTTCCCCGCCGTAGGGGAGGAACTATTGAGGATGGTCGGCCGATATTTCTGACCACTGAGCAGGAGCGGTAGTATATTAGTGGTAAAGCAGGATTGCGGATGCCATTACACAGTAGTGAAGAATGCATCGAGATCCTTTCTAGCTACATCCAAACAGGGTTAGAGGCCTGAGGTACTTAGGGGACGACACCCTTCCCAATCATTCGGGACAGCGCAGCATAGATATCCTCTGAAAGCTCCCTACTGCTCGTTTATTCCTAACCGGAAGACCCCATATCCAGAATATGGCTAAAAAGGGTGTCTCTGGGGGGGGATCTGGTATATTAGCAGTTCCTAAAAGGAACCAAGTTATTGTATATCCTCATGCCGAACCATCTGGGAACGCTACCGGCGGTGCGATAGATAATAGTCTGGGGAGGTGACAGTAAAACGAATCCCCAGAACTAACTCCGGAATGCGTAGTACTGTAGGCAAAAAAGTGGGTTTATAGGTTTTCGCTAATATCCGCATTTGCACATGGCGTCCGTAGTTGGCACTCTATAAGGTCTAACTGGACGGCTGCCGCCGGGAGTGTTCGCGGGTGAAGAAGGTTTCGCAAGATCGTTTTCCTCCACCTATATACCCCCTGAGGACACAAGAGGGCAAGGAACCCCTGACACTCCGGTTGATCCTCCCTACCTTGTCTCTCGAGAATACGTTTCAGCCCTTCTGGATGTTTTCCCTAGAATTCGACAACAGTGGAAACGTATCTAGCTCATCAGAATAAATTATCAGCAGATCTAAAAGCCCCCCGCAGCCGTATCTCGAGTCAGCCCAAATTAAGCGGTAGACACTCCTTGCGTTATTCCGTCCTTAGAGTCCTCGCCCTCCGCGAGAATTGAGGAAGCTCACCTATGGCATGAATCCGCTTAGCATTCACCGGGTATTAAATAAGACCACCTTGGCCTCCCAGATGTTATGCTGTCGGTTGAGGAAAATAAAAACAGCGGAAGAGGGAAGGAAAATGAAGACAAGGAAGGCAAACATCTTTGAATTCCGAGAATCAAATCTTTCTTGCTTATCCTTCCTATCTATGGCGGGGCATAGGGTTTATATAGAAAAATACAACAATCCTCGCATCTCAACGTTCCTCTCTCTAGAGAAGTAAGGGAAATAATTAGAACTTGCGTGATCTCGGGAATCCATCCGGAAATACTAAAACAACAGCAGAATTCCAGTTCCCATTCCCCGGGCATTCCCATCTCTCTTCCGCTCTGCACACAGCTCATTGCCGGCAATATACCACAAAAACACAAGCAACCGGCCCATGTGCTGTGTCTTCGGAAATTCCCTACTCTGGAAAACGGGTGAAAAACACAGCAAAAGGTGAGCGGTTCAGCCCCTCTAAGAGAAGTAAAAAAAACACAAACCTTGCCGGAGGAGGCAACTCCAACGACATAGCACGTGGGCCCATCGTTTGAGTTCTTACGGTATGCAAATCCCCATATATAGTATACAAACCAGGTACGCCAAGTCCTCCGCTCTGATTCGTAATGGGTGACAAAGGAAACTAGTAACCAATGATCAACATGATTAGGAAGGCACAAAGAAAACCCTTTAGCGGGGAGTGATCGCCCGTGATTTTCAACAATAGCCAGACAGGAAGGCAGAGAGAAGATATCTGCGGTACTGCGCTCCAGTATCATACCCATGCCGGTAGTGGGGCTTAATTAAACGTTACCGACCACAAATCGCAGAGCCTCCCACTCTCGTCACTCCCTATAACCAGAAGGCAATGAACCCCCCCATAGCAACCCTCACAAAATCTCTGGGACAAAAAGCACCCCCTACGACTCACCCCCCGAATAATGAGTCAAGCCAAAACTCAAGCTTCCACCGCTCCTAAGGTCTCAATTTTTACTTTCTCCGAGAATTCTCTCCGCGAGTATTAATGGCCGGAGCACACACTTTCTCTCCATCCCCGACAAGCAAACCCGATCAGAAACGCAGGAGACTCGTCCCAACCACTGCCACTTCCACCACATCCTCCCTCAACCAACGCTTCAAATAAATACAGTACAACGACAGCTCCCACAGCTCCCACAGCTCCCACAACTCCGCGCACCCTAGCCCTCTCACCAGAGGAAGCCGCCTTACTCAAGATCCTTCTCGACGCAGCGCAAGAAATCGACAAAGATAAACTGGAGGATGGCGGCCTAGCTTTACGCTTAACCGGCGACTGGGTCTGTAACAAACCCTTCGGTACCCGAAACGTGGACGTCGGCGTGGGAATAAACAATATGACCGGGTGTAATTTCGCAACTCTGCTCTCAGAGTACATCAGGGCAATCATGGAGAAATTCGGCCTTGCAGTGTGAACAAGATCGGGAGCAATCTCGGGAAGCCTAAGCATTTAAATACCACCGCTACAAAGACTCTAGGGCTGGATATCGTCTTTGTGAATCTGAGGAGAGGGAACTATTCTGGAGATAGTCGGATTCAGCAAATGATTTGTTCCACTTTATATCTTCAACTATTACATGGGGGATATTGACGGCGGCCTTAAGAATTCGGAACCACGGAAAAGGATGCCCTCCACCGTGGCTGCATCTCAACGCCCTATTTTACAACCCACGCCCTGAACTAGTGGAAGACTTCGCCGGATTCGGCCTACAGGACACCGCCGCCTGTATAGTATATTCCGCACCCCACCCCCCCCCCCCCGCCGAAAGAAGCCTTCGCCGACGACCCCCCTCGCGTACTCCGCTTAATTTGCTTTACTCCACGCCTCAACTCCATCATAGTTCCCGAAGCCGAGAACGCCATGAAACTCCCGGAATTCAAGGCATGCAATCCCCCCTCCCTGCAGACATGGATTATCACTCAAACAAACTAACTCGCCTCACCTGTTCAGTCCGCCCTCAAAACCGAAATCCCCCGCGAGCCCGTCGGCAGTGAGATGGAAAGGATGCTCAAAGGGCGCAATGCCCATGTCGCCTTGAGCCTAATCCACGAACTAGATCTCTGCAACGAGATATTCTCCCCACAAGTCCAAGACGCCCCCACCCTCCCTTTACAAGATATGAAGATCGCTGCGGATATCTTGCGGTACCCACTCACTAGATACACCCCTTCACACCCACACATTTCCAAGCCCCTGATGACCAATAACGAAAAGTGCCTCGCGTGGCCCATCGCCGCCATGAGCCCCTAGAAGACCTTATCGGCCTTCCCGGCTGGAAAGAAACCCCCGCCGCTATGGCAATAAAAGGAAGGAGGAGCCTAAGCTAACAACTACAAGACATAACCTAAGTGAAGGAAATCCAAGTACTACGGTCAGGATTCGTTGTCTCAATAGTTCTTAAGTCGGCGGTGTATCATTATTTGCATAACTCGAATGATACAATATAGTGGTGGTAATAATACCACCACTCGTAATCTAGCAATACAGGAAAAATAACTCTTTTACTAGCTTTCAAACACTAATACAGAATCCCCCCATTGAGTAAAAAAATAGGAATAGGAGAAAGAAAAACACGAGGGACAAGAATTAGTGGGAGGAGGGAATAAAAATCAAGGCGAAAAACTGGACAAAAATCTTCTAAAAAATGAAAGAAAAAATGAAGACTTTGACAAATAGTTCCCACCATGACAACCCAGCAACCCTGCGATAACTGCAATAAGGGCAAGGATGAGGGAGGTGGAATGGCGGCTCAGAGGCGGACATAGGGGTAATACAGGCAGTGGTGCACCGTGCTTTCGGTGCTGGACTGTTGTATTTAGACTAAGCGCCTATCTCATCTTCATTTGTGACTCGAGTGCTAGTACAAACCTTTAATCGCGGAAGCTTATCGCCTTTTGTTCTGGAGTAGCATTAGGCCAGTTGCCCGGGGATATCCCCCAGAGCGACCTGAATGCTCGCTCCAGAACACGCCACAGTCTCTCCTCACAATAGGGGAGGATCGCTACCACATTATCGCCCGTTGTCTGGTGGGCTGCCGTGTTCCGTTCCGCGACTATCTCCTACTACTATTTTACGAGGTTAGCACAACAATCTCGGCCATTAACTTTGGGGGAGGGGGGGGCACTACATCGGCGAGCTCGGCCACCTGCTAGGCACCCTTGTAGCCTAGCTCCGGGAACTTGTGCGCGAGAGGACGGAGCCTTGCAACACGGCCATCTTGATCACCAACGCTGTAGTCTTGTTGGGGGCCTTGGCCTTCTTGTGCATTGCCTTCATGATGATGACTGCGACTATTGGGACTTGCGTGCTTTAGAGGGCTTCTGGGTCAATTCTGCCTCCTTTTCGATCTGCTCTCAGTGTTCCCAACCGTCCGGGGTGGTCAAAGTGCGGGACGGCCGTCCTTGGGCTGGACGGCTGGCCCTACAGGGTGAGACATGTGTGCCCAAGATAGTGGGGGGCGGCCGGGTACTGTAGAGGACGGGCGGTGATAGTGAGGGACGGCAGGGGATGCTGAAAATCTGGGCTGCGGAGGTAATGATTTACGCAGTGGACTGAAACCGCTTAAGTGGAGATGAAGATCATGATTGATTGATGGTAATTTGATGAAAGGAAAGGCTTGAGGAATGTTGTGTACCGGAAGGAAGGTGTGAAACGAGCAAAAATAAGAAGAAAAGGAAAACAAGGGGGTGAAAACATTTTCAAAGCTTGCGTGTCCTTTGACTAGTGCGTACGTATGACTCAGCGACCACAGAGTGCGGACACATCCCGCATCAAGTGCGGTCATTAAACTGCCATTTCCAACAGGGGACGGTGGAGGACGGCACGAATGATGTCTCATGAAGCGATAATGATTGGCTCGAAGGTGTATGATTTCAACTTGGGCTAGTGCCAAAGGTCCAAGCGTTAGGACTATAGTCCCCTACAGCCCGTCCGGTCCTCACCTTCCCGGGCGTAGTCCTGGCGCCCCTAAAAAAGACGGACTATGAGTCGTAGTCAGTCCCGTCCTACCCCGAGGACGGACGAACCGGACGGCTGGGAACACAATTGAGGGGTGTTCTAGATTCCCCAACTGCATCTGTCAGTTCATCCCCGATAGACACTTAAGTATAGCATTCGCTCTTAAATTCCGTGGCATGGTATATCAGTGACCCGAGGGAGCCCCACAAGGCTAGAGTCAGATGTACGATCCGACAAAGCCATGGAATAGGTATCTGATTCCAATCCCCGCATCAGATGAGATCTCGCCTAAGGCGGTTATCGAGGCATCGGTTTAGGATTTTGCACCCCCGATTACACGGGAGATATCCCGGTTACAGTATTGGCCGTTTTCGTATCTTTCGCTTCTTGCCTTCATCTCCTCGCTCTGCGGCCAGGAAGACAATGGCAAAAAAGGAGAAATGAATCTCAAGGGAAAATCAAAAATTGAGCGGCCCAGATGCCCGAAGGCAGCTGGCGTAGTGCCAACCTTTGTTGTGCAATAAAGGTAGGACTCCACGAGGATCCACCAACAGTGAACGGTGGATCCTGCTACTAGGTAAGTATGAGGAGAGAAGATGGAGTGGGGAGGGGGGACGTATTTATAGAGGGAAGACAGGGATGCCAAGACGTTGTGAATTTCGCCGACTGTAAACGATAGGGCTGAGGGTTTGGCATCAGGAGAGGATTACCGTAGTGGCCCACGATAACCTGATAAGGACCAAGAGACTGGATTTTCTGGAACCCTACTTATGTTGCGAGGGGATATTGATAGATTATTTGCCCCTCGCTCAGCATCTCCGGGGGGGCCGGAAAAAAACAAGATATCATAGAAGAATAAAAGCTCCCTGAAATAAATAAAATGCGGCAGGGGAGCTTGTTGCTTCTTTCTCATAAGCCAGTCCTACCAGGTGCTTCTTGTACGCTCTGAGAAACGAAAAACTCTCGGGTAATACGGGGAAGGGAGAATGAAAGGAGAATCTAGGTAAGAAGGCTCGGTACCCGCAGGTACAGTATCTGGAGGGTAAGCACTATCAGGAGCATTGCCACAGCTGTTGAAAAGTTCTTGGAACTATAATCAACTTCCTTCCAATACGCATCCATAATTCTCTCTACTTTTTAATCATATCCCCAAAAATGTTATCCTAAAACCAATTTCAAAGTCTCTAGAAGATAGTGCAATGCTTTGATCCTGTCCCCATATGTATCACACAAGGTAATGGTATTGATGACTCGATTTGAGGACGAAGGAACAAGATCTTTGCATGGGGATTTGGCGACTGATCCAAACACAATAACTTGGCCATAACAATGTAGCTGTGCATAGGATATAAGATTTTTCCCTCTCCAGCAAAATGCACCACCCCAATCCAATCAGTCCACCAAGAGCTTTAAATACTCTATATATAAAAACTACTAAAAAAGAACTGCACCATTCTCCTCAATATTCCCTACAATCCAGATTTGATTTGATTTTTGAAACCGTCCATTGCCTTGGTGGGAGCCTATAATAAATTGAAGATCACGGAAAATCTCGTCTGGGTTTGGGAGAGCATGAACCGTAAGTATGGGGAATGAAGGCGGTATGGGAGAGGGGAGGTATTTATAGGGGGCAGACTGGCTGCCGAGAATTTGTCCATCTGGCTAAAGGGGTGGATGGGTTTGAGCATGGACATTGGAGTAGACCTTTAGTCACCTGATGACAACTAACGGGCAAGAGTCTATCAAATGCATGTCGCTTTTACGGGAGGGGATGCTGATAAACAAGAACGGAGGGATACGCAATCCTAGTTATTATAGTCAGTGGGGTCTTCGTGATGAGGAACTATTGGCAATGGTACCATAATTATTATCTAGTTGCCAGAGGTTCATATCCATAGGGCATCCATCCCAGGCCCCCAATCCTATCCTTTCTTGTCGGCGAAAAGTTAAATTTCTTGGCAATCAACCTTCCTCCCTATAAATACCTCCCACTCCCACTCCCTCTTCTCTCCTCATACTTACCTAGCAGCAGAGTCCGCTGCTCATAGATAGCTGGTTCCCGAAGCTTTCTACCTTCACTGCACTTCGAGGGTAGGTGCTACGCCAGCTACCTTCGGGTAGCTGGGCTGCTTAATTTTTGATCTACCTGAGGTTGACTCCTCCTTTTTTTTTTGTCATTGTTTTCCTGGCCACAGAGCGAGGGGATTAAGGCAAGATGCTGAAGATGTGAAAACAGCCACAGACCCAGTTTGTCTAAATTAACCCCGAGTTATAGTAATCCAATGGGGGAAGTCAATACACATAGGTGATTTGTGACCTTAATCCTTGGTAGCCATTTCGTGTAGAGGATGTATAATGTCTTTTTCCTTCATAGAAGAGTTCCCCCGATAATCTCGGCTATCGTTATGAGAGCATCTCCTTTCTATATGGCCTTTTTCTAAACCCTTACGCGCGACCCCTGCTAAGGCTGAACTAGTGACTTCTCACCCGCCAGGTCGAATATACTTGCCCATTGGGCTCACACTACCGGATCCCCCTATACTCCCCCAGTCATATCACTCCCAGAATTATTAATCGTGGGTGCACAATTCTTAAGCGTTATCTCAATTATAGCCACTGACGAGCTTTCCTCCCACCGGGGAGATTCTCATTACATGTATATCCCGCAGTTTGATCAAGAGTCCTTCCTCCCGGCCTCTATGGAATCTCGTATCCCCCTCTAATACTTCAAGACCCCTCCAACCCATCCATATCTCATGCTCTCAAGATTAGGAATATAATCCCCGATGAGGACAGAAGCCACACAAGCAGATAATGTATCTATGAGCCCTCACACAACACCAATTACATATACCAGCTGTCTGGTAATTGGCCATTCTCCCCTGTATACGCAATTACCTGCAACTTGTCTGCGTAAACGCATCGCGACAAAATTCTCGAAGGCCTTCCCGCCACCTCCATTTTCTCTATGGCACATATAGAAACTTTTGATTTATTTCAGTGGGTTATTATTCTCACCCCCTTCTCTCACTTTCTTCCTAATTACTGCACCGCGTGATGAGGGCTAAAGTTTCTTTAACTTAACAAATCAGATCACACCCCCCCCTACTCCAAATCAAATACCCGAAAATTTCATCACAATCACAGTTTGCCCAGCCGGCCACCACCCGCAAGTCCTCCCAATTTTTAAACCCTCTACCCTATCATTTCCTGTCGGCAAAAATTATCAAAAGTCTTGGCATCCTTGCTTTTCCTCTATAAATACGTCCCCCCTCCCCACACCATCTTCTCTCCTCATACTTACCTAGCAGCAGGATCCACCGTTCACTGTTGGTGGACCCTCGTGGTGTCCTACCTTTATTGCACAACAAAGGTTGGCACTACGCCAGCTGCCTTTGGGCACCTGGGCTGCTTAATTTTTGATTTTCCCTTGAGGTTTATTCCTCCTTTTTTGTCATTGTCTTCCTGGCCACAGAGCGAGGGGATGAAGGCAAAGTCTAAAAATAGCCGGATATTTACGCCCCTCCGGACTGACTTCTAGTTACTGCAACTTTACAAGTGAAGCAGATACCTTCATCAGAACGGGCGCTTCGCAATTTTAGGCCCCCACAACCATTTGGCAAATCTGGTATGGATAAAAGACCTCCCTTATGCTTGCACCTAGGATGAAAACTCTAGCCCATCGCCTCCACTATCATCGGAGTTAACTAAAAGATCCCCCCCTTTCGCCAGTGCACTCTCCAGCATTACACATCGCTCCTCAGCGAGGATGAAGCAGTTGCTAATCCCCCGCGAGGATAAATTACTCCTCATCTGTGCTTCTCGTTGCTGCACTCTTCGTATTCACTGCAGACGGGACACTGTACTAGGGGATTTTAAGTATTCCGAATGGAAGAAGCAAGTGATCGGGGTATAGTATAACTCATACCTCTACAAATATAGTGCCCAATCTTGTGGAACATCCATACGTAACCCATGCCTCTAGCAAGGTGGCCCACGATCCCACCCTGCTGTGGTTTAATCAAGTTTATGGGATTGCCTATCCGCTTCCAAGGGTGTGGAGCTCCTCTAAGCCCCGGGCTTCTTACGCCACATAATTTAGGACTGAATCCGTAGACAATTTTTAGCGACGGCCAAGGTCGGGCGGGACACAGCGAACCCAACTTCCCAGTCAGTCCGTCCAGAAGGCCTTGAAAGGATGAAATAGTAGTTCCAGAGAGGATGGCGTGTCTTGTCGTTGCTCAGGTGCAGGAAGGTTCAGGACCCCGTGGATGATGTATGAGAACATCAAAACCTCTTGAGACCTTTGGTATGACCGGATGCGTTTACAAGACTCATACGACACACTCCCGTGACAAACATCACAACAACCCAATGATTCACTATCCCCCGGCACACAGGTCCTTGTGATTTGTGTGCATTGTATCGCCGGAATATTCTAGATGATTCCCTACCTCCATTTTCTCTATGTATGACCCATTTGCCTACGTACTTCAGTAATAACAATACAGGAAAGACATAACCATAAGCTCCTCCGTCAATCCTCTCAACTCCAGGGACAAATAGAATCACTAAAGCCAATATCTATCCTTGCCCGCCAACCATCCGGTTCCCTTATCTCTGACAACTATCCTCTCCCGTCAGCTCCTGGCCATGCTAGCGCACCAACGGTTTGGCTGTCAGACACATATTTTTGATTTATTTCAGAGGGCTATTATTTCTCCTCCTCACTCCCTTTTCTCCTCTTTTCCATGTTATTCCCTAGCCAATCTGAGAGGTGAAGGTAAAGTACGGGTGCAAAAATACTCTTCCGATACCCTTTTTACACCAAAAATGGACATTTTTGAACGAACAATTCTTAACACTGCTTATATAAAAACATTTGAAATCCTTCCATCAGCTAGGGAATCACTATCTATTCAAACCTCTGAAAGTAGAAGTGTAAGGAATCAAATCCGTCTTCAGGGTTCATGATTGCGTCAACTCATGTAAAAGTGACTGATGTTTTTGTATGAGGCTCCATACAAAATAGTACATGGCAACCGCTACCAGATACTTAAATAACCTTTCTCCATCACTTGGTAATATTTAAGGATTCTGTAACTTTCTTCATGTTATCTATGGGTTTGGTAATGCAAGGATAATTTTTCGCTGATTCTCATAGACATTGTGCAATGAGAGAGGGTGGTGAAGATGGGCACTTTTGGTGTAAAAAGGGCATCGGACGAATACTTTTGCCCTAGTACTGTAAAATAATATTGAGTCTAGTATCATAAATCAGTAGTCACCCCCTGTGCTCTAAACTAGATCCACGACGGGCCCGTCACCCAATCATTACCCTAGCCCGAAACCACCTCTCGTTAA
>Ga0307509_10007873_pt1 | contig 13768 bp, 20 predicted proteins | sample 10_EM_MG_FD_202245 | JGI IMG/M metagenome (GOLD analysis project Ga0307509, IMG submission 202245) | Populus trichocarpa ectomycorrhiza microbial communities from riparian zone in the Pacific Northwest, United States - 10_EM | ecosystem: Host-associated > Plants > Roots > Unclassified | place...
GGCCGAGTTGAAGCCGGCAACTTAAGGGAGATATTCCCTTAGAAAGTGTCCGGCTTCAACTCGGCCGCGTGAGTTCTACGGATGATTAATAATACCAACTTATTCTCTCCTATGGCGAAGCCAACCAAAGTAGGGGGTCTCCATCGCGGCTGCGCCGGGCGTCTTGTCAACAGTAAGGGAATTATAGAAGTGACAGTAGGGCGCAGGCTAAGAAAAGCGCAACGTAGGATGTCAGCGGACGGGAGCGGACAGGTCTAGGTCGGTAGAGGTGAGAGGGCATCTGGGAGGGCCGCCGGATGCGCGCAGTTGGTAAGAGTAGGCAGGAGGCCTGTAGACGAGAAGATAATGGGGCGGATACAACAGGAAGGCGCTGGGAGGGGGTGGGGTCGCATGGAGCGCGTCGGACGCTTTGGAGGGAAAGTGGGGCGTCCGGGCGCACCAGACGCAATAGATGAAAGGCAAAGAGGGCTCAGGAGATCCAGCAGGATGGGAGGCAAAGACCGGACTGGCTTCGTCCGCACGTAGGCTCGATACATCCGGTGAAAAAGGTTTTTTTGCTGATGGAATTCGTAACCTCATGATTTAATAGACGGAAATAGTATAGTTCTGCCGCCCTTGCTTATTCTTCTTGGAACTCTACATTTGGAAGATTGGACAACAAAAAGCCAACTTAGAAGATGATGTCTTACTCGCCATGTCAGATACTAGCTACTCAAATAATGAAGGTTGCTTGAAATCGCTGTCTCACTTCGATAAGTTCTCGGCTCGCCGGCAGGTTAGTGTTTCTCGCCTTCTCCTCCTCGATGGGCATGGCTCCTACTGCACATGAGAGTTTATTTCCTTATCCAACAAGAAATATATTATTCCCTTCTGTCTCCCACCACATACGATACACTTACTCCAGCCCATCAATGTCATCGTCTTCCAGTCAGTTAAGCACTTTCATGCTCAAGCGATTGATTATGCGACTAGAACCAGGTGCACAGACTTCAACAAGCTTGAATTCTTGTCTGCCATTATCTCTATTCGATCTCTGGCATTTAAACTGACTACTATTAACTCTTTCTTTCGCAAGAGGGGCCTTCTGCCTTACTGCCCAACTGTGGTTTTGAACCGCCTTCTTCAGTTCAACACACCTACTTCTGACCACCCAGTAACTTCAACCCTATCTCTTTCTCAAGCACCTCCAATTTCTACTCCTTATACTGTACCATCTCTTAAATCTCAAGCTGAGTACCTGCAGGATTCAGATCCAGGGTCACTAATCTTCAAAGTAAATTTAGATCAGTTCATTAAAGGAAGTCTTGCTCACCCTGGTACTTGAGCTAATGTATCTCAAGACTTCCAAAACACCCCAACAGCTCAACCTGTCCGCTCAACCAGCCAAAAGCATTCATGGAGGTCAGTACAAAGCGGTGGTGTCCTTTATACACATGAAGCACAAGCAATTGCATCAAAGAGGCAGGAGAAGAATGCTTCAAAGACTGTTGAGAAGGCAACAAGGGAGATTGCGCGCCTCAAGAAAAGGGCCATTCAGGAGTGGAAAAAAATATGGAAACCAATCTTTAAAAAGCTTAGATAGGCTAGAAGAAGAACGAAAGCAATTAGCAGTTAAACAACTTAGTGTGGTTGAGAAAATGTAGTTTACCTATACTTATTATCGAGATTTTGCACGGCCGAACACACTCCAGTTGCCACAGTAACAACCTGGGTAAGGTTACTGTAGTACAGACAGGAAGTGCGCTGGCTTGCACACACTCCTGGAGTGCAGCCTTCTACACGCACTTCACCTTGAATTTGGCGGGTAAACAAATGATATGATTGGAGGATTTCAATGCCATAACCAAAACCCTACTCAAATACACCCAACAATGTAGTACCTTAGATAATCAAAATCCCAAAATGGAAAAAGTGCTTAAAATAAATATGAAATAAATAAATAAGAATACACTGAACAATCTCTCACTATGATGGAGAATAATCATGCTTGCTAAGAAATTGAAGTGCAGGAGGCAACAGCTGCAAAACCTCACTCTTTTTCTATCTTGCACTTGGTTTACAATTCGCTCCCGCGGAGTGCCTGCAGCTAGTGCAAAATCTCGATATTGGGAAAAATATGGCGTTGGGCTGAATGTGACGTTGAGCTAGGAGGCACGTCGAAGACGAGCTGCAAGATTTGCAACTGCTTGCTGTTACACAATCGGCAGGAACCTTGGCACGGTTAGTTCCCCATAGGGTCGAGCGTTATCCTCTCCATTCACGGGGGTAAGCTTCGTCAATGCAAAATCCTGCCGGGGCCCGCTGACCAACCAACCACCTTCACTAATATCATCATCCCGGTAGGCCACACCCGGACCGGGAATGCCCTGAAGATCCCCCATTAGTTGGCTTTTCCCCTCCTTGCTTCCCCCCCTCTACCCCCATTCCCTTTGCCACATCTTTTCTTCCCTCTGTATCTTGGTTAGGGTTTAGGAACGCACTCCTTTCAGCACGTGTTTTTTTTTGGTTCCCATTTACGACCTTCATTTATACATTCGGCGTTTGGCGGCAAGAGGGAAGAGATAATACGTAGTACATAGCAAAGCGGCATGGGAGTTTTTGGAGCTTTAGTGTCGTATGTTGCGCCGTTGTTGTATGTTTTCCTTTCTTCTCCCCCAAAACCCAGGTGTGAGAAGGACTAACGATGAGAAAACAGTATTATCACGAGTCCGCTCACCAGTTATGCGGATCAGGTACGGGGCGATGACATAATGAAGATAGAGGTGGGGTTGGGAGTAGGGAGGACTGATTTTGAGAGCAAATGCCTAGATCCGGAATATACACATCACAAAGTCCTCTCGAGGCTTTTCGCTGGATGTATGTTGGATGAGTTGATCTAGATCCCCGCAATGCGATACGCAAAGAATGAGCTAATGGTGGCGGTGGGCTTTCCCATTTGGCAGACACCCTTGATAATGCTCATAGCGTCTATACTCCGGTGCTTCTACTGGCTCGGGGCAGATTTTGAAACAAGTCTCTTGATACAAAGTCCTTCCCCCTTCACAAACAGGGGAACAGACACAACTAAGCTAAAGAGCTTCCAGGCATAATAATGATATTCGTCCAACTCCTCCTCCTAAAAGTCGCCCTTGACTGCCGCCCACCCTCTCACCTTCCACTCCTGCCCCCAACACCCACCACCTCTCCAACCTCCACCTCCCACTCCCCGCCCTTCCCACCATACCCACCAAGCCCACGGCCCTACAACTTCTGGCAATGGCCCACGCAAAAACCATACTGGTCCTTCCTCCTCTACTTCACCCTAACGACACTAGCCCTACACCTGCTTCTCGGCTCCAGCCAACTCTTCATCGACATGGTTGGGTACCTAGCCCTGGGCGTTGAAGCCACGTTGCCAATACCCCAAGTGCTCTCAAACCAGAGGAGCCGTTCGTGCGATGGCTTCCGGCTCAGTGTACTGGCCAGCTGGCTGCTTGGCGACGTAATGAAGATTCTATACTTTTTCTCGGCCCAGCACGTTGGTGTACAGTTCAAGCTCTGCGCTGGTGTGCAGTTCACGCTCGATGTGTATTTGGGCGTGCAGTTTTGGATGTTTGGTGGTGGGGGGGGGGTGGAGGAGGGGGTTAGGAGGAGGGAAGTTGAGATGGTGGAGAGGGGGGAGGTGAGGGAGATGAGGGTTTTGTAGGAAGCTGAGTGTCAATAATGGTGGTTGTAACTTTGGGTTTGTCGGGTTCCATTGTTGATTCTTTTTTACGGATATTATTTGCAGGCATGCTTTATGGTAGGAATATTTAGTCCGAGAATGCTGTACGAATAAATACCCAATAGACGGGTGATCATCAATGTGAAGAAATGAGTTAGACCTTGTGTGTGATGATTTATGCAACTTAGAACCACAGTCGCACTCTGAAACTCCAAGTAATCGTGCAAGGTAAAGTCCTAACAAAGGTTTTGGTGATTGAACACCTTTTGGACTAAAAATCGCCCTTTTTGAAGAGTGTCTTATCCAAGTTCCTCTTGCAAACCTGTGCAGAAAACTTTGCAAAAACCACCTAATGGCTACATTATGTATATTATCTCAAAAATATCCTCCAGTTATTTACAGAGTCTCCTGACACTTCGTTCTCTTATAGCACATCTTGTCAAAGATAGAGAGATGGTTGATAAGCAGTTGCTGGGGAAATTATCTTAACAAACATGAAAATAATAACTTTCAAGCAATGGTAAAACCTTCAGTTAATTCTGAGTACAGTTCAGAAATGAAAGAATGTAAACCACTTGATACAGCGAAATGCAACCGGGGCTGAGCAACCTGAGCGCCATGACTTGCTGATCCAAGGGCATCGGAAAAAACTTCCTCGCTCGTATACAGGCGTGCACTCGATATTTCACAATATTTGCTTGGCAAAGCTACTGAGCCACGGCGACGAATGGGGTTTGAGGCGCTCCGTTGTTCTGTTTTTTCCCCTCTTTTCGGAGGGTTGGAATTGGGTAGGTATCGCGAATACCCCATATTATTCACATTTCCCCCCTCTACGTTTTTGCTGTTATACCGGGGGTTGTGGGAAAGTCTGTCGAACTCTTGGCAGGGTTTAGTATGCGATTTGCTGCCAAGAGTTCGACAGACTCTCCCACAACCCCCTGTACCGTAGTGCAGCCTATCGTATTTGTTCTCTGGGAGAGTGATGAAGAGGGTAATGCCATAGTTTCTGTTTTCCTATATTTTGAGTATTATCTCTTAAACCGATGAGACCCGCAGATTCCGCTCCTTCCGTTTACGGCAGCTCTATTCCAGCCGGCGCGCTCGTACTCGCATTTGCCCTTGCAATACCGTTGCTGCCAGCCATGGAATGCTGTTGTTGAATATGTGACTGCAGAACCTTATCCTTCCCCACAATCTTTTTAAAAAAGTCCCGAACGTCGTTGGTGAGTTCCACCGGCCTATACCCAGCCCTTCACGTCAACAAATCCGCCCCCGTGGTTTCGTACTAAAAAGAAGGAGGTGTAAAACATACCTCTCCCAAGAAGCAAAGTGCCCCCCCGAATTGTGTTTTCTACAGAACTTGAGAGGGTGCAGCATATTCGCCCAATCGCTCGGCAGCATTATGATCTCCTTTGGGAAGCTGCTATAGCCTAGTGGGACACTGCTCCATTTTGATGTTCCCTCCTCGATCTCGCGTGAGGCTTCTTTGTATAGTCTAGTACCCTGGTGTGGGCCGGGGGTCCAGTATAGCATGAACCAGGTTAGAACTTCGTCGTTTGTCCACGGGTACTGAGCGGATGGTTGGGTAGTGAGTTAGTAAGCGAGCAGCATGTGGTAGAATGCTGGGGGTGGGGTAAACATTGTCAGTCCAAGAATGCAGCTTCTCCCTCATCCATGCTAACAATCCAACCGGAGAATCTGTCAATCCGTAGGCCAGTGTCATTGGCTTCGTCCTATGGATATTGTAATACCCTGTCTCATCAGCGTAGAACTTCCTCGTCCTCTTCAATCCTGTAACTTCCTGGAGCGTGTACGTCCCCGGAAACCTCCCGTTTGAGGCCATCGCTAGGGAGAGCTTCAAGTACTTGATCGGGTGGAAGGATAGTGTTGGTGGTTTCACATGGAGATAATTGACGTGGATTGCCCGGACGCTTTTGGGGTATTGGAAGGCGAGGTAACGGCAGATTAAATAGCCCCAGTCTCCGCCTTGAGCGACTGTTTGAATCCCACGCAGGGTACCCATGAGCTTCTAGTTCTGCCTCACGATATATATACTAGGTTAATAGAAAAGGATTACCATAAAGCTCATACCCGAGCTTCTTCATAAGTTTGTTCAAGGTTTCGGCCATCTTTTTCGCTCCAAAGCCGGGTTTTTTGGGACCGTCGGAGAATGCGTAGCCGGGCAGGCTATAGGTAATTTGTTATCGTTAGGTACCTCTCCTCCTCCCCCACCATGCCCTAAAGTGCGGAACGAGTGACACATACGAAGGAACAACGACATTAAACGCGGGCATACTCGTATCTGGTGGACTGGCCAATGGCCCAATCATTTTCGAAAACTCCCAGAAGCTGCCTGGCCATCCGTGCACCATGACCAGTGGAATGGCATCCGGCCTGGGACTCCTCTGCCATAGGAAATGAATGCGTAGCGTCCCGAACCCCTCGACTTCAATTGGAACCCTGAAGTTTGGTAACCGATTCAGTGCAGCTTCCTGCTTACGCCAGTCGAAGCGTTCCTGCCCTGTACTGAGTTAACAAACCCGGCTGTAGCACTTTTGTGGTATGATATCCAAATTGATGGACTAGAAACGCAGGGCAAGGGGAAATAAGAGGAAGGCATGGTAGGGTAAAGGTGTGATTACAATGGTCAATCAGCTCCTCGACAACTCGCTTGGGGGTCCCATCGGCCCATTCTTCACCCTCAGGTTGTCCAAAGTCATTCGGAAGACGGGCTATATCGAACTTCTGAGTAGTCAGGTCGAGGTATTTGGACGCGACCTGCGTTTGTTCAATAGAGTTGAAATTAGCGTTGGCGTCCTTAGCGAATGGGAGATAAACGCGTGATGAGGGGAGGGGGTGGAAAGAAGTCTTCCTACGTGAATTTTGTAAGGTTGAGGAGAGTCGAAGGACTCACCCCGCTCTTGAGATGGCGAATCCGACATGTTAGTGACAGTCTTCTCGTTGGATAACGAGGTCGCGGCTGATGGAGCGATTTGAGGGTCGTGATCGTGGGGCCCAAAGAGTGCTAATCGCTCCAACGGGAAAAAAAGATCACGGGTTGAGCTTCTCGGGTACTTGCTTCGCTACTCTAGCATACAAAAACATGAGATATTCCCTGAAACACTCATCGGGTTATGAATGGTTTCATTGGTTGTGATCGACACGCTCCTTGCGCTCTCAGTGACGCTGTGAGCCCACGACCAGCTCCAGAACAGCTTCAAGCTATATTTTCCTGACCACGACTTCACCCGGTATCACTCGTCTACGCTTTCACCCCCTCCCTGATTTGGAGGAATCACCCACTTAATTCACTAACACAGCTACAGTCCCTAACACCAAAAAGCAAAGGTTTTATGATTCAGAACAAACATCTACCAGTCACACGACCGCATGTCTTTCCCTATTCCCACTAGTCATGCTATCGCTAGAATTGCGCTGCCGCTGCCCTCTTCCTAAGCTCGCACCCCCCAGCCTCTCAATTAGATTAGTTCCGATTGCATCTACACCGCCTCGGGGCGCTAGCAGACTCGGCCCTTCCGGGGCAGTCTCTTGGACTCTGAATAGTTTCACCGCGGTCCCATTCCATACACCAACAGTGCCCTTCGAAACATGCCTCTCTGCAACAAAAACGAATCCCCAGAGTAATGACTCGTACCAGCCCAGTGCCAAAGGGCTCCATTCGAACATATGAGTTTTGACTAACGAAGGCTCGATTCCGTGAATCTCCGTAGTCCTTATACATTCAAGGGCTAATGTGGCATTAGGTTCCCCATGATTACGTGCGAGAACCTCACGCAGCTGAGGTTGTAACTGTTGGATGAGTACAAGGATAGTGTGAAGTGGCAGATGAGGAAGCCACGACTCGATCTGTCAGATATTAGGATACCATTCGTCACTCGTAAGATCTGAGATAGCACGTACCCATGTTGTTGAAGGCGTGAACCCATTCAACGATGTCACTGTTGCAGAAACGCTGACATGGCTCGCTAGACTCGTGGTACTGGCCTGTCTCTGAAAAGCGCCTTCTGGAAGTTTGCCCCTAGCTTTCTCCGACATTGCTCGTAGCTGTATAGGGACAGCATCCTCAGCGGATGACGATATGGAGGGTGTGCGGGACGGAAGGGTAGGCGACCGAGCAGACGTTGGAGTCCCGACAGAGGCGGGAGGTTGGGTCTTAGACCTGCCTTCCTCGTCCGAGTCCTCCTCATCGCCAATTTCAAATTGGCTAGGCGGGACTGGCGACTCTGGCCCAGCCATTGGCTTCCGCTCTTCAGCAGGTGAGGCCAAATCATCCTGACTCATTGAGTTTTTCGCCGAGCTGTCCTGAGGTTCTCCTCGATCCTTCTTTTGCCTCTTCTGGCGGTCAATTTCCTCTTGCCCGCTCTCGAGAGTAAAGTTTCTCAACGCCTCGAATCTTTTGTGAGCCCTTAAGATGGCATAAACAAAGTTTGCGTTCTCTATAGCCGAGAATTAGACCTAACAAACGGTAAACTTGGATGAATTTTACCTGAGTAGTTGTGCTCAATGATGGAATTCATTGACTCCAGCAGAGAGTGTAACAATGCGTGGTTTGTCTCATTCGCTAGCAGGAAGGCTGGCGCTGACATCGAAGCAAATAGTTGCACAAGCTTTGTGCTAGCTGCCGCGGAGAGAGGCTTGATATAAGGAGCAACGTTCGCAATAATTGCTAGTAACGCAGGGTATACAGCACCAAGCCTACCCTTGCTGCCTGTGATCAAACTATATATGGACTACCCACCTGTTAGGGGGACACTGTGCGCTTTGGAAAGGATACCTTACAATTATCAGGTAATCTGCATAAGTTCCACTAAAGGAGGGGATCCTAACACTGGACGGTAATGTGTTTTGTCCCTCGAAATGCTTGTTGAGACTCATCCCAAATTTCGGCTCCGTAGACAAAGTTTGCAGAACAAAAACACACATCCTGACGACCCCAGACTTTGAAGGGTCCAATCTATGCTCCAAAGCATAGTAAATGATCAAAATCACAAAGTCATGGACTCGATCTGTTTCGACAATAAATCTTCTGAACCGCTAAATTGGTGTTAGGTGGAGAACCCAGGTGATTGACAGCAGGGAAAGCATACCTTATTACACTGCAAACTCTCCCAAAAGAGCATTAACATTTCCGGAGCCCATTGGATAGTCTTCTGACTACCGGGGAGATACGACGCAGTAGCCTGGATCTTCTCCGGGTATTAGCACTAGAGATTCTCCTCCAAAGCATGTGCTGCTCACCGGTTGATTTAGGACACGGGTCATTCCGTCAACCAAGAATTGAAAGTCCTGAGTTCTGTGAAGTCTTCCCAAATAATGGCGGTAGTTGTTCTTAAGCGGAGGTTCATCTGGCCTGCCCTCCGGGACGGGGTATAACAGGAGAACAAGAAGCAGTTGCAGACAGTAGGTTACAAGAACTTGCCGAGGGTCCGAAAATACGACATGATCATAAGGAACTCTCCAACTAGCGGGGTTGTATTTTAAGGTCTGAAAACTAGGAGTAAGCTACATATCTCTTCAGGTGGGGAGTTGAAGCCACCAACTGTATTCAATAGCGAGCATAAAGTCAAGAGGACAACCTTCTTGTCCGCGCTAGTTGCTATATAGGTTAAGGCTCTTGTTCCTCTCACTGGCAATATATCTATCATCTCTCGGTCAATATCACAAGATCCCGGGTGTAAACGGGTGAAAAACTGACTTGCAGGTATGAACATTGCCTTGGATGTGATTGCAAGAAGAAGTCTCAATGTTTCGATCTTGTTGGACTCCAGTTCCTTTGTAGTCCCAACCGGGGTGTTACACCCAACACCACTTTGCCAAATGGCGTATGTAACCTTCCCCTTAGACGAGGGGTTTTCCATCAACGTAAATCCCGAATAGAAGAGTAGGTCAATGAGGGTATCTATCAATTCCTCCATCAATGGCACAGCCGACTCGATATCTTCTACGGCCATCGGTGGCCGAGATTCTTCATCAGGGTGAGCTTCGTCGAAGATGACCTTCGCCCGAGAAAGCGATGCTTTCCTAGATCTCTTCCGTCTTGTACCCCAAAAGAACTTCTCCTCCCAACCCTCCAATCCATCTTTTTCGTACAAAAAGGGTAGTATCCTCGTCAGTATTCGAATACAATTCAATGCATGCTTCTCGGGGGCCAGCTCAGGATCAGGAAACGACGGATGGTTCTTCAAGGTGAACAGCCTTGAGGTAACTACCAGAATGAGCGTCTCCAAGTTTTCGAGGTGGTGGTCGCGAGTACGACGGATATCGGCGGCAGCGAAGAGTGTGAAGACATCCTCGGCGGATTCAGGGAGCTCCCAGAAGGAAAGCCAGTACGGATCATGAGGCGGTATATTCTGTGTGTAAATGGGAGAGGTCAGTTCGCTTACTTGATCCTGACAAGACAATACCGAAGTAGCAGCGGTAAGTGATTGTCTTACGTGTTCTTCGGCAAGACGAAAGACGCCCTTCTTGAAGGAGAGCTTACTATCTCCAGCACCCATGGATAGAAGGGTCGACAGGTATTTGGCTACGAATTGTGTATAAAGGAAAAGGCCGGGTGAAGCGCAGTACAGGTAGGGTGCTTGACAATTTTCTCTGTTTCTGGATTGCCGTCCGGGAGATGGTGGTAGTGGGTAGGAGCTTTGTTTGTGGTTGCTGTCCCTCGGCGCGATACCTAACAATGCAAAATTATGAAGCTACAGCAAGCTGCCGTAGAGTTTCGATGAACCGAGCTATGCAACCAGGGTAAAAACGGAGATGGCGACCAAAAGGAATCGTTTCCTGTTTACCCTATCATACCCTATTGCAATTCTCTGTGGATATCCTCCTAAGTTCTACGATCAAGGTGAACAAACCACGCCAGTACCCTTACTGGGAGAGCCACCCTTCCTGTGCTGCACAGTACCGTACAATACTCGAGTCCAAGTATTTCATAGGTGCAGCACCGTATTTCCGTCGCTTGGAGAAAAGACGTGGAGCGCTGATTGGCAGGCACGCATCTCTTTGCCGGAAATCAACCATCATACAGCTCTGTTGACTGGTTGGTCGTTCCAATCTGGGGCAATGCTTTGCATGGTGCAGCCACCTGGCTCCGAGTCCGGAGAGTGAATGGCAAAAGTGCTGGAGCTGCCTCTACTCGAGTACTATGATAGTACTGTACTCGAGTATGATCACTTGGGGGCCAAGACAAATGGATAAAACCGCAATATCATTATTTTGTCCCATGGGCAACAACTCGGAGCTCGGGTGGGCACTTCTGATACAACATGGTCAGGATCACATTGACTTTGATCGGTCTTCGTTCAATTCCAAGTTCCATACAAACGGCCCGAATAAAGCGAGGAAGGTCAGAATTTCATCCTATGCGTTTCTGCTGGGGCCCTGTGACACTTGAATCTACCGGATACTAAATCCCTACGAATGTCATTTTTGTTCACCAAATAGTAACACAACTCCTTCAGAAATCTTGGAACCTAAGATGTCCTACATCATGAAACTTATGCCGTAGAGGTACCTGCACCACCATCATTGCTCCCAGCACCATCATCTTGAAACGCATCTCCCCACCAATGCCCACCAAGCCCATCGACCTCTTAAACAGCCCAAAAGTTAGTGAGCAAAAAAGAAGATGTTTCCGACAGAGTGGATCTCACCTTCATCTTCATACTCCCTTCGATCGCCGGCCCACACTGAGAGCTTTTCCCTGACAAAGTGCTGAAAGTCCCATTCTCGATCCTCCAAGTTGCCTCTCCCGGCCGTCCACTCGTAGGTTGCTGCCTCTTTCTCTTCCCCCGTTTCCTTACCACTCTTGTCCAGAATTTTCACATTAACTATCTTTCTAGTATACTCCATTCCCTCAAAGGTATCGAGGCGACAGATATCCATTCGTGTGAGACCTTCAACACACGTTCCGCGAACTGACTTTCCACCATCCGGAACAATGCCGGGATAGTCGGCATCTTTCACATGGTAACGACAGTAGGTTGGCAAGAGGGCCGGGCGGATACGAAGGGAACCATTCTGCCAGGGTTCAGGAGTCAATGTGCCATAAACGACCCTGTAGAGAACTGGGGTAGCCATGAGAGTGCCTGAAAAACAGTAGGGAGGTAGTTAGGCAGAGCGAAATACAGGAAATTAGGTCAGCAGGGAGCAAGCACCATAAAAGAAGGCAGTGTTCCCATCAACTTTGGAAGAAGCCATTTGATCGGATAAGAGGTTTTTTCTTTTTTGAAAGGTTCGAGCACAGTGTGGGGAAAGGAGGGAGCACCCGTGTGCCAGAGGGAGAGGCGGATAAGGGGAATTGGTGGGGAAATCTACATATCATGGAGGGGAATATATGACTACCTCGGGTTCCCTGACGGTGGGCTTTCATAATACGGTACCGCATCTATGCATCCTCCATCCATATCAGGGACACGAAGCTCAGTACCAACATCAAGGAAGACTAAGGGCGCACTATTATCTGTGTAAGTGGACGCCTGCTCGACTACCGGTATCGTATAGTGGATAAGAGCTAAACATTTGATAGTGCCAACCATGCAGACAGCCCTATCATTTGCTCTCTGCTAGCTGTACCCGAGTGTGTACTTAAGTGAGGGGACTGGAGCGGGGAGGACAATAAAAAGGTTTGGTGAATCCTCCACGTTGGTCACATCTCATCTTGTCGGACAGGGCACAGGAAGCAGGCTGCTGGATGAAGGACTTTTGGCCGCTAGGAGGGGGAGGTCTCCAGAGGGGGCGCAGGCCAAGACATGTATCACAGCCGCAGCAGTCATTGTTGCAGGCAAAAATTATTGACAACCGCTGCCATGGCAACCAAGTCCCTCTCTGGTATGCAACCTTTGTTTACCTCCTCCAAAAAAGCTCCCTCCGTCGCCCGCTCTGGCTATCTAGTTATAGTCCCAATCAACCCTAACCATCCCTTGTCGCTCCCACCCACAAACAAATATTCAATAATTATAATCCTCACGATCTTTAATTCCCTCCCCAATTACTGCTTCTCCCTTTTGTCCTCTACCCGTCTACAATTCGCCGCCGCCACCCCTTTGAAACGTTCAACACTCACATCAACTCGCCCGCGCCTTTTGCGACTATTGCATAAACAACATTATAGCCATGCCCGGCGAAGGCCCGCCTTTGCCAAATAGGTTCCCCTGTCTTTGTAAAGCCATTTACTCTTGGGGTGGAGAGGTATTCAATTTAGCTTTACCGCTTTAAGCCCTTTTCAATGCTGACGTTTAACAGACCAAACGGGATCTAGGTTTCGTGGAAGGTGATCTGATCGAATGCCTGAACGCTGGTGATGGGCAATGGTGGATGGGGCGTTTAAGGCGCAATAAGCAGGTTGGGTTGTTTCCTTCGAACTTTGTCGAAGTCCTTGACGATCCTATTCCACCGTCACGGCCAGTTTCTAGGAATGGTGCTTCTAGCCCGACACCTCACGGTGGAAGCATCTCTCGCGCGGCATCCCCTGCTCCTAGTGCCTATTCTCGAGCAGCCTCGCCACAACCCCCTATTCATCAGTACTTAGATCGCGGCCGATCGCCTTCTCCGAGTCCGTATCAATATCAGCAAAGTTACTCCCGAGCAGCATCACCTAACCCTTATACGAGAGCAGCGTCTCCTAATCCCTACAGGGCTGTCTCCCCTAATCCATATCAGCGACATTCGAGGGCTCCATCGCCGAATCCGTATCAAAGGGTCGCCTCCCCCAACCCATACAGGGCGGTCTCTCCAGCGCCTGGGAGCTACAACTCTCGAGCGCCTCCCGCCAACTACCAACGTGCCGCCTCCCCCAGCCCATACATCGGACACAGCCACGCACAAGATGATATCCCCCCACCAGCACCTCCCCCTCACCGATACCAGCGCGCAAGCTCTCCCTCACTGCCTCAGGACGGGCGTCGGACACCTGCCGCCGATCGAGCCCATTCACCTGGCCTTCTAGGAAATACCCCAAGCCCACTACGCAATGCGATGGAGGATGTTATGGAGAGTTTGGAGCATATGGCAAGCCACGATGAACGGCCACGGACCCCCCATCACGAC
>Ga0307509_10007874_pt1 | contig 13767 bp, 13 predicted proteins | sample 10_EM_MG_FD_202245 | JGI IMG/M metagenome (GOLD analysis project Ga0307509, IMG submission 202245) | Populus trichocarpa ectomycorrhiza microbial communities from riparian zone in the Pacific Northwest, United States - 10_EM | ecosystem: Host-associated > Plants > Roots > Unclassified | place...
ATTTTTAGTTTTTGATATGTCTCAGATTACCCCATTTCATTTGACGTTACCTACCTGGCTTCTTGGCATGACTCACTTTAAAATGACCTCCTAGCACATTTATCTTCTATTTCAGTTTTTACGGTACGTTGAACCGAACTTTTGTTTTTCTTGGTAGGAATTCGGAAGGGTGTTCGGTGGAATGGGAGATATTTTCAGGTATGGATGAGTAATTTGATGGTTAATCGGCGCCGGGAATAATATCATCTCAAAATGGCAATGTCCAGGGTCGATTTTGTTTTCATAGTAGCTCTAGGAACGCCTACACTACTGTAGGTCCTCAAATATCGGAAAGAGAAGTCTATGTGCGGTTTATCCATCTATCTATGTAACACTAGCAAGGGGAGTGAATAAACGAGGGAGAGGCAGAAAAAGGATATCGTGTATCCAGGGATCTATTCCAACGGGGAATCGTAATTAGGAAAAAAAATGGAAATTCAGCTCATCCGCAGCGGGTAGGGAAGCTGCGCAACTGGGACTCCATCAGATTTCCTGGCTTGTAGTAGCTTGACGCGGTGTTCCCAACAGTCCCGGGGCCCGGCGGGGTGGGAGGTAACACCTAGGGAGTGTGGAGGAAAGCGGGAGATGGTGGTGGGCGGCAGGGACTGCGGGAGACTATGGGGGACGGTAGGAGACTAAAGTTAAAAATGGAAAGTACTTTAAGAGCTCTTGAGATTCATAGTCATACACAAGTCTAAATGTGTTTTCCTTCGTAGTTTGCCAAAGTGCCTGAAAAAATCAGGCCTGGGAAAGATATGTTATGGCTCACAAAGTTTCTTCTCATTTTCCTTTATCGTGTTTGGTTCTTCGAGCATTGTTTTACTTTTAAGCTGTTGGAATTTTTGCTGCTCACCACATACAGACTCATGGACAGAAGACTCCTACCACGAGTACAACTACTCGTTGAACGACTATCCGAAAAATTAGTTCGAAACTACCTTTGTTTGATATCTACTTCATGACGGTTAGCCTCATACCGATTTCCCATGATCCTGCATACCTAGTTCACCGCCAATCAACTAGTACAAAACACCTTAAGTATAAGGTACGACAACATCAAATATACTATCGCGGCCGCAATCCAAACCACACCCGTGATACCAATCGAACACTCCTTCCTCGGTCCATCATGCTATCCACACCGAAGCAGATAACTGTCCCCTCGGTAAAAGCAATACCACCTCGGTTATAGATCGGAGGAGATTCGGCAAAGAGGTCAGAATGGAGGAAATGCGATGCAAGATTTGGCATGCGCAGGTCGTATGTCAGAAAGGGAACCTATGGGTTGAGGAGGATAAAAGGATTCCTGTTTTTCCCTTTGTTCGTTATTTTTTTTTTGATTATCCATCAGACATTCGCTTTTCTCCTCACTTTATCTCCTGTACACAGATTGTCAGTCATTCGTTTCTTATTTATTATTTATCGGATTTGCCTCTTCTTCTTGCCATACCTGTTCATATCGATAAAATCTTTGGTTCTTCCATCCTTAGTGATCGAATTCGTTGTGCACCAATCATTTTGTTGAAAATAAGCTCCCCCAGAAATCCGGGTTGATCAGCCTGTCCGAGTATTAAGGCAATCTCTGAAATTAAAAAAAAGCCTTCTCGGCACCGGCTAAGCGATATATCCTAACAATGCCATTTTAGTTCTTAAAGCTCAAGATATAAGACGGCAATTCTTTACTGCCCGTCTGGTTCTCCCATTCCCGGAGGTAGTCCTTCGTGGCACCTCCAAAAAGACTGACTATCAGCCGAAGTCCTTCCCGTCTTACCTTGAAGACGGACAGACCGGACGTCTAAGAACACTGGCTTCACAATTCCCCCATGTGCCCTCATAGCAGCATGGGGTGGTGGTTTAACGCCGTATTTATCATGCCTGTCGGGTTCGACACCTTGGTATTTTAGAAACAGCTTAACCACTCCTTCAGGCCCCTTGATAGCAGTATTCCAAAGCGGTGTTTCGATCACACAAATCCGGGCGATTCGAGTCAACATCTTCCCGTTCTAGCAGTAACTTGCCCCCCTTTCACGCCCCTCGATAGCAGAACATGAGAATTGCAGTTACGAGATCACCAGTAGAAGGACAATGCACTATGTGGTTCAGAGAAGGGTGAAGAAGTACCGATGTCTCTAAATCATCGGGATATATTACCTGTTCTAAAAGCGATTGAGCTGGCAAATGGTCTTCGCACAGGCCCAAGAGCTCCAGCGCAAGGAACCTCGGATAGCCTGAGTGTTCCCTCCTTGCATGTTTTCCCTAGTATCTGAGAATATTAGAGGAATGGGATACCTTGATGCCATGGGAGAGAGTGGGAGAGGAGGTTCTTGACCTGTTGTGATTTCAGATAGGCCCTCGGGGTTTCTGCGAGTATTAAGTGATCTTTGCTGAAGAGACCTGAATGAGCATAAAGGTACTCTTGGACCGTGTAGTGGATTAACCGCACAGTGGAGGCTTCCTTATCTGCGTTGGTTAAGCCTTGAGAGCAGTGTAGCAATGCGTCTATCGAAGGAACATTGTCGGGATCGGAATCAGTTGTTTCTATCTCCACTGAGAGCGCATGGAGCAGCTCATCCGTCTGTAACGGCTGTTCAGAATGATAGACCCATGTGAGGGTGGCCCCTGCAGATTTTGTCTTTTCCTCGCCCGGGGCCTTTGTACCCCAGCATCACACCGTATGCATCACCTAACCTTGTACCATTTTTATTGATTCGAGTGCCTTTTTCTTCTGAGAAATTGTGGTACCCCCCAGAATTGCCTTGATCTGGGGGGAAGCGAGTAGGAATTTGGATTTAAATACTCCAGACATTAACCTAAGGTAACCCTTTCTCTTGCGCTCGGTTTTACATACGTTTCCGAGTTGATTTCGGAAATGCTCTTCATAGTGCTTGCCCTCAATGTGCTCTCATTATATCGGGGGTAGTGTCGTTCTTAAGCTTATCATACATTGTATGGTGGGAGAAATTTATAAAACCGATATAAGTAGTGTAATATCGTTTGCATCTAGTTTCAGTATCCTCTCTCGAAAGCATTGATTATTATTCAAAAATTATGAGTTACTGTAGCATGCTCAATATTAAAGCTGGCGTTTTAGTGGGGCCAAGAAAGTCGTCTGGGGAATCTAAGAAGCGGGCCTATTTTTGATATGCACTGGTTGTTAGTGATGAGTGGCTCATAGGGTTGATGGGGGATCTGAAACATTTGCGGAACCTCCTTTAAGTGCCAAGGTCCTTAGGTTTAGGAATAGGGGGTTGGCGCTAAACGCGTATCAGCACGGGCAGTAGTAATGATAATAGAACGAACGTTGAAGTGCTAAAGGCACAATTGTGGGGGGGGCTGGTGGATAAGGAGGAATACTATATTTCATGGGGCTAACAACCAGAAAGGTGGCAACTACAGCAGGAGTTCCTTCAGCTGCTAAGAGTTCTAGGGGCGCCACACTTGAAGCCGCTCCCGACCTCCTAACAGCAGCACCCCCAGCGGTTCCAGCCGAGTATGGCAGGATCAATACTCGCATTCCCAATTTCATCGAGGGCGACACCATCTTGTCCTCTATCCCACTCCCACTGCCTCCCAACCATCCTTATGCTCTGCTAGCAGTGGACACCACCGGTACTTGCGCATTCCAAAAGTATCCGGATGCCAAGGCTTTTAGAGGTCTAATCGCCAGATGGTAGGAGAAACCTTTAACCAGTACTGTAACTTAAAAGTACCCCACCTCAAACTGCCAACACTCCTTCTTAACCTCCTTGGTATTTGTTTCCTTTCTATCATTCGATAGACAGTAACCGTGCCAAAGTTGTGACTCCGTCACAACCCTCATCGCTCGCTTGCTCTCGACCAGGGCACTCTCTTCCAGAGAGTACCTAATAGCTCAACGGAAGATATCAGCTCAATGGAAGATTCAATTTGTATGTGAATTTAACAATTACCAACCACCACCAAACCCCCCCTCATGCTTTAAATGTTCTCCTGGCTTTCCTAGAAATTGTTTTAGGCCTTTGCAAATAAGCCTCCAATTTTTTTCCCCCACATTTTATAGCAGATCTGGCTGAACCTCACTTTGGCCCTTAGTCCAAACCAAAGACCCACCTAACAAGAATGAAAGCTGTAAAGCAGAGAAAATAAATTTGGAGACCTATTTGTAAAGGCTTAAAACAATTGCTGGGAAAGCCAGAAGGACATTTAAAGCATCAGGGGGGGTTTGGTTGTGGTCGATAATTGTTAAATTCACATACAAATTCAATCTTCTGTTGAGCTGATATCTTCCGTTGAGCTGTTAGGCACTCTCTTGAGAGTGCCCTGGTTGCGAGCAAGTGAGCAATCAGGGTTGTGACTCCGTCACAACCTTGGCACGGTTAGGTTGTAAATTCAGAGAGCCAAAAAGTATACCAAATATATTAATCTTTGAGTGAGCTATAGAGGTTTTAAATGCAGCACTATTTCTAGTGTGCTCCGTTTTAAGGCTTCCCCGGCCGAGAGTTGAAATTGAATCTTGGCGCCAAGGCAAGTACATTCAGAGGGAAATGCAGTTTCTGCTCCCAATCGAGCACACTCCTCTCTATCTTCTTCAAAAGCCTAATCACCCCGGCACGATCCCCCACCTCTTCCCCCACCCCCCGGCGCTGCTCTGGATAACGATGTGCTCGAGTAATGCCAAGGTGGATGTGCTGTCGTGGCTGCGGCACCCTCCTTGTTGCACAGAGCGAGATACTAGGATGAGAAACCACCACGGCAACTGCCTAGGGTGTCTCTTGGGCCCGCAATTCAGTGCTCTGGCGCAGCGCCCTGCGCTCAGCCCCTGGCCTGTTAAAAACCTTGCCTCCATCCTCCTCTCAGTCCTATCCCAGCCGTACTTGAAATCCACTGAGGCCTGGCCCACACGAGACAGCATTAAAGACCATTACCTGAGTAGCGACAGCCATTGCGCTCCCACAGGGCACTGTCCTAATAGAATCCAAAGTCGCCGGTAACGAGTCCAAGAGATCCATGGGCACATGAATGGCATACATCCTCCTAAGCCCAAAAAATGGCCAGGGCAGCCCATGAAATATCATACAAAGCTTTAAGTCGCTCTCCGATCTTACGACACTATTGGACAAAGGATAGTTTTTTGTCAGCCGCTTTACTTGAAAGGGTCTCGCCGGCTGTAGTACCAAGGAGGGCTGGGTGGATGGGCTGTGGAAGTTGGGTTCTCTAGGCTAGAGTGATTTGATCGGGCCCGTGATGCTGCCCGGGGAAGTGTGATGGATCGGGAATGTTGTTGGGGCAGCTATGGCGTTGGGAGGGCGGGCGGGATGCTAGTTGGCCCTGGCGGCGGCCCTAGGGTTTGTATTGCAGAGACTAGGCAGCATTGGGGAGGCTAAGGGAAGTGTCGATTGGATATATTTGAAGGGATAAGTTATCTTGTGACTACGAGAAGCATGAGTTGTCGCTCCGGTTTTTATTTTTTTATCTTTATCTTTTTTTTTGAGCACTTTGTTGGTGTGCGGGGTAAGTGCTTTTCGCAGGAGGATATTACAAATTTCCTTCACTTTTTCCTCTTTTCATATACCTTACCGCTTTGTTCTAGTACGCAATAAAAGCCAATTACACAACTGTTAGGCCATTAAAAATAGCCGTTTCCTATAGGGAGAGTCTTCATAACCCACCCAGGAACAGTCGAGTATAAAGCCGAGTCGCAAGTGGCGGTGACAGCGATCTAGTTAGTATATTGACTGAGGGAAGTTATTCTTTGATACCTTGGAAGGGCTTCTCAAATAATACTGTTGCATTCCACTTCCTCGATTCTTCCTGAGGAAAACATTCCCTGTCCCCCCTCGTCATACTCCTACCTCCCCTCTTAAACCCACGTTCCATCATTGTTTAATCCTTTTCTGCCCTTTTGTTACAGCTGAGGAAAGATGCCGCTTCTTATATTTGGTGTTTGGCTTCTTGGGGCATTGCTGTCCTTTTCTTCGGTAGTGCGCAGCTTGGATGCTGATCCTACTGAGAATTTTTGTTCCTTAAGCTCGCATATGAGTAGGACTCCGCCCAACTTGCTAAAATGCTTTCATTCGCTGTTTACTGACCAAAGGGCGAAGTATATAGTGGCCCAGAAGGATGGTATGCTTTATATTGTTGGAGGGAGAATGGTGTATCCTCTTGTCTACACTGCTTACAATGGCCCAAGTTTGTACCTCTTGCGAATGCACAACCTTCTCCCCTTCCTCCTAACTAACGATTAGACAATCCGCCTAGATCCAGTACTTCGGTCGCTGAACATATCGAAGAGTTTCAGCACTTCTACTGACAGTGCCAATTACATTCGAACGGAAGAAGTTCCAAGGGCAATATATGGTATTGTTCATGCTGCATTCTTTCCCACGGAAACTGGTTTTGACCTTACTTTTGGGGCATGGGGGACATACAACAGTACAATTTATGGAAAGAGGGATCCTCCCATGGGAGACAAGAAATGGCAATATGACATTGCAGCCCGAGGGTGGACGGATAGGGGAATAATATTAAGAAACTGGTTCCAGCTGAACACTTCAAGGATGGTATCTAGTTCAATGACATCATGGATTCCATCATTGACCAAAGGTTTTCTCTTTGGTGGTTCTTTTTTCTCAATATCCTCAACAAACGGAACATCGCTCAAGGCAACGCAACTAGAGGAGCATAACGGCCTGATCACTTATGACCAAGCTACTAATACATGGAGAAACGAAACTACACCATTTGGGGGAATATCTGAGGGAGGGTTGGTACATATCACGACAGCTACTGATGACGTCTTGATTCAGTTTGGTGGAACATCTGGGTTGGCTACCAGCCTGGTATGTTACTCCCTCTGTTGAATCTCCCTGAGTAAAATACTGATAATATCCGGTAGAGGCAATTTTCCGAGATCAATATCTACAGCACAAGCCGATCGAAATGGTATACCCAACATTTACCACTTGATGCTCCGGTGCCAGATCCTCGATTCTCGTTCTGCACGGCCCTTAAATCAGCTTCGGATGGCTCCAGCCATCAAATCTACGTTATGGGGGGCCTTGAAGCTGGTAAATTAGGGCATGCGACCGGAGGTCCAACCGTTAGAACTATTTGGGTTCTCTCGATTCCAAGTTTTGAGTGGGCCCAGCTGCCGTATACTTCAAAGACCACCGCCGCGGATCCTGGAGGGAGGATTTCACCAAAATGTCAAGCCATTGGAGAACACTACATCTTCTACTATGGGGGGAAGAACGCCCCGAGTTACTCGAGTACCATTACCTGTGATAAGAAAGCAAATGCCGTATTCCTGTTCGATATCAACACATTGACATGGACAAACGAGTTTACGCCGAATGAGGGTACTTACGAAATTCCGTCGCAAGTTATTGAGCTTATTGGTGGTCAGTAAGTTACCCGACACCCTAAAATAGCGTAGATAGTATACCCAAAGTAAAAACTAATCACTCAGTATCATAGTAAAAATGGAAGTTCAACAAAGAAGGCACCAGCCAAAGGCTGGAGCGATCCGGATCTTGAGACCATAATGAGACCAAAGCCCACCAATACTGTAGGTAGTTGTGAAAGCACAAGCACATGCTGTCCAGGAGCCCCAGGATGTGGCCACATCCCTCCAAGACCCCTCGGTGGAGTTATAGCGGGGGGTACAGCTGCAGGTATAGTGGCTGTGGCACTAGGCATCTTGGGCGTAATAATCTTTCGCAACCGCCGTTCGAGGAGGAATTCGCCACCTCCCCGGGTTAGTCGGGACAGAGTGCATGCCCAAGAGTTGCCTGCGGGGGAGGCATATACTGGATATGGGGTGGAGGGGGGCCAGCACGGCCATGGCCTGGGGGGTAAGGAGGTGGAGGGGGCGGAAAGAAGGCAAAGGTAAGAAAACTCATTCGAGATTATTCGCCTATTATTATTATTTTTTATTTTTTTTGAATTCACCCCCCTCTCATTATGAAAAGGAGGGCCCTTCCGGCAATTATCTATTTACCTACCTACCTACTTTCTCTTTCACTTTCCACTCATCACACACTGCTTACTTTCCAATCTCCAATTTTTTCTTGCTTTTCACAGGCGAGGCGCGGGCTGAGAGTGCCATATATCCCTATAACAAATTATTTTCTTCAACGGGTATTCTCATCACAAGTGCAATTATTACTAGCATTTACTTTATTAAGTTGATCTTTTCTTTCGAACGATGAACACAAATATCACTTCCCAGGAGTGAAATTATATCCTGTTTTGATTATATAATAATCTTAGTCGTAGAGTGTTGAAGTGGAGCAGAGAGGAGCTCAGGCAACAGGAAGCGAACATGTGATGGAGGAACACTGAAGTGTGGACGAGTGAACGTTCTAGGGCATGAACGGATGCAGACTATGGGTTACACCGGTACTCGAGTAACGTGACCATTAGCTATTAGCAACCCCTGTATCATACTCGAGTAGAGAATAGACACCATGACATCCTTCTCCTAACATCAGCGTTCACTACTCTTCTGGCATGTCGTATTTGAGGGACTATGGGGGGATCACCCAATCAACGCCCATCAAGCCGTTCTTACGATGGTTTCATGTCTTTGGGATTCGGGCCTGAGTTGCCTGATTCCACCGAGAAGTCCATGGTCAATTCTTTCTTTTATCATCATAGTACTGTGCCTAGACATAGGAGGACGATGCGGTACGATGTTTTGCACGCTTGGGGGAGAGTCACCGCCATTGGCCGCAGCTCGCGGTTATCGAAAATAGGGCTTCAACTCGAAATTGTGATCTGCTTGTGGTCGGTTCGGACCATATGCTCGTTCAGTTTGTGGAGTAGAGGAAATGTCGTTCTTCCTTGGACACTACATGACCCTTTATCCCATGTTTTCTACGGCTGGTTTACGGTCGCACGGCCTCTTTGTTGAGGGGGTCTTCTGGAGCTGCTGGAGGCGGGGGTGGCTCATCCATTTTGCCCCAGTTGTGGTGGTGTCCTGTTGAGGCGCCTGTGCCCATTGTGGCTGAGCCCATGCAGTGTGGCTGGTGGTGTATTGCGGCTGGTGTGGGTGGATAGTGGGAGGAATTTTCCTTTGTTGGGCTGCGTGACAAATGAATCTACCGGAATGTGGGCTCGGATGGGGCTGCACCTTTGTACACGGGTAGTGATGTGGACTTCTTTTGTAATTTTATTTTGGCTGATTGTCGTATCCTGGCCGGGCATTCGGGTTCCTGTGGTGGGTTTCTACGTGCCGTGCAGGTGGTACTTTTCAAACGTACGATACTGGGGGATAGGGGGGATTGTAATGCTATAGGGTTGTTCAAGCCTGGACGGGTAGTCGCTCCCTTAACTTTTAGTTATAAATAAAAGAGATTGAATCCTATCACCACTCCTACACGATCGTGCCGCCACCTCCATCAGCTTTAAGTAGCAGCACAAAAATTGCTTCTGCTATTACCTCCCTTTTAGTTCCTAGACTTTTGTTCATCACTCGATTGGCATTTCCAGAAAAGTGCGAAGCTAGTTTTTTTGTTTACATTAATTTTTGAGAGTAAAGTACGAGGCTCGGGCGCAAATTAGAGATTTGGGAGGAGCGACAACTAACTGGGAGGCTGCTTCATAGCAACCGTGGTGATGCCAACTTCAGGAATCTGAAATCAACTATCGTGAACCCTGATTTCATCAACTATTCCCTTCCCTGGAGGGATTTCTGAGATTTTTTTCTCATCTAAATCATTGTCCACAAAAGTGAAATGATTTTTTTCATGCATAACTATAAATATTGAGCTGGATTGAATAGTAGTTCATGGTATCGTGGTTGATATCATGAAAAAAGACTTGCCGGTGGAGAGCAACTATTGCTCGTCACTCTGAATCTTTAATTTGTGTCATAGTAGGGAAATTCGGTACTACGGTATTGTATTAACACTTGCCGGGGATACCGGGGGTTAGCGAACCTCTTTCATATGCTAAAACTGTGCTTGCCCTCTCCATAGGGTAAACTTGCTACGCTCGGTTTAGTCAATGTTGATCATTAGCCCGTTTGGATTAGACTCCAAGTCTTCAACCCGGACATTCCAGTGAAACCCTTATATTTTTGACGGAAAACCTATTGCGCTCTCCTTCGGAATTACTGCTACGAGTATTGTGCCGTCTGGGTTTGGATAACAACCCGAGCTTCAGATTGGAGCATAAAATTCTAATTGGAGGGGAAAGGTGATGGAAAAAGTCTAAATCACCGCAATTTATGCCAACACTATCCCAACTTAGCGCGACAGCCGCATCGCAACACTCGTCCTAGCGACAACTTCCCAGTACTCCCGGTGAGAATAAGTCTAGAGACAATAGGCGCAACTACAATTTCCCTAACGCTCAACCATTACAACAACCCTCAAAACCAAAGATCCTATTACCAGATCCCGTGCTATTGGAGAGAAGGAGGGACAAATTTGTACAGGATGAGGTATTTGTGTTTTACTTATATACCTATCCCTACTGTTAGTTTTAATTTTAATTGAAGAGCGATGTCGAGAGCTAGTGAATTAATAAAGTATGAGTGGTGAAACTTACATTCTATACCCTTCCTCCAAGGGGTCTAAGTTCCACGTGAATTCGCTTAGTCTATCGTTTACTTCCGTGTGACCCTGATTTCCTATTGATAGAAAGCACAACCTCAGAGCTAGGACCTTGCTGGGAGCTCATATCAATAAGGGCAGGAGTAGGTGTGGGTGGAATCTCGATGCGCTAAGTATAATACTTAACTCCTCCTAGCTCATGGGAGGGATCTCATACTGTACTCGTAGTCAGCACCTTGCACACGAAGTTATGATAACCCAATCAACAACCCTGGCGACGGCAACAACTTTTTCAACGACAAAATCAACAGCGTCAACAACGCGATAGGTTTTTAATGAGGCTTGCTACTTTATACTTGGGACTATCTACTTATCTTTTTCTAGATTAGGTATAGATAGTGAGAGGAAGGTTGGGAGTGATGAGAAATGGTCCTCTGAGTTGAGGCACGGGGGGGGGGGGTTGCTTGAGCTTCCTACTCACTATTGCATATATAGGGGGGCACGTGGGGGTGGGTATTCCACATCATGGCTTGCGTCATCAATATACGGTATCTATATGATGTTACTGTTACCTCTAGCCAGTGAACTTAATCAATAAACTTCCTCTGCAAGACAAAATGTCCAATTCTTGACAGCCAGTGTTGAAAATAATGGACCCCGAGGTAATGATCGGCGATGAGGGTTTTACGCAATGGAGTGGAACGGCTCAAGTGAAGACGCACTGTTTGTACTAAGGTGGGAAGAAATCTATGATGGCGGTGTTGGAAGTTAAGAAAGAAAAGGTATGAGGAAAGGTGGGTAAGAGCAGGAGGCGAGAGATGAGGCGAAAGAGAGATAGGAAAGAATAAGGAAGTGGGAGAAAACTTTACGTTGCTTGCGCGTTTTTTCATTGGTCCATACCACTGTAGCCTCAGAGTGCGGCTATTTCCAATACCGCTATAAGAATGGGGAATCTTTTTTCTCCAACTCACTATGTGCCCGACATCCCACTACACCTTAGCAAATTGTACCGCTATATGAAGATCACAGAGATCCAGGCAGTTCTAGAATGGACTAGCAGCCTAAGCAGTACGACAAACAGTATTCTCAGCCCTGGACGGGACGGCGGAGGACGGTGGGGGGACTGTGCGGGACGTCTGGGGATGGCATGAGTGATGTCTCATGATGCCAAAATGATTCGTCTGGAGGTGTATGATTTCCGCTAGGCTAGTGCCGGGGGTCCAAGCGTTAGGACTATAGTCCCCTACAGTCTATCTGATCTTCACTTTCTTAGGCGTGATCTGTCCTGCGATAGTACCCCCAAAAAGACGGACTATGAACCATAGCCCGTCCAGTCCTCCCCCGAAGACTGACGGACTGGACAACTGGGAACACTGACGACAAGCAATCTTGTCAACCGGATAGCATACTTCGACAAGCCAAATCCGGCTCAATACCAGCTGCCAAACCTACAGAACTGCTCAGGTACAATCTGGTAACCTTACAACCCCTCGCGCCCAACTCTTACTTTCCATACTTCTGCCAACAAGGCCTGTATTTCAGCCTTGGTGGTTAATTATAGATTGGTGCTTTTGGGAGTTCCCTGGGAAATACCTCCTCAAAACAGCTTATCCTCATCACTATTGAATGACAAGAATATAAATAATTACGACTTCCTATGTCGTTCAAATCTCAGGCATATCATTAGCGGTGACTTTAAGACTGACATATAATTATAGTTCACTAGGCTGCTGCCTTTGCCCTAATTTAATGGCCCCCAGTTGGATACCATATGGCAAGGGATAAAGTAGGGTCAATCTAACATATTTGCCCTGGTAGGAATTGGGAAGAGGTTCGCGGGAACCGGAGATATTTTCAGGTCTGAGTGACTAATTCAAGTGTTAATTGATGATAGTGGTAAAATATCATCTCAAAATCACAGGCTCTGGAGTGGGTTCTGTTGATGGTGGCCCAGGGAATGCATACGCTAGATCCTCAAGTATCGGAAAGGGAGATTTATGCGCAGTTTGTCTATCTGTCCTTCTATCCATCTATCTAAACCTAGCAAGGGAAAACAAGGAGGAAATAAATAAACAAGGAAGAAGTAGAGGGGAGGAGATTTTGTAACATGGAATCAATTGGACTGGGGAATTGGAATCAGGATAAATGATGGAGGTTAAAAAAAGATGAGATAACCCACCAGTTGCTGTACGCGAGGCACAAGAAACAGAAGCCAATGAGGCTTCATCCGAAACACTGGCATATATCTGGAGGGTTTATAAGGGTATGCCTACATACATAATATAATATGGATGTGCAACAATAACAGCAGGGGAGGATTTGGAGATCATCCTACAGGACTGATGTAAAGAACATACAAGGGAAAAATGAAAGAGAGCGATTTCCAGGGCAGCGCTTACTAGACAATTAAAGGTTGGCAAAGGCCGGTGCTAGAAAACAAGGTATCCCGCGCAGTTTGGGCGCAGTAAATTGGGCCCCAGTGCTTCTGCTATATCATGGTTGATTCAGAGCAGGTGGTGCCATCGCGCAACTGGGCCTCCAAAAGATATCCGAGCGTCCAGTAGCTTCACGGTTCCCGCATGGCTCCTCCGAGGAGTATGAGAAAGGGATGTACCGGCATTTTTATTCGGCGTGTCGGGTTAGACACCCTCGTTTTCCGGTGGACCCTTGACCACCCCTTCGTGGTCCCTCGGCAGTGATATATCCGCGTGGTGTTCGCTCATTTCTATCAAGAAGGTTGCGGTCGACCTTCCCGTTCTAGCAGTAACTTGACCACCCCTGCATGTCCCTTGGCAATAGCACTCGTGAGCGGCGTCCAATGACCCGCATCTGGGCGATTGGGGTCGACTTCTTCCCGTCCTAGCAGTAACTTGACCACCCCTTCATGCCCCTCAATAGCAGCGCATCCGAGCGGTGTTCGGCCATTCTCCTCGGAGCGATCAGGGTCGACATCTTCCCGTCCTAGCAGTAACTTGACCACCCCTTCATGTCCATTGATAGCAGCATATGCGAGTGGTGTCCGATCCTCCTTATCTTGCCGATTGGGGTCGACTTCTTCCCGTTCTAGCAGTAACTTGACCACCCCTTCATGCCCCTCAATAGCAGCGCATCCGAGCGGTGTTCGGCCATTCTCCTCGGAGCGATCAGGGTCGACATCTTCCCGTCCTAGCAGTAACTTGACCACCCCTTC
>Ga0307509_10007876_pt1 | contig 13766 bp, 20 predicted proteins | sample 10_EM_MG_FD_202245 | JGI IMG/M metagenome (GOLD analysis project Ga0307509, IMG submission 202245) | Populus trichocarpa ectomycorrhiza microbial communities from riparian zone in the Pacific Northwest, United States - 10_EM | ecosystem: Host-associated > Plants > Roots > Unclassified | place...
GGAAGAGTTATGTCGCAACGAAACCTTTCTTAAAGCGGTCGTTAGGTTCGCAGAAACTACCCCACTCATGGCTCCTTTTATCCAATGGAGTCCCTTTGCGTTGCGGCCGTGAGTATCCCCATCAACTTCGGTTCTTATTCTTCTCAAGAATTTTATTAGAGTCATTTATTTCATCCTTTCTTCCCTATTGGGCGGCAAAAAAGCCCCGCTCAAGATTCTGACCCCATATCTGCAACGATATATGAAAAGTCGTGAAACACTTCTGGAAAAACCGGTAATTAAACGTTTCCCATTAAAACAAGGCATTAAAATTTAAAACGATGTTCCAACAAGGCTCTCGTATCTGAATATCTGATACAAAATGCACCACCGGAGGAAACCATTGAAGGGCTTGCGGTCCGACTTTTGAATATTAATTTTGGTAGTATTCACACATCGTTCGCGCCCCTTTCATTCACTCGACGTTTTCGCACTAACCAATCTCCCTTCTTAGATCAATTTTTATTACCCAAACCCTTTTTGAAATCGCTTTATTGTCGAACGAAGATGTCGAGAGTATACGAACGGAGGTCAAAGACGCCTTGGAGGTGGAAGGTGGATGGACCAAGTCTGCTCTGGACAAACTTTACAAGATCGACTCCGCCCTTCGCGAGGTTGGAAGATATTATGGCTTAATGCTTTGTATTTGCGTCATCCTTGAGTGTTTTCTTCAAACGTTGATCCTCTTTCTTTATCGCAGTTGCTTTACCTCGCTTTGCGGTTGTAGGTTGTGATCTCGGAAATGGAATGCATGTTCCGCCTGGATATCGTGTTGCAGTGGACATGAAGGCTATACATTACAACCCGCTTGTTTACCGGGATCCAAATCGATGTGACCTCTTTCGTTTCTCGAAAATGAGGGAAATCGGCTCAGAGGCACAATACGGTTTTGCGACTATTGACGATAACGTACATTCATATCTTTTTTCTTTCTGTTTTCATGTAGAACTGACGTCATAAAACCGTTTCCCCAGTACCTTCCATTTGGTGCTGGTATGTTTGTGTGTGAAGTCCGTTTTTGCTCACCTAAACCTGTCTATTTACAGGACGTCACGCTTGCGCTGGTCGTTCCTTCGTCTCTGTGTGTTCCTTTTTGTTGCACTCTGTTCGTATGGATGCTCATTTGTTTATGCAAGATGGAGCTCAAGATAATGTTGGCACACATTCTCCTGGAATATGATGTCAGCTACCCCGCCGGAGTAACTGAACGACCCAAAAATGTCGTGTTTAATGGGGCCATCATCCCAGATACAGAGGCGCTCCTTGTTTTCAGACCTCGGTAATGGTCGTTCTTGACACTCAATCACATCGCTCAGCTCCAAATAATGATCTCGATAAACCAGGAGGGTTCCATTGGCTTTACTATGTACATCTGAATTCATTACTTGAACCAATACCTCACAAGTTGGAGAATCGCTGAATTGATCAAATCTGTCAATTGATTTTTTTTTGGACGTTGAGAATGCGAGATAAATGACTATGTGCAGATGACGGGTAACTGGATGTTGAATGATGATAAATTACAATCAAGAGAACGATTACGCGTTATGTACATGTCCTTGAACCCCCATCAAATTTGCAGCAAGGAAACCAGGACATGATAGAATTGATAGAGTAAGAAATCCAAATGAGAATGTCAGGAAGAAGTGAATGCAAAAATTTGGTGGCATCATCGAAGAAGGTCTAAACGTTGATCATTGGAAGGGTATCGATAGGCGACGAAGTCAGCGTCTTGTTGCACTAGCTCTTCCAGAGCCTTTCGAGAAGTCACCGACATGCGTAGATTGGGGTTGGGTGGAACCGAGCTGAAAGTGCTATGTCGTGAAACTGAATTGGTGTACCCGTTCGTTGTCAGATCATCCTGATAATCATATGGGGAGTAGCCCATAGATGGGAACTGATGACCGATATTTTCTTGCATTGGCTCTTGTTCTCGCTTGTCATTCTTCTTGCCGAGAAGGGAGGATAAGCCAAACTTGCTCTTCCGCTTCGTTGACGGAAGGGGCGAACTGGTTCTTGGAGGATGTTCCTGGACGTGCTCGAGTCTACCTAAAGATTGTCGTGATATGCCAAACTCATCATAACGCGGACCGAGTGATCGACGCGAGTCAAAATCAACAGGCCTGCTAATTGGCATCGTTTGCAACGCAAGGTTCGGCCTCGATGAGGTGCCGCCGAAGGATTGTCGCCTGACATCAGTTGTTCTGAACGGTGCTTGTGGCGGCAGGAAATCATGAGCTGGGCTAGAGCCTGGGGGTAAAGTTCGATGGTCGTAAGCGTAGACTGTGCGTGGTCTCGCAAGATCAGAGGGGGTGATTCGTGCAGGTTGTTCACCTGGAGGCAGTGGCGGGAGAGACTTTTCTCGAGAAATTACTGGACGTGTCGGGATATTGGTAAGGTTGGGAGATAGAAAATTGGAGTTGGATAACGGTAGTGGTGGGTTAGGGAATGTAGCAACACTTTTCGACCGCAACTCTGTTTCCGACTTGGCTGAGTGGATCGGTTTCCAGTTCACGCTTTGCGACCTTCTAAGTGGAACCTCTTGTCCATGTTCGTCAAAGGGACCATTCGTGTCAAGGTTAGCAGAACGACCGTCAACGACCTCTATATCACCAGAAGGGCGTAATGAGGCTGGGGAGGGTAACATGCTTGACGGAGCGGTTGGTGGTGACATACCGGAAGTCGATAGTCCGTATTTAGGCGATGCCACGGAGGGAAGAGAAGGCGTGGACCGCATTCCACTGGAAACCAGATCGGATGGTACTCGACCAACCAAATATGATAGAGGTGGCGGTGGCGCTAAAGGAAGGTCGTCTTCTTGGCCATCACCTCGCTGAACCATTTCTCTTTGGGCATCATTCTTGCCAGTGACGATACGCCAGATCTTCGCCAATCCTCCTTTCTTTTTCTTCCCTTTCTCTTCCTGGATAGGGTGGGATGCACTAAGATCATCCAGTTCAGCTGGTGGCCAAATCTGGCTGCGACGAGGGGTATTAAGGTCAATTGGCGACGCCGTAAGCGGGTGAGCTCCATAAGCTTCCCGTTGTAAAGCAACACTGGAAAAGACAAAATCAGTTACGGCGCAAGAAATTTTGAATAGAGTTGGCATACTGCATATCAATCATGCTACCGGACACGCCAGATGGAGCCAGACTATCCTGGCTTCTCCATCCCGCACTCAAGTTCTTCATTCCGAAGAATCTTGTTCGTCTTGGTGACGATGATCCAAGGCTGTGGACATCCGAGAAGGATGCTTGCGAATTGGCATGAGGAACGTCCGATCGGTCATGAGGAGCTGTCAGGACACTCGTTGGTCTGGCAGAACTTGCATGGGAGTATCTTGAATATGGTTTCAAACCATTCTCCGTCAGTTGTCCGACGCTTTGCGCAGAAATAATGGAAGTGACATCCATGACGGAGCTTCTGGAAGATTTGCGAGCTCGTTTATCTTCTCTTTTCTTACGTTCTCGGGCCTCCCTCTCTTCTTTTCGCACATCTACATGCTCGACAATCATGCCATTTTCAAGGAGTGTAATTTCCCGGGAATGGGAACGGGCATGGTTGTGAGAGGGGGAACCAGGCGACAATGGTGGTTTGATGCGAACACCACCCAAATCATCGGCAGGAGATGAGCTATTGCCTGTGTCGTAAGCAGACCGTCGCAGTTGAGAATATGCATCCCTCATACGGCTGTCCAGTTGCTTCGCCTCTTGCATGGCACGAGCATGGGCGAGAGCCTCAGCTTGCAGGAGGGTTCGTTGGGATTTGATGTATGTGTTCAGTGTTTGTTGGCGAGACGCAGGCTCTCGCGGATTCTGGTGGAGGCGGTAAGGGTGCGGGCAGCCTTAAACATAAGTTTGCAATACGTACGACACTTAGCCAAAGTTTGATATTCTGCTCTGTTAGGCGGCCACCTTTGATTCTGGGCCGTGTCGGGTTGTCAACTACAACACCATTGGTTTCGTCCTCAAGTTCTCTCTGTTTCAACTCCTGGAACAAAACGTCGCTGGCTCGTTCCCATACATCAGCTGACGTAACATCAACATCAGCCATATCCTGATCACGCATGGCGCACTCTACACAAATTTCCTCTTGCTGTGGAATAACAGGAGTGTAGACCGTTTGAGTTGGATTCGGAGCGTTGGGTTGGGTAACATATGTCGGTTGTTGAGCATATGCACGGTGGTTTGGAGCCACAGGTGGGTTATATGTCGGTGATGCTGAGAGCGGCATAAGAATAGGAAGCTGAGGGGATTGCGAAGAGCTGGCGCCTGTGGATGCTGTTGGAGGAACAAGGCGGGTCGATGGAGGTTTAGGTGACCTGCGTCCTGGGGGAGAAATTGCACGCGGGCCTGAGGGTGTCCCTGGATTACGAAAAGTAACGGTGTCTTGCACAGACTCGACAAATGTAGGTTTCGTGTCGTTCGACGTTCGGGAAGGGGGTCGTTGGTTGATGTCGTCCAAGCCGTAACTTTCGACGACACGACGAGAGGCGCCAGTTGGAAGCGCATACGAACGCGAAGAACGTTGAGGGTCCTGCTGGAGGTCTGGAGACCGGTCCGCATCCTGGGAAGCTATGTCCTGTCGTGACGAGGGCCTTGCTGTATATTGAGATTCTGGCTGGGCTCGTTGTTCCGCTGCCGATGCCCACGAAAGAGAAAGCCTTGGCGCTTCGAAGCTACGTGCGCTGGACTGACTATCTGGACTGCTGGGGTCCCATGAACGATCATTGGTGGAAGAGTTTGGTTTGGCCTGTGACGAGAGGGCGGGGTAGCGGTTGTCTCCAAAATCGAAGTCGTTCATAAGGGCGCGTGGATAAAGAGAAGTCTGGGCGGTGTCGTTCCGCACATACTGGAGAGCAGCGGCCATGGGGAATGATCGATGACCACCGGCAACGACGAGGCTGCCACCGGCCAGTGACGACGAGGCGGCTGGGTTCCTCGCTGTGAACGACGATGACGAGCTGCTGACAATTCTCAGGTGGCTTGTTATTGGTGAGGCTGTGATTATGGAATGCTCTCACGGAACATGCCGCAATGTATGTACATAGTTGTGTCTAAATATCTATGTATCCTCAACTATTTACGGTACCTGCGTGTGTAGTTTGCATTAGTTTACTTCAGAAAAGGTGCATTAGGAACTCACCAAAGCACTCCTTTTCGGCTTCTCCTCATCTTCCGCTGCAGCTGGAGCATTCCATACAGGAGCGCTTCAGCTGTTGGAGGACAGCCAGGTACGTAAATATCTACAGGAACAATCCCTTCAGAGGCATGAGTCCATATAATTCCCTCCCTATAAAAATATCGAACATACGATCACAGCCGCGGACAACAGAGTACGAGTAGTGATAGTAACCACCACCATTGGCACAGGATCCCATGGAAATGACCCAACCTTTGATTCACCGATGAGCAAGAAGAACGAATAGAAATTAAAGTCTGCGTACGTGGCTCAGGCATTTGGTCGTAAACTTTTCGCAGTGCCGGTGCCATTTTGTTCGTCAAAGTGCCAGCGACGATCATAATATCGCTCTGTCGGGGACTGGCACGGAAGACGACACCAAGCCTATCCTGATCATAGCGGGCAGCAGCCATGTGCATCATCTCTACTGCACAGCAAGCGAGCCCTAGAAGAGCACAAGAGTTAAGGAAGCTGGAGCCCAATGCAGATCACCCCGCACGCACCAAATGTCATTGGCCACATTGATCCTTGTCTAGCCCAGTTTGTCACTTTATCCAGCGTTGAGAGTACATATTCTTATTGATTGAGAAGTTATTATTTGGATCATACTAAAAACCCTTTCAAAGACCGTACCAGCTTTATTTTGAGGTGTCTCCAGACTAAGTTGAATCGAGCCTTGTTGAGCCAAACGGGTGACGGGAACATCGCTTGGTGCAGCGGTGACAGGCAAATTCTGCTGCTGTCCAACTAACTTCGATGTATGTAGAGGCCGGCAGGCTATTCAAAATCATAAGAAAGTCAGAGGTCCGGCCAAATTCGCGACTGACCTGCCAGGCCAATTTGGGAAGAAAACGTAACTCTTCGTCCTACGTTGGTGGCTAGAAATCAACATGAGCCTTTACGACCAATAAATTCTGTGCTGGTCATTACCTGCTGATCTGAGAACGAAGGACATGGCGGAAGGAGTGGAATTCGTTTGAATGTCGAGTGCCGACCTTTGTGATTGGCTCTAATCACGTGATAATTTCCATGCTTAGGATGTTTTATGGAATTATTCAATACAGTACAGTATAGTTACCGAGGATTATGAATACAAAACTACAACGTTTGTACAATGCAAAAATGCTAGAGCACAATATAATGAGGAAGGTGGTCATCAGAAACTATGACTGAAATATGTCTAATGCAATCCAAAATGTTGAAAAATGCCGAGGAAATGAGGAATGGAAATGAATGTAAGCCGCGATGAAATAAGTCTAAAGTCTGTGTTGTAGCCATGGGTGGGCTTTGATTTGACAAATTGTTGCGCGAGTGTCAGGATTTGGATCCAAGCATTTCTGCATCAGGTCCATCGCATCTTCCGAAATGTTACCTGCCACCTTTTCGGATAGAAAAATCTTCCCATCAACGGCGTCCCGCACAGTGGGAAATGGTGAAATTCCGGCAAGCAAGTATGACAACAAAACTCCTAGCGTCCAGATTTCTGCAGGAGCGGCCTGATAATCCTTCTTAAGGAGAATCTCGGAAGAAGCGTAGGCAGCAGTTCCATAAAACATCTTGTAATACGGCCGGATTTCAGCGGGATTGACAGCTGTGGCACTACCGAAATCAATCAATTTAATCTGCGAACCAACAAAAATTGAGCCCGAACTCATCCAGAGAAGAAAAAAAAGGAAAAACCTTTAGTTTATTGTCAATGACCAAGTTTTCGTCCTTGATATCACGGTGGGCGATCCCGTGAGTATCAAGATAGTGCACGGCATCAACGACCTGAGCGAATACGTAACGAGCCTGAGCTTCTGTGAGACGCTTGTTTTCCGATTGTTCGATGCACTCAAATAGGTCGTGAGATGGCCGACGAGAGATCTCCAAGGGCTGACTCTTTTGCGAGATTGAGAAGTGATTGTCGAGGAGGCTAGGAACATCATCGACGCACGAAACGTCTTCAATTCCATCTTCTAGTTGAGGTTGAATGGTGGCGAACATGTTAGGTGGTGTACCAGGTTCAGACACAGGTAAGGATGCCTCAGAAGATGATGGAGATAGAGCAGGCGTCGATGATGTCGATGAAAGAGGGGAAAAGTTCAACGACGATGGTTGGACAAGTAGTTTGTGATGCTTTTGCCATGGGGAACCATGCAATTCTTGAACCTTAACGTATGTCATTAAAAGGGGTTGCGTTAAGGGGAAGAAGAGAGGCGAACTAGGTAGAAATACAGCTCATCTTCGAATAAGTCCAGACATTTGACGATGCTCTCGTGGTTAATATAGCTTAATAGAACAACCTCGGTAGGCAGTCTCCCGATGACTTCGTCTTCCATCCAGGCGTGTTCAGGGACCTTGTCTTTGATGATGAACTTCACGGCGACTTCGTGTCCTTCAAGTCGATGATAAGCCGTCATAACAAAACCATATCCCCCAGAGCCAATTTCAGCATCGAGCTGGTAATTGTGGACAAAATTGGGGTTAAGTTGATGACGAGGTGGAAACTGTGAAGAGCGTATGGGTGCTTCGGTATTATAATGGAAGCGGGGTAAAATTTCCGTTGCAGAGGTGAGGTGGAGTTGGAGCCCGTTTCCAGACGTGTTTTTTGGGGGGGGTTCAGAATGAAGCCCGCCGTTCAGGACATTTGGCGCGAAGGTGGAGCGTTCTTTCCGGCCCTGCTCATGTGGCCGAAAATGGGATAGGGTGTTGGGTGAAAGCAAAATTCTGGGAGAAGAGCTGAGGAGGTTTCTAATATGTGGGAGGCCGCCGGACAAGGCTCGCCTGGCTGAATCTTCCTGTCGACACGAAAAAAGGCTCCCGCCAGTGTGTTTACAAGCTGTTGTGAGACTACGTTGTCGAGGCTCATCTTGGCAGAGGGTACCATTCTGGGACGATGGGGTGCTGGTTGGGGAAGTCATCTAGTCTAGAAGTGAAACACGTAAAGCATGTAGGCCGAGCAAGAGATAAATAGAATGCTGGCGGAGAGTAAAGAAAGAGAAAAGAAGTGACGCTTGCCCGTGCGGGCGGAACGCAGACCAGAGCCCGTGAAATTACGATCAGCGGAACGGGTTCGGAGTGTCCTGATTTGGCGTTTACAATTATTCATTCATGTATCTACATAACTATAGTTACTCGGCCAGTGACCACATGTAGTATACTCCTACGGGCGAGGTCAGCGTATCCTCCTCATCAAACAGTGGCTTACCAATGCTTCTGTATGGTTTCCAGCACTCCGTCAATGCCGCCATTTCTTGGGGCATTAAGAACGCTCCTCTGCCACGAGTTAAAATTTTCTGATAAGTCCTTTGAAATGAAACAACTCTCACTTGACTTTGTTCTTTCCATCCAATCTCCCTTTTAAATGCGACACATCGATCCCGGATGGTAAAGGTCGTGGTCTTCGCCCTGGAGTAAGAGCTGATTTGTCCAGTGCATTCTTGATTGATGGCGGCATGGTTGGGAAATCTTCTGCTGCGCTGCCTGAATGCACAGAAGCCCCGTCATCACCCTCGTCTTTAGAAGGGAGTCCGCGTGCTTCTTGGGAATCTGTCTTGGCTTTTTTAAATTTCTTTGGTGTCGCCGAACCCCCAATTTTCTCGAGTGAGATAGAGTAAGAATGCAAAGGTGAATGGAGCGATAAAAACCATCGAACCATTCCCTTCTGAACCCCTAAGTCCCCTTGGGAAGTGTAAGGAGGGTATGTTTAGAAATTACGCTGGACCTAGCCACTCACCGACAGGGAGGATGTCAGGGCGACGCAGGGAAAATATGGCAAACATGTCAACTAGAATGAAGCATTAGCACCAACTGTGCCAAGGCAAAACATTAGCTACCGGTCCACTGTCATTCGTCGAGTCAGTCTCTAGCTGGTGCCAAGATGCAGAACTCACTCTTCCTATACCCCGCACTTCAATTAGCATCTTGGCAAGTTCATCATCATCGGCTTCCAACAGCTTCTGCGTTGATAGACGGCCATTCGAAAATCTCGTGGCGAGGTCTTGCACTGGGGCATGAAAGTAACATTTAGAGGATAAAGAACCCAACACAAGGCAAAACCCACCGTACTCCGCCTTGCGAGCGCTGAGGCCGGCCGTGCGTAAGATGGAGATATCCGTATTTGCGACTTGGAATGGAGATGGAAAAGAAGTTATGGTTTTCCTCCTTTGTATAAGAGATGATTTAAAATGTAACAGAAACGCTGCGAATGAACTTACTCTTCATCGGTAGGTTTTTCTGGAAGATTTGGATCATAGAGTCTGATAAATTTATGGGTGATTGACTGAGCCGCCAACCAGGAAATCTGTTGTGCCCTACACCCAAAAGTTGTTGTCAGGGCTTTACGGTAAGTCAAGTTGGGAATATCTCACAAGATCGAAGTCGTTAGCGCCCTGCGTCGTCGTTGTTAGCAACAAGCATATTGCATACACTTGAAAAAATAACTCATACCGAAATGGGTGAACCTGTTCAAGATGTTGAAATGGCTTGCATTGCATTTTAGAAAACAGGTCTTCAAACCGATGGTCCACTTCAATGAGATGCCGCTTGGCTTCTTCGAAATCAAAGGATAGCATTGCTGGGACAAGGTCTTCTGGCTCAGAGGCGTCTTGGTCAGATGGAATGGCGCTTGAGGTCAATGCAGAGATTTGAGTTCGAGGCGTATTTGGTTCCGGACTTTTGACGGTGTTTTCGACTGTCGAGCCAGCCATTGTTTTGCGCTTGCGAGGTGAGGTTCCTAGCTTTTCAGCATTTTTCTCAAACCGATCACCTTTTGTTGAGAAAACTCCAGATGCTACACTGACTGTACGGACGCTTGAACGTGTCGATGAACGGGTAGCCGGCATTCTCCAAGTGAAAAACGGTCTGCGAAAGTATTTGAAGGTTTCCGTAGTGAATCTTCAACCTGGTTTTCTGGGAGCTACCAAATGAAAAAAAAGTTTGGGTTGAATAAACCAAAATGAGTGCCCGGCTGGCAGGTGGATGAGTCAACGGCAGGTTTGGCGATGATCCGTGCGCGTGATGTACGAGCTTGAGATAAGATAACGTTGCCTTCTTGCTGCCTTCTCTTTCCACCATCCCATCCCCTTTTTACAATTTCGACAAGTCAAGGAAGGAATATGTCTGGGAGTAGGTCTCTTGTCCGGCTTTTCTCGACCCGTCTCTTACGGTCCAGTCCAGAATATATCGTGGTTTTCAAAGGCACTGCGACCAAAGAGCAAATCGACAACTACGCCAATGAGGTGAACAACAATGGTAGCTATCCTCGGACCTCGAGGGACGACCTTTTGATGGACAGTCCCCTGTACTCTGGTATATAGGTGGCAAAGTCACTCACCGATACGATGCAATACTCGAAGTCAGTGCTACTAGTAGTGCAATGCTGCAGCCCTCATTTCTGAATGACGGTTAATCTAGGGTTTCTCTGCTATCATTCCTGACCACTTTCTCTCGTCGCTTCAGGCTTCGGATATTATTGATTACATTGGTCAGTCAATCAGCCTCCTGATTTACAGGTTTAAAATAGCCTACTTAACTTGCCATCTCAGAACCCGATGGCATTGTTACCACCCAGTGATTAACGATATGGTGTTCTGAACAGATATACCTGTTAGAAAAGTGTACATTGCCAACGTCGCGATCGTATTTTGACAGGAATATACGTATTATATTTTCAGGAATGTTCATGAACGAAATAAATAATTCTGAGGGAAGGCGTAAATGTCGTTAAAGCGTGGATCTCATGGTAGTCGTGATATATAAAGCACCGTATGCCTCGCAGCATACTCATTCACTCTTCGCCAAAATCCCTACACGGGTTTCGACGGGAGTTTGAATTACAGGAGGTTTCTTCGTGGGTGAATTAGTGACAGGAACAAGAGGCGATGTCGTGGGCGGCGCCGAACGAATGGCACCAATTGGAATCTTCGATGGTCCCGTAGGAGTTTCGTCGACTTTGGTCTCGCCAGAGGCCGGAGGTAGGAAAGGAAAATCCCATGGCCGTGGAACCTAGAGGGAAGGAAGTTAGCCAACTGCCACATTGACTGTGCAGGTATTTACCATCGCAGCGGGCATAATCCTAGTGGCTAATGAGAAACTGCGACCCTTGAATGTCGGGAAAGAGTTACCAGGTTGCAGCGCAAACGACGCCGTCCCCTTTATCCTGCCCTTTGATAGCGTTGAACTCAAAATCAATGAACTGAGCTATGTATCGGACAAAAGGGAGGATTTCGCGAACACCGTTGTTCACCAGAGAAATTGCTGTAAGAAAATTGATGACAGTGCCAGTAACGGAATGAACACTCTGCGGAGGAGATATGAGATTTATGAGAAACAAATAAGATCAGACGTACACTGAGGTAGTCCAGGGTGGGAGGAGGAAGAAGAACTTCCAAACCCCACCAATCTGCCGAGGATTTTTTCTTATAAAAAAAGGTCCCATGTGAGTAAAGTGTAAACTCACAAGTCAGAACGGACATCCGATCTGTGGGTGGGTATATACCTAGAAAGATATGAAATTAAGATGTGCTGTATTTCCTTAGTTGCTTACCTGAGTGGTTTGGCGAAATAATTTTGCCAGTAGCGTAGCCTAGCGCCATCAATTGCGGCGTAATTTGTTTGACTCCCTGAAGGACGGTCTCGGCAGTCGGGACTGCACCAGCGAGGATACCCTTGCCGTTCCCAGGTTGTCCCAGCCCGAAGTCAGGAGAAGTGACCAAATCTATGACAAGCATCTCATTAAACATATCTGTAAGGGAATCAAGAGGAGCCGATATAACTCCAGGAAAATCGAAGGCTTGAGCAGAAACCTGGTCTTCGGCCGGACGGAGCTTTGCAAAGTGAAGCTGGTCTTCTTCAGCGTCCGTACGGGCAAGGCAGACCGCATGAATGGGGCGTTGGGAGGTATGGTCGATGGAGGGTTGTCCAGAAGCAGGTAATATGCGAAGTTGAGCAATCAACTTGTTAGCTGTCTTTGGTTCCATGAGCTGAGATTTGAGCTTGCTGAGTTGTGGTCTGGCTACTGCAGGGGTCATCTTCGGCGCTGCAGTGGATGTAGGCCCAATGATGAGGGCACGAAGCTGCAGCGCTGATTTCTTTGCCCGCTTTTCTGACTTGGACACCTGAACTTTCTGAATGCGTTTCGCTGAAGCCTCAGCTGCATGTACCTTCTTTTCTTGTTCCTGAATGGCCGATAATGCAGGTTTGCGATCTGCTACCCTTTCTGTCAAAGTAAAAGATCGAAAAGAAAAACGACGGGGTTTAGGCTCCGCGTTGACAGTTGGTGTAGTTTGAAAGGGAGTAGGAGGCGCCTCCGCGTGGATAGAAGACGCATGATGGGATGGGGAATTATCGAGTTCCGGTGAATTCACTGTGAGTTTCGTAGCTTCGAGAGACATTCGTCGCTCTCCTGTCGAGTCCACATTATGGGTTGCGGAATAAGAAGAGTAGCCAAAGAAACCCATATCCTGCCGAAAAAAGTCACCCAGCAGCCTCCGTGAATTCAACCTGCAAGTGCTCACCTAACGACGACTGATAGTAACCGTGCTTGGGCCTCTTCCTACTCAGGGAGCTCAAGAGAAACCAAGAACTCAGGTGGCATACAGAGTGGCTAAATACGACAAGAGATTTCGCTAGGAAAGTCTGAGAGATCCAGATACCCACTGAAGTGCTTCTGGAAGAGATAGGGGGTGCTGACTTTGAATCAGCCGGCTCTTTCCGTTCTAGCGTCGTTTAAGCGAAGCAACCTACATTACCTACTTACGGATCGGATCCATCCTGGTTCCGGCCAATTTTAGGAAACTGCCTGCAATACCTATTATTAGTGGGTCGATGTTCTCTTTCTTTTCGCCAGGTCTGAGGTTTCCACCTTATGGCACAAGTCCACCACCAGTGTAACTGTAAGGGGCCATGGTATGGCCAAGTCGTTCCTGTTCTCCAATTTATGACACGGTATTCTCTTTTTTCCTTCCCCCGTTAACCCAAAACTAACCTGCTGGATAGGAAAGCTACACCAGCACTTTTTGCAATTACCATGGGTAACATATTGTTTATCACGTTCTCCATATCCATTAAATAACAATCATAACAGGCACTGGTGCTATTAGTGGGCTGTTTCTCAACTTCCCCTATGCCACTGGTTCAACACCAATGCTAATTTTCGGCTTAACTATATTCTTCCTGAACCTCTGCTTCTTCATATTTTTTTCCACGCTCGTGCTGGTGAAATACATTTGCTACCCAGACAGGTGGTCCGCCCTCATTCGAAAACCGGTAACCAGCCTTTACACTGGTTGTTTCCCCATGGCCGCCACAACGTTGATCAATGTTGGAGTCCAGGTCGTTAATACAGAATATAACGTGGGCGGGAAAGACTTTCTCTACTTCATATGGGCCATATGGTGGGTTGTCGTTGTCGTCTCCTTTATTTGCTGCTGGGCTGGTGTCCATGCCATGTATGTGTTACAACTGTTACGCTGGTTCGGGTTGACAAGCTTGTTTAGGGTTACATACCAAAGTCACTCCCTCGACCGCATGAATGCAATGTGGTTACTTCCAGTAGTGACACT
>Ga0307509_10007877_pt1 | contig 13765 bp, 12 predicted proteins | sample 10_EM_MG_FD_202245 | JGI IMG/M metagenome (GOLD analysis project Ga0307509, IMG submission 202245) | Populus trichocarpa ectomycorrhiza microbial communities from riparian zone in the Pacific Northwest, United States - 10_EM | ecosystem: Host-associated > Plants > Roots > Unclassified | place...
ACCGAGTACGTGCGCAGGGTCAGGCCGCCGACCAGGACGCGTACCTGCTGGCCGGGGCGGACGTCGAGCCCGGCGAGGGCGTCGCCCTCGACACGCAGTCGGCGCATCCGGGCGGTGATCGGTTCGGCGGAGGTGACGGTGGCGCGGAGGGTCAGCAGGTCGAGGACGGGGTTCAGGAGGGCGGCGGGCACGGGGGCTCCTCAACTGGGCGGTACATGAGGGGAGTTGATGTTCAGACGCGACGCGATATTACGCGTCTCTCGCCGGACGCGATAGTACGTGTGACGGTCCGCTCGCGGTGTCCGAGAACCACAACTGCCGTCGCCACGAGGACGATCAGGGCCACCGTGCGCAGCGCCGGGCCCATGCCGCCGGCGAGGTCGGGGTGGGCGGCCAGGATCGTACCGGTGACCGCGACGCCGAGGGCCGCGCCGAGTTCGCGGGCCGAGGTGCCCAGGCCGGACCCGAGGCCCGTCTGGTGCGGCGGCAACGAGGTGACGACACCGACCGTGAGCGCGGGCATCGACAGCCCGGTGCCCGCCGAGATGACCAGCAACCAGCAGGCGTACGTCCAGTAGGGCGTGCCCGCGTCGGCGGTGGACGCGCCGAGCAGGCCCAGGCCGATGAGGGCGAGACCGGTGCCGATGACGGGACGCGGGCGGTGCGACCAGCGGACGGCGAGTTTCGGGACGAGGGCCATGCCGATCGTCAGCGGCACGATCGCGACACCGGTGACGGCGGCGCCGTAGCCCTTGATTCCTTGCAGGTACTGGGAGTTGACGTAGAAGAGGGAGAACAGGCCGAAGAAGCCGGTGGCCGTGCCGAGGGTGGTGGCGCGGAGGGTGGGGGAGGTGAAGACGCGCGGGTCCAGGAGCGGGGTGCGGGAGCGCAGGGCGTGGAGGGTGAAGGCCGATACGAGTACGGCGCCTGCCGCGAAGGCCGTGATGATGCGCGGGGAGGTCCAGCCGTACGCCGGGCCCTCGATGATGCCGAAGAGGACGGCGACCAGGCCGGTGGTCAGGAGGAGCGTGCCGGTGGGGTCGAGGTTGCTGTGTGCGGCGCGTTCCGTGCGGGGTGTGGCGAGGACGACCGCGAGGGCGAGCAGGGCGGCCAGCGGGACCATCGCCCCGAACAGGGCACGCCAGGACAGGAATTGACCGACCAGGCCGCCGCCGAGGTTCCCGGCCAGGCCGCCGAGGCCGAGGGAGAGGGTCCAGCTGCCCATGGCGCGGGCCCGGTTCTCCGGGGCGGAGAGGTGGACGAGGATCGACATCGTCGCCGGGGTGATGAGCGCCGCGCCCGCGCCGGACAGACCGCGGCCCGCGATCAGTGTCGCCGGGTCGTGGGCGAGCGCGCTGGTGGCGGCGCCCGCCGCGAACAGGGTGAGGCCGGCGAGCAGGGCGCCCTTGCGGCCGTGCCGGTCGCCGAGCGCGCCGGCCGGGACGAGGAGTCCGGCGAACACGATGACGTACGCGTCGACCGTCCACAGGAGTTCGGTGTGCGAGGGGTGCAGGGAGGACGAACTCAGCTGCGGGATCAGGAGGTTGATGGCGGCGACCATGCTCTGCGCGACCAGGACACAGGTGCAGAGGGTGAGGAGGGCGGACCTCTTCAGGGCGTGGGAAGGCACGGCTCCTCCAGGGAGTCCGGGTGTGGTGTGGGGTGCCCTGTCACCGTAGGCTCGACGCCGGCCTGCTTTCCAGTGCAACCTTCGCAAGGGGTGAGTGCGTGTGACGCAATCCGTGGCCACCGGCGGCCCGGGGAGCCTGGACCTCAATCTGCTGGTCGCGTTGGACGTGCTGCTGGAGGAACAGAGCGTGCAGGGCGCCGCCCGGCGGCTGCATCTCTCCGAACCCGCCATGAGCCGCACCCTCGGCCGGATCCGCAAGGCGCTCGGCGATCCCGTGCTGGTCAGGGCCGGGCGGCGGATGGTGCCCACCCCGCACGCGCTGGCCGTACGGGCGGAGGTGAGCGCGGTGGTGGAGCGGGCGCGGGCACTGTTCGCACCGGGCCGGGACACCGACCTCAGGGCCGTCAGCCGGACGTTCACGATCATCGGACACGACGCGCTCGCCGCCCTCTACGGTGCCCGGCTGTTCGCGCGGGCCGCCGCGGAGGCGCCGGGCATCCGGATCCGCTTCCTCGCCGAGAGCCACGTCGACGCGCCCGTCCTGCGGCAGGGCACCGCAGACCTGGAGATCGGTGTCATCGACTCGACGGCCCCCGAGGTGCACCACGAACTCCTCTACGAGGACCGGATGGTCGGCGTGGTCCGGGCCGGACACCCGTTGCTGGAGGGGGAGTTGACGCCCGAGCGGTTCGCAGGCGAGGCCGATCACCTGATCGTCTCGCGGCGCGGCAAGCTGCACGGTCCCGTCGACGCCGCCCTCGCCGAACTCGGCCTGGAACGCCGGGTGGTGGGCACCGTCGGCACCTTCCCCGCCTCACTGTTCGTGCTGCGCGACACCGACCTGATCGGCCTGATCAGCTACTGGACCGTGCCGCTGGCCGCCACGCTGGGCCTCGTCGTCTTCGACGTACCGCTGCGACTCCCCGCCCTGAAGCTGGGGTTGGCCTGGCATCCACGGCATGACGCCGACCCGGCGCACGCGTGGTTGCGGGCCTGTGTGCGGGAGTTGCTGGGAGAGGTGGGTCAACGGGCGCCGGACAGCCGCTTCTCGAACCAGTGGGACGCGTAGACATGGTCCACATAGGCCGGGATCTCCGCGTATCCGCACGCCCGGTACATCGCCTGCGCCTCCGTGAGTGTCGCGTGCGTGTCGAGTCGTACGACGGCGAAGTCATGGGCCGCGGCGGCGAGTTCGAGTTCGGCCAGGATGCGGCGGGCGAGGCCCAGGCGGCGGGCGTCGGGGTGGACCCAGACGTGCCGGATCTCGCCCGTGCCCGGCTCCAGCGTGCGCAGGGCCCCACAGCCGACCGGCCGCCCCTCCTCGTACGCGACGAAGAACGCGCCCGCCTCACCGGTGACCTCCTCCGGCCGTACGAGATCGGTCTTGTCGAAGCCCTCGGGGAAGCGGGCGTCGATGTCGGCGGCGTAGGCGTCGAGGCAGCCGCGGGCGTCCTCGGCGGCGCCGTCGACCAGCGCGACCGTGATGCCGGCCAGCCTGAGGAGGCGTCGGGTGGTCGCCAACGCCCGGGTCAGCTCGGCGCGTTGGGGTGCGGAGAGGGTGCCGAGGAGACCGGCGGCGAGCGCGTCGGCGCGGCGGTGCTGCTCCTTGACCTCGACGCGGCCGGCCGGGGTCAGCTCGATCAGGCGCAGCCGGGTGTCGTGCGCGGGCACGGTCAGCCGGACCAGGCCCTGCGCCTCCAGGGACTTCGCCATCCGGCTCAAGTAGCCCGCGTCCAGGGCGAGTCGGCCGCGCAGCTCCCGCAGGGAGACGCCGTCACCGATCTCGAAGAGCAGCCGCGCCTCGCCCAGCGGACGGTCCTGGCCGAGGTAGTGGTCGTCGAGGGCGCCGATACGGCGGGTGAAGTAGCGGTTGAAGCGACGGAAGGCGGCGATGTCGTCGGGCGACGCCGATTCCGTTGCGGTGTCCATGGTGGGCTCCATATTTCTTTGACTTTAGTCAAAGGAGTCGTCGGAGTCCATGCTGCTGCGGCTTTTGTTCCCTTGCTCGGTGATCCGGCCCACTTCCGGCCATGGATCGCGCATGCATTCGGACGTTCCGGGCAGGCGCTCGCGGTCCCCGAGCGCGACAGTGGGGTGACGCCGGGGCGCTGAACAGGAACGGAAGGCACCACCGATCATGGCCGACACGACGCAACAGCAGGCGGGCAGGACCATTCACGCGGGCGGGGAGTGGCGGGACGCGCTCTCCGGAGCCACCCGCGAGATCATCGACCCCGCGGACGCGCTGCCGTTCGCCGTGGTCGCGGAGGGCGACGAGAAGGACACGGACATAGCCGTCGCGGCCGCCCGCGCCGCCTTCGACGGCGGTGAGGGCGCCTGGCCGCGCACACCCGTCGTCGAGCGGGCCGCCCTGCTGCGTCGCGTCGCCGACCTGCTGGTGCGCGACCGTGAGCGGCTCGGTCCCCTGGAGAGCCGGGACGCGGGCAAGACCGTCGAGGAGGGCCGGATCGACATCGACTGTGTCGCCGACGCCTTCCGCTACTTCGCCGACCTCGTCGCCGCCGAGGCCCCCGGCCGGGTCGTCGACGCGGGCACGTCCGACGTCCACAGCGTCGTCGTGCACGAGCCGATCGGTGTCTGCGCGCTGATCACCCCCTGGAACTACCCGCTGCTCCAGGCGAGTTGGAAGATCGCGCCCGCCCTCGCGGCCGGCAACACCTTCGTCGTCAAGCCCAGCGAGATCACCCCGCTCACGACGATCGCCCTCATCGACCTGCTCGTCGAGGCGGGACTCCCGGCCGGTGTGGCCAACATCGTCACCGGACCCGGCCACTCGGTCGGCGCCCGGCTCGCCGAGCACCCGGACGTCGACCTCGTCTCCTTCACCGGCGGCCTGGCCAGCGGCACCAAGGTGGCCCAGGCCGCCGCCGTGACCGTCAAGAAGGTCGCCCTCGAACTCGGCGGCAAGAACCCCAACCTCGTCTTCGCCGACGCCTGTGCCACCGAGGAGGGCTTCGACACCGCCGTCGACCAGGCCCTCAACGCGGCCTTCATCCACAGCGGCCAGGTCTGCTCGGCGGGCGCCCGGCTCATCGTCGAGGAGACCGTCCGGGAGCGCTTCGTCGCCGAACTCGCCCGCCGCGCCGCGAAGATCCGCATCGGCCGGGGCACCGAGGACGGCGTCGAGTGCGGCCCGCTCGTCTCCGCGCAGCAGCGCGCGAAGACCGAGTCGTATGTCGCCGGTGCCCTCGCCGAGGGCGCGGTGCTCCGCTGCGGCGGCAGGCGCCCCGAGCCCTCCGAGACCCGCCCGGCCACCGGCTACTTCTACGAGCCCACCGTCCTCGACCAGTGCCACCGCGAGATGACCGTCGTACGCGAGGAGGTCTTCGGACCGGTCCTCACCGTCGAGACCTTCCGCACCGAGGACGAGGCGGTCGCGCTCGCCAACGACACCGAGTACGGCCTCGCCGGCGCCGTCTGGACCGCCGAGGCGGGCCGCGCCCGCCGCGTCGCCGGACGACTGCGGCACGGCACCGTCTGGATCAACGACTTCCACCCCTATCTCCCGCAGGCGGAGTGGGGCGGCTTCGGAAAGAGCGGTGTGGGACGGGAGTTGGGCCCCGCCGGACTCGCCGAGTACCGCGAGGCCAAGCACGTCTACCAGAACCTGGCACCGAGGCCGGTGCGCTGGTTCGCGGGCTGAGCCCACTGCCCCGGGCGGCCTACCGCCACAGTCGGTTCACCACCTCGTTCGGTTCACCGCCTTGTTCGGTTCACCGTCTCCCGCAGCTCACCGCGCTTCAGTTCGGCGGCCATTCCCTGCAGTGCGCGTGCCGCCCACCGCTGGAGCCCCGGGCCGAACGTGATGCGAGTGGCCCCGAGTTCACCGAGCTCGATGGGTGAGGGGCCCTCGCCGTCCGGCCGCGCGAACACGTTGAGCGGCCCCTGGATGCCGGAGCGCAGCAGCGGCAGTACGGCCGGCGGAGCACTGATCGGATAGACGCAGTCCGCACCCGCCGCGACATACAACGCGGCCCGCTCGATGGCCCGTTCGGGACTGCCGTCGCCGTGCAGGAAGGTGTCGACGCGTGCGTTGACGAACAACCCGTCCGCCGCCACCGCCCGTACCTCGGCGAGCCAGTCCGCGTGCTGCCGTGGGTCCTTGAGGACACCCCCGTTGGAGTCCTCAAGGTTGCACCCCACGGCTCCCGCCTCCAGAAGCCGTTCCACCAGCTCCTTCGGCGCGAGTCCATAGCCGCCCTCGACATCCGCCGACACCGGCACGTCCACGGCCCGGACGATCCGCGCGACCGCCGCGAACATCTCGTCCGCCGGAGTCGCCCCGTCCTCGTACCCCAGCGAGGCGGCGACTCCGGCACTGGGCGTGGCGAGCGCCGGAAACCCGGCATCCACGAACACCCGCGCGCTGGCCGCGTCCCAGGGCCCGGGCAACACCAGCGGATCCCCGGGAAGCCGCCCCCGGTGCAGCCTCCGGAACACCTCGACCCCGCTCACGGCCGGCGACCCCCGCGCTCGACACGGCGGTTGACCATCACCCGGTTCCGGCGGCCGTCCAACAGCCCTGTCCGCGAGGTCACTTGTGCTGTCCCGCCTTGTAGTGCCCCGGCACCATCCGCGTGCTCACGCCGAACCGGTTCCACGCGTTGATCACCGTGATCGCGGCGATCAGCTGGGTCAGCTCGGCCTCCTCGAACTGCTCCGCGGCCCGGTCGTACACCTCGTCCGGCACGAAACCGTCCGTGAGGACGGTGATCGCCTCGGTCAGCTCGATCGCCGCCAGCTCCTTCTCGGTGTAGAAGTGCCGCGACTCCTCCCACGCCCCGAGCTGGATGATCCGCTCCACGCTCTCGCCCGCCGCCAGCGCGTCCTTGGTGTGCATGTCGAGGCAGAACGCGCAGTGGTTGAGCTGTGAGGCGCGGATCTTCACCAGCTCCAGCAGCGCCGGGTCGAGCCCCCGACGGGCCGCCGCGTCGAGGCGGACCATCGCCTTGTAGACCTCGGGGGCGTGCTCGGCCCAGTTGAGACGCGGGTTGTGTTCGGGGGCGTAAGGAGCTTGTTGTGCTGTGGTCATGTCTTGACCCTAGAAGCCAGGCAGCCCAGGAGTATGGTCCATTTCCATGGCAAAATCATGGGCCACTTTCGGCGTCGACCTCCACCTCGAACCGACCGGCACCAGCACGGGCACGGGCACAGGCACCGGCGTCCGTAGAGGCCTGACGGACGCGCTGCGCGACGCCGTCCGCACCGGCCGCCTCGCCCCCGGTACCCGGCTGCCCTCCTCCCGCTCTCTCGCCGCCGACCTGGGCGTGGCCCGCAACACGGTCGCCGACGCCTACGCCGACCTGGTCGCCGAGGGCTGGCTCACCGCCCGCCAGGGCTCCGGCACCCGCGTCGCCGACCGCGCGGTCGTCCCGCCCACCGACACCACCCCACCCCGCCGCCTCCACACCCGCCCCGTCTACGACCTCGTCCCCGGCACCCCCGACCTCGCCTCCTTCCCCCGCACCGAGTGGCTCAAGGCCGCCCGCCGCGCCTTCACCTCCGCCCCGTACCAGGCCCTCGGCTACGGCGACCCCCGCGGCCGCATCGAACTGCGCACCGCCCTCGCCGCCTACCTCGCCCGAGCCCGCGGCGTCCGCGCCGACCCCGAGCACATCGTGATCAGCGCGGGCATCTCCAACGGCCTGCGGCTGATCGGCACGGCGCTACGGGCCCGCGGCGCCCACACGATCGCGGTGGAGTCCTACGGCCTGCCCGCGCACTGGCAGCTCCTCGACGGGGCCGGCCTGCGCACCCGCCCCCTTCCCTTCGACGAACGGGGCACGAACCCGGGGCAGTTGACGGACGAGCCGGCCGTCCTGGTCACGCCCGCCCACCAGTTCCCCATGGGCGTCCCGCTCCGCCACGACCGCCGCTCCGCCGCCGTCGACTGGGCCCGGCGCACCGGCGGCCTGGTCCTGGAGGACGACTACGACGGCGAGTTCCGCTACGACCGCCAGCCGATCGGCGCCCTCCAGGGCCTCGACCCCGACCACGTCGTCTACCTCGGCACCGCCAGCAAGTCCCTCGCCCCCGGCCTCCGCCTGGCCTGGCTGATCCTGCCCCCGTCACTCGCGGAGGAGGTGTCGAAGGCGAAGGGCGCCGTCGACACCTGCGGTGTCCTGGACCAGCTGACTCTCGCCGAGTTCATCACCTCCGGCGCCTACGACCGCCACGTCCGCGCCGCCCGCCTGCGCTACCGCCGCCGCCGCGACAACCTCGTCGAGGCCCTCGCCCGGCACGCCCCCGACGTCCATGTCACCGGCATCGCGGCCGGTTTCCACGCCGTGCTCAGCCTCCCGCCCGGCACCGAACAGTCCGTGGTCCAGGCCGCCGCCTGGCAGGGCCTGGCCCTCCACTCCCTCTCCTCCTACCGCCACGACCAGGCCCAGGTCGACCCCCTGGACGCCCTGGTGGTGGGCTACGGCACCCCGTCGGACCATGCGTGGGCGGGAGCGGTGGAGGCGCTGTGCAGGGTGCTGCCGTGAGGGGCGCGGCACCCGGCGACGGTCACCCCGACTCACCCGCACGACCAGCCGCCTCACCGTCGGAGGCAGAGGCCGGCGCCTCACCGAACCGCGCCAACGCCAACGCCCCCACCACCGCCACCAGAAACCCCAACACCGCCAGCCACTCCAGCCCCTCCCGCGTACGGTCCCCGAGCCACACCACCCCCACCGCCGCCGGCCCGATCGTCTCGCCGATCACCAACCCCGCCGTAGCTGTCGTCACCGACCCCCGCTGCAGAGCCGTCGTCAGCAACAGGAATGCCGCACCTCCACCCACCAGCAGCGCGTACATCGCCGGATTGCCGAACAGCGTCGACGGCGAGAGCGAGTCGATCAGCCGGACCGCCACCTCGACGACCCCGAACCCGAACCCGGCGCCGAGCCCCAGCGTCAACGCCCGCCCCCGCTCCGGCAGTCGCCCACCGACCAGCCCGAGCAGCAGCACCGCACCGGCCGTCCCCAACATCGCCCACTTCAGCGCCTCCGAACCGGCCCGGTCCCCCTCCGCCCCGGACGCCAGCCCGAGCATCGCGAGCCCCGCGCACACCACACCGACAGCCGCCCACTCCACCCCGCTGAGCCGCACCTTCAGCAGTCGCGCGGCCACCACCGCCGTCACCGCGAGGCTCGACGCCAGGGCCGCCCCGACCGCGTAGATGGGCAGTGACCGCAGCGCCGCGATCTGGAACACGAACCCCAGCCCGTCCAGCCCGAGCCCCGCCATGTACCGCCACTGCCGCAGCGCCCGCAGCAGCAGCGCCGCGTCCCCGCCCCCACCCGTCGTCGCCGCCCGCGTGGCGACCGCCTGCAGAACCGTCGCCGTACCGAAGCAGATCGCCGCGCCGAGCGCGCACACCATTCCAAAGAGCACAAAGGGACTCTAGGGGAGGGGAGATCGCCAAGGACTCCCGCGGAGGGACTCTCACCGAACTCCAGATGCTGGACGTACGAGCCGCCCCGTCCGGCCCGCCCGGTAGGCTGACCGGCGGGCCGTGACTGGCGCGCTGGGATGGGACCGACCATCGGGGAGCGGCCCGAGCTGCAATGTGTGCCGTGCGCCTGGGCCGTACCGTGAACGCCGAACGCCACGTCCGGAGGTCCCCATGCCCGACAATTCCGCGCCCCTTTCGAACGAGTCCACCGCCTATCGCGCCGCCCTCGACGTGATCCGTGCCGTCGAGCCGCGCGTCGCCGACGCCATCGGCCAGGAAGTCGCCGACCAGCGCGAGATGCTCAAGCTGATCGCCTCCGAGAACTACGCCTCCCCGGCCACCCTGCTGGCCATGGGCAACTGGTTCAGCGACAAGTACGCCGAGGGCACCATCGGCCGCCGCTTCTACGCCGGCTGTCGCAACGTCGACACCGTGGAGTCCCTCGCCGCCGAGCACGCCAAGGAACTCTTCGGCGCCCGCCACGCCTACGTCCAGCCGCACTCCGGCATCGACGCCAACCTCGTCGCCTTCTGGTCGATCCTCGCGGACCGCGTCGAGGTCCCCGCCCTCGCGAAGGCGGGCGTCCGTCAGGTCAACGACCTCTCCGACGCCGACTGGGCCGAACTCCGCCAGGCCTTCGGCAACCAGCGCATGCTCGGCATGTCCCTGGACGCAGGCGGTCACCTCACCCACGGCTTCCGCCCGAACATCTCCGGCAAGATGTTCGACCAGCGCTCCTACGGCACCGACCCGGCGACCGGCCTCATCGACTACGACGCCCTGCGCGCCTCGGCCCGCGACTTCAAGCCGCTGATCATCGTCGCCGGCTACTCCGCCTACCCCCGCCTGGTGAACTTCCGCATCATGCGCGAGATCGCCGACGAGGTCGGCGCGACCCTCATGGTCGACATGGCGCACTTCGCCGGCCTGGTCGCGGGCAAGGTGCTGACCGGCGACTTCGACCCGGTCCCGCACGCCCAGATCGTCACCACCACCACCCACAAGTCGCTGCGCGGCCCGCGTGGCGGCATGGTCCTGTGCGACGACTCCCTCAAGGACCAGGTCGACCGTGGCTGCCCGATGGTCCTCGGCGGCCCGCTCCCGCACGTCATGGCAGCCAAGGCCGTCGCCCTCGCCGAGGCCCGCCGGCCCTCCTTCCAGGACTACGCCCGGCGGATCGTCGACAACTCCCGGGCGCTGGCGGACGGCCTGATGCGCCGGGGTGCCACCCTCGTCACCGGCGGCACCGACAACCACCTCAACCTGATCGACGTCGAGACGTCGTACGGCCTCACCGGCCGCCAGGCCGAGACGGCCCTCCTGGACTCCGGCATCGTCACCAACCGCAACGCGATCCCGGCCGACCCGAACGGCGCCTGGTACACCTCCGGCATCCGCATCGGAACGCCCGCCCTGACCACCCGCGGCCTGGGCACCGCCGAGATGGACGAGGTCGCCGCGCTCATCGACCGCGTCCTCACCACCGCCGAGCCCGGCACGACGAAGTCGGGCGCACCGAGCAAGGCGTCCCACGTCCTGGACGAAAAGGTCTCCGACGAGATCTCCCGCAGGGCGACGGACCTGGTGTCCGGCTTCCCCCTGTACCCGGAGATCGACCTCGGCTGACAGCCGGCACACGCCCTCTGTCGAGTTGTCAAAGATCGGGGACTCTCAGGGATCGACGAGTTCCTCTCGTGGTTCCTCGCGCGGCGGTCCGGCCTCACGCCGGGCCGCCGCGCGGCGTATCAGCAGCGTGCCGCCGACCCCGACGGCGAGTCCCGCGGTTGCCCACCCGACCCGCTCGGCAGGCCCGGGCGCATCCTTCACAGCTCCGGTATCGCCCCTGACCTCACCGAGCAGCCCCGCCCGCTCCATCCGTGCGAAGACCGGGCGCGGCGCCCGGTGCCAGCGGATGTCGTCGTCCGCCACCTCCGGCGCCGGATCCGTCCGCACCCACGGTGTGCCGTCCCTTGCGACGAACAGCTGGTCCTCCCGCTCCACCGCCACATCACCACCCGGAGCGCGACTCGTCCGAGGCCAGCCCCCGACCCCGGTCAGCCCCCACACCACGGTGATCCGCACCGCCGGATACCGGCCGGCCTCCCACTCCTGCGGCACCCGCTCCGTCCCCGTGTACGTCGGCTGCAACAACGTCCACAGGCGCGCGAACGACGGCTCCCCGGAATGCCACGCCTCCGTCCGGCCCGTGTCACCCGCCACGACCAGCGCCAGATCCGGGATGTCCCGGCGCGGATCCTGAACCCGCACCTGATCCATCCCGACAGCCTGGACCTGAGCCGCTCCGGCCAGAGCCATCACCACCGACGCCCCCGCCAGACACGCGCCCCGCAAGCTTCCGCGCTCCATCCCGCGCCCCTCCGCCCCTCACACGTCCCGCAACTCCCGCCTGGGCCCCGGCTCCCGCCCCTTCCGCCACCGGTTCAGTGGCAGCCGTACGGCGAACGGCCGCAGCACGAGGGCCAGTCCCGCTCCGGCCGCCGCGCCCGGTATCGCCCACCACCAGTCGGTGCCGTCGTCCTTGTCTCCCACAGTGACCCGCACCGTGCTGGTCTCCGCGTCGCTGTCAGGTGTGGCGATGGCCGGAGCGGACTCGGTCGGCTGCCACGGTGCCGGGAAGATGCCCGAATAGCCGTCGGACCCGGTGCCCGTGCCCATCACTCCCAACTTCCGCAAGAGAGCGCGCAGTTGGGCCGGATGCTCGGCGCGATGCCAATAGCCGTTCAGATTCGTGTTCTCCGGCACGTCGGCCGCCGTGTGGATCCACACCGCCCCCGGACGGGACTCGGCGGGAAAGACCCGGTCGATCCGCCACGGCGATATGTCGTGCGCCAGCCAGGTGACATTGATCTGGCCGGCACGGGTCAGATCGGCCTCGGGCGGCTTGTCGCGGCTGCCCTTGCCCTCGGGGCCGAGCAACTGCTGGAGTTTTCCGTACTGTTCGTCCGAGTAGTACAGCGCCGTGGCCTGTCCGCTCGTCGGCGAGGTGACGAGCACGCTGGTCGGCCCGCCCGCAGCAGCCTCCGACGCACCCCACACCATCAGCGACAACGTCATCGCCAACGCCCCGCCCAGAGCCGCCAGTTCGCGCATCCTGCCCGCGCTCCCGCTTGTCCTGACCGCACTTCCGACTCCAAACATCCGAACCCCCGACCAGCCGATCCCCGTACGGCCCGCCCGCGAGCCGCTTGTCACTTCTGGTACACCGCCCGACCCGCCGGGGTTCCCACTCCGCCGGCCCTATTCACCCGACTCGTGCCGGTCGAGCGACCTGGCGATCTCCACAGCCCGGTGCTTCGACGCCACCCCTTCCAGACGGAACGTCAGATCGCCACCGGGAACTCCGCCGACCGGATGCGTCCACAGCAGCGTCGGACCTGCCGTCCGCTCCGCCCGCGTGTAGCGGTCCCCGTCCCCGTCCACCAGCCAGAAGCTCAGCAGATGCGGCCGCGCGAACCACAGTGCCGGGTCCTGAATGCCGTCCGGCGGAACGGACGCATCCAGCGACAGCCACTCGGGCGGTTGGCTCACCGTCTTGGCGAAGCCGATGTCCAGTCGCGCCGGATACTCGTCGACCCGGACCGTGTGCCCGCCCTCCCGCCAGCACAGGCTGACCAGAAAGCGCCCACGCGGTTCGCCGGTCACCGTCACCGCGTCCGGAACACCCAGCGCGTCCGGCACCAACGGCTCGAACCCCGCCTGCCGCCGGGCCTGCGCCAAGGTCACCGACCTGCCGCAGCCGGGCACCACGGCACCGGCAGAGGGCACCGCGGACGGGTCGTACCGCACCTCGACCCCGCCGAAGCCGAACCAGTCGAAGACCGCCGCCCGCACCGGAGGCGTGAGCACGAGCACCGTCAGCAGACCGCACAGGGCCGCCGTCAGCGCGCGCCGGCGCACCCGCGCCCAGTGCCGCACGGCGCGCAGCCGCGCCCGAACCCCGCCCGGCCCGGCCTCCTGGACGGGGACCGGGATCTGCTCGGCCAGTATCTGCGCCAGCACCCGCTCGACCATCGACCCGGCCTCAGCGGCCCCACTCCCGCCACCGCCCCGCGCATCCAGCGAACGCCCCAGCGCCCGCAGCTCCTCCGGCAACCGAGAGGCAGCGTGGGTGCCCTCGCCCTCGTAGGACTCCCGTCCGTCACTCACACTCATCACCTCCTTCCCGAGGCCGGAAATCCGGCAGCAGTCGCCCGAGTTTCTTCAGCGCGCGGCTCAGCCGGGACTTCACCGTCCCGCGCGGCCAGCCCAGGGCCTGGGCCGTCTCCGGCTCGTCCATCTCCAGGAGGTAGCGGTAGGTCACGACCAGGCGGTGCTCCTCGCTCAGCTGCTCCAGGGCGGACAACAGGGCCGTACGGCGCTCCGTCTCGAGCGTGGCGACCGCCGGATCCGCCGATTCCGGTATCAGCGGCTCGGCCTCCGCGAACGCGGCCTCCCGGCCGGCGAGCGTGCGCTGGCGTGCCGCCGTGCGCACGGTGTTCCTCGTCTCGTTGGCGACGATCGACAACAGCCACGGCTTGAACGCCGAGCCGTCCCGGAACCTGCCCAGCGCGCAGTACGCCTTGACGAAGGCCTGCTGCACCACGTCCTCCGCGTCCGCACCCGCCCCGAGTGCCGCGGCCGCCCTGAGCGCGATGCCCGTGTGGGCCCGCACC
>Ga0307509_10007878_pt1 | contig 13764 bp, 8 predicted proteins | sample 10_EM_MG_FD_202245 | JGI IMG/M metagenome (GOLD analysis project Ga0307509, IMG submission 202245) | Populus trichocarpa ectomycorrhiza microbial communities from riparian zone in the Pacific Northwest, United States - 10_EM | ecosystem: Host-associated > Plants > Roots > Unclassified | place...
GGTCGAGGACCGCATCGCCGAAATGCTCGAATCCAAGCGGGCGTTGGCCGACGCGATCCTCGGCTCCGGCGAGTCGTCCCTGACCGAACTGACGGACCGGGAGCTGTCGGACCTGGTGCGGTTGCGGAGGGAGTCGTGACGGGAGTGGAGGGGGTCGCGCAGGGTGCGGGCGAAGCGGAGCACGACGTAGAACTCGCGGTGGGCGAAGGCGAGTCGGGGCGGACGCGGCCCGCTCCGGGCGAGAGCGAGGAGCCCGAGCTGCAGGCCGCGCGCCCCGCCGACCTGGCACGACAGGCGCTCAGGGCCGCGCGTGAGCGGCGGGAGCGGGGGACGGAGCAGCCCGGGGAGCATGCGACGGCCCCGGCCCCTGGGGACCCGGTGGTCGACACGTCTGTGCCGGCCGGTTCTGAGGGGCCGGTGTCCCGCGAGCCCCGGCCGACCGGTCCTGGGAGGTCGGTGTCCCGTGCGCCTCTGTCATCCGGTTCCGAGGAGTCGGTGTCCCGCGAGCCTGTGCCGGGCGGTCGGGGGGCGTCGGTGTCCCGCGCGCCTGGGCCTACCGATCCCGAGGCGTCGGCATCCCCCGCTCCCGCGGTGACCGGCGCCGAGGACACGACGGTCACCGCACCCCCGGCGGCCGATCCCTCGCCGCCCGCCCCACGCCCCGGTGACGCCGCTCGTGCCGCGCTGCGCGCCGCCCTGCCGGTCCGACGCGAGGCGACCCCGGCGGCCACCCCCGAAGACACCCGTACCGAATCGGAGGCTCCCGATCCCGTAGATCAACAAGGTGCCCGCTCGGCACCCCTCGCCCCCGCCCCCGCTCCCGCCCTCGGCGGCAGCGCCCCGGACCAGCAGCCCACCCGTCCCGCCGACCTCGCCCGCGAGGCACTGCGAGCTGCCCGGCGAGAGATTCAGCAGGCCCGGACCGACGTAGGGGGCAAGGGAGTTGAGCCCGCGCCCCGACCACCCCGCCGGACCTCCACCCCCTCCGGCACCGGCACCACCACGACCGGCACGGCACGAACACACGCTCAAGGGCCCGGCGGTGTAGAGGCCAACCGGGCGCGCACCGTACGGGACATGCTCGCCGGCGCCTTCCGGATGCCGGAGGACGACGACTCCACCACGGTGCAGTCCTCCGACAACACCCCCGAAGACCAAGCGAGTTGGGACGAACGGACGCAGGACCACACCGAGCTCCGAGCCCCGGCCACAACTCCCGGCCCCACGCACACCCCCCCCCCCCCCCCCAAGCCCCCCACCCCCCCCCCCACACCCCCCCGCCCGCCCCCCCCCCCCCCCGCCCCCCCCACAACCCCCACCACCATGGCCTCCCCCTCACGCGACGGCGATCTCCGCCGCACCTTCCCCGCGTTCTCGCCGAGGCCCTCGGACGATGCCGGCTTCGCCGAGACCTGGTGGGGCAATGCCTGGGTCGCCGCGTTGGAGGAAGGCGCGCTGGACGCCAAGCGGCTTGTGCGCGGGCGGGGTTACGCCGAGAAGGGCCACGTCGACGCGATCACTGTGACGCCGGGGCTGGTGCTCGCGTATGTGCAGGGCAGCCGCCCGCGGCCGTACCGCGTACAGGTGCGGTTGCGGACGCTCGACGACGCCGACTGGGACCGGTTCCTGGACGCCGCCGCCGACCGGCCCGGACACATCGCCGCACTGCTCGACAAGGAGATGCCCAAGTCCCTTGCGGAGTGCGGAGTTCCGTTGCTGCCGGGGCCCGGTGACCTCGACCCGCATTGCAGCTGCCCCGACGTCGGGCACCCCTGCAAGCACGCCGCCGCCCTCTGCTACCAGACCGCGCGACTCCTCGACGCCGACCCCTTCGTGCTGCTCCTGCTGCGCGGCCGGGGCGAGCGCCCGCTGCTCGACGCGTTGTCCCGCCGCAACGCGGCCCGGGCCGCCCGCGCCGCCCAGGAGCAGGAACCGGCCCCGCTCCCCGGAGTGCGGGCCACCGAAGCTCTCGCGGCGGAACGCCGGCTCCCGCCGCTCCCACCCCCGTTGCCCACGCCTCCGCACCCCGAGCAGCCTCCCGTGTACCCGGCGGCGCCCGGCGGCCCGGACCCCTTCGCCCTCGACCAGTTGGCGACCGACGCCGCCGCCCGCGCACACGCGCTGCTCAGCACCGGCCGGGACCCGGTCGGGGACCTGACCCTGTGGCAGGACGCGGTACGCCTCGCCGCCGCCCGCCCGGGTTCGGGGCTGACCGCCACCACCCGCTCCCTCTACGCCTCCCTCGCCAAGGCCACCGGACGCACCCCGGGCGAGCTGGCGCGCGCGGTCGCCGCCTGGCGGCAGGGCGGCATCGAGGGGCTCGCGGTGCTCGAAGAGCCCTGGGACCCGCCGGCCGGCCGCTTCGACCGGGCCCGCCCGCTGCTCCTCGCCGCCGACCTCCCGGCCTTCCGCCCCTGGCACAACCACCTCACCCACCCCCACGGCCATGTCCAACTCCGCCTGGGCCGCGACGGCTTGTGGTACGCCTACGAATCGGAACCGGGCCACGACGACTGGTGGCCCAGAGGCACCCCCGACCTGGACCCGGTCGGCGCACTCACGGGGTTGGGCGCGCCCGGCGATCTCTGAAGCGGCGGGCGGCACGGGGCCCTCGTATCACGGAGGCTCCCTGCCGCCGGGAGCGTCCTTCGACACAGCCCACTGGTGACATGCCCTGCCGCCCCACCGACAGCAAGAAGCAGGGCTCCACCGCTTTCACCACGCGGCGTACGAGATCCCGGCGAGTTACGTCACTTGGTTGGCCGGTGTCGGTCTTGCCGTGCTGGTGAACGGGAATACAGCATGAAGACATCGAGATGCCCGAGCCGCCGCCGGATCGCCGAGCGTGGTACGACGCGACGCGGACGCAGCACTCCAGTGGCGCAGACCCGAGGGGAACTGTCATGGACAGCGCCGAGCTGAACCGCTCTGCCGGGCCCGCGATGGGGCGAGTGTCCGGGGATCCAAGTGATGGCGCCGGCGGCGACGGTCTGGTCAGCCCGCTCCTGGACCGCCGGGGCCTCGCTCTCGACCGGACGAGTCCCGAGGACGAGTGGGCCGTGCACCGTATCGCGCGGACGGGTAACCCTGACTCCTGGGGATTCAGCTCCGTCCTGTGACCGGCGGCGTGCCGATGGTTGCCGGGGCCCGGCCCTTCCAACAGTTCGTGCTCAAGGTTCACAGCCGGTGCGATCTGGCCTGCGACCATTGCTACGTCTACCGCCATGCGGACCAGAGTTGGCGTCACCAGCCGCGTGCCATGACACCGCAGACGGTGCGCACCACGGCTTCGCGTATCGCTGAGCACGCCGAAGCGCATCGGCTGCATCGCGTGCGTGTCGTCCTGCACGGCGGGGAGCCGTTGCTCGCGGGACGCGATCGACTGCGTCTCGTCGCCCGCGAATTGAGATCGGCGCTGAGCGGGGTGGCGGAACTCGACCTGCGTATGCAGACGAACGGCCTGCGGCTCGACGAGGCATGGTGTGCCCTGCTGGTCGAAGAACGCATCGTCACGGGTATCTCGCTGGACGGTGACCGGATCTCGAACGACCGGCACCGGGTCAGGACCGATGGTTCAGGAAGCTACGACGACGTGGTCCGCGCGGTTCGACTGCTCGGCGCGCCGGAACACCGTCCAGTCTTCGCCGGCCTGCTCTGCACCGTGGACGTGGCGAACGATCCGGCCGCGGTGTACCGCGCGCTCGTACAACTGCGTCCGCCACGTATCGACTTCCTGCTGCCGCATGCGACCTGGGATCGCCCACCGCACCGGCCTCACGGCCCGACCGACTACGCGGACTGGCTGATCACGATCTTTGACATCTGGAACTCCGAAGGCTGCCCGGTCCCCATCAGAATGTTCGATTCCATCAGGGCGTCGGCGGCTGGGCGGGCGGCCTCCACGGAGGTGCTGGGACTGGGCAGCCCCGACCTGGTTGTGGTGGAGACGAACGGGGCCATCGAACAGGCCGACTGGCTGAAGACGGTAGGTCAGGGAGCTGCGGCGACCGGATACCACGTGGCAACGGACAGTTTCGACGTGGCCGCGGCCCATCCCGGGTTCCTGGCACGGGCAACAGGCGTCGGCGGCATGTCGGGTCAGTGCCGTCGCTGTCGTGTGGTGACGGTGTGCGGAGGTGGCCTCTACGGACACAGGTATCGAACGGTCAACGGGTTCGACAATCCGTCCGTCTACTGTGCCGATCTGCTGCGGCTGATCACGCATGTGCGAAGGGTGGATGGGCCACGCCGTCACCATCGCCTGGCGGAAACGGACTTCGAGACCCTGGCATTCGGCGGTGGCGATGCGGACGTGGTCGGCAGACTCGCCGACGCACAGATCAGTCTGCGGAGGTCCCTTCTGGCGCACCTCCATAAAGCGGGGGCTCTCACGGGCGAAGCATGGCGCTCGCTTCTCCAGGAGGACGCGGCTGTCGTGGATGCCGTCCTCGCCCAGCCGTACATCCGTGCGTGGGCCGTGCAATGCTGCGAGGCTCTCGCGGCCGGTCGGGAACTCCCGGACACCGGGCGCCTGGCAGAGATGGCGTTGGCCGCCGCAATCGGGTCGAAACGGCGACTGGACCTCACCGTTCCTCTGCGTTCCGGCGCTGTCCAGCTGCCCGGGCTGGGGCGTATGACCGTGTCGGACAAGGGAGTTCTCGCGGCAGGCGAACTGCCCCTGACCGTTGAGGACGGCCGGATGCGCGGATTCGAGAGGGCGATCACCTTCGAACCGCTGCGTCAGGTGACGGCGGACGGCATCAGTGTCGGTCTGGAGGACACCGATCCGTACCGTGACTGTCATACATGGCCGTCGGCGCACCGGCTGTCGGAGGATGAATTCAGGCGGTGGCAGGAATTGTTCGCCGAGGCGTGGGACATCCTCCGCCGTGACCATCAACGGTACGCGCAGGATCTCGCCATCGGACTGCGTTCGATCACGCCACTCGCCCCCGTCCCCGGAAGGCGTGTGAGCGACACTTCACGGCATGCCTTCGGGGCTGTTGCCATAGCGCTTCCCGAATTGCCCGAAGACCTCGCGCTGTTGCTGATCCACGAGTTCCAGCACGCCAAACTCGGCGCCCTGTTGGACATGTACGACCTCGTCGCCCCGGCACACGACAGGCTGTATCAGGTCGCCTGGAGACCCGGCCCCCGGTCGGTGGAGTCCGCGCTCCAGGGTGCGTACGCCCATCTCGCGGTAGCGGATGTTTGGCGGCGCAGGAAGGGCGGCGAAGCGGCCGAGCAGGCCCGCTACTGGCAGGCGGCCGCCGTTGCCGCCCTGGACGACATCGTCGCGGGCGGCGGGCTCACGGTGCTGGGACTGCGTTTCGCCGACGGGATGAGGACGGCAGCCGGTGGTGACCCCGTCCTGGAACGATGGTGACGGGTGTCGGGCCCGGCCACACAGTGCGGGAACTGGTCGAAGACCTGCGCGCCCTGGGCCTTGCGCCCGGGCACACGGTCCTGGCGCACACGTCGCTCCGTGCCGTCGGCCCGACACAGGGTGGCGCCGGCGGTCTGCTGCAGGCGCTTCGCGAGGCCGTGACCGCAGCGGGAACCGTGGTCGTGCCGACCCACACCACCGACAATTCGCTCACGTCCCGCGCGTACCGCGAACGGGTGGCCGGCTTCACTCCCGCACAGAAGGCGGCCCACCACGCGGCGATGCCGGGGTTCGACGCCGGTACGACGCCGAGCACCGGTATGGGTCGGCTCGCCGAGCAGCTCAGACTGACGCCGGGCGCGCGACGCAGCGCTCACCCGCAGACCTCGTTCGCAGCACTGGGCCCGATGGCCGAGTGGATCACCTTCGGCCATGTTCTCGACTGCCACCTCGGAGAGCGGTCACCGCTCGGCAGGCTGTACCGGGCATCGGCCTACGTCCTGCTCCTCGGCGTGGGCTACGAGAAGTGCACGGCGTTGCACCTGGCCGAGTACCGGCTGCCCGACACCCGTCGGCAGGAGTATGCCTGCGCAGTCGCCACTCCGGACGGAACGGTGTGGCGGTCGTTCATGGACATTCCTCTGCACGACGGTGATTTCGCGTTGCTGGGAGCGGACTTGGACGAAGCCGAAGGGGCGTACGAGCCTCTGGTACGGCGCGGGTTGGTCGGTTCGGCAACTGCCCGATTCCTCCCTATGGTCCCCGCGGTCGATTTCGCGTTCCAATGGTTCGGAGAGCATCGGCGTTGCTAGGGCAGACGTGAGCGGACCGCACGAATCGCGCTCAGCCCCTCACGCCCCCTTCTTCTTTCTCAGCTACGCGCATGTGCCGCTCCCGCGGGGCCATGCGGACGAGCTGGACCAGCGGTTGGTGGCGTTTCACGAGCACCTGTTCGACCTGATCATGCAACTCACCACGATCGATGCCGCGGACAGCGCTGGGTTTCTGGACCGCAGAATTCCGCTAGGTGCGGAATGGGAGAAACACCTCAAGCACGCGCTGGCGACATGTCAGGTCTTCGTTCCGGTCTACTCCCCGCGCTACTTCGGCAGCGAGTGGTGCGGCAAGGAGTGGGACGCATTCGAACGCCGTCAGCGGCACCATCGTGAATCCAGGCCTCATACGGTCACACCGATCGTCCCCGTCTGGTGGCTGCCCCCGGAACGAGTCCGGGTTCCCGCGGTGGCCAGGCGCCTTCAGCACACGCACATCGATCTGAGCGTCGATTACCGGCAGAAGGGCCTGTTCGGCCTCGTGGCGGAGGGGCGCAGAACACGCTACAGACAGGCCGTCTGGGGAATTGCCCAGGCGATCGTGGACGTCGCCGAGACAGCGCGACTGGACCCGTGCGACGTGGCCCTGTTCGACGACCTGAGGAACGTGTTCGAGGGGGATCAATGACAGTTCCAGTCTTCTTCCTCAGCCATGCCCGAACGCCCGGCAGTCGCGCGTTCGGGTCCGATCCGGACCGGCCCGTCTTCGAGTTCTTCGGTGACCTGTCCCGCGAGGTGGCCCGGGTCATGGGAGTTCGGAAGGCGGATGCGGGACATGTGGAACGGCCCCGCATCACACCCGCCGAGTCGCACAGAGCCCTGGCCACCTGTCAGGTGTTCGTACCGATGTACTCACCGCGGTACTTCACCGATCCCGTGTGCGGACGGCAGTGGACCGCCTTCGAGCACCGTGCGGGGGCGGCCTACCCCGGATCGGTGATCCCGGTGTTGTGGACGCCGCGCCGGGCTGCCGTGACCCTGCCGCTGGCCGTCCTGGACGTACCTACGGATCTCGGCCCGCCCGAACCTGGCGGGGAGTCCACCGCAGTGGACGAAGAGGAGCGGTACGACGAGGGCGGGCTGTACCGGCTGATGGACCTGGACGAGGACAGGCAGGTCTACCGGCGGATTCTCAGGCGGCTTGCACGGCGGGTCGCGGTGGCTGCCCGTACCTCTCCGGCACCGCCCGTGAGCGTGAGCGAGGTCGTCAATGCCGCCGACGCCTTCGCGGTCCCGCCGCCGCGGCCGGTGTTGCGTGTCACCGTGCTGGCCCCGCAGAACAACAGGCTCCCCCCGGGCCGCGACGCGGTGGCGTACGGACCGCTTCCGACCGACTGGCAGCCCTACAAGTCGGGGGTCGAGGCGCCCGTGGCGGTCCAGATGGCAGAAGTCGCCAGGAACTTGGGGTTCATCCCCGAGTCGGTGCCCTTCGAGAAGGCCTACGGTGAGTTCCTGAACGCGGGTCCGGCGCCGGCGCCGTGGGTGTTGGTGATCGACGCCTGGATGCTGAGCGATCCGCAACTCGCCGAGCGTGTCAGGGCCATTGACGCGGCGGGCCGGCCCTGGGTCGCGGTGCTGGCGGTGCTCGCGGTCGACGACGGGCAGACGCGCGAGAACGAGAGTCGGCTGCGCTCACTGCTCAGGTCTGCACTCCCGAGGCATCTCGAAGCGGGCCGGAACGCCCAGCGCGCAGCGGCCCGCGGTATCGAGACTGCGGACGCATTCGGTCTGATTTTCGCCGAGTTGGCGCAGGGTTCGTATATGCGGTATGTCGGTGGCATGCAGGAGCACGCGCCGTCGCAGCGTTCCTGGCGGAACCGTGACGACGACGAATCGGAGACTGGTGAATGAACGGCGAGGGCAACGGACGTATCGTCACGTTCTATTCTTACAAGGGCGGTACCGGACGAACCATGGCCCTGGCGAACACCGCCTGGATCCTGGCCTCCGGTGGCCAGCGGGTACTCGTCGTCGACTGGGATCTCGACGCGCCCGGCCTGGACCGTTTTCTGCACCCGTTCCTGGATCCGGAACAACTGCGCACGAAGGCCGGCGTCATCAACCTGTTCAGCAGCTTCAGCCAGGCGGTGACCGAACGGCTCCACCAGAAGAAGCAGCAGGGCACCCCGCCGGACGAGGGGCGGCCCAGCGAGGAAGAAGGAACCTGGGTCGCCGACCAGGCGCGCTTCAACCACTGTGTCATCCCGGTGGAATGGCAGTTCCCGGGCCGGGGACGGCTGGACTTCATCTCTGCCGGGGCGCAGAACAGCCAGTATCTGGCGGCGTTCTCCCAGTTCAACTGGATGCCGTTCTGGGAGGGTTGGCACGGCCCGCACTTCCTCCAGTCGTTGCGTGAGGAACTCTGCCAGCACTACGACTACGTTCTCGTCGACAGTCGCACGGGGCTCAACGACGTGTCCGACATCTGTACCGTGATGCTTCCGCACGTATTGGTGGTCTGCTTCGCTCCCAGCAGCCAGGGGATCGACGGCGCCCATGCCGTGGCAAGCAAGATCGACGGCATCTACGGGTATCGCAACATCCGTATCGTTCCGGTCCTGATGCGTGTCGAGGACGCCAACGGCGAGGCCGACCGGCTTGAGGCCACTCGGCAGCAGGTGCGGTCCAGGTTCGCCGAGACCCTGCGCCGCCACCACGGTGACCGGGATCCCCTGGACTATTGGGGCAAGGCCGAGATCCCCTACCGGCCCAGCTACGCCTACGAAGAGATGCTCGCACCGTTCCGTGATGCCCCCGGCAGCCACTCCTCGATGCTCGCCGCATGCGAGCGGTTGACCGGGATCGTCTCGGAGGGCGAGGTGACCTCGCTGGCCCGCATCGAAGAGGGCGTCCGGCAGCACCAGTTGGAGCGCTACAAGCGTCAGCGCCCGCTCGGCAACTCGGACGTGTACCTCAGTTTCGTGCCGGAGGACAGGACGTGGGCGGACTGGATCGCCCACGTCCTGCAGAGCACGGGGTTCCGGGTGTACCTCGCGCCGAGCGGTGCCGTCGCAGGACGTCTGGCCAAGGACGAGACGGAGCGGGGCGTGGATTCCGCGGTCCAGACGATCGCCGTACTGTCCAACTCCTACTTGCGTTCCGAACAGGCGCGTGCGGTCTGGGAGAAGATCGCGTCGATCGACTCGTTGGGCAGCCGGCGCAGCCTCATCCCGGTCAAGGTCGACGACGTACGTGTCAGTGCTCCGTACTCGGAGCGGGAGGCCGCGGATCTGGTCGCCTGCGGTGCCGACGAGGCACAGGCCAGAGAGGCGCTGCTGCGAGCTCTGGACGCGGCGACGCCGTCCGGGGTTCATCCTGCGACCGTGGACGGCGACGGACCCCGCTATCCGGGGGCAGAGCCCCCTGTGTGGTTGGTACCGCTCCGTACCACGGCGTTCACCGGACGCGGCGGAATGCTGGAGGATCTGCGCGAGCGGCTCAGGAGGGGAAGCGGCACGGTTCTGCTTCGGGGCATGGGAGGAGCCGGCAAGACGTTGCTGGCGCAGGAGTTCGCGCATCGCTTCCGGGGAGAATACGACGTCGTCTGGTACATCCAGGCCGATCAGCGAAACCTGGCGGTGGAGCAGTACGCCTGGTTGGCCCCGAAGATCGGTGTGCAGGAGCGGAAGAATCCCACTGACACCGCGGCCGCTGTGCGGGACGCGCTCAGGCGTGGAGTTCCGTACCACCGCTGGCTGCTGGTCCTGGACAACGCGGAGAGTCCCGAGAGCCTGACCGATCTGCTCGTCAGCGGCGGATCCGGGCATGTGATCGTCACCAGCCAGCGCTCCGAGAGATGGGACCGGCACGCGGAGATCGTCGATGTCGGCGTCTTCGACCGCGAGGAGAGCATCGCCCACCTGCGCGGCAGACTCCCCGAGTGCAGTCGGCAGGAGGCCGACGAGGTGGCAGAAGCGCTCGGTGACCTGCCGTTGGCCGTGGAACAGGCCGCCGCAGCGCTCAAGGAGTCCGGCATCGGGACTCGGGAGTACGTGGTGCAACTGCAGAACGAGTTGGCCGCTGACACCGAGGGCACCAGTCCGGACGACCAGTTGCTGGACGTGTCACAGGCGTGGCGCGTCGCCATCGCACAGCTCAGCAAGAACTATCCTCCGGCGGTCCAACTCTTGCGGCTCGCCTCGTGGTTCAGTCCGGAACCGATCTCCTTCGACCTGCTGCAGAGCACCGAGATCGCGCGATCCCTGCGCGGTGGATCCACGGTGCAGGACAGCACGCAGATGATCTCCAGGGCCTTCCAGGAATTGAACAGGTACTCGCTGGCCAAGGTGGACCGGCGCTCGCAGAGTCTCCTGGTGCACAGACTCGTCCAGATGTCGGTGCGTGCCTCGATGACGGAGGAAGAACAGAGTGTGACCTCGGAAGCGGTGTACCGCACTCTGGTCGCCGCGCGGCCGGAGAAGGACGACCCCGAGGATCACAACACATGGGAGCGCTACCGCATCATCTGGCCGCACCTCGGGACGCTATGGGCCCTGTCGACTCCCAACAGCGGTATTCGCAAGCTCATTGTCGACCGTGTCCGGCAATTGCGGCGCCGTGGTGAGTTCAGGCAGGCGCTGGATCTCAGCCGCCGTGTTCTGACGGAGTGGACCAAACCGGAGAACGGCGGGCGCGACGACCGCTGGGCACTGCACATGGAGTTCCAGATCGCGAACATCCTGCGCGCCCAGGGAAGGTACACCGAGTCCCTGGCGATCGATCAGGATGTGCTGCGACGGCAGCGGGCGGCGCTCAAGGACACTGACGATCTGCACATCCTCATGACCGCGGGCAGCAATGCGGCCGATCTCCGAGGCCTTGGCCGGTTCACGGATGCCTTGGCCTATGACCGGGAGACCCGCCGCAAATTCATCGAGCTCTACGGCGACGACCACCAGCGCAGCCTGCTCGCCAGCAGCAATCTCGCCGTATCGCTCAGGTTGTCCGGTCAGTACTACGAGGCGCTTGAACTTGACCAGAAGACGCTGGAAACCAGGGAATCGATCTTCGGTCCGAACCATGCCAACACCATCGAGTCGGCCATCAACCACGGCCGTGACCTGTGTGACTGCGGGGAGTACGAGCAGGCGGTGCGCCAACTGCGTGCCACGTACCAGCGTTGCCTCGACGACGCGGGGTACGGTGCCGACTCACCGATCACCCACAACGCGGCCAAAGCCCTGGCGGTGTCGCTCCGCCGAGCAGGCCTCGCACCGGAAGCGGAAGAACTCACCAGGAACGTCCTCAGCGCCATGCGCGACGAAGAGGACCGCGCCTCTCCGGAGAGACTGCTTCTGGAACTCAGCCTTGCCGGAGACCTGGCCGCCCAGGGGCGAGCCCCGGAGGCCCGGGACCTCGCCCGCGAGGTCCTCGACGGCTGCAGGCGTCCCGACGGCTTCGGTGAGCAGCACCCTCACACGATCGCCTGCATGACGAACTACGCGGTCTACCTGTACGCCGCCGGTGAGGCCGCGGACTCGGAGACCTACGCAGAACAAGCCGCAGCAGCCTTCGAAGGGATCTTCGGAGAAGACCACCCCTTCGGGGTCATGTGCCGGGTCAACGTCGCCAACGCCCTGGCGACACTGGGCAGCAGGCGGGCGGCCCGCACCCTCTACGAGGACGCCTACGACAGGCTGCGGGAGAGCCTCAAGCCCGACCATCCGGCCACTCTGGTGTGCAACGCGAACCTCGCGGTGCTGTTGAACGAACTGGGCGAGGAAGCGATCGCCGACGCCAAGCGGCAGGAGACACTGGGGGCCATGACCAGGCGGCTGGGGGCGGATCATCCGTACACCGTCGCACTGCGCGAATGGCACCGTATGGGACTCGAACTCGATCCTCATCCGATCTGACCTCGGATCGTGGGCCGTGCCGGCTCGGCTGACCGGGGCGGCACGGCAACACGCACAAGGGCCTCGGGGCCGCGTCCCTCAGCCCCGGTCGAGTGCGCGGTCGCGTACCCAGGCCAGGACCTCGGGCAGGGCGGACAGGGCGGCGAAATGCGCGGCACTGGGCTGCAGCACGGGAGTTGTGGACGGGATGCGCTCGGCGAGCCAGCGAAAGTGACCCACCGGGCAGAAAGTGTCCTGCTCGCCGTGCCACAGAAGCAGGGGCACGTCCTTGATGGTGGCCAGATCCAATCCCCACGGACGGCAGAAGGCCAGGACGTCGTCCAGCCAGCCCTCCCATGAATCCCCAACGCCCTGAAGGTAGTTCTCCAGCAGTAAGCCACGCATGCCGGCGTCTTCCACGACCTCTCTGTCCGCTGCCGGCAGTTCGGGATCGAGATTGCTGAGAAGGGAACCGGGCTGCTGCCTCACGGCGTCGGCGCTTCTGGCGAGACTGTCCGTCAGTTCCTTGAGCTTGAGCTCTGTGTGGAGCCCCGGGTCTTCCGCGACGGCCAGGCTGGCCCGGGTGTAGGCGAGAACATTCGACTCGGCCATGCCGGCGAACCAGTCCAGCCCCTCGGCGTCGGGCGGCGCCAACGTCACCAGCGCTGCCGCACTGGCCACCCGATCGGGATTCAAAGCGGCGCAGGCCAAGGCATGCGGGCCGCCTCCCGAGCGGCCCACCACGGAATAGGTTCCTTCGATCCCCAGGGCGTCGGCGATGGATTCCACATCCGCTGCCGCATCCCTGACGAGGCGTCCCTGACAGCGACCGGACTCGCCGTACCCCGGGCGGTCGTAGGCGATCAGGCGGATGCCGAGGCGATGCAGGAAGGAGGGCAGAGGTCTGGGGCCGAGTCTGCTGCCCGGTGTTCCGTGCAGCAGAAAGACGGGGTGCCCGTTCGGATCCCCCCATGTTTCACAGGCAAGCTTCCTGCCAAGGGTGCCAGCTGCCTCGACCATCCTGAACACGCGGTGCCTCCCGTCGCCAGCGGCCATCGCCCGGAGCGGGACTCAAGACCAGCATGTGTGCAGCGTGGCCTCGCGTCGACGCCTGTTTCGGACTTCGTGACCTCTCTGGCGAACCTTCGTTATCCGTCGCTCCCTGTCCGGCGACGCGTAGACGCTAGTGCATGTTGTAAGTCACGTGCGTAATGGTCGCCTTGTTCAATACGCCGTTGGAGGCAATTCGGTAACCGGTGAGTAATGAGACGGGCAACGCCGCCGCGTGCTGATAGAGCTGGAGGATTTGACCGCCTGCCTCAGGAAGTGTCCTTCGACACAGCCCCCGCCCTCCAGTGAAGGCCATGTGAGAGTTCCCCACCCAAGTGTGGGAGCCGGGTGCGGAGACCGAGGGCCCCAGAGCCGGGCCGTAAGAAACGGCGGTTACGTTGGAGCGGTGAGCGACATGAACAACAGCCCCGCCCTCCAGTACCGCTTCGACGGCCCCGAAGACGCCCCTGTTCTCATCCTGGGCCCTTCGCTCGGGACGACGTGGCACATGTTCGACCGTCAGGTGCCCGAGCTGACGAAGCAGTGGCGGGTCTTCCGGTTCGATCTGCCGGGCCACGGCGGCTCGCCCGCGTATCCGGCCGGCTCGGTCTCCGACCTGGCCGACCGGCTGCTCGGCACCCTCGACGCGCTCGGCGTGCAG
>Ga0307509_10007879_pt1 | contig 13764 bp, 20 predicted proteins | sample 10_EM_MG_FD_202245 | JGI IMG/M metagenome (GOLD analysis project Ga0307509, IMG submission 202245) | Populus trichocarpa ectomycorrhiza microbial communities from riparian zone in the Pacific Northwest, United States - 10_EM | ecosystem: Host-associated > Plants > Roots > Unclassified | place...
GTTATATTGCATGAAAAAATATAGAGCTGTGTAAAAAAGTAGAGCAGTAGTAAAAAAGTACATGGAAAGTAAAGGGGTCGGCTTGTCACAAGTAGTCTGTACTTTCCAAATTTTTACTTTTTTTACACAAAAAAAGCAATAAAAGCAGTAAAAGTAGCAAAAAGCAAATGAGGGGTTTTCCTGATGAGGGAGAGGCACAGAAAACAGCCGGATAGTGATTCGGGGCATGATACAGGTCCTTTTATACATGGTTTTCTAGATTACTAAGAAAAGCGATGACAATAGAATGAGAAAGGGGATTGGAGTCAAATGGGAATGGCGTGGAAGCAAGTCGAATGTTGGTGGGCTTGAAATTAGAGGAGACCGGGGCTGTCGGACATAGTGAAATGGAGATGGTGTTGAAAAGGGGTGCGGTGGTGTCGGACATGGTAGAGATGGTGCTGCGCGTGCTTCAGGAGCCCCGGTAAAATGGAATTTTAAAAAAGCGTTAACTCTTCCGAACTGGAAACCCTTTTCCTCCAGAATGGCGGAGATTGTTCGCGTTGTTCTTGTGCATTTTCGGCGGGTCGGGCCGGGCTTGCCGTTATACAGCAACCCCTGCCTATGCTCGCGTCTCTACCCGGGGTCCCCTTGCGATTGTCTTAAGTCCACCAGTCGGCTAGCACGGTGACATTAATCTTCAGAGTATATTCACCAGGTACATGGCCTCAAGCTGCCCATGGGCGTGATGGCGGGAGGGGTGGAGAAGTTCGATGATATCGACCGTCGGCCCGTCGGGTGTGTAGTTCGACAGTGTGTCTTCTACGTTTTCTACATTTAAAAGTCTATATTCCCTCACTTGGCACCAAGGTCTGACAAGAACTTGACCATAGCACTCCCCGATGTACCTGAAATGGGGTCTTGCCATTGTTGTTTTCCGCAAATACATCAGCACCATATTCAATCAGTAGGCGTGCGACCTCGAGCCCCCCTTCCTTTGGTTTCGGACAGAATCCCCCGCTGAGAAGTTCATTTGGTGATATTAGATGCAAGGGTGTGGAGCCGTTCCGATCGGGCGCATTGACCTCGGCGCCGTGTTCGAGTAATAATCGAGTGACATCAGGATACCCATGTCGTGACGCTCGGTGTAATGGTGTCTGATAATTATCTCCCAGCATATTAATATCTGCGTTGTGCTGAAGTAGTATCCTAACGACCTCGAGCCAGCCATTGTTAGCAGCCAAAATCAGCGGGGTCCGGCCAGTATCCTCCCGGACATTCGGATCCGCATCATGACTGAGTAACCATTGGACAATTCTAATCTGTCCCGTAATCGATGATGCATGCAGTAGAGTCCGCCTTCCATGGCCTGCAACATGTATGTCTCCACCGCGCTTATAGAGTAACTGTGCCGTCTTGAAGTGTCCATTTGCTAATGCTGCCGCTAATGGTGAGATACAGTAACCACCACGAACGTTTACTTCTTGGGAGCAATTGTCGATGAGGTGTTCCGCGAGGTTCTGAAACCCGCAGAGTGCGGCATAGTATAGGGGTGGGGCTGACTTGTACCAATAATCCCAGGTGTAGGAACGAAGAGTCGATAAATCAGAATGTTCGAGGTCGATGTTGTGGACTCGGATCCAAGGATAAAAATATGGACCATCTGGATCAAAGAGAATTTCCATCTCTTCACGCAACCGTGACGACACGTCCTCAAATTGGCCATGCTTCACCCAATGTTCTGCGGCATATCGAGCCAAGGGAAACCCTTCCTCGACATCGTACAGGTTAACATGAACATCCAATCGCAGTAGAGTGCCCAGGCAAGCCCTTGCAAGAATCACATGCGCCGGCCCAAGGGGAACGTGGAAACGCGAGACATCCGGATTTGAATCGGCCAGCCTTGGCGAAGTCAGGAACTCTTTTACAGAGAAGTGAGAGAATTGTACGACTTGGTCCCCATTTTCGCCCACAACAGCGATTAAACTCGAACAAGTCGACAGAACTGCCTGTTTTTGGTCCTCCCACCGCCAATCTGGGTTCAGGTTCGGCGTCTTTCCACCAGAGGTCGTCCCGAAGTCGACCGCGAGGACCTCCGCAAGCTCTGCAATGCGAAGAGGACGGACGGCCACCGTGAGACATTGAAGGAGCCGATGGGCGTGTCCTCGCTTCGACTTGTTGATCTCCTTCAATACACGTTCATAAGTCTCATCCAATGTCTCAGGTAATTCATCAAGCATTTGCCGCACGCTCGGTGGAAGACAGTGCCGAAGGGCTTCCAATTGGCAAAACACCCAACGAAACCTGTTTAGAGGAGTGAGTATGGTGGTCGTAAGGCGGCGGTGAAAGTCCTCACATCCCATCAGCTCTTTCGGAGAGCGTGTCAATCACCAACTTCTTGTCTTCATCTCGCCATCTCTGCATCTTCGGATCTGACTGAACGACCTCAGTAACATATTTGATGATATCCTTCTTTTGTCCACTTTGGTTATGAAGGGACACTTGGTGAGGTGTCAAAGGCTCAAGAGCAGTACGGATGTCAACTTCGGGTCGACTAGTGACGCATATATGGAGATTTGGTAACGAAATTTTGACGAGCTCTTTTAGGAATTCGAGGACCTGCTCCCGCGGAGATGGCATTCCAGATGAGTCGGGGCATTCGTCGAGGGCATCTATGATAACGTAAACGGAGGGTTGATCTGGGAGTGTAACAATCTCCTTCAGGCACTTTATCAAGTCCCTTTCACTAGGCTGCCGCCCGCCGCTCTGGTGTGTGAGATGAAGGCGGGAGAGTATATCACAGCAAGGTTTAGACTGAGCAGAAAGCTGGGATAGGAGAGAAGGCAGCAAGTTCCGGCAGTTTTGTTTGCTGGTGTCCCTAAAATCGAAGTAAAAATAGGCAACCACGGCCAATCCACTGTCGCATAGGGCAATGATGTCCTCGATAATCGTGGAGCTAGCACGGGGGTAAGTACATCGAGGGCAGAATTTTTTGATAATGACAAACCAGAGTACGCTCTTGCCAGAGCCCGCTGTGACAGATGGTCGGTAGGAGTAGGACGTAAATGTTAAAGGGAACGTACGCTTTCCATGAACCCACAATAAGGAACCAGTTGATTTCCACTCACTCAAGATACTACCTTGAAAGAACCAATCCGCTGTTCCCTTATGACGAGTACCACATGCAATGTTGTGATTCGTAGATGGATCTGGTGGAGAGAGCCATCTACGAAGGTCCTGTCGCAATTGGCTCACTGAAAAGCTGATTGAGCATGCACATCTAGCATCAATGCGGCTACGTGACCACGAACGTTTCACTTGGTCTACATCATCGGCTGCTTGTTGTACAACTGCCCTCGTCTCTCTTCCATCTAGGGCACCGGGATTCATCAATTTTTGGTGACGAACTAAAGACCGTTTACGCACCATCAATGATCGCTTTTACTCCATCAGCCACCCTAGCGTCGACACCCCTCACTGCATCGCCGACGACAAGTACCTTATCCACAACGTCCTTCACCCTATCATCGACAACATGCGTCGCCTTCAGATTTTGTGCAATAGCCATTCGCGCCTCCTCGTGCGTCAATTTGTCCAGTCTCTTCAGCGCATCTTCCATGTCGGTTCTTCCAGCCAATCTCTTCATATATTTCTCTGGGAGACATTCGGTCAATCATGTCATACCTGTACAGATATCACTCACTCGTCCGGCCTTGCTTAATCTCCTTCGTCGCAATCCCAAGAATCAAAAGGATCTCCACCATGATTTTTACCATCATATCCATCATATCAGCAGTCGGTGGCACCTCCGTGTAGACTTCGAGGCGTCGGAAAACGTTTTCAATACGCTCGAATATGTCAACAAGTGTTTCTTGGCTTGAACGAACATCCCTAGCAGCCTGAGGGATGCAGGCGTTAAAATTGCTCGTGCGAAGTGAAAAGTGTAGGATACACACTGAAAGGAGGACACCAACACCGGCAAAGATCACCTTTGAGGGAGAAAATACCTGAAAAATAGGTATAAGAGATCAGTTGAGTTCATGTCTTGAAACATACCAGGCTAACAGCCTCTCCAAGAGTCTCAGAGAATGCATAGAGAACGTTGACGGTCGGGTCAAGCCATTTTGTCAACCTATCATCGTGGGCGCGAGATCGGTTGAGTTCCTGTACTTGTTGTTGAAGCACGTTGAGAATAGAGTTGGGAGATTGGCAAGCCTGGAGCTGGGCTGCGAGTGGATGGGCGAGAAGGTCGTGCTTTGTTTGCTTTTCGTAGGCTTTCAGGGCGTTACTAAGAATAAGTTGGAAGTTTGGTGAAGAGGGGCCGGCAGGATGAAATTGGGACATGAGTGTGAGAGGGAGATGTTAGATCGTGCTGGGAGAGTTGAGAGGATGATGACGGGTTCCGTGGGAGTTGCCAGAGAGGAAGGGAAATCGATAACTGGTCCCGTGGGCGCTGCCTGGTGACCTTTGTGACGGATATGGTTGATAAGCGCGCAAGACACGAAGCCAAAGCTGCAAGGATAGCTGCAGGGCTGAGTGAGATGGGGATTGACTTAGCACTCGGGTCTGGGGTAGATGCAACAAAACATTAGTATATTATTTGGTACGGTTGCGTTTACTCGGAAGCATCCAAGAGGAAAGTCGACAAAATGACCGGTCCCCGGGGTCCTCCGTCTCGCCGTGCCTCTCGCCGTACATGATCTGTGGGTTGCTCCTCATGTCAAGAGGTGACTGGTGACCGACTATCACCCGTTGTCCTCCATGCGGAACCGCGACTCATACGGTTGATTCGGGTCGGTAGTTCTCAACCACGATGGCCTTTGTTGGGTACCAAACACTTCCCTGAGGCGCTTTTTGCCGAAATTGTTTGCACTTGCCCCGGCCGAGCGTGGTGTATGTATCATTGTCTATTTTCCATTTGCCCACTCGCGTTACCCTTAGCGATCAAACTTTTGGCTCCTGCGTAATGTATCATCCACGCTGACGTAGGGTCATGTTCGTCTTCGTTGAATATCTGACTGATTTTGTTCTTTTGGTGCCGTGTCCCAGGTCCTACTCATCATCTTTCGGTTTGTGCGCCACGGTCTATCCCAAGCAATCGCCTTGGTTTCATCCACGCCCCCGAAATTGCCGCAGCAACCATGTCCCCGCGCGACCTCGCCGGCGACGTCCTCGTGCGCCCTTTTGCGCTCAACTTCCAAGAGCCGGTCGTGTTCGCGCGCTCAACGCCACCATCTGCCTCATCTGCGCCCTCCTGTACATCTGGTTTCAGTCCTTCCACTTCGCCTTTCTCGGCATCTACCACTGGCGCGAGCAGCTCCTCGGCCTGTCGTTCCTCGGCCTCTTGTCGGCGCGTTCATCGTCATGCCCCCCTTCTTCGCGTACCTGTATTACCTCTAGGAGCCCGAGTGTAACGACAAGGATGAGCTCAAGCCATAGGAACGCATGCCCTTCGCCATCGTCTGCGCTTTGCTCTTCCCAATACGTCTGTTCTGGTTCGGATGGTCATCGCGCGAGAGCGTGCACTGGATCGTGCCCGTCATCGACTCAAGCCTCTTCAGCGTCGCCGCGCTCCTCTTCCGTCTTACTCTTCAGCCACATAGAGACTAAACAGTTTCTTCTAAACCGTAGAACGTCGTCCTGGACTACCTCGCAGACGCATATCCCACCTACGCGGCGGGTATACTAGCCGGAAACGGCTTTATGCGTTCCGTGTTCGGCGCGGGATTCGTCCACTTCGCCGGAGCGATGTATCGCAACGTCAGGGTCGGCTGTGTGGAGACGCTCCTCGCCTGCGTGTTCGTACCTATTCTGATCCTGCTGTACCACGGCGATCCGGATGGCTAGCAAGCGCGGGCGCCATCACAGACGCGTGATAATGTTTTACCGATTCATTTGGACTCCTCGTCTCGCTGACATACCAAGTTTTCAACATCATCAATACCCTATCTCTGCAACTGTTTTGTATTGGTAGCCATTCACTTACACGCCTATGACGCGACCTACTAGTAGACGCCCTAAATGAACACTTGTATTTTCCACATGCTAATGACTAACTAGAGTCCCGTTTTGCGATAATATCTACTCCAATTTCAAAATTACGCATTCCATCAATTTGCTCGAGTGATTTCGACGCCAAGGAAAAAAGGAAGATGGCAACGATAGTATCGCTTTACCCCCAAAGAATGTAGACAACAATCTCTAGACTTGCCTTTATACGTTCCTAAACTCGAACGCTGGGCTTCCCGGCTCTGAGCTCTCGATGATCATCCGACTATATCCCACCTTGCCCGCTTCGATCTGCGCCAGCGCCTCCTCGACAGACAAGACCTCGACATCGACGAGGTTCAACGTGCGCTTCAGGTATGGCAGCACCTCGCGCAGCACGTCCGTCTCTACGAACGGCAACTTGCGCTTAAACACCGTCTCGGCTCCAAACTCCGCAATACGTTTCTAATACGAGCTCGCGTCAGAAGGAAAATAAAAAAAATAAAAAAAACTCCCTCGCCCGCACACGTAGGGAGGAGACCGCGCACCTTGAACAGCTGCACGAACGGCATCGCGCGCTTATCCTTGATCAGCCCACGCTCCGTCAGCAACGCGCGCACCTTGGCGTCGTCGACGCGCGCCGTCTCGGGAGCCCAAGCCGCCTGCACGGCCCGCACGCACGCGTCCTGCCACTCCGGGAAGCGCGTCGCGACGTAGACGCGGACCGCGCGGGGCTTCTTGGGGTCGAACGGCGGCGGGCTGCCCTTGGCCTTGGTGGTGTTCTTTCCGAGCTTCTTGAGGAGCGTCACCTCGGCGTCGCGCACCGTCTTGACCAGCGTGCGCATGTACCCGCCCGCGTCTATCGTGGGGAGGTCGACCGGCTGCGCCGGAGTCGGCCACAGGGCGCGCTGGATGGACATCGGGTGTTGTAGGATGCCGCGCCAGATGTGCTCCGCGAAGTGCGGCGCGATCGGAGTGGCTAGCAGAGCCGCCACGGTGATCCAGTATCTCACTAGGTCGGCGTGCATCCCGATGTCTGCGGTCACCTCGCGGTACCAGTCGCGAGCCGATTGCAGCTCGTAAAAGCCGTATTTTGTGGCGTCTTTGTAGAATGTCCTGGGTGCGCCAAGAGTCAAGGGTCAATCAATAAGGAGGATAAAAGCGGAAAGGGAGGGGAAGCGGCGTACAGCTCGTATTGCTCTTTGGTGATATTGATCAGGTTGTTGATCTCCTCCTCGAAGACCTTGTCATGATACGAGTCTTTCGGTCCTGTGCGCAGGCCTGTGCCCTCCTTTATCATTTCCTGGGGCAAGGCAATAAGAAACATGACCCCCAACAGCCTACGCGACCAGACTTACCTCGCACCACAACAGCAAAGTGTGAATGCGCAGGATGTTCGCGTTCGCGTTCTTTTCCTCGAAGTTAGCGTCCTCGATACCGTCGCCTGCGTCTGCCATAGCCAAACGTGTCGCGTCCGCGCCGAACTTCTCCACCGCTTCGCGCAACGTCAACGAGTTGCCCTTGCTCTTGGACATCTTTTGTCCGTTCAGCAGCATGTGACCATTGGCGCGCATGCTGAGTGGCCACTTGCTTTCGGGGAAAATCGCGGCGTGGTTGTATATGGCGAACGACAAGTGATTGTTGATCAAATCCTTGCCGGATGAGCGCACGTCGAACGGATAGAAGTACTCGAATTCGTGTTTCAATGCGTCGGCCTTCTCTCTTGGTAACGGTGCGGTGGCGGGCCATGGTCCGTCGACGAAGATATATCCCCAAACCTCGTCCGTCATCTGTTCGGGTGCGATATCTAACTTGCCACGAACTTTGCCATCGATAGACCCTAGGCGGCTGTCAGCTAAGGTCTGACAGGGTATTGATCTGTGCATACCATGTAGCAAGTGCGCGACCGTGTAATAGCACATATAAATGGTCGAGTCGCTCAGGGACTCGACCAAGAACTGTGGGTCCCATGGTAGCACTGAACCCAACCCGTATGTACGCGCACATGCCCACTGATTCAACCAAGCCAAGGTGCTCTCAAACGCATTCCGAGTCTCCGGGTAATACGTGTTCATTCGTGCCAGCAGGCTGAACGATCACGACAATCAGCATAACGTCTATACGATAACGACGAACCTACCGCTCCGCGTCGGCCCTCCATTTCGGCTCGCCATAGTCCAAGTACCACTGATCCATCAACGCGACCACGCACTCGTCGGCGCTTCGCGAGATTACTAGACCCTCGGGTTCGGCGTATGCGAATGCCACACCATCCTTGATCATGGTGGCGCGGACTTTGTTCTTGGCTTCCTGGACTGGCTCGCCCTTGAACTCTCCAACCGACATGGTGCCGTTATAGAAGCCTTCCTTATACGCGAGCTCTTTGGCCTCCGCCAACTGTTTGGTGTCTTTCTGTGATACGATCTTCAGTTGCTTGACCAACGCCGGTGCGGACATCTCGCCATAGGCAGGCGTCGACAGTACGGGGACGGGATCCAAGGCGGCCCAGGCAGGGTCAATTTTGTAGTACTCGGCCTTTTTACGCAGGTCCATTAGCGTAGCATAGTCATCTGGCGAATCTGATGGGACGGAGGTGACGACACCCGTACCCTAATGAAAACGGTGAGCTACGTAGCCTTCGGAATAGGCGCGGCTGGATGTGGTACCTTGGTAGGCAAAACATTGTCCATGGGTAAGACATAAACCTCTGGGTAAACGGAATATAGCGCCTTGATCTTCGACCCGACGATTTCGGTGCCCCCCAATTCAGCCAACTGGTTTACTTGCCCGCGCACGTCGAAGATACCTTGGAAAGTCATGTTGCGTGCTGCGCGTTGGGTGCAGACGTAAGCCTCTTTGTCATTGGCCGCGAATACAGCATAGTTGATCGCTGTGCCGACAAAACAGTTCGTTTGGCCGTACCTAGAATGCCAGTCGTCAGATACGTTATTGACAGGAGAGAGAATGCCTTACATCGTCTCAGGACGTAGAGTCGCGGCGACCAAGAAAACCTTCCTGCCGGATAGCTTTCCCTCTAAAGTCTTCTGCGCGGTTGGACTCCATTCAACGACTTCCATCTTGATGCCGGTGTACTCTTGGGGGCCGATACCTTCACCATCAGCACGATCGTGGTCCATGCAAGGCTGTCCGTCTTTAGGGCTATAGATGGTATAACGCTCTCCAAACTTGATCTTTCCTGTCGCGTGTAATTTGTTCATCTGCCAACGGACAAATGAATCGTAATAAGGGTTTGCCGGGGTTGTCATGAATGAGCGACGCCAGTCTATGCGCGTCCCGATGGCACGGTTATCTGCCTGAGTACGCAAATCGTGGGTGTGGACGAAGGAAAAGAGGGTTCATGCTCACCATCGCGATGGGAGGGAAGTACGTCAACCAGTAGTGTGGGTCCGCGAACTTTTTGACTTCGGAACGGGGGACACCGATCGAATCCATGATTTGGAACTGATATATGTGGCCTGTCGACTTGGCTGCCAATTTTCCCTTCTTCCCCTTGTCGACGCGAGGAGCGGATGTGTTGCTCGACTCGGCTGCAGGATCATCGTCGGCATCCTGCTCAGCAGGTTGGAAATTCTCGAAATCCTGGCCGAACATTTCCATTTCCCGGATGATCTTGTCCGCGGAGGCCTGTGCATGCTATCAATGCATGCTCTGAACGGGACGAACGGTGACGCACCTTGATCGGCATGCCCGTTACGTGGAACCCATGGGGAAACAGAACGCGTTTGCCCAACAGACGCTGATACCCCGCCGCGAACTCGATTTTTGAGATGGTGAACGCATGGCCCAGGTGCAAAGACCCATTCATGTAAGGGTAAGGAAAGTTCCCGAACCATTTGGGAAATTTCTCGCGGATTTGTGCACTTGTGAGGCCCGCAATTTCCTCTTGCGTCGGGGCGTCGGTTTCGAAGATGCGCTCCCGTTCCCACTCATCTTGATACTTCGTTTCTAAGGACTTGAGATGGTCCCGCTTGCCTGTCTACGAATTGAGCGCATCATCAGACAAGGCGCTGATGATGCGAAGGGAGGGAAGCACCTGGGCAAGTTCGAGGGTGTTTGACATATGCGCGGAAGAGGAGAACGGTCTGGATTGTACAAATATTTTACAGTTGCTCCGAGAGCGTAACGCGCGGTGCCAAAAGGCGTGTATCGTTGCAGGTGATGTGGGGAGCAGATACAGATCAGGCTTCTTCCCTCCGAGCCTTTTTAATTTGAATTATGTGCTGCAACGCAAAGAAACAGCGAAGCGAGTCATAATTTTCCATCAGATGCTTTAGTAAGCAATCACTACCTTTTCTGGCAGAAGGCAGCTAGGCAGCCTCACATGTCGAACTCGACTTGAGCAAACACACGACCCATTGACTTTAGTGATGATGTCCCGGGGTACACCAATTTCGGTGGGGCCCAACGTGAGAGTCTCAGAGTTATTCCGTTCAGCTGGAATGATCTGTCATCGGGAGGACACCCCTCCGAGGGCGGCAGCCATTACAATTTGTTGGACACAGACATGTCACTGCATTCCAGCGAGCCATTGCAATCAGCAGAGCTAAGTTACCGCGGTCCAGTATCCCAATGTCGTGTCGTGTCGTGCAAGTGCATACGTGTTGTGACTTCGCGTGACGAGACGCGTCAGGACGCGTGCCAGTCGCGCGTCCACAGAAAGAGTAATCAATATCACGGTTGCAGATGGTTGCAGTCAACTTGAATGCAACCACTTTCACCTTTCACCAACTCAACTTCCGTCCCACCGCACACATGCCTGGCCCACATAATCACAAGAAGAAAAAACGCGCACATCAGAAGAAGAAACAACATGCCAATTCCAAGACGCATACCAACAATCCTCCAATCTCTGTACAGCCCACATACCCCAAAGTTTCAGACCTCGCATCTTCTCCGAGTCCAACTCCTGTATCTTTACCGATGCCCGCCAAGACAAACCCTCCTGGAGCCGACAACAAGCCCCCAGACCGTCGTGAGCGAATTCCCCTGCCGGCCAACGACACGCCCGAGTCACCCCCTGCGTCGCCACTGGAATACGGGCCTCTAGACGACCCAACACTCGTCCTCCTTTCCAACCCTATCATCCACGACCCCGGAAACGGCCCACGCGTACGGAACATGCGTGCCTTCCTCGATTCCTCGTTCTCGCAACCCGCCTGGATGGACGATCCCCTCTGCGCAGAGTTTGCCCAGCGCGAGATCCTGCAGATGCTCTATACCGTTCTTCCAGAGGAGACCGCCCTCGTACGCACCTTCTCTTTTACTCCACCCATTGAGCTGTGCCAGCCTATCTGAGTTCTGATCTCTGCTTCTCCCACCTTCCCTCCTCTTACCTGCAGTGCCTGTACTACAACAAGAGCCGCCGCATCGGGCGGGTCTGCCCCGCCTGTCTTCGACTGTATACACTGACGGACGCACCGCCCGATGCTCCCACACGTCTCCTCTCGGAGCAGATCATCAGCGGACTCTGCTCCCCCGTCTGCTTCATGCTGGCCGCTCACCGCTCCCCAATAGCTGCCAAGGTGGCATGGGGCCGCATGGCCGAAGACCTCGACGATGCGACGTGGGAGTCGCTCGACGAGTCCGGGCAACCACAGAGCGCACGGATGACGCCAGACGGTGCCGCCGGCGTTGGGCTTCCGATGTTACTGAAGATGACAAGGCTGCACGACTTGGGCCTTGCTCAGTTGTGCGTGCCAGATTTGGTGTCTGATGAGGTTGCCCCAGGCCGCCGTGCTCGAAAGCCACCAGATTCAGATTGTTCTGAAGAGGAGGCGATCGCACACGCGTAAACCGCGGCGACCCAGGACAACGCCAACCGCCATGCTCGTTAGTCTTTACACCTAATTGCCTGTGTAAGGACCATACGCTAGCAGTACTAGTATAACACCCATCTACATACGCATATAACTACGCACGGAATGTAGTCGACTCAACAGAGTTCTCCTTGGTATAGGTCAACTTGAGTTCGGGACAATGGTCACCGGAATAGAGACTTGCCGATGTCTAGTATCAGTCTGGAGAAATGCACGAGGTAGAATATAGAACTTGTTTCTGTCACAATTTCTACGTTCCACCTCGTTGCGTATCCAGCTGCGCTGCGATGAAAGCTCAAGACGGAGTGGCCGAATCTGTCCAAGCCATGATGTTATATATTCGCGTCATTGCACATTTGTCGTGCCCGCCTAGCTCAATCGGATAGAGCGTAAGACTTTTACGGCTGTGGCAATCACGTGTCCAGAAATCTTAAGGCTGCGAGTTCGACCCTCGCGGTGGGCTATTGAGTCACATTTTTTGGGTTTTCACTGGCCGACCACCACTCCGACTTGTGGCAAATTTTAAATCACTCCCTTGCCCATGGCGCGTGACGTCTCAGTTCCATTTTTCTATGTATCACCACTCAAGTCAAATGGACCGACCCCCTTGTATTATAGTAATGTAAACCCTTTGTGCCTTAAATAATCTAAATCTAATAGATAGGAACAGGTATCGACGCGCAAATCTTGGACTTTGGTTCGGATGGCATCAAGTCAACTTTCTCAACAGGTCGCGCGCAGAGGGCAGGCGTGGCATCTTACGCTCCACCACCTCCCGCGGCGCAGGGAGCACGTCACTCGCCGGGCGCTTCACACCATCATTCGTGACTGGTTGCACGGGGTAAGAGTATAGCGGCGGGTCTGATGCCGAACGCATGGGTGGGCGACGGAACAGATGCCTGAGCTTGCGCCCGGTCGGGGGAGGAGGCGCTGCTGACACGGCGGGCAGCGCATCTGACCCCGCCAGACTGCATCGATCCGGCGGCTGAGTCGAGGACAATGAGGATAACGGAGTTGCGGGTGCAGCGTCCTGATGGGTGCCCCCGCCTGCACTCCCACCAGCGCCCGTGGGCGACATGGTCATCGCCGCTCCGCTGGCTTTGGTGTATAGCACGTGATCAGGAGCGCGCGAAGTCGCACCAGACGCACTCGGTTCTTCCTGCCGCGGCGGCGACTCGGAGAGCGGCGCCAAGCGCGCACGATGTCGCTCGTTCACAGCGGCAGCTGTCGCCGCCGCCGTCGAGGACTTCGAGTTGGCCTTCAGGACTGGCAGCGCCGACTTTGGCTTGGCTGTCTGGGCGCGAGGTTTCGGTTTCGCCGGCGGCGGAACGGGGGAGGAGAACGGTGCGCCTTCGCTCGCAGCTGCGGCGGTCCCGCTCTCGGTTTCAGTCTTGGCTAAGCGAGGTACCAGACGTTTGGCGATGCCGCTCGTCGGTTGGGGTCCCGGTCCCTTGAGCGCTGAGAAGAACGCGTGCTGACGTGGGCTTTGCATCACCCGTGTCTGTGCCGCCGCTTTGCTGTGGAATCCGTTTGCGGGTTGTAGCACTGGAGACGTTGAACTCCCTGATAAGAATTCGGGCGCGAGCTGGCGAGACCGTCGCAGGTTTGATGTGAACGCCAGGGGGAGGGCATGTATGGGATGGCGGCTTACCTCAGGAAGATATATGCACGTCAGGCTCTGCTCCGACGCGCAGGAAGGTGCGATAGAGGGTAGCTCGGTGGGTTGTTGTGGCCCTTCTGAGACCTGCTCTCTCTCGACGAGACGCCGCTTCTCCCTGACCAAAGAGCGCCCAGTGCCCGCGTCACCTCCCCCCAGGTTCTCGCCATCCACGGCTGGAGGCGGGCGCAGGAGCGACGACGAGCCGACAATGCCGTTTCGCTCCATTCGGTTCAGCGATAGGGATTCCGCCGAGCATGTCACCACTATCTTCGGCAGCGCATGGCCCAGTTCCACCGCGAG
>Ga0307509_10007880_pt1 | contig 13761 bp, 13 predicted proteins | sample 10_EM_MG_FD_202245 | JGI IMG/M metagenome (GOLD analysis project Ga0307509, IMG submission 202245) | Populus trichocarpa ectomycorrhiza microbial communities from riparian zone in the Pacific Northwest, United States - 10_EM | ecosystem: Host-associated > Plants > Roots > Unclassified | place...
TGTACCTCCTCTATCTCCTCGTCAGAAGGGTATATGGGACCAGGAAATAGCACCGAGTGTGCAGGTGAATGCGTGACAAGATGGAAGGTCTCATCGTCTATGGAAAGAAGGGAAACGAGAGTTGAAAGCAGGGGAAGGTGGATGCGACGATGTGGCACGACATTGAGTGTCCTCGAATGCGCGGACCTCTGCGTGGATCGTTCCGGCGGCGTCCTCCGAGAGTCGAGCGGACGACCGTGCATACGGAGAAAGGGGGTGTCCTTGTGGACTCCAGGGGGGTTAAAATCTTCGGGGATGAGATCCCACCGACGGGCGGCGTGCAAGGAGTCGTCGCCTTTGTCGGATGCGCACGACATGGCCTCGCTTTCGTCATCGTCCCGTGTACACATGATATCGGCGTACTCGGTGCAACCTGAAGCCCAGTCCGAGTCTTCGATGCCGCACTCAGAGTCTGCGTTGGCGGACAGCTGCCGCAGGGAGCGCACGCACTCCCAATCGTGCGTGACATCCACGTCCGCGCCACTGTCGGGGATGACACCCGAGCAACTGTTTATACTCTCCGATTTGTCCTGTGGCATCGGCGTAGACTCTTCGGAAAGTGCGGGACGCGCGGTGGATGCGCCCGAGTTGTTAGCCGCCAAAGCGGGAGGAGCGGCGGGAGGACCTGGAAGAACGTCGACGGAGCAACTGTCCATGGATAGGTCAGAGGCGGATTCTTGATGATCGTTGTGACTGTTCTCGACTCGCGAGTTCGACGGCCTCCCTAAGGCCAAGTAAGCGGGGAGATGTCGCCGTCGCCGTACTCGGGGGTAATACCCCATGGCGGACATGGCGAGGGGCCCGGTGGAGCCACATACCCGCCGTGGAATGATCTGGTGTCGCTTGCAGGTCCGAATAATTCAGCGCCTTTCGAACCATGATGCATGATGCATGATGAATGATGAATGGTGCATGATACGCACTTGGATGGTACTACATCACCACATCACGGTTTGGTTACAGTGTGTACACGATTAGAGCATCAATTCACTCGTGGGACAAGTACCAGCCAGTCCGAGTTATATTGTCGTGATGCTTTAGCTTTACAGACACGTCACAAGACGGACGCAATGCCGCATGTTTCTTGTGAATCTCGCCCTTTATAATTTAGCATATAACCTCGTAGTGGACGGAAATCGCACGCATGCGTTCTGACTCAGAGCTAGCATACTAGCGTATCTGGATACCCGTAGAATAAATAATGCTATAGAACTAGTCTCAAAATCGTTGGTAGAGTGGTATATTGTGAGTCACGGTGAGCCAAGATCACATGCAAACAAAGCATGCCGTATTCCCAGTCTTAGGAACCGGGGACCATGCTCATATTCTCGCAACCATGGAAAAATGTGACCTTGGTCATGCGGGTTGGGGCATACATCAAGGATGTGTTGGTCTCCATGGAGAGTTCATGTATTTTGCAAACGCGAACCGGGAACAATGGGGCATCATACCCCTGGTCAAACGATCTGGAAATCATACGGCCTACATTCTGGAGGATGCCTGAGAGAACACCTTGACATGGAAGGGACCGTGTGAGTACACGAGATTGTCATGGTGTGCGCCCTTATCACGAATCACGGGCAAGGGATACAATGCATAGCAGCAGCACCTTTGGGAATTCTGAGAACATTAATGAGCCCAGTCTTAGCAGTATAACTCATACATACAACATACAATTCTGATTTGACAATGTACAGAAACCCATAACCCATAATCATGACCAGTCAGGCGGGGAATACGATTGCCACGGTCATGCTCCCCTCGCATCATACTTCAATGCCTCCAGTTGCGAGATGTTCTTCTTCCCGTGACGAATAAGCGAATGGAAGAAATGGTGTAGCGCCACTGCCACAAGGGCAAAGCCCCACCATGCGATATTGGCCACACTTTGCCGTGTGAGTGAGCAATAGGTTGGAGCTATCGCAGCAACCGCATAAATCCGCGCGTATTTCGGGACGAGGGTATGAATACCCGGCGTATCATCGTCGTACTGAGGAAGCGCTGCAAGGCCTAGCAGGACTACAGTGTGGAGCAATGCAAACGGAACATCCAAGGATATGCGTGGGGGCGGAACAGTTGAGAGGAACGGGCCGAGTGGGTTTACTCTTCGAAAGAGATATAGGATATGTCTGGACTTTCAACTTCAATGAATCATCCGAGTCAGAGTAAGAACCGACGGGGACGGACAAGAACGCAAAACAACCCATGACAATGCGGAGGCATAACCAAATTTGCTGATCTGACATATCATTCTCCTTCTTCAGCGTCTGTACAACCTCCTCCTGCTCTGAAACACGACGTCAGATGGACTGAAGGATGTCGACGGTGTAGACCACGCGCACGGGGACTTACGTTGGTCGTCTAATATACCCGCATCTGCAAGTGAGCTGTCTTCGTCGCTTGTGAACGTAAAAGGGGACCTCTTCTTAAGCCCAGCGGCGCTTTGCATTAGTGTAGAATGAAGAAAACTGTGGAGGTTCTGGGGATAGGCTAGGCGGCTGTAGAAGATACACGACTGACACGGACAAGCGGTTTCGGTCTGGCGGGAGCGTGTCCGCCCGCTGCACTGCATGAGGGCCACATGCAGCCCCAATAGTACAGTACTGTAGTACATCTACATCTTGATAGCCCAACAACAACTCGGACATGCTTTGATATTTGAGCCCACTCTCCCATTAGACAAAAGAGTGCACTAGGCCCTTCAACGCACACCACCACCCTTATTCCTCCTTATCAATAAGGGAATCGGCCTTTTTTTTAGATCCGCACGTGGCAAAAGATCGCTAATCTTTGCAGAATGTCAACACCTGTCGTCGAAGAGGGTCAATTCGACGATGCTCCTGATGACATGCGCCCTGATGGTGTTCGACGAGGACACAGCTATATCAGCAAAACACCTTTGGAACAGATAGAAGATAGCTCAGAGGGTGACAGCGATGTTTACGAGTCTGAGGATTCCGGTGATGACTTGACAAGAGTTGAAGATGAAGACTGGGAAATCGCAGAAAGAGGTACGCGTTTTGAATCCTTCGCCGCTGTATTTCTCTTTTGATATCTCTTCATAAGACTTTACTAAACAATACAACCGCTTGCGACAGCACCTCGCGGTGAACTCTGGTATTGCGGAGGGCGTGACTTCCTCAATCAAGCAAACGACATCAGTTGCCACTCTCCCGGCCGTCAACCGTCCAAAAGCAGCGACACCTTCAAAATCACCAGCGTCCGATCAGCTGCTCGCCCTGGCGAAATACTCGTCGCGTTTAGCCAAGATCGATATGCCCTACACGATGGGCGTGGGCGTCAATCGGAAGGGACCCAGCTCATACGCAAACATGAAGGACAAGTCGGACCGCGCGACGAACGAGCAGGTGCTCGACCCACGCACCCGCATCATCCTTTTCAAGATGATTGGTCGTGGGTTGATCCACGAGGTTAATGGTTGTGTGAGCACTGGCAAGGAGGTACGTACGGAAAGCCCCCAATCGGGTGTGCTCATTGTCGGCACTGAACCGGGATTTTTTGCCCAGGCTAATGTCTATCATGCTCTGACGCCGGAGTCTGCGCACCTCGCGCTCAAAATATACAAGACTTCCATCCTAGTTTTCAAGGATCGCGACCGGTATGTGTCGGGAGAGTACCGCTTTCGGCGTGGCTACAATCGCAGAAACCCTCGGAAGATGGTGCGTTTATGGGCAGAGAAAGAGCTGCGCAATCTCAGGCGACTGCGCGCGGCGGGGATACCTTGTCCGGAGCCTCTCGAAGTTCGCGAGAATGTCCTGGTCATGGGCTTCCTCGGGGATAGAGAAGGATGGTGCGGAGAGGCAATACGTTCACTCAATATACTTAATGGCTCACTTTCTTGACCACAGGGCATCACCACGTCTGAAGGACGCTGAGATCAACGACCAATCGGTCTACTCTTCTTTGTACGCCGAGCTCGTACTCAACATCCGCAAGCTCTTTCACCAATGCAAGCTTGTGCATGCCGACCTCTCGGAATACAACATACTATATCACGAGAGTCACCTATACATCATCGACGTCTCCCAGAGCGTGGAACATGACCACCCATCCGCATTTGATTTCTTGCGCAGCGACATCAAGAACGTGGAGGAGTATTTTTCAAAGATGGGGGTTAGATGTCTTGGTCTGCGTCGCTGCTTCGAGTTTATCGTCAAGGAAAAACTGGATACCTCCGATGGGCTCAATGACGAGGGTGTGTTCAAGAAGTGGCTTGAGCTTGCCGCGTCAGACAACCCACCTGAGGGTGATACCGAAAAGATGTCCGGACGATCAGCACATGAAGATGCCGTGTTCAAAAGATCGTACATTCCCCGTACTCTCGGCGAACTCTACGATCCTGAGCGCGAAGTAGCCGCGCTCTCGCTTGACGACTGGCAGAAGCCAATTTACGCTGACACAATCGAGCTGGTGCAACCAGAAAAAAATGACGTAGCAAAAGAAGTCGCCACGCAGCCTGACGATGGCACAGCGTTACCGGCCCCGATACCTGAAGGCGATTCTCAGGACAGCGCGAGCGATGTTAGCAGCGAAGTAGAAGGGCAAGACACGAAACATTTTGAGGACAAGCGACCACCACGCGGTCATCGCCACGAGGACCGTGAGTTGAAAAAGGTGCATTTATCCACAGTATCTACAAACACACTGCCGTCTGACTCTCGCGTACAGGAGCGGAAGAAGGCCACAAAGGCTGAACAGCGTGAAAGGCGAAAATCGAAGATGCCTAAGGCAGAGAAGAAGAAGCGTATAAAGACTTCGCACTAATTCATGTAGCTATGATATCCTTACTCACTCCCACCTGGTGACAATGGCGGCGCGATCGCAGTTTTACACGGAAGCTTAGGCGTCCGTAATGCATCCATGGCTAGCATCTTCCACGACTTTGATATATTTATACAACGTCCCTTGCTGCGCCTTGAGTGGTGGAGCGGTCCAGTTCTGCCTGCGGCGTTTGAGTTCGTTTTCTGGTACTTGCAGGGCGATTGTATTTTTGATAGCATCCACCGAGATTGTATCTCCATCGTGGACAAGTGCAATAGGACCACCTACTTGAGCTTCCGGGACAACATGGCCAATCACGAATCCATGGGAGCTTTACAAAAGCAAGGCCAGCGGACCGCCCGGTTAGGGATACATGGCGCTCAAGATGGGTAGATCCTTACCCTCCGCTAAACCTTCCATCAGTTACGCAAGCCACATCTTGGCCAAGCCCTGCACCCATAATCAGACTTGTGGGTTTGAGCATTTCTGGCATGCCTGATTTCACGTTTTTATCAAGTCAATAGCAACACTGTCAGATCACACAGAGGACATACCGGGGCCGCCCTTCGGTCCGAGATACCTCAGAACGATGACAGTCTTCTCGCCCTTTTTAATTGACCCGGCCTCCACGGCGTGTACAAATTCCTCTTCAGAATCGAATACACGTGCCTTCCCAGTGAACCCGAGGCCTTCCTTTCCTGTTATCTTTGCAATCGCACCGCCAGGTGCCAGGTTACCAGTGAGTACCCTGGCGGACGGACGAAATTTCAGAATGGAGCGAGTCAGGACAGCTAGTCTGGTACAGACCTGATGTGACCGGTCTCCTTGATGGGTTCGCCCAAGGGTCGGATAACATCCTGGTTGGTTGATAATTCCCCATGCTCATGGGTCCAGCGCTCAAGGTTCTCCCCGAGAGTCCGACCCGTAACAGTCATGTTATTGCCGTCAATAAGATCATTTTTCAAGAGGTATGCAAGGACCTCTGCGGTGCATGAGAATTCAGAAATATTGAGAGAAACACGCAAGTGCTCACTGGGAATGCCACCAATTTTGTAAACATCCTCCATCACATATTTGCCACTGGGTTTGAGATCCGCGATGAACGGCACTCTATCTGACACGTTTTGAAAGTCGGACAGCTCTAATTTTATGCCCACAGAGTGAGCAATAGCAATGAGGTGTAAAACGGCATTCGTAGAGCCGCCGAGTATCATTGTCAGAACCTAGTACAAATAAACGATCACAAAACGCCGAACTGTGTACTGGAGTGAGTAAAACGCACGCACCATCGCATTTTCGAAGGCGGATCTGGTCATAATATCCCTTGGGAGAATGTTCTTTTCCAAGAGGTTGTACATGGCTGCTCCGACCGAGTCGCACTCAGCAAGTTTCTCGGGACTTTCAGCGGGGAATGAGGATGAGCCTGGTAACGTCATCCCGAGGGCTTCTGCGGCGCTCGCCATCGTGTTTGCCGTGTACATCTTTCTTTGATATGAGCTCAATGAATTTGTATATCGGGATAACATACCCCTCCACAAGCCCCTGGCCCTGGACACGCGTGCCTCACCGTGCTGTACCTTTCCTTCTCTGCGTCGGGGCCTTGACCGTCCTGCAAATATTTCCCATACGATTGAAAAGCGGAGACGATGTCTAATTGGGGAGCTCCTTCGCAGGATCCAGGACGAATCGTCCCACCGTAAACCATGAGACCGGGACGGTTTAACCTCCCAACTAGAAAAAAATTACTATGGTTCGCCGAGAAACAAAGCATATAGAAAAAGTACGTACGAGCCATAAGGACACCAGGCATGTTTTTGTCGCACCCCGGTATAACGACCATGCCATCGAGCCAATGGCCGCCAGCAGCGGTCTCAACTTGGTCAGCGATGAGGTCCCTAGATTGGAGAGAGTAGGACATCCCGCGAGTGCCCATACTGATGCCGTCACTGACGCCTACTGTGCCGAACTGGTAGGCTATGACACCAGCATTTGAGATCGAAGCCTTGGCACGCTGTCCCAAGCCCAGTAAATGACGATTGCAACTTCGAGACCCCTCAGTCGCGTATAGAAAGGTAGATTGAGCGAGACTCACGGATTTCCCTCATACCTGGGATAAAATCAGCCACAGGGGGAGCAAAATGAAGAAACTACGCGCCAAACACTCGCCACTCCAACCATTGCCTTGCTGAAATCATCATCCGAGTGGATACCATCAGTAGCATAAAGCATCGCCTAGAGTGACAATCCATCGTGAAAACCAATCAGTTGCCAGGATCAAATTCGAACTCACCTGGCTAGCACCTTGGTCTTTTGGTTGCGTGACGGTCCTGGAGTATCGATTCATCACAGGCTTTCCCTCTCTGTTTGGGGAGCACGTCGAGAATGCCCTGAAAGTTGTTCGCGTGACATGTTTCCTTGGGGTATAGACCAAGAGCTTCGACATGCCCGACACGCACTAAAGACCTAGCTGGCTGTCAGTGCAAGTCTTTGCAGTGACATGGGTCAAGACCAACTTTTTGATTAGTCAGCAATGCATTTGATACCGATGCCCGAATCGAGGTGGGTCATTCAAAGACCAATTATGCGTCCGAAAGGTAAGCAAGACTTTCTGTCAGTATTAAAGATTTCTTTTGCATGTAGTTTCTACTACTAGTGAAAATACTATTCCACACAGTGCCCTAATGGAAATGTAACGTGGAGGGGATGCAAAGTGTCAAAGAGAATTGAGGGTATCAAGCCCACCTGATGTCGATCTGTCATGTGCGTCCAGTCTGACCAGTTGACATATGGTTTATATAGCTTTGTCGAGAAGGGTACGACCCATATGCGCTCCGTGCGTCCGTTCTACCTAGACGTATAGGGAGCCATGCGTTGGTGATCAATACCGAATTGTGAACACCAATCCTCTATTGATTTGGAGACGAGCTCGCCGTTATCGGGTGACCAGAAATTTCAAACGATGCCCGGATTGGTTTTCGACTGCCGCACGGCGCCATTTCTGTAACTTGGAAGCCGCATCTCCTTTCGACTGCAAAGGCAAACTCCATACATAACCCGAGAAGTCATCGATGACGTCCATTGAGTACAAGCGACCGGAAGTAGAAACAGTATGAATTGGGTCGCATAGGTCCACAAACACACGCTCGAACGGGCCGACTGGCTCTCTCCCCTCCCTCACTTTAGGTACCGGTGATGTGATCGCGTCTGCTTTCCAAGGATGCAGGTGTTACACTTTGAAGGTGGGGAGGAGAGGTTGATTGCCATACCTTCGACGACCCCCCTCCGTGCCATGTCTATAACCGCTCCGAAATTACAGTGCCCAAGACGTCGATGCCACGTCTCAGTGTTCCAGGTCCCGAGATGTCTAGGGAGCAGGCGTGGGAGGGTTCTTATTAGGCATCCCCTGAGGAGCAATTGAGACGTTCGCGGCAGGGCTGGCAGGCCTCGTGGGTGCAGTGCGTGCGTTCGACATTGGTAGGCCATATAGCCTGCGATTTTCGTGGACGGAACCGCGAAGGATGGTCGCACCACTTGGGTTGGTCAACCAAAAACAGTCCTTGTCGGAATGAGATGTATACCGTCCGCTGCGATTAAGTTTCAGCACAGAGATGAGGTGAACCGTGGACGCAGGGACAAGGAGGACGTTGTCGAGTGAGAACGTACGACCAGCAGAGACACAGATTTCTACTGTTCCAATGCCGACGGCGAAGATTCATGATCCCCCAATGCCAGAGATTGGGTGGGGGGGAATCGAGCGACTTGAAATCGGAGCGCTCGGGTATGATATGGGCGTTGGCCCCGGTGTCGAGGAAGAACGGAGATTCTACCAGACCTTTGATGCGGATGCGGATGCAGAGGCGATAGGTTCCGCGGAGAACTGGTTGAGATCGACGGATCTGCTATGCTCCCACCAGTCTACAGGTGCCTGGGGTCCGCCGCACATGGCTATGTATGAGGATAAGACGTAGTCGGCATCGACGATCGGCGCACATTCACTTGTCGTGGCACAGAGCGGCACGTCGGTGCCCGGCGTGGGGGGCGATGGAATCGCAGGGGCGGTAGTCGTTGTTGTTGGAACCGGGGGTATAGGAGACTCGCGTTCCGATGGTTGCGACGTTGGCAGGGATCCCCTGAGACAGGATGGAGTTGCCCGTGCGCAAGGACCGTTGAGAGGCAGCGCGTTGGGCGGACTTCGCCTGTTCTAGGGAACGCCCTTCTATCTCTCCTCCCGGCTGGGTACAGGAATCCGCAAGATGGCTGACGCGCTTGTAATGGGAGCACATTGGTTGGCCTGGCTGACCAAGGCGGTGGACGAGGGTATCACGCCCTGGTCCTCACGGTTGCGAATAAGGTCTTCTTCTCGAAGGATGCGCTGGACGATGTCATTGGGAGAGTAGTTGGGTATTTTCGCGATGGACTGGACGTTTGACTGCAGGAATGCTGTTTTGAGTTGATCGTGGCCTAGGAACATTTTAAGTTTCTACGGAGTCCGCGTCGTCGGGCCCAACATACTAGATTTGGATAGCCTTCCCCGGCAAGATCAACGTCGCTGTCGAAATAAAAACCCAGCATTGCGTTTCCGCACAAGTTAGAAAAGAGCACCTAGTATTCGTGTTCGTGTGAGGGGGAAATGAGGGATAGGAGGACGCCATCGGGAATGACACCCAACACCTCGACGAGGTGCAGAATTTTGAGAGCAATGGACCTCCAAAGGGTCAACCGCCAGGTTATTGCAAAACTGCCCGCCAACGAACCACATTTCTCTTTCCAAACCCAAACCAGAGTTCCACAGGGGGCTAGGAAGATTTTTCCCCTCGGATTTTATGTGCATATGTTGGCGGCGGAAGCAAACCTTATGGGCGGGTACTCCGCACATATTCGGCGGACCCCCTTTTGCTCCCCCCCCCTTCCGCTCACCTGTTGGTCCATCTGGTGCGATCGCGAATGGGTCAACAATTTTCTTCCACTTCGGATTGATTCCCTTGTCCCCCGTCAAGTAACGCCGCCTGTGTCCCCCTTCTCGTAGCTGCAGATTTTGGGCTTGTGTCTCAATAATGGCGGACCAAGACTCAAGCCCCAGCAGGAGCTCCCTACCCCCTCCACTGCACCGACACCTCAGGTCTGCGCCCCAGTCATCGCGCAGAACATCGATTACGGTGCCCCCGACGCCACCGCCATGGTCGGGTGGGCAGCGGTCAACAACAGACCCTGCATTCTACATGTATCCCCCTCAGCCGAATACTTCACGCGATCTTGCATTGCCGTCCCCAGAAAATCAGCAGGTGGGGGTGACGCAAGGATGGCAGATCGGCACCCACCAGCCTGAAGTCCCGTTTTGGGACGAACGCTTCCCTCACCCGCAGCGGATAGGACATGCTGAGAGTTACACACGCGCCGATGATTCGAACTGGGGAGGGAGCTTTACCCCACAGCACAGAGACCAGCCTTCAGACTGGCGGCCGGTGCCCCTTGGACAACAATTTGAAGGCCATCCGCGTACGTCCTGAACGGCCTCCTCTGCAAACCAGCTGACAATTTACGTTTGGACAGGGTCAGCCTTTGATGCTGAAGTTTCACAGTCACAGAGGGCGGTTGCAGAGCCATCCTCCAGTCGCTTCGGATTTACACCCTACGTCGCCGTGCCAGAAGGGCTGAGTGCGCGGGCATACGACGAGCGGCCAAATCTTAACACCGGTGTCACGGCCGAGCCCGCACACGACCAGGCATATTTACAGTCGGCAAGTTCTCATGGTCTCCCTGGAATTTTGAGCGCGGAGGACTTTGTTAGCCCCCTGCTCGATTCTGTCTTGCTAGACCTACCGGAACCACCCCCGACGGTCGACGGTTCTTCCTCTGATGCCGGCCAAGGGGACGCAATAGAGGAGAGTCCCATAAAGACCGTGACGGCGCGCAAGGGCAAGCAGAGAGTAGGCGGTGCACCGGAAGAGGGGTTGCCTACGCTACGGAGGTTCCGGAAGAAGACGGAAATTGCGTGCAACTTCTGCAGAGGTGAGCAACCTTTCTTAAATGAAAGTTCATGAGAAAAGTCGCAAGGCGCTTGTGGCTGATTTGTGAATTGTCATCCATTTTGTGGGTTCCGTTCCTCTTTCCACGTTGTTGACGTAATTTCCTTTTTATTTTTCCCTTCAGGACGGAAACTTGGCTGCAGCGGGGATCGGCCACAGTGCAAGACGTGTGAAAAGCGGGGAGGGGTCTGTCAGTACGAAACCACCGCTCGACGACGCGGCCCAGGCAAGGCCCCGAGAGGGAGCAGGAAGCTCGCGAAGGGCCGCGGGGCGAGCTCGCGCACGCGGCGCTCGACGCCCGAGGACGAGCACCAGCCCACGTTTCCCGGCGTCAGTTTCGAAGTGCCTTTCCCTCGAATGCAGGTGCCCGGCGGGACGAACGATTACAACGCACCTCCGGGCAACTGTGAGGAGAGCGAGGATCGCCAGTGGCGGACGAACAGCGCTTTTCTGAATTCGTACAGTTCTCCGGGATGGGGTGTCACATGAATGGGTGCGACTAATTTTATTGGATAATTTACACGCCAGACGCTGGTGTTTTTGGTTGCGTGCGTGCAGCCAAGTTTAGATGTGTGTGCATTAGGAGAAACACCAAATTAGCTTATTTCGCACTTTATACTGCTTTGTATCTCCCTTATATTGGTCTATCACTTCCTAACTCGATTCTGATCCCTTTCCACCATGGCCTGACCCGTTTAGCAACTAGTACCAGGACGCCAACGCACCATCGGAACACCGCCAAACTGAGGGCCGTAGATTGAACGCTCCCGGTGAAGGTATATCCGGCGCACCGGACACGGGGACTTTGGTGACCCGTTGTCTTTGTCCCTTTGCGGCTCGGCCGCTGTGCGGCAAGTGATTTCATCAACATTCTTCGTTGGACATGCTAATGCTCTCCCTACAGAGTCCAAGGTCACCAAGTTGGTCCCATCATGGTCCCATCACAAGGTCGGCCGTTTTCACGGATACAAATCACCTCCTGACGACCAACGAAATAAAGTTTACTCAGGTGTGGAGACGCGGGCCGCAACCAGTGCAGTGGGATCCTAGGTGCTCCCAGATTGATCTTTGCTCCGATGTCGGATCCGGCAATGACCCGCCCGACGAACTAAGGCCCGGAACGCTGGATCTTTCATTCATTCACTAAATATACAAGGAGATCACTACGTTCAGGCCTGGGATCAGGCCTCGGGACGAGACGAACAAGGTTATGACCGATGTCACATTTAAAGTATTTTGGTGTTGTACATAAGCCTTGTCGGAACGAGTCACGGAACAGTCATTCATCACGTTTTCTCGGAGTTGTGAGGGTATTTCGGGGTGAGTCGGTGGAACCCCTTTAGGAAATCTCTATTTGGCAACAAGGGTCCGGGCACGGATGGGAGAGAGAAAATGAGAAGGCAAGTGTTATCGGAAGCCGCGGAAAGCTACGCACGAGGATAAGGGGAGGGCGTTCTAGACCATCAGCGGAAGACGAAGATGCTTCTGATCCGCCGCTACGGGACAGGCTTTCTTTGCGTGACCAACGGCGAGAAGGTGCTGTTTATGAAGTGCGCGCGATGGGCGGCCGTGAGGGGTGAAGAAAGACCAAGTGGAGAGAGGGCACGAGTGGGGAAATGGATACCCGAGACCGAGACCGAGACCGGGTTGAGCGCGCCGAAAGGAATCGAATAGGAATAGTGGCAAAATCGCTCGGGAAATGAGGCCGGAGCGGCGCCGCGGAGAGAAAGGAACGTAAGTCCGGCCGGGGAATTCAGTGCCCCGCACAACGTCGCCTCAGCTAGCCAGGGCAATCCACCACCAGCCAAATCGCTCTCCGTTGGGTCCGTTCGCTCCTTTTCTTCCTCCCGCCATGGACAAAATCGAACAACGGGCCCGGCGTGACCACCAGGAGGACCGTCTCGACAGGATGCCCTCCCAAGACCACCCCCTCTCCTCCTATACCGCACTCTCCGCGCAGGCTCTCCTCACCTCCCGGAACGGTTTCAACGTTGCTCGGCCTGACGGAGACGGACCTTACAGCGGATACTCCCTTATGGTCGCCGGGCAGGCAACGGGAAAAACGGCCTTCCTCCGCCTCCTCCTGGATACCAGCGACATTGCGTCCACCACCTCCCAAGACCAGCTCGCATCCGTCGCCAAGTTCGTCCAGGGATGTGCTGGCCACACCTCTCACATCCGCACCCTCTCGTTCGACATTGACTTGGACATTCCTGAGATCGGCCAACGTCAGTCGGTCTCCCTCACCCTCACGGACACCCCGTCCCTGGATGCCAGGGACGACGTTGCCTCCGAAAGAATCGTCGGTGACATTCTCCGGCACGTCGAGTCAAAGTTCTCGGAGAGCCTCGAAGATGTACGCCGTTCATATCTAATTATTCTCAGCCCCGTTCGCTCACTCGCCCCGTCGTTCCACAGGAGTACAAAGCTCGGGCGGGCGACCATCACGTCCACTTGTATGTCGGCCGTCCATCCACTCCCGCGGGCGTTTCCGTCCGTCCGTTTCCCATGGGCTCACCACCCCGCTTTTTCCTCACAGGTGCATTTATTTCTTGGATCCTGACGCCATTGTCCCTCCGTCTGCCATCCGTCCACCTGCCCCACTCCTTCCGCGCTCGCACGCCGGCAGTGTCTCCCAGTCTGACGCCGAACCTGTCATCCTAGAGCCCCCGGTCACCACCAACCCGCTCCTTCGTCGTCCGGTCCTCCCTCAAGCGGAGATCAATATCATTCGCACACTCTCTTCCCGAGTCAACGTTTTGCCCGTCATCGCCCGGGCGGACACTCTCACCAACGACCGACTCGCGGCCATCAAGCTGGCCGTAAGACGAGATTTGGCGGACGCGGGTATCGGTTTCGGAATATTCGATCTAGAGCCGCACGCGGCGTCCAATGGTGACAGTAAAACGTTCAA
>Ga0307509_10007881_pt1 | contig 13759 bp, 11 predicted proteins | sample 10_EM_MG_FD_202245 | JGI IMG/M metagenome (GOLD analysis project Ga0307509, IMG submission 202245) | Populus trichocarpa ectomycorrhiza microbial communities from riparian zone in the Pacific Northwest, United States - 10_EM | ecosystem: Host-associated > Plants > Roots > Unclassified | place...
GGGCAGGACACGGCCCGCCCTGCTTCCCACCCGCAGCACGTGCCGGCTCTCCACGGTGGCGATGAAGCGGGTCTCGTCCCCGGCCAGGACCATGAGGTTGACCGACTCCCCTGTGCGTGCCACGAGTTCGTGCATGTGGGGGAGGGCCGCCTGGCGCAACTGCGCCACCGGTGCCTGTGTGGCCGCCGCGGGCCGGAGTACGTCACCGGCTTCGTAACGCCGGTCGGGCCGCTGCTCGGCGAACCCTCGGTAGACCAGCATCGCCAGGAGCCGGTGTGCCGTCGACGGTGACACCCCCAGCCGGTCGGCGGCCTCGCTGACCCGCAGGGGCCCTTCCTGCTGGAGCAGGACCGCCAGATGGAGCGCGTGGTCCACGGAGGCGATCGGATAAGGCGGTTCATTCCTCACAGCAGAAAAAGTTATCCCGCCCGTCAGAACTTCGCCAGACTCGCAGGTGCCGGAGCCCCGTCCGGCCGATGGCCGGGCCACGGTCAGGAACTCGGGAGAACACACATGACACAGGTCACCTCACCGGTGTGCGTCCAGGCCACGGACGCCGCCGACCAGCCCGAGCGCACCCCGGAGCTGGAAGCCCTCTACCGCACTTTCGAGCAGCAGCTGCTGGTCCCACTGTGGACCGAGATCGGTGATCTCATGCCGGCGCAGCCGTCGTCCAGGGCGCTGCCGTATCTGTGGCGCTGGAAGGACCTGCTGCCCGCGGCGGAGCGGGCGGGCGAGCTGGTTCCGGTGGGCCGCGGCGGTGAGCGGCGGGCGGTGGCGCTGGCCAATCCGGGACTGGGTGGGCGCCCGTTCGCCACCCCGACCCTGTGGGCGGCGATCCAGTACCTCAATCCCGGTGAGGACGCCCCCGTCCACCGGCACACCCAGCATGCCTTCCGGTTCGTGGTCGAGGGCGAAGGAGTGTGGACCGTCGTCGACGGCGATCCGGTCGCCATGCGGCGCGGGGACTTCCTGCCGCAGGCCGGCTGGAACTGGCACGGGCACCACAACCGCAGCGACAGCGGGATGGCCTGGATCGACGGTCTCGACATCCCGTTCCAGCACTACACGGAAGCCACGTTCTTCGAGTTCGGACCGGACGAGGTGGAGACCCGTGAGGCGCCGGAGCGCTCGCGCTCGGAACGGCTGTGGTCGCATCCGGGCCTGCGCCCGCTGACGCGTCTGCGGCCCACCCCGGCGACCCCGCTGCTGGCCTACCGCTGGGAGTACACGCACCACGCGCTGGACGAGCAACTGGCGCTGGAGGCGGAAGGCCACCCCGTGACCGTGGAGCCCGGCCACGCGGCCGTCCGCTACACCAACCCCACGACCGGCGGCGATGTCCTGCCGACCCTGCGCACGGAGTTCCACCGGCTCGCCCCGGACACCCGGACCTCCCCGCGCCAGGAGACGGGCTCCTCGGTCTTCCAGGTCTTCGACGGCTCCGGCCGCGTCACCGTCGGCGGCTCCAGCTGGTCCGTCGAGCGCGGCGATCTCTTCGTCGTGCCCTCCTGGCAGCCCCTCTCCCTGGTCACCGGGACCGGGATGGACCTCTTCCGCTTCAGTGACGCACCAGTCTTCGAACGACTCGGCCTCCACCGTTCCCGCCAGGAAGACATCCAGGCATGAAGCTCGCGACCGTACGCACCGAGGACGGCCTGCTCGTGGTGCGCGTCGAGGGCGACGGATACGTCGTCGTCGGCCCCGGAGACGTCGGCGAACTGCTCCGTCGCGAGGACTGGCAGGCCGAGGCCGCGGCGGCGGACGGCCCGGTCCTCCCGGTCGAGCCGTCGCGGCTGGCACCCGTCGTCCCACACCCCGGGAAGATCGTCTGCGTCGGGCTCAACTACCGCACCCACATCACGGAGATGGGTCGCGACCTGCCTCAGTTCCCGACCCTGTTCGCCAAGTACCCCGAGGCGCTCATCGGCCCGAACGACACGCTGACGCTGCCGCCCGAGTCCGACGCCGTGGACTGGGAGGCCGAACTGGTCGTGGTCGTCGGCCGAAGCGTCCGCCGCGCCGACCGGGCGGCGGCCGAGGCCGCCGTCGCCGGGTACACCGTCCTGAACGACGTGACCCTGCGCGACTGGCAGTTCCGGACGCGGGAGTGGCTCCAGGGCAAGACCTGGGAGGCAACCACGCCCCTCGGCCCGGTCCTCGCCACGCCGGACGAACTGCCTGCCGACGCCGAGATCAGCTGCACCATCGACGACGAGGTGGTGCAGAAGTCCACCATCGACGACCTCCTGTTCGACGCCGCCGACCTCGTCGCGTACGTGTCGACCATGATCACCCTCAATCCCGGGGACCTGATCGCCACCGGCACCACCGGGGGAGTGGGTCACGCCCGTAAGCCCCCGCGCTACCTCAAGGACGGCCAGACCGTCGTCACGCGCGTCGAGGGCATCGGCGAGCTGGTGACCCGGGTGCGGCGGGGCACGGCGTCATGACGGCTCCGACCGAGTCGACGTACCTGGGATGGATGCTCAAGGGGCACGCGTACTTCCTGTCCTGCCTGATGCCGGTGAGCGACGAGGAACTCGAAGGCCCCAGCCGTCTGCCGGACTGGACCGGGAGGCACCTGCTCTCGCATGTCGGCCACAACGCCCGGGCATTGGCGCGTCTGGCGCACTGGGCGGCGACGGGTGAACCGACGCCCATGTACCCGAGCCCCGCCGCCCGCGCGGAGGAGATCGAGACCGGCGCCGCCTGGCCGGTCGACCGGCTGCGCACGTTCGTCGTGGAGGAGCAGGAGCGGCTGACCGAGGCACTCGATCGGATCACGGGCGACCGCTGGCAGGCTTCCGTCGTCACCGCGCAGGGCCGCACGGTCCCGGCGACCGCCATTCCCTGGCTGCGCAGCCGCGAAGTGTGGATCCACGCCTGCGACCTGCCCTCGGGCGGTGACTTCACGGCCTTCCCGGACTCCTTCACCGACGCGCTGATCAGGGATGCTCTGGAGCGCCGCCGTACCGTCCAGGCGCTGGACTTCAACGTGCGGGCCGACGGTCGCGGGAGAAAGGTCGGTGACGGTGTCGGCACGTGCGTGGAGGGCCCTGCCCCCGACCTCGCGCGCTGGCTCACGCGGGGAGAGGAATCACCGCGGCTCCGCACCGAAACGGGTGCGCCTCTGCCGCAACTGCCGCCCTGGCTGTAGCCGGCCCGGTGTCCGCCACACGGCACCGGTTCACGCCCGCGTGGGCCTGCATGGCGCTCCTGAGGAGTGCGGACGGGAGAAGGGAGAAGACGGGGCGGCATTCGTCGAGGCGATCCGATGATTGTTTCGGCGCCGAGCCCGCTCCGTCGCCCTGCGCCCTGTTGCCGAGGACACTCGGACGCGGAGGTTCGTCCGCCGGGAACGTCGGTTGCCGGGATCTGTTGGCCAGGACCACGGTTACTGAACGTGTGCTGGGACGGACAACGAGGCTCTCCCGCGCCCCGGGCCCGGCGGGTGCCGGCTCTTCGCCTCGGTGGCCGCACGTGCGTGTCATGGCTGCCGGGGCAGCCCGAACGCCGCCTTCCGTACGCGGTCCAGCGTCGTGTCCAGCGCGGCCAGGTCCTGCGGGGTGAAGTCGGCGAAGGCCTTCCGCAGGTTGCGGGCGTGCACGGCGGCCGCGCGGTCGAGCGCCTCGTGCCCGGCGGCGGTGATGGCCGCGTAGGAGACGCGCCGGTCGGTGGGGCAAGGGCGCCGCTCGACGTATCCTCCCGCCTGCATGCGGTCCACCAGCCGGGTCACACCGCTGGTGGTGAGCGCCACCTGGTCGGCCAGCGAGCTCATCATCAGCTGCCCGTCCTCGGATCGGGCGAGTCGGATGAGTACCTCGAACCAGACGTGGGGCAGTCCGGCCTCGTTCTCCATGGCGGATCCGAGCCACTGCTCCAGCCGGCTGTAGGCCTCGGCCAGGCGCCCGAACGTGGTGATCAGGGGATCGTCGATGGGACTCGAGGAGGGCATACCGGCAATCCTACCGCAAAAACTTGCCGAGTCAGATATTGCGCAGTCCGGCATCGATGGTTACCGTGTCAATATCTGATTCAGCAAGCATTGGGAGGTCGTCATGCGTGTCGCGATCATCGGAGTGGGCAACGTGGGATCCGCCCTCAGCAAGGCCGCAGTCGCCGCTGGGCACACCGTGTCCGTGGCGGCGACCAGCGCGGACAAGGCCGCGGCAGTGGCCGCGGAGACGGGAGCCCGCCCCGCAGCGGACAGCGTCGACGCCGTTTCCGACGCCGACATCGTGGTGGTGGCCGTACCCGGCAGCGCGGTGACCGCCGTCGCTGACGCGCTGGCGTCGGCGGTGAGCGGCAAGGTGGTGGTCGACGCCACCAACCCTCTGAACGCGACCTTCACCGACCTCGACATCGAGGAGACGGCAGCCGCGCAGACCCTGCAGCGACACCTGCCGGACACGCCCGTGGTGAAGGCCTTCAACACCGTCTTCGCCGGACGCCTCGGCAACCCCGTCGAGCAGGGTGTCCCGCTCCCCCTCTTCTACGCCGGTGACGACGCCGACGCGAAGAAGAGGGTCGCCGAGTTCGCGGCCTCGCTCGGTTTCGACCCGGTCGACGCAGGCAGACTGCGCATGGCCCGGTCGCTGGAGGAGATGGCCTTTCTGAACATCTCGCTGAACGCGAGCCAGGGCTGGTCCTGGCAGACCGGGTGGGCGCTGCTCGGCCCGACCGGCTGAGGAGAACCGATCATGACCACCGAAGCCGACATACGGAACTCCCCGTTCGAGCCGCCCACCGCGGTGATCCGGGGCGACTCGGCGGCCCCGCTCGTCGTACTGCTGCACGGCCGTGGCTCGCGCGAGACAGAGATCATGGCGCTCGCCGACGCGTTGCCTCCCGGGTTGTCGTACGCCGCCGTGCGCGCACCCCTCGCGGAGGGGCCCGGGTTCGCCTGGTTCGCCAACCGCGGTATCGGCCGCCCGGTACCGGACTCGCTGCGGGCGACCATGGACTGGTTCAACGCCTGGCTCGACGAACTCGCCCCGCCCGGTCGTCCGGTGGTGCTGGTTGGCTTCAGTGGTGGCGCGGCGTTCGCGGGCGGGCTGGTGCTGGACACCCCGGAGCGGTTCGCCGGCGCCGCGATCCTCTACGGCACGCTGCCCTTCGACGCGGGCGTACCCACCACGTCGGCGCGGCTCGCCGGAGTGCCGGTCTTCGTGGCCCAGGGTGAGCACGACAGTGTCATCCCGCGGGAACTGCTCGACCGTACCTGGCGCTACCTGACCGAGGAGTCCGGGGCGCCGACGATCGCGCGACGGGACCCGGTGGGACACGGCATCGCCACCGGCGCGCTCGCGGCCCTCACTGGCTGGCTCGCGGAGCGGGTCGACCACCTGGCCCGCCACGGATTTCCCGACCGGGAACCGTCGCGCTGGCCGACACTCCCCGAAGGGCTTCCCGACCGGGCCGGGCCGCGACCGCGTATCAGTGTGACGATCCCCCAGCAGCAGATCTCCGACAACCCGCCACCGGAACTCCAGGAGAAGCTGTTCGCCCGGCTGAGCGCGCTCACCGACGTCGGCACCGGGCCGTCCGCGATCTCTGTTCCCGGAGCGCGAGGCCTCATGCTCACGGGAGCACGCACCGGCGGGCCCGAAGAGGCCTTCCTCGTGCCGCGGGTCCGGGAGTTCGCCCATCTGCATCCCGCGCACGACGGCTCGCTGCACATCGCGCTGCCGGTCGGTCTGGTGGCCGACGCCGTCCGGCACGGCTGGGCCGTCGCCCATCCCCTCGCCGGGATCAGGCTCACCGAGGGCATGGTGCTGGTCTACGGACCCCGTGACGAGCGTGAACTCGACGTCGTCACCGCCATCGTCAGCACCAGCCACGCCTGGGCCACAGGGGAGTTCGCCCCGACCGCAGGCTAGCGGAGCGTCGGCCCGGCCGGGCCGACAGGGTCCGGGGCCTTCACCCGAAGGCCGACCACCAGCGCTCGTCAAGAGCGCTCATCACGAGAATCGAGAACTCACCATGGAGCGTCGTTCCATGCTCAAGGGCGGAGCCGCCGCCGCGTTCGGCGCGCTCGCCATCACCGCCGTCACCAGCGGGGAGAGCCTGGCGCAGGCAAGCACGCGGTACCCGGGTCTCCTGCCCGACCCGGCGACCACGCCGGTGCCGAACCCGCCCTACCCGCACAACCTCACGCGTACCGAGCGCGAGCACCTGGAGACCTTCGACGAACTGGACTTCGAGGTGTTCACGCACGCCGACTGGTCGCGCCTGGGGGAGAGCCACGCGCAGAACGTGCGTGTGCACTGGCCCGACGGTCACTACACGGACGGCATCGACCAGCACATCGAGGACCTCGCCGCCCTGTTCGTGTGGGCGCCCGACACACGGATCCTGTCGCATCCGCTGCGGGTGGCGAAGAACGAGCTGACCGCGGTCACCGGCGTGATGCAGGGCACCTTCACCCGCCCCATGCCGGACGGGAACGGCGGTTTCATCCAGCCGACCGGCAAGAGCTACGCCATCAACATGGCCACGGTCGGCATCTGGAACCGGCGGGGAACCATGGACGAGGAGTTCCTGTTCTGGGACAACCAGACCTTTTATTCGCAGATCGGCCTCGGCTGAACCGGTGAGTACGGACCGGCCGGAGAAGCGCCACCCTGGTCGGCTCCGCCCTCGCGGCCCGGCCGCACCGAACGTCGGCGCCCGGCCGGGCTTGCCCCTGAGTGCCGGTCAAGGGCGAGCCACCCGATGCGATGGCCGCAGTCCATGCACCAGCCTTGTCACCGGCCCTTTCGTCCTGTTGGCTGACGGCGGAGTTTCGAGTGGCAGCTCAAAGGCGAGGCGCACGAGTGACAGGTCGGGGCAGGACGCGCGAGGATGCGCAGTACGGATTGCTGACCAGCATCGCCTCTGAGGCGGGAGTGTCGCTGAGCACCGTGTCGAAGGTGGTGCACCGGCGCCCCGACGTCGGTGCGGCGACGCGAGCACGGGTCGAGGACCTGCTGGCGCGGCACGGGTACGTCCGTGCCGGGGAGCGGGATACCGTGGCGCCGCGGCAGATCATCGCGGTGTTCCGGGACCTGTCGGGGCCGTACACGCTGGAAGTGGTCCGCGGGATCATCGACGCGGCGGACGAGATGGGCGTGGACGTCGTGACCGGGACGACCGGTCATCGTTCGATCTCCCAGTGGCTGGAGGAGTGCGTGGCACTCGACGCGGCCGGCCTGATCATCGTCATCTCCATGCTGGCCGAGGAGGACCAGCGCCGGATCGTCGAGCAGCGGCTGCCAGTGGTGCTGCTCGACCCGCTCAGCGCGCCGAGCCACGACATACCCAGCATCGGGGTGACCAACTGGAGCGGGGCCAGGGAAGCGGTCCAGAACCTGCTGGGGCTCGGGCACACCCGGATCGGCATGGTCGCGGGACGTTCGCACTCGCTGGCCGGGGCGGCGCGGCTGCACGGCTACCGGGCCGCGCTGGAAGAGGCGGGGATCGCGTACGATCCGGCGATCGTGCGCCCGACCGACTTCGACTTCGAGGAAGGCCTGCTCGCCAGTCTGCAGATCCTGCGCTGCGACGACCGGCCGACCGCCGTCTTCGCGGCGAGCGACGCGCAGGCGCTCGGGGTACTGGAGGCCGCCCGTCAGCTGGGGTTCGGCGTTCCCGAGGACCTGGCGGTCATGTCCTTCGACGACACCCTCGTCGCGGCCATGGCGTGTCCGCCGCTCAGCGCCGTGCGCCAGCCGTTCGAGGAACTGGGCGCCGAGGCCACCCGGGTGCTCGTGCAGCTCGCGGAAGGCCGGCCGCCCGCGTCGTCCCGGATTGAGCTGGCGACGGAACTCGTGCTGCGCACCTCGACGGCGGCACGCAGCACGGTCAGCACGGTCAGGACGGACTGAGCGCCCTCGACGCGAACACGGGGGCGGCTGTCGGCTGCCCGCCCCGCAGGCATCAGGCAAGCAGGACGGTCACCGTCGTGGGAGTGCGGGGCCGCAGACGTACGGTCTGTCGTCGTTCCACGCCGACACGGCACACGAGGGTGACCTCCCGCTCCAGCGGCGATGTGAGAACCACGCGGACGAAGCCCTCCGTCACGTCCCACACCAGCTCGTCGACCCCCACCCCGGCGCGCGTGGCGAGGCCGCGCAGGCTGCCGGACCGCCACTCCGGGGGCCGGGCGGGCAGGAGTTCGACGATCCCGGGCCGGGAGTCGAGCAGCATCTCCACGACCACGGCCGGCAGACAGTGCGCGGCGTCCGCGTTGTAGATCTCCAGATCGGGGTTGTGCGAGGTCATCAGCGACCGGAAGACCATGTTCCGGCCCACGATCTTGAGGACGTTCTCCTTCGCCGTCCCGCCGTCCTTCAGGCGGGCGGCGACCAGGGCGCGGTGCAGGCTGCCGTGCGCGGAGAGGTTCTCGTCACCCCGTCGCAGCAGGGCTTCGCGAGCGGCGGCGGCCAGGTCCGGGGTGTCGTCCGGGGTGATGTCGTGCAGCGGCCACACCGGGTAGAGGTGGCTGACGTGCCGGTGGTCGTCGGCGGTCTCCAGGCCCGGCCACGCCCACTCGGCGAGCGCCCCCTGCCCGTCGACGCGGTAGGGCGGCAGCCGCTCCGCCAGCGCGCGCCAGCGGCCGGCCGCCGTCTGCTCGATGCCGAGGCGGGTGCAGACGTCGGCGGCGGTGGTGAGGGCGTGCCGGGCCGCGGCCAGGTCCATGGTGGCGTTCACCCCGGACATGCCCTGCCCGTCGCGGGGGCCGACCTCGGGGGAGTAGGAGGGGACCAGGACGACGTGTCCGTCCTCGTCCTCGCGGGTCAGGAAGTCCTCGAAGAAGACGGCGGCCTCGACGAGCCAGGGAGTCAGGGTGCCGGCGAGGAAGTCGTCGTCGCCGGTCGCCTGCCAGTACTCGTACAGCGGGAACAGCAGCCAGTCCGCGCCCGCCAGCCACATGGTCCAGGGCCAGTCGTCGTCCAGGTGGAAGAGCAGCCCGTGTTCGCCGTCCGTCCGGCTGGGGGCCAGGATCCCGCGGGTGCCGTAGATCGTGCGGGCGTTGGTGCGCCAGTCGTCGATCTGACCGTCGATCAGGGCGGCGTACGGCGCGATGAGTTCGGGCATGCCGGTGAGGACCGCCCCGGCGATCTGGAGGTTGATGTTGGCATCGGTGGTGTAGTCGCCGGACCAGGCGGCGCCCCATTCGCCGAGCCACAGGCCGGTCAGCCGGGGCGGCAGTACCCCGCTGGAGCTGAGCAGCAGGTAGCGGCCGGAGTGGAACAGCGCCTCGACCAGCGCGCCGTCCAGCGCCTTGGTGTCGGCGAGGGCGATCAGCTCGCCCACGGGGAGGCCGCGGTCGCTGTCCGGCACGCCCAGGTCGAGTTCGGCGCGGCCGTAGAGCTCGCCGTGGACGGGCGCGTGCCGGGAGAGCAACTCGTCGTATTCGGCGGGTAGTTCAGCCAGGGCCGCGCGGAGCACGTCGATGCGCGGGAGAGGCGCCGACCGGTCCATCCGGGTCAGCAGAACGACGCGCGTCGCTCCTTCGACACGGACCGTGTCCCCTTCCGCCGCGACCCGGCCGCCCGTGACGACGGCCCGGGTCACGCCGGTGAATCCCGCCGCGCCGGGACCGGGCGGATACTCGCCCACGACGGCGAGTGACGCCTCGCCGTCCCCGGTGACCTCGGCGGACGTCGTGAAGGTGACCTCGGCGGGGCGGCCGGCCAGCTCGCCGGACAGCCGTAGGTCCAGGTCGAGCCGCGGACCGGTGATCTCGACGACCGCGACGGCGTCGGTGCGCGACACGAACGCGCGCCGTACCCACTCCTGTTGCCCGTCGGACCAGGTGACCCTCACTTCGCCGGTGGCGAAGTCGGTGACCCGGCGGTAGTGCTCGACAGGGCCGTCCCCGGCCGTCGTGTCCACATGAAGCATGTGTCCCGGATGGAAGGACTGTGTCCAGGCCATCCCCCTGCCGTCGGAGAACTCGCGCTGTGCCTGCTCCCGTTCCCCGGCGAGGGCCAGGTCGCGAACCTGTTCAAGACGGTCGGCGACGGCCGGCGGTCGCATCCCGAGGGACTCGTTGGGCAGCACGTAGCGGTGGTGGTTGTGAACGATCCGCTCCCGGTGGGGATGCCCGAACACCATGATTCCGTACTCGCCGTTGCCGGAGAGGAAAGCGTCCTCCCAGCGGTCGGCGGGTTGTGTGTCGTGGATGCTGTGCACCGGCATTCCCGGCCTCCCGGAAGTAATGTGCCTGAGCGGCTCGAACAGGCTGCGGGGGAGCCTACAAGAGGCGGCCGATCGGGTCGCGAAAGACTTTCGCAGCCCTTGAGCCTCCCCGTTTCCGCAGGTGTACAGGGCTTTCGGCGCCCTGTCTCGGCCTGCCGTGATCGAACCGGCGTGTACGTTCGCTCAGCACGCAATCAGATCAAGCCAATGGACGGGGTCGGGGAGGTCCACACCGCTGTGACGGGCCCAACCAGTTCGCGCCGGAACGCCCAGTACGGGCTTCTAGCCTCGATAGCCGACGAGGTCGGCGTCTCGCCGGCGACCGTGTCCAAGGTCGTCCACAGGCGGCGCGACGTGTCCCAGGCGACACGCGCCCGCATCGAGGCGCTGCTGGCCGAACGTGGGTTTGTCCGTACGTGGGAGACCGAAGCTCGTCGGCCACGACAGATCCTCGCGGTGTTCCGGGACCTGGCGGGACCGTACACCCTCGAAGTGGTCCGCGGCATCGTGGAGTCGGCGGCCGAGATCGGTGTCCACACGACCGTCGGCACGACGAGCCGGCGCTCGATCGCACAGTGGTTGGAAGAGTCTCAGAAGCTGGACGCCCTCGGGGTCGTCATCGTCATCTCCACTCTCGTCGAGCGGGACGAGCGCCGGATCCTGGAGCAGCGGATTGCGGTGGTGCTCGTCGATCCCCTGAACGCGCCGTCCGCGGACATCCCCAGCGTAGGGGTGGCGAACTGGCACGGCGCGACGACCGCTGTCCAGCACCTGATCGACCTCGGGCACCGCCGCATCGGCATGCTGGCCGGCCGGTCGCACTCCCTGGCCGGGTCCGCGCGCCTGCACGGCTACCGGGCCGCCCTGACGGAGGCCGGGATCCCTTACGACGCCACGCTCGTGCGCTCGACGGACTTCGACTACGGCGAGGCACTGCGCGCCGCCCGCAGTGTGCTGGAGCAGGGCGAGAGACCGACGGCTCTCTTCGCCGCGAGTGACGTCCAGGCGCTCGGCGCCCTGGAGGCAGCCCGGCAACTGGGCATCGCCGTACCGCGCGGGCTGTCGGTGATGTCGTTCGACGACACCCTCGTGGCCGGCATGGCATCGCCGCCGCTGAGTGCGGTGAGGCAGCCGTTCAGGGAACTGGGTCAGGAGGCCACGCGTGTCCTGCTGAACCTCGCCGACGGCCGGCCTCCCGCCACGACGCGCAGGGAACTCGCGACCGAACTGGTCGTGCGCACGTCCACGGCGCCGCCCGAAACCGGGAAATAGGGACGAACCTGAGCCGGTTCCGCAAGCCCTCGGACTGCGAAAGTCTTTCGGAAGTGATTTCGCTCCGATATTGCCGCGGCCGAATTGCGCCGCTTAACGTGACCGACGCCAGCTCAACCGCAGGAGCAACGGAACCGCAACACTTGCGCAACAGCACCTGACGGTCATGGCCATCGCCTCAGATCCCTCAGTGCGGGCAGGCCCGGGACGGCCTGCCGGGTGCAGTTCACCCGCGAAGGGATCCTGCTGACTCGAAAGGTGTTCAACGATGAACAGTGTGTCCCGGAGATGGTTCCTCACCGCGACGGCGGCGACCACGCTGAGCGTCACCGTGGCCGGCTGTGGTTCGTCCGGCAGCTCCACGTCCTCGCCCACGGGCAACGTGGACTTCTGGACGCTGCAGGACCCGACCAACTCCGTCCAGAAGGCGGCGGTGGACACCTTCAACTCCGCCGGCAAGGGCAAGGTCAGCATGACCGTGATCGCCACCGACGGGTACAAGGACAAGCTGCGGACCGCGATGGGCTCGGCCAAGATGCCCGGAGTGTTCTTCAGCTGGGGCGGCGGCAGCCTGAACGACTACGTCACGGCCGGCAAGCTGGTCACGCTGGACACGGCCCTGGAGTCGCACTTCCTGCCCTCCGCCCTGGCCGCGGGCAAGGTCGGCGGCAAGCTGGTCGGCATCCCCTGCCGGGGCACCCAGCCGGTGTTCCTCTTCTACAACAAGAAGCTCTTCGCCGACGCCGGCGTTCAGCCGCCGACGACCTACGCCGAGCTGCAGAACCTGGTCAAGGTCTTCAAGGGCAAGGGCATCACGCCCTTCGCGCTCGCCGGCAACGCCAGCTCCTCGTGGACCGAGCTGATGTGGGTCGAGTACCTCGTCGACCGCCTCGCGGGGCCGAAGCTGTTCGACAAGATCCAGGGCGGCGACTGGTCGCAGTGGAAGGACCCCGCCATCCTCAAGACCGCGCAGATGATCAAGGAGCTGGTGGACAGCGGCGCGTTCGGCAAGAAGTTCGGATCGGTCAACTACGGCGCCGGCGGCACCTCCACGCTGCTCAACAAGGGCAAGGCGGCCATGGTGCTGATGGGCTCGTGGGAGTACGCGACCCAGCTGGCCGAGGCCCCCGACTTCGCGAAGAACGGCCTGGGATACGTGGCCTTCCCCTCTGTGGAGGGAGGCAAGGGCGATGCCGCCAACGTGGTCGGAAACCCCACGAACTACCTTTCGGTGACCACTTCCGCCGCCAAGCAGACCGCGACGGACTTCCTGCAGACCACCTACAGCGACAGCTACGTGCAGGGGCTGGTCGAGAAGGGTGAGGTGCCGGTCACCTCCAACGCCGCGCAGTACCTCACCAAGGCGGCCGACCCGGCGTACGCCAAGTTCCAGTACGACCTGGTGCAGAAGGCGCCCTCCTTCACCCAGTCCTGGGACCAGGCGCTCGGCCTCACCCTCGGCACGCCGCTGCTGACGGAGATCCAGAAGCTGTTCAACGGGCAGAGTTCGCCGGAGCAGTTCGTCAGCGCGGTTCTGGCGATCAAGAAGTAAGGAAGGCGCGTCCACGTGGTCTCCGCAACGACTTCACGGCCCATGCGCAAGCAGCGGGTGCGTGACCGGGCCGCTCCGCCCACCCTGGAGCGGCCCGGCGTGGCCTGGGCGGTTCCCGGGCTGCTGTTCTTCCTCGTCTTCGCCGTCGCGCCGATGGTGGGCGTGCTCTACCTCTCCTTCACGCACTGGGACGGCCTGAACCCACCGCAGTTCACCGGCATGGAGAACTGGTCGCGGTTCTTCGGCGACAGTCAGGTCTGGCAGTCCACCGTGGTCACAGGGGCCCTGCTGATCGGGAACATCGTGGTGCAGGCGCCGGTCAGCATCCTGCTGGGCGTCTGGGCGGCCGGTCCCCAGCGCAACCGGGCGGTCCTGTCGGCGCTGTTCTTCCTGCCGCTGCTGCTGTCCACCGCGGCAACGGCCGTCATGTGGCGCCAGCTGCTGGACCCGAACTTCGGTCTGCCGTCGAAGTTCGAATGGCTCTTCGGTTCCGATCCGATGGGTACCCAGCAGGGTGCGATCGCCTGCCTGGTCCTCGTGACCACCTGGCAGTTCGTCCCCTTCCACAGCCTGCTCTACCAGGGCGCCGCCCGGGCCATCCCGCACACGCTCTATCAGGCCGCCTCGATCGACGGCGCGGGACGGGTCCGGCAGTTCGTCCACATCACCCTGCCGCAGCTGCGCAACACGATGATCACTTCGACCATCTTCATGGTCGTCGGCGGCCTCACGGCCTTCGACATCGTC
>Ga0307509_10007882_pt1 | contig 13755 bp, 10 predicted proteins | sample 10_EM_MG_FD_202245 | JGI IMG/M metagenome (GOLD analysis project Ga0307509, IMG submission 202245) | Populus trichocarpa ectomycorrhiza microbial communities from riparian zone in the Pacific Northwest, United States - 10_EM | ecosystem: Host-associated > Plants > Roots > Unclassified | place...
GCTGCCGGCCGACCGAATAGCCGAGGGCGGTCAGGTTGTCGGCGACCAGCCGGACGTCACGGCCGACAGTGTTGCGCTCGGTGAGCGTGCGGAACAGCGGGATGCCGCCGTAGAACAGCGGCACCGGCCGGTCGTCCACCCGGTACAGCTGCTCGCCGCGTTTCGCCGCCTTTCCCGGCGCCGGCAGCCAGGTCACGATGCCGCTCCGGCCGCCCTTCAGCGCTCGGGCGGCGCCATAGCCGAGAGTGCCCGGCAGCGACCGCGTGTTGGACATGTCCATGGTGACCAGCGCGGCGGTCTGCACGGCGATGCGCTGGTCCGCGGGCTTGCTCGGCGCGGCGTTGCGGCCGGCCCAGGCGATACCGGCGACGGCGAGAACGGCGAGAACGGCAAACACCGCGACGGCGTACGCGGCGCCCCGCACCGACCGGCGTCGAGCCGGCGCCGGTTCCCGCACCGGCGGTATCAGCTCGGTCGTCGCCTCCGAGGGCTTCACCATGTGACGGGCTTCGTGCCGCCGATGCCGGCCGTGCACGGGCCGAAATCGGGCGCGCCGCCGGCGCTGCGTAACAGAGCGTTACGAGTCAATAGCATGAAGCCGATCATGGGCCGGCAATATCAGGAACCTGTCAGGTCCCGCGGTGAAAATCGTCTCGGGACCGGGCGCGACCAGCGATCCTATAGTCGGTGCCATGTGCGCACACGTCTTGCTCGCCGAGGACGACGCTCGGCAGGCCGAGGTGCTCCGCCGCTACCTGGAGTCCGAGGGCCACGAGGCGACCGTGGTGCACGACGGCGAGGCCGCCCTCGCGAGCGCCCGGCGCCGGCCACCGGACCTGCTCGTGCTGGACCTGATGATGCCCAAGCTCGACGGGCTGCAGGTGTGCCGGCTGCTGCGACAGGAGTCGGACCTGCTGGTGCTCATGTTGACGGCCCGGTCCGGCGAGGACGACCTGCTGCTCGGCCTGGATCTCGGCGCGGACGACTACCTGACCAAGCCGTACAGCCCTCGGGAGCTGATGGCGCGCGTGCGCACGCTGCTACGTCGGGTCCGGGTGGCACCCCACGACACGGGGGTATGCCGGGTCGGGCGACTCACGGTCGACGAGGCCCGGCACGCGGTCACCGCCGGCGGCATGCCGGTCGACTGCACACCCGGCGAGTTCGCCATCCTGGCGGCCATGGCACGCCAGCCCGGCCGGGTCTTCACCCGCGGTCAGCTTCTCGAGCACACCAGCGGCATCGACCGGGAGTCCACCGATCGCACCATCGACGTGCACGTGATGAACCTGCGCCGCAAGATCGAGGAAAACCCGCGGCGACCCGTGCAACTGCTTACCGTGTACGGGGTCGGCTACAAGCTGATCGCCGGCGGCCATTGATGCGCCGCCGCCGGGTGCCGCTGCACCGCAGCCTCGTGGTGCGGTTGCTGGCCACCTCGGTGCTGGTAGCCCTCTGCGCAATCCTCGCGACCGCGTGGCTCGCGGTGCAGACGACGACCCGGGCGATCCGCCAGGAACAGGGCCAGTCGCTCTCCGACGACAAGAGCGTCTACGACGCGCTGCTGGGCTTCGCCGCCACCCACCCGGATTGGTCCGGCGCGGGCGCCCTGGTCGCCCAGGAGGCCGGCAAGCTGGACCGAAGGATCACCCTGATGACCCCGGACCGGCAGGTCATCGCCGACTCGTCGGCGGGACCGTCGCTGCAGAACGCCCGGCCCTCGGCCACCGTCGACCCGCTGCAGGTCGACCTCGGGCTGACCGGCGGCACCGAACGCATCGACGCGCGCGCGGTCGGCCCGTACCGGCTGACCGCCAAGGAGCGCGACGATCTGCGGCAATTGGCCGAGAAACAGCTCTCCTGCATGCACGACGACGGGGTGGACGGGCAGATCGTGGTCGCGCCGAGCGGCCGGCCCGCGGTGCGGACGCTCACCGCGGGCGTCAAGGACCCCGCCGAGTACTGCCGATCCGCGCTGTTACGCCGGCCCACCCCGACCGAGGCCCAGCCGTTGGCCGCGTTGCAGAAACTCACCGTGGCCTGCCTGCACGAGACGAACCCCAAACTGATCGATATCTTGCCTGACTTCACCGTGTGGCCGATCCCGGTCAGCAAGGACCCCGCAACCAACACGGCCCGGGCCAAACGGGTCGACGCCTGCGTGCAGAAGTCGCGCAAGGTGCAGCTCAGCAAGTACGTCGCGGCGCCGGCCCTGCTGTTCGTCACCGACGCGACGACCGGGGTGGCCGCGCCCGTCTTCGACCTGACCCGGGCGAACGCGATCCGGATCGGCGCGGTAACCGGCGCGGTGCTGGTCATCACGGTGCTGGTCACCGTCCTGGTCGGCCGCCGGCTCGTCCGCCCGCTGCGGGCTCTCGCCGACGCCGCCCACCGGCCCGCCGACGACCAGGCGCGGGTGCCGGTGACCACGAACGACGAGATCGGCTACCTAGCCACGGCGCTCAACGAACTGGCCGCCCGGCGCGAGCAGACCGAGGCGCTGCGCAAGACCATGGTCAGCGACGTGGCGCACGAACTGCGCACCCCGCTGACCAACATCCGCAGCTGGCTGGAGGCCGCCCAGGACGGCCTCGCCCGGCTCGACCCGCAACTGCTCAGTCTGCTGCTCGAGGAGGCGGTCTTGCTGCAGCACATCATCGACGACCTGCGCGACCTCGCCGCGGCCGACGCCGGCGACCTGCACCTGCACCGCGAACCCGTGTACGTCAACGACATCCTCGAGCAGGTCGCCGAGGCGCACCGCGGCGCCGCCGAGACCGCGGGCGTACGGCTGCACGCCCGGCACACCGCCGACCCCGAGGTGCTGCTCGACGGCACCCGGCTGCGCCAACTCGTCGGCAACCTGGTCGCCAACGCCGTGCGGCACACCAGCCCCGGCGGCTCGGTCACCATCCGCAGCGAAGTCCGCGACGGCGACCTGACCATCGCCGTGGCGGACACCGGCACCGGCATCGCCCCCGCCGACCTGCCGAAGGTCTTCGACCGCTTCTGGCGCGCCGACGACTCCCGCACCCGCAGCACCGGCGGCAGCGGGCTCGGCCTGGCGATCGCCCGCAAACTCGCCGAGGCCCACGGCGGCGCCATCACCGTCGACAGCACCCTCGGCGCCGGCAGCGTCTTCACCATCCGCCTGCCGACCGCCCCGACGGCAGCGGCCCCGATTTCCTGATCAAGACCGGCGCCCGCACCCGCGCCGAGGCGGTCCGCCTGGCCGTCGACCGGTCGGGCCGGCCCCGGAACCGAGCCGCCTCCGTAGCCCCAACGGCGCCGTCGGCACCGGGCATCGTCTTACCCCTCACCGATGAGAGCCGCCAGTCCGGTGCGGTCATTGGCGCCGAGTTTGCGGCGGATTCGGTAGAGGTGTCCCTCGACGGTTCGGACGGACAGTCCGAGACGGTCGGCAATCGCCCGGTTGGCGAGCCCGTGTGCGGCCAACGTGACGACTTCCCGTTCCCGCGCGGACAATGCCAGCGGCCGGGCAGCTGCAGCCAGCACCGGACTCCATGCCCCGCCACAAGAGCGGGCCAGGTCGTCGGCGCGCGCTGCCCAATGCGCGGCGGTCCCGTCGCGCTTCTGCCCGCGCAGGACGATCGCCGCCTGAGCCGCGACGTCGGCAGCCGCCAGCCTGTCGCCTGCCCGCAGCCACTCCTCGCACAACCCCCCGAGCCGCTCCGCGTCACCGGCAGCCAGCGCGTCGGCCTGCGCCGCGGCCAACCGTGCCCGGGACGAGCGCGACGCCAGTTCGGACAGGCGGGTGGCCGGGGACGGGTCGCCCAAACGCACCATGGCGTGGAGAGCGAGGATCTCATAGCCGCCGCCGGCGGCGGTAGCGGCAACCTGGCCGGTGATCGCCAGCGCCTCGGTCACTGCGCCCTCGCGTGCTGCCAGCGCGGCGCGGGCCAAGTGTAGGTCCGGTTCGAGGAGGGTGGCCGTCGGTTCCGAGAACTGTTCCAGGTCGGCGAGCGCCTGGCGGGCCGCGGGCAGGTCGCCCGACGCCGCGAGTGCCTGTGTCAGGTAAAGCTGACAGAAAACCAGGAAGCCGCCCGCGTTGGCCTGCCCGTGCAGCCCGGCCCGAGACTCCCGCAGCCTGCCGATCGCGCCGGCCAGGTCGCCGCACCGGAGCAGGGCGTGACCGACGACCACGCCGATGATGTCGGCGGCCAGTCCCATCGGCTCGGGGTAATCGGCCTGGATCTTCTCGGCACGCGCCAACGCTACGTTCGGCGGCCCGGTCAGCCCGAAACCGATCACCTCGACGAACCCGAGCGGCAGGCGCATGTAACCGAATTGGACGGATAGCGTGCACGCCTTCGCGAGGCGTACGGCAATGGGGGATATTTGTTCCGATCGGCCCGAGACGGCCAAGGCGCAGAGCAGCCCGCCGCAGGCGAAAATGATGGCGTATTCAGAAGGTCAGGGCCGAGAGGTTCGCTCAGGGCCAGGAGTTCGAGGACGTCGCGTACTCCCGGAAGCAGTTCCCCCAGACGCAGCCGGACCAGGTCGGCGAGCCGCTCCGAGACGGCGGAACCTGCCCCACGCGCCGGCCGTCAAGTCGCCAGCGGGGCCGGTCAGGGCCGGAGTTCGAGGACGACGTTGACCGGGTTCTCGGTGACCTGCCGGAACCGGCTGAAGCCGGCGTCGGCGGCCAGTTGGCGTACCACGGCGGGACCGGCTTGGGCACCGAGCGCTACGCCGCCGGGCTGGGCCAGGGCGGCCGGCGTGCACTGGAACGTGGATGCGGCGTAGCTGAGCGCGGCCAGCGGGTTGGCCAGGTTCGTCGCGTACTCGTCGGCCGCGTTCGGCTCCACGACCAGGACGGCGCCGTCGGGGGCGAGAGCCTTGCGGGCATGGGCCAGCGCGGCGGCCGGGTCACCGAGGTCGTGGAGGGTGTCCAGCAGGCAGATCAGGTCGAAGCCGTCGGCCGGGTAGCTGACCGCATCGAACGTCTCGAACCGGATGCGGCCGGCGAGGCCGGCCTCGGTGGCGCGCTGCCGAGCGACCTGGATGGAAGGGTCGTGGAAGTCGTAGCCGTAGATGGTCGCCTGCGGGTAGGCCTGGGCCAGCAGGATGGCTGCCACGCCGTGGCCGCAGCCGACGTCGGCGACCCGGCCACCGGCGGCGAGCCGGTCGGCGACCCCGGGCAGCGCGGGGACCCACTCGGTGGTGAGGTTGGCGGTGTAGCCGGGGCGGAAGAACCGCTCGGTGCCCTCGAAGACCGCCGGGTCCTGCTGGTGCCAGGGGATCCCGTCGCCGGTACGGAACGCCGCGGTGAGCCGGTCGATGCCGGCGAACCAGCCCCGGGTGATGGTGGCGCCGCCGGCCAGGAAGGCCGGCGAGGCCTCGACGGCGAGCACCGCGGCGGCCTCGGCCGGCAACGTGTAGCGCCCATCGTCCTGCTGGTAGGTGAGGAATCCGGCGGCGGTCTGCTGGGACAGCCACTCCGTCAGGTAACGGGCCGCCATGCCGGTGCGGGCGGCCAGCTCCTGCGGCGTGGCCGGTCCGCCCTCGGCCAGTGCCCGGTACAGCCCGAGCTGGTCGCCCACCGCCACCATGGCCGTGGTGGCCGCGCCGATCATCGCGCCGAGCAGGCGGTTCACGTTCTGTTCGATCAGTTCAGGGTTCATCGTCAACCTCGCAAATGTGGAAGTGGCTTACAACAGTTCGGCCAGCAGGGTGGCGGCGCGCGTGGCGCCGTCGGTGGCGACCGGCTGGTACGCCGTGCTTGTGCCGATCTCGGCGGCCACTACCTCGGCCAGGTGATCCGGCGTGAGGTCGGCATAGTCGAGCCGGCGCCCGGCGCCGTAGCGCCGCAACCGGTGCGCCACGTGAAAGTTCTGCTCGTAGTGGTGGCGCAGCGGGACGTACACGAACGGCCGCCCGCTGGCGGTCAGCTCCATGCACGTGGTCAGTCCGCCTTGGACGATCGCGAGATCGCCGGCCGCCAGGTGCCGGTGAAGGTCCGGCACGTACCCGTGCACCTCCAACCCTGGCGCGGCGGGCAGGGACGCGGGGTCGATACGTGGCCCGGTCACCACCACCATGCGCAGCCCCGGGACCCGCCGGGCGATCACCGGGTACGCGTCGAGCACCTTGCGCAGCAGGTGACCCCCGACGCCCGAGCCACCCACGGTCACCACGCACACCTGCTCGTCGGGGTGGTACCCGAGTTGCTCGCGCAGCGCGGCGCGGTCGGCGTACGGCGCCGGGTCGAATCCGGTGACGTACCCGGCGAAGGTGTAGTTGGCCCGCGTCCAGTCGCGGATGTACGGCAGGTCCGCGCCGAACCGGTCGGGGACGATGTCCTCCGGGTCGCCGACGAAGACGGCTCGGTCCCGGATGCGCGGAAACCGTGCCACGTGCTCGATCATCTCGGCGTTGTAGTCGGCCGCGACCAGCGCCTCCCGTCGGCCGCCGTCCGGCATCGGCAGGTGGCCCACGAAGTCGGTCATCCAGGCGTACTGGAACCGCTTGAGTTCCGGATTCTCGTACAGGAAGTGGTCCACTTCCCAGGCCTCGTCGCCGACGACCAGGTCGTACGCCTGCTCCCGGACAACATCTCGGAAGAGCATGAAGTTGGCGACCAGGATCTCGTCCATCCGGCGCAGCGCCTGGAAGCAGTGCAGATCGTGCTCGGCCGCCTCGCTCTCGATGTGCGTCGACTCGCTGGCCAGCCATCGGCTCGCCGGGTGCACCCGCTCGCCGGCATGCTCCAGCGCCCGGCTGACCGGGTGCTGGGCGAGCCAGTCGATCTCCACATCGGGCACCTGCCGGCGCAGTTCCCGGGCGATCGCCAGATCGCGGCGGGCGTGCCCGAGCCCGATCGGCGAGGAGAGGTAGAGCACCCGCCGGGGCCGGCTGGTCCAGCGGGTCCAGCTTTCCCGGAGCGGGAACGGGAGCGGGCGGGGCGGTTGGATCTGCTCGGCGAACTCGTGGATGAGGACGTTGCAGCGCACCGGGTCGCCGGCGACCGGCACGTGCCCGGCGCCCTCCAGCACCACCAGCCGCCCGCCGGTCAACTCGGCCAATTCCTCACCGGCCCGCAACGGGACGACCCGGTCGTCGCTGCCGTGCAGGTGCAGCACCGGGCAGCGCAGCCGGGCGGCCCACTCCTCGATGTCCACGCGGCTCGGCGGTGGCGAGGCGGCCTCGGCCAGCAGCATCTGCGGCGTGGTCTCACCGGCCCAGCCGACGGCGTCCTCGATCGCCTTGGTGGAGAACGGCTCGGAGAAGCACTGTCCGAAGAAGAAGGTGGTGAAGTCCTCGTAGTGGTCCAGCCAGTACCGCCGGTTCCACTTCGCCCAGTGCGCCGGCGGGTCCTGGCCGAGCTCGGGGACGCTGGAGGGCGGCAGGTCGGGTGGCGCGGCCAGAAACGTGTCCTCGCTGTCGCCGGTGCCGGCGTCGCGTAGCGGCACCGCTCCAGCGATCGTGACAATGCCCAATACCCGATCGGGATGCTCGGCGGCGAGTTCCAGGGCCCAGCGGGCGGCCATGGACAGGGCGCCCACGACCGCCCGATGGGTGCCGGTCGCGTCCAGCACCCCCAGCGCGTACTCCACCTGGGTGGTGTGGTGATAGGCCTCCGGCCGCAGGGTCCGGTCGGAGGCCCCGTTGCCCGGTCCGTCGTAGACCACGACCCGGTGGTGCCTGGCCAGATAGGGAATCTGCATCTTCCAGGTGCGCGCATGGACGATGGTCCAGCTGGGCATCAGCAGGATGGTCGGCCCGCCGTCGCCGTACACCTCGTAGTGGATCTTCACCCCGTCGTGCTCGACGAAGCCTTCGCTGTCCGCCTCCCGCGCCCGCATGCCCCACCCTTCGTCCGGAGACTTTCGGTCGGTCGACCGACCGATGGGTGTACGCTAACATTCGGTCGACCGACCGACAAGCTGAGCTCGAGACAGGAACCAGACACGTTGTCCGAAGGCACCCCGACACAGATCCTCGAGGCGGCGCGCGGCTGCCTGCTCGCCGAGGGGTACGCGAAGCTGTCCACCCGCAAGGTCGCCGACGCGGCGGGCGTGCCACTCAGCCAGATCCACTACCACTTCGGCGGCAAGCAGGGGCTCGTGCTGGCTCTGCTCGACCACGAGAACACCCGCCTGATCGGGCGGCAGCAGCGGATGTACGCGACCGACGCGCCACTGTGGAAACGGTACGAGCAGGCCTGCGACTTCCTGGAGGACGACCTCGCCTCCGGGTACGTCCGGGTCCTGCAGGAGATGATCGCGGCAGGCTGGTCGGACACCAAGGTCGCCAAGCAGGTGCTCGGGCTGATGCAGAGCTGGCAAACGGTGCTGGAAACGGTGGCGAGCAGTGCGGACGTCCGGCTCGGCCCGCTGACGGCGGAAGATGCGGCCGCTCTGGTCGGCATGTCGTTCCTCGGCGGCGAGGCGCTGATGTTGCTCGGTGACGAGAACTGGGCGCGGCGGGTGCGGACCGCGCTGCGCAGCCTGGTGACGCTGATCCGGCACCTCGAGGAGACCGCCGCAACGGAATCATCGATGCAAAGATCGCCCGCTACGATCGAACCCTGACAAAGAGATCGAGCCTTGACAAAGAGGTCGTCATGCCGGAACCGCGGCCAGGGCCGTGCGTACTGCGGCGGCGTCCGGCAGGGCCAGGCAGGCGGGTAACCGGTCGGCGAGGGCGGTCAGGTCGACCTCGCGCAGGCGGGCCTTGACCGCGGGCAGCGCGGCGGGCGAGACCGAGAGCTCGGTGACGCCGAGCGCGGCGAACACCGGTCCGGCCAGCGGGTCGGCGGCCGCTTCGCCGCACAGGCCGACCCGGAATCGGCCGGTGCCGGCTTGGCAGACCGTCTCGATGAGCCGGAGCACGCCGGGGTCCAACGCGTCGGCCAGCGCGCTCAGCCCGGCGTGGCCGCGTTCGGCGGCGAGGGTGTACTGCGTCAGGTCGTTCGTGCCGATGCTGACGAAGTCGACGATGCCGGCAAAGGCCGCCGCCTTGAGGGCCGCGGCCGGCACCTCGATCATGACGCCGAGTTCGAGGCCGGGCGGGCGCGCCCCGTCCGTCTCCGCCGTCAGCACGTCGGCGAGCAGCGCGTGCACCTGCCGGAGCTCGCCCGGGGTGCTGACCATGGGCACCATGATGCCGAGGGGGTGCTCGCGGGCGACGCGTACCAGCGCGGTGAGCTGGTCGCGCAGCAACTGCGGGGCGGCGAGGGCCAGACGTACCCCGCGCACGCCGAGGAAGGGATTGGCCTCCGGCGGGGTGGGCAGGTAGGGCAGGGGTTTGTCGCCGCCGACGTCGAGGGTCCGGAACGTCACCCGCCGTCCGGGCAGGGCCTCGGCGATCGCGCGGTAGAGGTGCTCCTGCTCGTCCACGCCGGGTGCGGTGGCCCGGTCGAGGAAGAGGAACTCGGTGCGTACCAGGCCGGCGCCGTCCGCGCCGAGCCGGGCGGCATCGAGCGCGTCCCGCACCGAGCCGAGGTTCGCCTCGACGGGTATGTGCCGGCCGTCGCGGGTGACGGCGGGTTCGCCGGCCCGGGCCCGCTCGGCGGCGGCGCGCTCGGTCTGCTCGGCGGCGGCGGCGCGGTAGCGGTCGAGCGTGTCCGGCGGCGGGTCGACAAGCAGGAGGCCGGCCGTGCCATCGACGACGAGCGCGGTGGCCTCGGCCAGCCGCAGCACCTCGTCGCCGGCTCCGGCGATCGCGGGGATGCCGCGCGAGCGGGCCAGGATCGCCGCGTGTGAGCTGGCGCTGCCCTGGGCGAGCACGATCGCCGAGACGTGTTCCCGGTTCAGGCCCGCGGCCTGGGCCGGGGTGAGGTCGCGGACAACGAGCACCCCGTCCCCGCTCGGCCCGCCGCCGCCGGCGCCGGTGAGCTCGGCGAGCACCTGGTCGCCGACGGCACGTACGTCCTGGCCGCGTTCGCGCAGATAAGGGTCGGCGAGTGCGGCGAAGGTCCGCTCGGCGGCGTGGACCGCCCGGGACCAGCTGTCCTCGGCGCTGTGCCCGCCGCGGATCTCCTCTTCGGCAGGGCCGGTGAGCGCGGGGTCGTCCAGGATGGCCTCGTGCGCGGCGAAGATCGCCGCTTCCGCGTCGCCGAGCTGAGCCGCCAGCCCGGCGATGGCGCTGCGCACCGTCTCCCGCGCGTCGCGCAGGCGTAGCAGCTCGGCGCCGGCATCACGCGGGCCCGAGCCGCCGGCATCACGCGGGCCCGAGTCGCCGGCATCACGCGGGCCCGAGTCGCCGGCGCCGTTGCGGGGTGCGGGCAAGGCGCGCCAGAAGCGGGCCGGGCCGATCCCGATGCCCGGCGAGACCGCCTGCGGGCCGTGGCCGCTCGCCGCGGCTGCGGTCGGCCCGGCCGGCGCCGCGGTAGGGAGGTCGTCGTCCCCGAAACCGCTGCGGGCCAGCGTGATCACCGCGTCGAGCGCCTGCCGGGCTGCGGGGCCGGTGGCCTCGACCCGCAGGCGGTGCCCGCGCTGCGCGCCGAGGGTGGCCAGTTGCGTTGGGCTCGTCGCCGCGGCGGGGCCCGCGCCGGTCGTGAGGTTGTACAGGCTCAGCCGGGCGTCGTGCTCGCGGACGAGCGCGACGAGCCGGGCGACCGGCCGGGCGTGCAGGCCATGCTGGTTCTCCACGGTGATCTCTTGGCGGGCCACCGGCTCGCCGGGCGGCGCGCTCAGGGTGGTGCCGGCTCCCGGGTCCCCGAGGTGCTCCTGCTTTGCCCGCAGCGCGGCGGCGGCCTCGGCCGCGACCTCGGCGCGCGGGGCTCCGCCGGCGGCGGCCACCGCCGCCGCGACGAGTCCCTCGACGATCGGCGCCGGCGACAAAGTGACCCGGTCCCGTCCGGTGGGGTCGTCGAGCAGGTCCAGGGCGAGCTCGGCGCTCAGCACGGCGCTGCCGAGGTCCATCAGGACGACGACGCCGTCCGGACCGTCCACCTGCTCCAGAGCGGCCTTGATCTGCATGGCGTCGGTGCCCAGGGTGGTCTCGTCGAGGCCCGCGGCGACGGCCAGGCGCAGGTCGCGCCCGACGAGCATCTGGGCGGCGAGGTCGACCGCGGCCTGGGCCAGGGCACGGCTGTGTGAGACGACGACGATGCCGACGCCACTCACCCGGCCTCCCCGGCATCGAGACCGGCGTCGAGCGCGGCGCGGAAGAACAGGCTCACCGTGGTCGCACCAGGGTCCTGATGACCGACGCTGCGCTCGCCCAGGTAGCTGGCCCGGCCCTTGCGGGCCACCAGCGGAACGGTCGCGGCGCACCCGTCGTCGGCGGCCTTGCTCGCCGCGGCGAGCGCTCCGGCCGGCGGCTCCCCGGCGGCGACCGCGGCCTCGACGGCCGCCACGGCGGGGGCCAGGGCGTCGTACATCGTCTTGTCCCCCGCCTCGGCCTTGCCGCGCTGGACGACGCCGGCCAGCCCGGCACGCAGCGCGGCCGCGAGCGCCGACGGCGTGTCCTGGTCGCCCAGGGACGTGCCCATGCGCAGGAAGAACGTGCCGAACAACGGGCCGGAGGCGCCCCCGACGGTGGAGATCAGGGTCATCCCGACCTTGGTCAGCCGGGGGCCGGCCGCGGGCGGGGGATCGCCCGCGGCCAGTTCGTCGAGCGCGGCCGCGGCGGCGGTCAGGCCACGGTTCATGTTCGCGCCGTGGTCGGCGTCGCCGATCGCGGCGTCGAGCCGGGTGAGCTCGTCCTCGTGCTCGGCCACGAGCCGGGCGAAGGCCCGCAGCCAGGCGTCGATCGCCGCCGCGGTCACGCTGTTGCTCATCTCAGATTCCCCACCTCAAGGCCGGCGTACGCACGGGGGCGTCCCACAGGCCGAGCATCTCATCGTCCACCTTCACCAGCGTCACGCTCGCCCCGGCCATGTCGAGGGACGTGATGAACGGCCCGACCAGCGAGCGCGCCACCGTGATGCCGTGTGCTGCCAGGATGCGCGCGACCTCGCCGTAGAGCACGTACAGCTCGATCAGCGGCGTGCCGCCGAGGCCGTTGACGAAGGCGATGACGCCGTCGCCGGAGCCGAACGGCAGGTCGGCCAGGATCGGCTCGACCAGCAGCTCGGCGAGCTCCCGGGCGGGCACGAGCTGCCGGCGCTGCCGGCCGGGCTCGCCGTGGATGCCCACCCCGAGCTCGAACTCGTCCTCACCGAGGTCGAAGGTCGGACGGCCGACCGCGGGCACGGTGCAACTGGTCAGCGCGGCGCCCATGCTGCGGCCGTTCGCGTTCACCCGGCGAGCGACCTCGGCGACCTCGGCGAGGTTCCTGCCCTGCTCGGCCGCCGCACCGGCGATCTTCTCCAGCAGCACGGTCGCGCCGACGCCCCGCCGGCCGGCCGTCCAGGTGCTGTCCTGGACGGCCACATCGTCGTCGGTGATCACGGCGGCGACCTCGACACCGGTCTCGGCGGCGGCCAGCTCGGCGGCCATCTCGAAGTTCAGCACGTCACCGGTGTAGTTCTTCACCACGTGCAGCACGCCGGCGCCGCCGTCGACGAGCTTGGTGGCCGCGACCATCTGGTCGGGCACCGGCGAGGTGAAGACCTCGCCGGCGCAGGCGGCGTCGAGCATGCCGAGGCCGACGAACCCACCGTGCAGCGGCTCGTGACCGGAGCCGCCGCCGGAGATGATGCCGACCTTCCCGACGCGCGGGCTGTCGCCCCGGTAGATCACCTTGTTCGCGTGGTCGACCTTGAGCTCCGGGTGGGCGGCCTCGACACCCTTCAGCGCGTCGGAGACGACCGCGGACGGGTCATTGATGATCTTCTTCACGGAATCCTCCTCGGGTCAGGCGGCGACGCGCTCGTCGGAAAGGGCCGCGGCGCGATCCGCGGGGGTACGGCTCAGGACGCCGTAAAGGAGGCCGGCGAGGGCGCCGGCGAGCAGTTCCGCGGACCAGTAGACGGGCAGCTGGTGCCAGTGCACCGTGCCGCCGGCCAGTTGCTGGACGAGCATGGGGCCGAAGGTGCGCGCGGGGTTGATGGACGCACCGGTCGCGGGGGCGACCGGGATGATCGCGGCGAAGACGACCAGGCCGATCGCCACCCCGGCGAACCCGGCCGCGGCCTTGCGGTGTATGACCCCGAAGACGGTCATCACCAGGATGAACGTGCCGACGAACTCGGCCGTGAACGCCTGCACGGTGGGGATGCCGGAGTAGGACGCGACGCCGAGACCGACGTCGCTGGCCTTGTGGCCGAGCACGCCCAGGATCGCCGCGGCGCCGACGATCGCGCCGAGCACCTGCGCGCCGAGGTAGGCCGGCACCTGACTCCAGGGGAATTTCTTGGTCACCGCCAGGCCGATGGTGACCGCGGGGTTGATGTGGTTGCCGCTGATGTGGCCGAAGGCGTAGACGGTCGCGACCACGATCGTGGCGAACGCGAACGAGATCATCCCGAGGTCGGCCATCGTGAACGGCGCGTTGCCGTTGATCATGAGGGTCGCCGGCACCGAGCCCACCCCGATGAAGACGAGGAACGCCGTGCCGACGACTTCGGTGAGAAGTTTCTGGGTCATGGTGGGTTCATCCGCCATGGCTGCCTCCATGAAGGGTTTGCGATGATGCCGATGTACATTCGATAATGTCGAACGTGTGACGGACGTTACGCCGAGGCAGCGGCAGTGACAAGGGGTCTTCGGCATGCCCCAGGCGCTGCGGGCACAATTGAGCTACGCGGGGCCGCCGCGGGGATTCGAGGAGGAGTGGTGATCCAGTCGGTCGACCGGGCCGTACGCGTGCTGAGCGCCCTGCAGGGCAGCCGCCGCATGACAC
>Ga0307509_10007883_pt1 | contig 13753 bp, 16 predicted proteins | sample 10_EM_MG_FD_202245 | JGI IMG/M metagenome (GOLD analysis project Ga0307509, IMG submission 202245) | Populus trichocarpa ectomycorrhiza microbial communities from riparian zone in the Pacific Northwest, United States - 10_EM | ecosystem: Host-associated > Plants > Roots > Unclassified | place...
GCATCCTCGTCCACCTCTCCATTCGCACCTGGGGTGCCCACCATACCTGTACCTCCCAGAGCCTGTCCATTCGGCGTACCAGGTGTGGGGGCGGGAGTTCCCAACCTCGAGTTCGGCCTCGAATTCGACAGTGCCTGCAGTCGAGCGTGGAGTTGGTGGGGTGGGGCTGGCGCGGTACCACCCGTCGACGTCGAAATGGGTAGGACGTCCTGGGTATTAATATCAATGAATCGCTCTTCCTCTATCTTCTTCCTCCGCTCCAACTCATTTTCATCCTCCTGTAGTAAATCAGCTCCGGTTACGTGGATCTCCCCATAGCTACTCACGATGTCGAACTCGTCCTCACGTTCTTCATAAACAACGTTTTCATCGACCTCTTCGAATCCACCCGCAAACGCACCCCATCTCTCAGGGTTGGGGTAATGCCACACCAATACGGTCCCCTGACTCGTCGTAGATGCGATCATTGGTTTACTTGGGTGCCACTATGGGGTGAGAACGTCAGTGGCACCAACGGGAACAGAAAGAGAAGACGCACATCCACATGGACCAAAGGTTCACGACCCCCATCTAGCGTCGTCGTAAACTGGCCGTTGTGCTGGATATCCCAGATATATATTTTATGATTTGCTGGGTCGGCGGCACCTCCAGCCAACCAATCCCCGTCAGGGCTGTACGACATAGTATGCCACGCAGTTTTGGTAATTGGATCGTGGAACCTGTGAACCGGCTCGAGCTCTTGTTCTAAAACTTGTAGTTCTGGTGACGTCTGATTCGCGATCTGGGGGTTTGGTGTTGAAGGCTGTGAAGGGAGGGGGGTTGTCGAGGCTGCCGGTGGCGACGGGTAAGTAGGAAGATAGAACAGTCTGAGAACGCGGTCCGAGGAGTTGGTTGTCAAACGGCGCCCTCCTTTAGTGAACGCGAATCCCCTCATAATGCCGACCCCGGTGACCTTGTGCCGTGCAACAAGCTAAACGTGAATTAGAATGCGAAAGCAGCCAAGTGAGCACCACAAACTGTTTTAGTCCTGCTATGGAAGACCAAGATGGAGCCGTTTGACGTCCCAACGAAAACGTATCTGCCCGTGGGGTCAAAACGGACCACGGTGAACGCCGCAAGACTGCCGTTATTCCCATGTCAACAGAGCGACCTTGTATCAACACGAGCGCGAACACACACCGTTGGTCATCGCCCTCATGTTGGTCGTATAATTCAAACCTCCCCGCGTGCCCCTTCCGAAGATCGACGATAAACGCTTCCCCAGTGCTCAGCAGTATCAGAAGGATCTTGCTAATGGCAGCTCAGTTCTCCGAACCCAAAATAAACGATTGACCGACCAGTTCTTCGGGTGGAATGACCCAGAAACTATGGGTGCGTCGAATCTAATCGTTCGCTTTCGTTGACATGGATCGACCTCCGCGGCAGTTTCGACATCCCAGATGATGGCGTTCCAATCCTTTGATGTCGTCAAGAGGTATTTAGAGTTCCGGGACCAACTTCGGCGCGAAGTCTATGTCTCAGCCGCGTCGCGAGAAACTTGAAATCAGGCACTCACTCCATGCTCGTGAGAGGTTTCACATGGCCTTCCAGCCATCTGATCGCGTTTTTCGAGTCCATGTCCCAGATCAACGCGGAGCCCTGATGTTGAGCGGTAGCTATGAACCTCCCAGAGGGGTCGAAACGGGCGAATATCGCGTTCGCAGAGAGGGAGGTCTGCACAGCAGTTGGGTATTGCATCGTGAGGGGGTCTGTGCGGAGCATTGAGATTGAATCCTTGACCAGTCATTCCAACACCACCCACTAAATGTCGTCGCGGTGGCCATCTGTGGTAGTTTGAGGTGAGGTGGGGGAGACCAATGGTAGTGGTACAGAGCCAAGGAGTGACATGACGATGACCAAGTCCGATTCCGGATTTCCTGCCGATCGACGGATCGGCCTCGAACTGATCCGCCGATTGTTGCGTCCGTCGTCTTCTGGGTCCATGGTCGTGTTCCGGGTGGGTGTCAGGATTTTCCTTGGGCAAGCCTACCTGGCCCCGGAACTAACCACAAAAAAGGTGCCTTGGCCTGCTTCGCCGGGGTCGCGAGCGGGCCCTACATCACTGGAATCCACCCCACACGCCAACACGTACTCTCCAAGAAAATTCATATCGCATTGTACATTACAAAAGGGCCTCAGAAGTTAAACGTACACAGGTTTTAAAACGAGGGTCGTATCATCTTATGATTGTGCAGGGGGGCCCTCTCTGATACTGGTGGTAAACCCGAGCCACGTTCCAGCCGCGGCTGTTCCGACTCCCGCAAATGCCGCAAAGAGTGAAGGTGCCACCGTAGTTGCACCAAGACACTGAAGGACGGAAAACAACCCTCCAGTCGCACCTCCATACAACACGGATTGAAGACCCGCTGCGATACTTCCTGTAAGGAGGCGTAAGTCTGCGATGAGGGGGGAGCTTGAGAAGGAAGGAGGGGGTACCAGCAGCCACTCCGCCTGGAGTAAACCCAATTACTCCCAATATACCAACTGTCACTGCGGGTAGGACTACCGCTGTGCCTACCCCAATCAGGGTGACGGCCAGGGCCGCTGCCGCGTACGGATGTTGAGAGCGGAAGTCTTCACTCTTGGCGTCCTGCGGAACACCTATAGTGACGTAGGCACAGGTTTTTCAGGCTGTTAATAGTGGGCACTAACCCCTCATGTTCTGCCTGTAGTTGTCTGTCGTAGGCAGTCAGCTTGATTCAGGGTCGTGGCTGACGTGCCAATTGACTGTGCTCGAACTCACCCTCGATCAGAATTACGCATTCCTTGAACTCTGTCCACTCCCACACCCCCGCCTCAGTGACCTTGGCCTCAAACATGGCCGTCAGGACCGGGTTTGCCTGCCCAGCCGTGCACTTGACAGCCATCTCCGTCATTTGGACTGGCGGAATGCCGTATATCCGGCAGAGCTCCTCAATTGCCCTCAGCCACGGGCGAACGTCTTGCGACCCATCGTATTTTGGCGCGTCCCAGTTGTTGAGAATGGCCGTAATGGTATCTGGGTGAAGGACCATCGTGGCGGGGATCCTGGGAGGGTACTGACCTTACGTCACGCCGACCGTACCCGTACCCGGACGAACTCGCACGGTTGTTGCGGAGTTTGAACGCGACATTGTGGAGTTGCCGCCTCGCGACGTCGGGAAGATAACGGACTCGGATGGAAAGCCAGAAATTACAAGGGATGAGTCTGAAAGACGTCGTGTTCAACTACCCCGCAATCGACAACCATGCTCACCCGCTGCTCAAGGAAGAGCATCGCCATAGCCTTCCTTTCGAAGAGGTGATATCTGAGGCCCAACCAAACGCGGTCAAGGACGTGGTTCACTCCCTCCCAGGATATCGCGCAGCCCGACAGCTTGCTGAACTCTACGGATTAGATCCCGATGCGGATTGGGAGGAGATAAAAAGCTACAGGGATGCACTGGGATACGATGACCTGTGTGAGGTGAACATGCAGAAATCGGGGATCCAGAGTTTACTCTTGGATGACGGGTTGCGGGGAGTACAAGAGATGGCGAACGATCTGAGCTGGCATGGCAGGTTTACAAACGGCTCGGTCTATCGGCTCGTCCGAATTGAGCCAATCGCAGAGGTGAGAGTCTGGTATCCCCGACCATGTTGTTACTACAGTATTGACGGCGGACTAAAGGATATCCTAAAATCCCTCTCTCTAACAGGTTCAAACGTCTTTGACCTTTTCTATTCCGCGCTCTACACCGCGTTGCGGGATCTTGCACGCGACCCAGTCGTCGTGGGCTTCAAATCAGTGGTCGGTTATCGAACTGGGCTCAACATCAACGTCAACTCCGACGACATTTCCGGTGTTGTGAAGAGTATTTTCGCCACAGTGTCTTTGTGGAAAAAGCAAAGTGGAGGATCGGGGGCATTGCGTCTGGCAGACAAGGCACTGAACGATTTCGTGGTCTGCACGGCGCTATCCGTAGCCAAAGAATTCAACAAGCCAGGTGAGTACTCGCTTGCGCTTATCCACAAGTCGCACAGCATCTGAGCAGCAAAGGCCTTTCGTCCAGTTCAATTTCACACCGGCCTTGGTGATGCGGACATCGCCCTCACACTGTCCTCTCCAGCCCACATGCAACCGATAATCGAGGCGTACCCCGACGCAACGTTTGTCCTTCTCCACGGGAGTTATCCCTACAGCCGCGACGCTGGATATCTCGCATCCATCTACCAAAATGTCTATGTCGATTTCGGAGAGGTGTTTCCAGTCGTAAGTCGACATGGCCAGTGCGCTGTTGTGAGGCAGTTGCTGGAAATGACGCCCACCAACAAGATTATGTGGTCGAGTAAGTTGTCGTGCATTCCCACAGGCGTTTCATCCCTGACAAGTCCTAGCTGACGGGCATTGGTGGCCTGAAACATTCTACCTGGCCGCTTTGCAAACCCGTGAAGTCTTATACGAGGTAGGCGGTTTCTAGTGTCAAGGAGCCGTGCGGTAACCGTTTCACGTATCAGGTGTTGTCAGAGTTCGTCCAGAGAGGCGACATAACAGAAGCGCAAGCGGTCGGTCTGACCAAACGGTCCCTATTTGAGAACACTAACAGGGTCTACAACCTGGGTCTGAAACCAGTCTGGGACAAGTAGTGCGGGTTGAGACGAGTCAATATGAGTGGATGATCGTGGCTGTTTTCTTCCGAGATGGAAGTGCTTGTAGTATACGCGACTTGTAATGGGACGTTGGAGGGGCAATATTTTGTGGTCATGGAGATTCACCCTTGACCGTTTCTGGCATGTCTAAACCGACCCTCCTGGCGGTCGCCACTATTCGTTCCTCTGCCGTAAGATCTATAAGAGGGTTGTAGCGATCCAGCAATTCCTGCGCCGGCCCCTTCAGCACGATGGACCAAGTACTGCATTAGAAATAACCCACCTTGTGCTTTCGTTGGTGCCTCAGAAATGTCATAGCGTTCTCAACCTCACGATTTAAGGTGGTCGCGTTGGGTCCGTCCCGAGGTTGTTCAAACAAAGCCCTGTAGTGCCCAGCGAGGGCTTTGTTTCTTTGCGGACGGGGCACGAGCGACTGAGGGCCATGGATCAACGGATCTATCCGGGAAGCCCCTAACGAATCGAGTACTCACGGACTTGCTAATCTCCCGGAGGAAATGCCTGTAGAGTCTCCCAACCTCGGCCATTGGTTCAGGTCAAGCTGGCGTTGGCGCCCGGGGTGGCGCTTCTCCAAACGCGGGGGGCGACCCGGCCCGCTCCTTTCAATCATCAGTGCGGTTGCCTCCCAACCTCCCACGGTTGGAGGCGCATGGTCAAATCCGTGCGCCCCCCACGGTCAGTTGGATAAGGTAACGGACGTTACTCCCATTGTCCGACCTGTTCTGGTGGGTACCACGGCCCCCCCGCCTGAGACATCCAAGCACATGGCCACGATCGATTTCGCTACGGTGGGCCATACATTGAGTCCGAACCCCTTGGACTACCGATAAAAGCCAGAGGGCAGGTTTGTTCTTCCACAGTCTCTTCTTACTCACTCCTTTCGCTCCTCAAGACAATAATTTCGAAATCTCTTCAAGATCCTCAGCATGGGACGCTATCGTGTGCCTTCCCCCACTCCCAGCGTCGGTTCGGACGCTCCTATTCCCGAGACTCTGCAGGAAGAAGATCCCGTTCAGCCCCAGGTACCGAAAACGGCCTCCGTCGACTCTCCGCGACACTCACGGTTTCCCGCAGATTCCACTAGTCGTCGAAACCAAGCGATTGTCTCCGGCCCTCTCTGAGGTAGAGCAGACAGTTGCGGTAAGACCCAAGATGGAGCTGTCTGACACAACCCCTGTCGATGATAACGGGGCATGGGTTTTCTTCGTCGGCAATGTGAGTGTCGACGCTTTTCCGCACAAGGAACCGAATACTGATTTGCGGTGAACTTAGCTTCATCCATGCACAACCCAGACCGAGCTGTATGACCTCTTCAAAACCGAAGGCGGTGAATCCATCCGGAACATCGTCATCCGTAGCGCCCGTGGTTGCAGTGTGACCGTAATCCCCGACGAAGCCATGACGTCGAGCGATCGCTGCTATGCTTCAGTCGAGGTCAAAGGCTTCGGAGCAACCTGGAGGGCTTTGAACAAGTATGATTCGGAAGACCCTCCGATGCTTCATGGGTTCCCCCTCGTGGTCAAACTCAGCGTCGCGGACATGCCTGAGGTTTCTGAGATCATGGGAAGGACTATGAAATCCTTGTTGGGGACTAAGTCCAAGTATGTCGTCGTCGTTCGCTTGTTCGGTTGACCGTTCGTTGACAATAGGTTCAGGCGGCGCACTAAACGGCGAGCACCCAAGCGACTCGCTATCCAGAAAACGGAATCGGTTATTGGGGGTCAACAGAAGTCGCTGGTCGGACCTTCCAGGAGGATCGCTAAGCCGAAGCGGAGACCGAATCCCACCGGTGGGGCTCGTTGAACCGTTCCCCTGGCGTCGTGACCGAAGCTTAACCCTATTCGCTTGTAACTGAAACCTCCCGCTCGTTTGTGATTCTGTTTCCTTTCTCCTCCACCCACCATACAGTATCGATGTCTGTTGATAACCAGTGTCGTCTCTACGCTCTTTTTGTTGTAAAACACGATGGTTTCCTATATTCTCTCATGATGGAGGCGATTTTGGTTCGTGGGCGCGGGTACCCCAGTTGATGACCTGATGGCGCCTAATCTACAGACCCAGTGTTGGCTGTTCGCTCTCTCCCTCTCTCCGACCCCATCGCCCCCCGGACAGCAAAGCCCGTCCTCAACACATCCGCGTGGCTTCTCCTGTATGGGAGGAGAGAGGTGATACACAACACTTGCGGCTTCCATCGGTAAGTATGACACAAGAAGTCGTCACCCAGTGGTTGTAAGTCAATGAGGCTGATGCCGCTCTTTTTAGTCTCTTTATTCCCCTCCCTCTTGTCCTTAAACTATGATGAGAAGCCCTGGTCTGAATCCCTCTTCGACCCCGTTCTTCCCTGGTGGGACAGCAACTGGGAAGGACGAAGGAGGATCTGGCTTTCTCAGACAGCCTACTAATCGCATGGATCCAGATCGTGCCTCCATATCATCATCATCACTGTCCATCTCTCCTTCCGACTTCCGTTCTGTTCGCTCCTCTCCAAGCCCACCTCAAGAGGACACCAACGGTGGCGACAAGGATTCACCGACCTTGTTCAGGCGTTCTCCCGCGTTACCCATAGAAGGCTCTCGTGGACCTCCGTCTATTCGCGCCTTCGATGCCAGTCGAAACTATCCAAACGTCGAAACGAGGAACGGACGAGAACAAAGCCTTGCGGTCAACCTGGAATTCGGAAGTTATCCGGAGGTCGAAACGCCAGGCGCGGCTACCGACACCGGTGTCACAGCTGGCGGTACACGTCAAGCGCGCGAGTCGTTTTTCCCCGCTGGCATTCTCGCCTCCGCTCGCGAGAGGCTGGCCACCCCGCCCGTTTCTGGGGACCCGGATACATTCAGATCGACCATCGTCACCACCAACGTTTACCCACCCAGGCCATCTTCCTCTCCTTCATCCTCCCTAGAGTCGGCTGGATTCTCCAACGCGGTCATGGACCAACTCAGCTTCGACGCACAGCTCAAGGCATCTCCCTTGATAAATGACATCGTCAAGCGGTTGATCCGGTACGAGAACAACGTCGCCGAAATCAAACGCAACCTCGACGAGGTGAACCGCAAGGTCGACTCCCTCCTGGATCAGTCCACTGTGAGCCACGCGCCGGAATTCAACGACCCTTTCGCCCCTGGAAACATTGCGACTTTGAACGGGTCGCGGCCTTCTCTCGCTCTCGCCCCCCACCAACTCCCGTCCAACCCCATTGCTCCCAACCAGACCCTTGCCCAGAACGGCTCAGGACCTGACGAAGTTGGACAGATTTCCCAGCGTTTGAACGCGCTCACTTCATCAGTTGGCCAACTCCTCGCTCTACAAACCCAGCAGATCCAAGCTACGAGCGCAAACTTGCCAACAACGTCAAGTTTGTCCGGTATCTCCCCTGATGCCATTACCACCCAACCAATTGGTCCCTCTTTGAGCCAGCACATGCTCGGAAATGGCTTGCCGTCCACTCGTTCAGATCTACGTAGTTCACCCCGTCACCCCCCTCAACCGATGAGGACGTGGTCTGCTGGGAGCCTTGACATCCCTCCCCGGGGTAACGTGGATTCTTCCTCCGCCACTACCACAAGACAGGAAACTTTACTGCGTGACAAGCGCCGTTCTACGGTCGCCTTGCTTCGTCGGGATTCTTCTGGGGTATGCCAATTACCCTCCACACTTGGGCCAGACTAACATCAACCATTGATAGGCTGACGGCTTGGGTGGAGCAAATGGTCGCGACAACGGACCTTCGGTGACCAAGTGGGATCAGTTGGCGGTTCACCCGGAGCTCTTGCGGTCCTTGGTTAGGTTTGGGTATGCAGATTCCGTAGCCCGCCAAGTATACAGCGTCTAACCCCTTTGATCATTCAGTGTTGGACCTCCGAACAAGATCCAACAGCGCGCTCTTCCGTTCCTGTTGCGTGGGGCGGACATCATCGCTCAGGCACCACCAACCCAGGAGCGCATCGCCGCGTATGTCATCCCCGCTATCCACATCGCCCTGACAATTCCTATGGGTCACATTCCACGAGGCCCCCTGGTTATCATGATCTCAACGACTGTCGATCAAGCTACACAAGCACAACGCATGATCCGTGACTTGGGCGGACCCATCGGAGTCAGGTCCGCTCTTGGCGTCGGTTCTGCTTCCAATGCCAGCGACATCGCTCAGGAGCTCAGTAATCTCCGTCAGAACATGCCACACATAATTTGCGGCACACCTCAGAAATTGCACGCACTATTCACATCAAATGGTGGCATCTCCGGGTCCGAGGTTCGGTTCTTGGTGTTGGACGAGGTCGATCAGTTGATTGCGCGCAACCTTCACGAGTTCGTATTCAATATCGTCAAGCTTCTCCCTCCACCTCGCTCCCGGCCCCTCAGCAATGGACCTTCGAACGGCAGCAGTTCCTCCTTGGTACAACCGTTCGACTCCGCCCCTCCTCTACCTCGCAGGTTCTCGAGCATCGGGGAAGCCACCGAGTCCAACACATCGGCTTCCAACGTAATCGAGAGACAGAGCGCACTGTTCTCCAACACCGTCCCACAAGACGTATTGAACCTCGCGACCGCGATTCAGTTGAGGGAGCCAGTCCGCGTTCTGGTCAGACGAGACGGGAATGTCCAACCCGACTCTGGGCAAAGCGCTAGAGGGTTACGCCAGTATTATCTGTACCTTGCGTTCACCGCTGGAGGAAGGTCTGATGCTCCTTCGCCCACCTCCGGGCTGGGAATCATCGGTTCTGGCCGGGGTGCTTCCAGTGCCGAGACCGCTCAGGCTCGGGAGTGGAAGCTGGATGCATTGGCCGACGTATTCGGGGACATTGAGGTCCCGCAGGCTATCGTTCACGTTGGTGGTGTGACTGCGCTGGATGCCGTTGTTTATAAACTCGCCAGCAGAGGATTGGAGGCAATTCCCTTGGTCAGTTCCCCGGACACCTTGACCGTGACCATTAACTGACACCCTGATGTAGCACGGGGATATGAGTTCGAGCAGCAAGCTCGCCGCCCTGAACAAGTTCAGAAGCGCAGGTACGAGCTCCATGCGACCCACGCCGACCAAAGTCCTCGTGGTATACGATGTACAAGTCAAGACCCCAGAAGTGTCCCAAGTGCCGTTGGTACTGAACTACGGTAAGGACCCGTCCCGTTCCCACATCCACTTAGTTGGCTCACCGATGCCTTATCTCAGATCTTCCAAAAGCCGTCGAGGAGTACGCGCATCGGTTAGTTATCCGGCCTTCATTCGGGACTGATCGAGGCTTATCATTCTTCGCAGCGTGGCGCCAGCGATCGCCTCAAGCTACACTCGCGCAGGCGTCGTCATCAATTTCGTCACTGCTACGGGCGGCGATGTCGAGATGTTGCGATCCATAGAATGCTTCTACAAGTGAGTGTTTACCTTTTTGTTCCCCGATGGGATTGATGGCTGACATACGCTTCTTAGAATCAAATGCGTACGTCAAACCGCGGTCCCATTGCTTTCACCTCACTGATCCACTGATAAAACCCCCCAATACAGCCTGAAGTCCCCATGAGCCTCCGTGACATCATTTAATTCTGCATTCAATCCCCTTTTCTGTATCCCTACGTGCACATCTATCCCGGCCCTTGTCTCCTTGTTTTCTAAAGTTTCGTTCCTCTTTGTTTCGATTGGTCAGATCCCCCTCTTTTATCCCCCCATCCTGTGTCATATTTTCCCCGGTACCTCTCAGCTCGCAAGTTTACTGTTTCGATACCCTCCCCTCCACGGTTAACGAATCATTCCGTACGCATACGAGTATCACAGAAATTGTTTCCCTATAGTTTGATAGCCCTCCCTTCTCACCCCAGTGTATAGTACCCGAATCTCTCCCTCCCATGTGTGTTATTCCCCCTCGTCCTCCGGAATTTCCCCATTCTTCATCCACGCATTCGGAGACCCCTCGATTTTAGTCATTACACCTTTAGTAGGACATTTAGTATCCTCAATGTATGATCTTCACTACAACTCGCGAGCTGCTTCTTAATCACCCCTCCGCCTTCCCCCCCGCCCGTGGTGGGTGGCCGCCAGGCTACGCGATGGATTTGATCAACGTGGGCGTTACTGGAGTTCTGTCAGGGTGGCGTGGAGATGTTTTACGGTGTGGGACGTACGACGAGTTAATGGTCAACTCAAGCTCCCAGTCTGAAGGGTTCCCACTCATCGAAGAGTAAATTAAGATGTGTCCATTTTCTAGCCCGATGGCGACCCTTCGTCTGTTATTAAAAGGCGTTAGCATACTCGCCTTGACATGGTGAGCATCCTTCGGAACCGCGCACACCTTTGGTCAGAATCGGTGGAGGAGAAGGCAACGGCAGTAGCAGCCTCCGCCGTTTTGATAACTGTGACTGGCGCCCATTTCCCCTCCTGAATTTTCCATATCTTCACCTGCTCGATTACATCAAAACCAGCCACTCCCTCGAGACCGCCAGTGTCACATACCGTCTTATCACGCGAAGCCGTGGCGAAAATGTCGCCTTCGGCAGACCAGGCGCAATCCCAGATAATTCTTGCGTGCGACTTATCCGCCGCGACGGGTGTGTATTGTGGGTCTACGGAATCGCAAGGACGGGATCAGGTTTTCGTCACCTCCGGTGTGATGAGAGGCCGTCATATTTACCTGTTGCATCTCCCTGCCTCTCGTACAATCTCCACGACCGGTCCCTCGAAACACTCAAGATGTACTTGTCATCTGGCGGACTGAAAGTGACTCTCGTTATTGTCAACGAGTGCCCATCCAGCGGAGTGCCCACAGGTCGGTAACTGTCTTGCGCAGAATTGATACGGACGACAGCGTGCGTCGGAGACGTCGATTTACAGGTGGAAGCGAACATGGTTTTCGACGTTGACGCGGCGAGGGAGATGGACTTGAACCGAGGGCGGGGAGTTAGTGGCGACCCGGATGGAATGTTGTGGACGAGGGAGTCATACCTCGTAGCCGTGTCCGAAAACCTTCTCCACTTCTGGCCAGAGGGTCATAGAAGCTAATTCTCCCTCAAACGGCGGGCGGGTAGTAATCGCTGAGTGTTGCCCCGTGGTTTGCGCGATGACCTCACTAACGGCCTTGTTGGATAAACCCAACGGGGGGACCGTTGCCCCAACTGGTCTCGTGTCCTGAGACTCGGATTAGTAATCGACAACGGAAGGGTGGTGAAGGACTTGCCTCGTCAACATCGATTCCCGCCACTTGAAGGTGCTTCACAAGCCGCACAAACGCCTTCGGGGCCTCGAAAACTCGAGCCACCTTCTCGTCCGCTATGCTGACGAACTTTAAGGCGTCCAAGAACTGTACTCCCACGAGGTCATAGCCATGAACTTGAGGGCGCGCAATCTCGCGCCATATATTCGCGGGTAGAAGCCCGTGAATCCTCGTGGTTTGGTCCAGACTAGGGGTGTCGGGTCAGATTTTCTGTCCCTCCTCAGACCACTTAGGGTAGTTTGGACGAACCTGGTTGACGCCAAGAATTCGCCCTGCGGACTCCAGCAGGTATCCTTCACGACGTTATTGTGTCCGGTGATCGCGTTTGCCTCTGTCCAAGCTTGAACCGTGCCTTCCTCGACGTTCGTGTCGTGTTTCCAACGTCGAAACCCGCCATTCCATCCCCATGCGAGGATCTCTTCCCCGTTCGTGTTCCACAAACCACCAACGAAACCTCCAAGCCTTTGCCCACCTATGTCACCGAAACGATTCCGGTTGACCCACAAAGAACCGAACGGAGACCACAGAATCAGAGAGGAATCCACAGAGGTGGATAGGAGAACCGGCGAGCTGGCGGTCGGGTTTTCCAGCTTCCAAGACAGTGAAGTTACACCAGATTCGTGCCCAACAAGTAGAGCATCGAACGTGACAGAGTACTTCTGGCTGGTTTCGCCTGACGACGTTGGGTCCTTTACGGACACGAGATGGCGCTTCAAGGAAATTTGCCTCCCCCCTTCTTCTCCTTCACCCACATCCCCCAACGATGCTTCGTAAGCATCGAGGAGCTCGTCGCCTCCTTCCGTTTCCGAGTCGAACCTAAGGGGTTCGATATTCCACAACCGAATCGTGGCGTCTTGGGAACCAGACGCGAGTATGAGAGGATCGCCATCTGCGCGCGGAGGTTGGAATGCAAGGCATTTGACCCAATCTTCGTGTCCAGGTAAAGACACTGCGGGGAGGAACTGAGCTCGGCACGGCATTTCAGCCTCACTCTCCCTTCATCGGAGAGAATAACCCTACGGATTCTTCCGAGCAGGTAAAAATCTTAACTTCCGTAAAAGTTCCACTGACAGCAAGCACGAGAACTAGTCGAAACTTAGCAATTGATTTGTGAGCACGACATAAGTCCGAGACGAACCGTTAGATCGCGGAAGGCGCGCCATCTGCACAGCGAGTGGGTACCTCGAGTTCAGCGTTATCGCCTGCTTCTCGCGTATCCTACCTTGTGGTCTGCTCAGCAAACAGAGGTTGCGACAAAGATACGATTAGCGTGCCTGCGCCATCTTTGGGATCTACAGCCCAGACCTTTATCGTCGAGTCCGACGAGCCTGTGATGAGGTAACCGTCGTAGTAGGTCATACATGACACTGGCTTCGCGTGCGCTTCTATTGCTCGTTTCTCGGACCACTAGAAAGGGCGAGATAAATAAAGAAATGCCATGGAGGTTTGAGCTGATATCGGTTCATGTTACCTGAGATCCAGACTTCTCCCAGCAACGGAGGACGCCATTATCGTCACCAGAGACGAAGAGACTTTCGTTCACAAAGCGAATGCAGGTGACGATACCCTCGTGCCCAGGGAGGGTAGCGTAGATGTTTCCTTCCGGTAGGTTCCACAGCGAAACGAATTTACGGGATCCGAAGGCGACAAGTGACCCAGGGGAGATATCTGCGGCGTACGGGAACCGGTTTGCCGCTGCAGCGATGTATGCTACCGTCGCAGTTGCCTGTACCATCTTGGCACAGAATTCCTCGGAGGGTGGGCAGAAAAAAGATAGAGAAGGGACGGAAGAGAGATCGAGGTGTGGCGCCGCCACTGGCGGACGATCATCTTGACTCGCGAAAGTTGTCATCCCCCTCTGGTCGAGCTCAATCGTCCCCACATCT
>Ga0307509_10007884_pt1 | contig 13752 bp, 18 predicted proteins | sample 10_EM_MG_FD_202245 | JGI IMG/M metagenome (GOLD analysis project Ga0307509, IMG submission 202245) | Populus trichocarpa ectomycorrhiza microbial communities from riparian zone in the Pacific Northwest, United States - 10_EM | ecosystem: Host-associated > Plants > Roots > Unclassified | place...
GAACTTCCTGTACTTCCAAGTACCTATTTTGAGTGTCAGAAAGGAATGGGTGAATGGATTGATAAAGCAGAAACCTTCAGTCCAAAATCCAAAGCCAAATTTCAACAATGGGCTGAAGGAACACAGACCTGTCTAGCAGAGGCACAACTTCAACAGGAATCCTATCGCGCTGTTCAATCTCAGATTCAAGAGGAAGAAAAGCGCCGTAAAACCAAATCCCGTCAGGTAATTCAAAAAGGTGGCATTATTACTGCTGCAGATGCCCGTCTTAGAAAGAAGGAAAAGGATCAGAAGCAGAAGCTAGCTGCTATAAAGAAGGCGCGCAAAGATATCCAGATTGCTGTTAATAAGGCCAAGGCAGCCTTACACCGTTGTGGAGTTGATGCTCGCAAGGCAGAAAAAGAGAGAAAGAAACAACTTCACAATATTCAGACTCAGGGGGGTGTTATTCCACCTGAGATGTTGATTGCAATTATGGATCCTGAAAAGAATCCCACTCCAGCGGACCTTGAGGCACTTCAAGCCCCTCCCGACTAATTGCAAGCTCTGTTAATACTGGAACCAAATCCTCTTGATACTGTATCTACTGGCAATCTACCACAATCTGGAGCCAATGATGAATTGGAAGAGTTTGAGATTATTCTAGGTAGTGAATAAGGTGGAAGTCATTTAGGAGGTGGTTGTGATGAGCTGGATATTGATTCTGATTCTGGTTCTTCATCTACATCTTGTGATTCAATTGCAAGAAATGCTGATTTTATTACTTTCAATTAAAACTTTATAACTTAGACAATAGTACTGGTACTCTAGAGAATTAATATGTAATTCTTTAAGCAGATCAATTGCATTCAAGTTATATAAGCCTCTTCACTCAAAAAAAAAAACAAAATGGAGCGTAACGCTTGCTTTTGCGTAACACTTGGTTTTCCCGACTATGAGCGAAGCGAATAGGAGGGTAACCGGCTATTATATCAGTAGCGGGAAAAATGTCAAAGGAAACAAGCTGTTGAACCAGAGAACATATGTGTGAACATAATCGCAGATCCAATAAATTGATCATGGAATGGCAGGGGAGAAGGGGAAAATATAATGAGTTAAAGTCTCACATCTTTAAACCAAGATTATAATAATGCCGACCGGCTATATCACTCAAAGAAGTAGAAAATACATATTTAAAAGTATTATTTCAACACATTGCAGGCTGTGGCGGGGGCTCTATGAGGAATTACATCGTTTGCGGGCCATGTGGGCTTGAGAGATCGTGGGCGGACCATCACGGGGGAATCAGGATTGTTCTAGAATGGTTGTGGTGGCAAGGGATTGAGATTTTGTCGGCTTCGGATGTTTAGAGTTTGTTACACTTTGCGGTTCTTTTTTGATTTTTTGCAATGTCGTTAGTCACATAGGGATATATATCTCCTAGCCTATTCTTAGCTAGCAGAGCGGTCAAGGGGAAGTCGCTCTCGCCCTCTCGAAGTCCTCCAACACTTCCGCCCCGGGTCCAGATACGATCCCCTATGATGTATGGAAAAAGGTCCACCGGTCATGCCCCGCCCTCCTCACCTCTCTTCTCTCTCCCCTGCTGCAATATGGTCACCACCCCTCCTCCCTGAAAAGGGCAAACGGCATTGGTCTGGACAAGCCTGGCAAAGCCTCTTATGATACCCCAGCCACCTTGAGGGTCATCGTCTTACTTGAGACCCTCTCTAAGATACTGGAACGGGTCACCGCCTTCCGCCTCTCCCTCCTAGCCAGGCATGTACGTCTGCTACACCCCCACCAGATAGGATCCCTTCCGGGCCTTTCCACCTTCGACGCTACAGCCACCCTCGCACATGAGGTCCGCCTCCTCCAGAGGCTTAGATCTAAAGTCTCATCTCTATTCTTGCACATCAAGGGCGGTTTCGACAATGTCGACCCCGGCTAGCTTACTTCCGCGCTTAGGGCCAAAGGGGCCCACAAGTATCTCACTGCATGGGTCGGCAGTTTCCTGACTAACCGCATGTGTAGGCTCCTCTTCCAGGGGTCCCCAAGGACGTTCTTACCAGTTGCGGTCGGCACCCCCCAGGGCACCCCCATCTCTCCCCTCCTCTTCGTTATCTACGTCTCCCCACTACACCTAGTGATCGCCAAAGGCATAGTAATCTCCTATGTGGACGATTTCGTAGTCACGGTTTCCTCCGCTACACACAGGCGCAATGTTGAACTCCTTCAAGGCCACTCCCGCTTCCTGTGCCGAATTGCGGCACCCAGGGGCCTCACCTTCTCGGTTCCTAAAACCGAACTCATCCACTGGCGTACTCCTCAGGAACGCTCTTCCCCCTCCAAGGCGGGTGTCCAGTTGGACGACCTATACTTCTCCCCTAAGGATGAGGTAAGGTAGCTAGTATATTGGTTCACGCCCTCCCTCTCCCCCAACGCTCACTTCAGCAGGAGGTTGTCTCTTGCCCAGGGTGCTCTGGACTCGATTAAGAGGCCCTCTCCCCCCAGGAAAGGCCTTCCCCTGTATCTCTGCCACAGGCTAGCCTCCTCACTCCTCGCCCCCGTCCTCTTATATGGTGCAGACCTATATACTCCCTCTGTAAGAATGCAGGACAAGTTAGACGTCTTCTGGCACCGCGTCCAGAGATGGGTGACTAGCTGCTTCTCCTCCACACCCGTCCCCATCTTGGCCATCGAGGCCTGCCTCCCCCCTCTCGTGCTTCTGGTCGAACATCGACAACGCGTGGCGGCCTTAAGAGTCGTCTGCTCCCCTCCTGAGATCAACCCAATATCGGCCAGGCTTCATAAGTCGGTCCCCAATCGTTCCTCCTACGACTCCCCGCTGTGCCACAGCTCCCTTTTGGTCAAATTAAACCCCGTCCGCCCCCTCCTGTGGAAGACTCCTCGCGCTACCATTTGCAAACACCTCCCTATTGACGAAATCGCTCACAGGACGCTCCCCCTGCTGAAGGACAGCCCTTCCTTTCCGCTCCACAACTCTCAGCTGGTCCCTACCTTATCCGTCCCCCTGGCGGACCCCCCCTTAGAATCTTACGCCGCCCTGAAGAAGGAATCCAGGGCCATCCTACTCCTGCATTGGACCTCTCTTGCCCACCCGCCACCAGACTATGAATATCTCCCCTCGCTTACCCCCCACCCTTTTATGGGCCTCACGAAGTTCCTTGCCGGTCGCCTCCATCAGATGAGGTCAGGTAAGAGCTACCTCGCAGTCCACCCTTCCTCGTTCAACCAAGACACTCCCTCCACCTGCCCTAGGTGCCGCACCATAGCTGAGACCTTTGAGCACGCCATCCTCCACTGCAAGGCCCGCCGCCACCTAAGAGAGAGTCTCCTCCCGTCTCTCACCTCGCTTGGCGCCGCTTCGCCCTCAAGGTCCTCTGATCACGACATCGCCGCCCTCTCCAGATTTATATCTCTCACAGCCACTGGCTTTCCCACTGACATGTTCCCCCCGAGCCCTACTTCCAGTACTGCCCACAGCCCCACTCCCTCCCCTTCCTGCTCCCCCTCGCCCCGTTTCATGTTTGCTTCCGTGAAGGATGTTTGATTTTTTCGGGTATTTCTTTACTTGTTGTTTCTTAACGGAGATCGTGAGGTCTGGTGGTTTTGGATATTTCTATACTAGTTTATGATGTTTTCCCTTGGTTGGTTTATGCGTCATGGTTTAGCTACGGTTCGGAGAATTGGGTGGTTAGGGTTTTCTTTTGTTTGTTGTTTTATTATAGGTTTTGTTTACGCCATAGCTTACCGCTGCATGCGAGTTCTTTGTACCTTTAAACAAACGAATACATGATTAAAACAAAAACAAAGCAAAAAAAAAATCTTAGCTAGCAGAGCAAAGCTTCGCCTCCACTACATCCCTACCCCTACATTTCAAAACACCACATTGCTTCTGGTACAAAATCTCACGATACTCTGCACTCTTAGTGAACTGCCTCCTCTTGCACTCTCAGTGAGCTGCACTACGCCTAGCACTCTTTGTGAGCTGCAAAGATGTCCGTTCATGGGGCCCCCCAGGGCCCCCCAGGGCTTCCCCCTCCCTCCTTCCTCAGTGCCCTCTACCAGGCTCAGCTCTACTTCCCCCCCTTCTGAACAGATTATATACGTAAGGAACTTCCTTGGGAAAACACTCAACAAGCTAGGCATCAACGATGTGGTCCCCCTCCCCACAAGCTCTGAGCTCGGTAGAGACCTCTCTACAGGCGAATCTATTATCCTCCCCCTTCTCTCCTCCACGATCAACGCACTGGCCTCTGTTCTTGAGAGGGTTGACACCCTCAATGACCGCATCACACCCACCCATGACTCCATCAGCCAGGTGGCAAACTCAGTTCCTAATAGGGATGAGCTAGCGGCCTCCATGGCCCCCATTACCTCTTCGGTTCGTGACCTGTCACATAGGGTCAGCACAGCCCCCGCGTTGCACAGACCTACACCCCCCCCCAGTCAATCAGGCACCAGCCCCAGCCCCCCCTCCCAGAAAACCCTCTGCCCCCACGCCTGGCCTACATCCCGACTTTCCTAGACATGATCACGCCACCAACAAATCCTATGGCAACCCTGAGGCGTTCGCTAAGTCTCACCCCACCTCCTGGGAGGCCTCCCACTTCGCCAATGGGGGCTACCCCGCCGTTTCCACTTTCCTTCCAGGGATACAAGACCCTACCTGTCCCTGCCTGACCTATGCCCAAGTTACGGCCCCCCCGACCAAGGGAAAGAAAAAGTCCTCTCCCCAAGGAGTTGCCTCCTTGTCCTCTCCTCCCTCCTCCTTGTCCTCCCCGGCTTCCTCCTCCTCCTCCTCCTCCAGACACTCTACTCTCCCAGCTGCGGCTAGGAGATCCTATGCTCCCAGACAAGATCCCCTCCCTCACCCGGATAGAGAAACAATTGCCACCACCTTCCCTGATATAGCCGCGGAGGTTTTACGCTTGTCCAACTGCGCCTTTCCCCTTTCTTTCACAGCCAAAGTCAACTCAAATGGTACGGTCACCCTCGTAGGGGTTTCCCCCTCTACGCCTGCCTCCGATTACGCTCCCTTCTTTGGTGCTCTTGCGGCACGCCTAAACAAATCCTTCCTAGTCGGTTCCTCCTCGTAGCTCCCTTTCAGGCCAGCCCCCAAGGAAAACAAGTTCGCCATCCACGGCCTCCCCCTCCGCTATTGTCCTGAAGACAAAGAAGGCCTCTTCGTGAGCCTCAAGGCTGCCATACTCAATGCCAAGGGCGTCGAGATCATCTCGGCCCGCTTTCTCAACCCGGATCCTGAAGCCCGCTCTCTGAAACTTGCCTCCTCGGTCGTTGTCACAACTACCCCTGAGGATGGTAAGAAAATGGGCCCCAATATCTTGCTTCTCTCCCACAAAAGGGAGATCAAGGCCGCTCACTCTGCCAATAAAACTACTCGATGCCGCAACTGTCAGAGATATGGCCACACGGCCCCCATCTGCAAATATGATCACCCTGTTAGCTCAATATGCGCCCTTCACCATCGCAAAACGGAGCACCGCTGCCCGAACCCTACATGTCCCAAAGAGGGCAACCTTCGCCCCATGGCAAATTGCTGCTCTGCCTCCCCCGCCCACTGTGCTAACTGCGGGGATGACTATCCTGCCACTGACCCTGCCTGCCCAGCTAGACCGAGCCGTCTCCCCCCCGCTGACAAAGTACCTCCCACACAGGATCATGCCACCTCTGCCCCTGCTGAAGGAGACATGGACACAACTGAAGATGCGGGTGAGGCTGTTGCCGAGACCCCTAGACCCTCCGCCCCACCGACTGTAAGAAGACTTCTCCCTGCCTTCGAGGTAGTTACCCCACGCCTGACTCGCCCCTTAGCTCCTCCCTCAGTTTTGCGCCCTACTCCAGGGGCAGGCGGCCCGCTCCCCCGGGTGGCCCCCAGCCATTCCCCTGCCCCATCCAACGAACCGGGCAGGGCCCGATAATGCACTTCAATAATAGCTCGACCCCGTCTTCCCGTCCGGCCAGGGGGATCCTTCGCTCCTTTTCCATCGTACAGCACAACAGCCTTGGGAGCTGGGATGTGTTTCTCTCCCTCATGAACAGTCTTAGTCAGTTGTCCTCCCTCTCTATGATAGTGGCCCTCCAAGACCCCCCCGTCAGAAGAGGCCAGCTGCCGTCCTTCTCTACATACAAATGTTTCTACCCCCCTTAGGTCAAACCAAGAGTGGCTTTCTATGTCCACCCCCATCTGCTGCATTCCGTTTCGCTTCTCCCTGTCACTTCCACCCGTCCCGATTTATTGTCGATCGATATTTTTGCCCCAGAGGGCTTTTTCGAACTCCAGTTTTCCCGCTTCTGAGTAACCAATGCCTTTTACCTCCCCCTCCAGTCTGCTCCCATTCGCACCATCCCCCCATCTGCCTTGTTCCAGAATAACCCTTTCCCGACCCTGGTGGTGGGTGACCTCAACATACACCATCCTGCTGCCGACCCCTTGTGCACATTCGATTCTAGAGAATACAATTTGTCTTATCCGTACTACAACTATGCATCTGAGTGTGGCTACTCTCTCCTTAACCAACCAGGGTTGTATACATGCTTTCCCTTCGCATACAACGCAAGGGCTTCGGTCTTCGATCTCGCTTTCGCCAATGGCCTTCTTTCTCCGTCTGTCTCCCAGTGGGACACCCCTCTCCCCTTGACTGGCTCTGACCATGTTCCATTACTTATCACGCATAAATCCCCCAGGTTCAGACCCCCACCCCCCTCTCCTAACTGGTCAAAAACAGATTGGGCTAGCATTCTGCCTGTCCTCCCTTCTTTGGTGGCCCCCCCCCCACCGGCTGTCTCCTCATCCTCCACCTTTGAGGACTGGTTCGACACTCATGCCGGAAGGGTCAAGACCCTCATTACATCTAACACCCCCGTGTCACGACCATCCCCCAGGTTTAAACCTTGGTGGTCCCCTCTCCTCTCTCACCTCAGGACCGCCCTCCACACGGCCTCCAGGATATACAGATCCTGCAGGGACCCCTACGATCTGTCAGCTCAACGCTCGGCAAGGCGCTCCTACTTCTCGGCCATCAAGAAGGCCAAGTTCTCTCACTGGTCTAGCTACCTCTCGTCCCTCACCCCCTCCTCGGTCTGGGAGGCCAAAAACCTCCCTCTTGGAAGACAGGGCAACAGGTTTCCTTCCTTTCCCGACCAAGACACTCCAGAGGGCATCAACACGGCCCTACTTACTCATTTCTTCCCCTCTGCGCCTCCTCCGACCAACACCCCCTTACTCTTTCTCCCTCCTCTGACTACTTCCCTCTCAGTCAAAGGGAAGTCGCTCTCACACTCTCAAAATCCTCTATCACTTCTGCCCCATAACCAGACACGATCTCCTATGATGTGTGGAAGAGATTCCACCAGTCATGCCCCGCCCTCCTCACCTCCCTCCTCTCTCCCCTGCTGCAGTATGGTCACCACCCCTCCTCCTTGAAAAAGGCAAATGGCATTGTTCTGAACAAGCCCGGCAAGGCCTCCTATGATACCCCAGCCTCTTTCAGGGTCATCGTCTTACTTGAGACCCTCTCTAAGATACTGGAACGAGTCATGGCTTCCCGTCTCTCCCTCCTAGCCAGGCATGTTGGCCTATTGCACCCTCACCATACAGGGTCCCTCCCGGGCCTTTCCACCTTCGACGCCACGTCCACCCTCTGCCATGAGGTCCGCCTCCTCCAGAGACTTGGATCTAAAGTCTCGTCTTTATTCCTAGACATCAAGGGCGGTTTCGACAATGTGGATCCCGGCCAGCTCACATCAGCGCTGCAGGCTAAAGGGGCCCACAAGTCCCTCACTGCATGGGTAGGCAGTTTCCTTACTAATCGCATGTGTAAGCTCCTCTTCCAAGGGTCCCCAAGGATATTCTCGCCAGTGGCGGTTGGCAACCCCCAGGGCTCCCCCATCTCTCCCCTCCTCTTCGTCATCTACGTTTCCCCACTACACCCATTGATCATCAAAGGCATAGTAATCTCCTATGTGGATGATTTTGTGGTCACGGTTTCCTCATCTTCCCACAGACGGAATGTTCAGCTCCTTCAAGGCCACTTTCGCTCCCTGTGCCGCATCGCAGCCCCCATCGGACTCACCTTTTCTATTCCCAAGACAGAACTTATCCACTGGCTTACCCCTCAGGAACGCTCACCCCCCTCAAAAGCGGGCGTCCGGTTGGACGACCTATACTTCTCTCCTAAGGATGAGGTAAGATGGCTAAGATATTGGTTCACGCCCTCCCTCTCCCCAAACGCTCACTTCAGCAAAAGGCTGTCCCTCGCCCAGGGTGCCCTGGACACGATTAAGAGGCTCTCTCCCTCGAGGAATGGCCTTCCTACATATCTCTGCCACAGGTTGGCCTCCTCCCTTCTCGCCCCCAACCTTTTATATGGGGCGGACCTATATACCCCCTCTGTGAGGATGCAGGCCAAGTTAGACGCTTTTTGGCACCGCGTCCAAAGGTGGATGACTAATTGCTTCTCCTCCTTGCCCATCCCCGTCTTGGCCATTGAGGCTTGCCTTCCCCCCCTTGTCCTTCTAATAGAGCATCGTCAACGCATGGCGGCCTTGAGGGTGGTCTGCTCCCCTCCCGAGATGAATCCGGCATCGGCCAGAGTCTACAAATCGGTCCCTAACCGTTCCTCCTATTGCTCTCCGCTCTGCGACCGCTCCCTTCTGGTCAAGTTAAATCCTGCCCTCCGCCCCCTTATGTGAAGGACTCCTCGTGCGACTATTCGCAAACACCACTCTATCGACCAAATCGCTCACAGAATGCTCCCCCTGCTGAAGGACAGGCTTTTCTTTCAGCTCCCTAACCCCCAATTGGTCCCTACCCTGTCCGTCCTCCCGGCGGATCCCCCCTCGGACTTGTATGTCATCCTGAAAAAAGAATCTAGGGTAATCCTCCTCCTGCATTTGACCGCTCTTGCCCATCCACCTCCGGACTATGCATACCTCCCCTCGCTTACTCCCCCCCCCTTTATGAGTCTCCCCAAATTCCTTGCTGGCCGCTTTCATCAGATGAGGTTGGGCAAGAGCTACTTTGTGGTCCATGCTTCCTGGTACAACCGGGCCACTCCCTCCACCTGCCCGAGATGCCGCGCTGCGGCTGAGACCTTTGAGCACGCCGTTCTTCACTGCGAGGCCCGCCGCCGCCTGAGGGAGAGTCTCCTCCCGACTCTCACCTCGCTTGATGGCGCCTTGCCCCTATGGTCCTCCGATCACGACATCGCCGCTCTCTCCAGATTTATTTCTCTCACGGCCACTGGCTTTCCACCCGACATGTTCCCCCTGAGCCCTAGTTCTCATATTGCCCACAGCCCTGCTCCCTCCCCCTTCTTCTCCCCCTCTCCACGCTTCAGGTTTTCTTCCGAAGAGGATGATTAAATGTGCTTAGTGTATTTCTTTACTTGCTGTTCTTGATGTAGATCGCGAGGTCTGGTGATTTTGGACTTTTCTTTACTAGTTTATGCTGTTTGCCCTTGGTTGGTTTTTGCGTCATGGTTTAGTTACGCTTTGGAGAATTGGGTTGTTAGGATTTTCTTTTATTAAATTGTTGGATTTTGAGGTTTTGTTTACGCCATAGCTTACCGCTGCAGGCGAGTTCTTTGTACATTTAAACAAACGAATACATAACTTAAACAAAAAAAAAAAGAAAAAAAAGAAAAATCTTAGCTGGCGGAGTGAGTAGTCCATTGTTTCAAAATTCTAATTAGGACAGCATGATCTGCAATGGCAAGGAAGTCTGCAGATGCCTGTGAACGACCTGCAGGCTTTTCAAGGCGAATTACGCAGAATATGAGAATAAAACATGAAGCCTACTCCCGCGCAAAATACTCGAGTAAGTTATGGGGCTCTTCCCACCCCCCCTTTCCTCTTTGCAATCCCTTGTGTCACTATTGGCATGATTCTTTTTTTTTTTGAGATATGGTTGAGGTTGTTTGTTTGGGTATTTTTGGTAGGGAGCAGAGTACCCGTTGTCACGCCCGACCGTGGAGTGCGCCATAACTTATTTTGCACTGCAGTACCGTACTGTCGCTTAAGATACCGGTACATCAATTTCATGAACTGATCAACAGCCATGATATTCATGTTCATACTATGATACATGGCTATGGATCCTACAGCCCCTAGTCAGAAGTGTTTGTGAAACCTGTCTTGCCTTACCAAGCTACCTTACGAAAATCAAAACCCCGCACAAACCAGCTTTCAACCTCCCAATTATTTACACTCCCGTAAAGTCTAGAGGAAGTGCAATTAAACAGGTATCTGATGATTAACACTTTGTGCCATATTTAATTTTAATTATAATTTTTTTTTACACAATGTCATTCAGTGTAAATAAATACTTAAAAAGAATATTATCTAACAATGTGTTATCAGCCGGGGCTCCAAAATCCATAGGCCCGCAGCCCAATTCCACAACCAGGCCTGCTGCCTAACCATTGTTCTCAACTGATTAGGACCCCAGTAGGGCTAGGCAAGGGAACTAGCAAGTGCGCCGGACACGACAGGACAGCACTGATGGTATTATTACCCAAGTAGTAGAGCAGCGCAATCAGAGCAGAGATAGCACACCCTGATGGGCAGCGTGGGCATGTATGAAGGAAAACAGAAATGTGGAGAGGCGAACATTCTAGGGTAAGCACAGATGATTAGGGCCTATGCGGAGACATATGACTATTGCATGTAAGAGCAGAGTTTTACCTACTAGAGGGGAACCATAGTCCACAACCTCCAGAGCAAATACAACTCCAAGCATCTTTTCCATCAAACACATCTGAACACGAATCGTGCCAGGACCTCCATCAAGCACAATATATCTGATCATCATCCACCATCTCCCATGACGGCTATTTTTATGAAAGACGATAAGCCCTACAATGTGAGACAATTTGGGGTTGGGGATAGCAGGTGCCTTTGTAGAATAACAAGTGATAGCTGGAGGGTCAACGGGGCACAGTGGGGGAATAATGGGTGATGATAGGTGAAGACGCAGTGTCATCCATTTTTGTCCTTCACTCTTACCTGTTGGGCAAGTTCACAAAATGACTAGATAGGATGACACAATGTCGTCCGTCCTGGCCCAGGCCCAGGAAGGACTGACAGCCCAGTTGAGAATGCTGTTCATAGCTCAGGGCAGGGTATTTCTTTTAGCTTTCCCTGTGGGTTGAAATATAGAACTCTGGCCATCCAAGATCCGAGCGCACAATCAAATACCAACTAGGAGTTTACAGCTTACATACTTCCCTAAGACTTTCTGAACACAGTAAACCTTTCAGTATGGTATATATTTTCTACAATTATGCTTGAATGTAGAGTGGCGTAAATAGTATGCGAGGTTGTAATATACTTTGTGAACAGTTGTAACCGCTTCCCGTGGGTAGCGGTCTTGTGAAGGGATAGCGGTAGTGACTCTAACCAAACTGGTCGGTATAAACGAAATCAAGTACCGGAGACGCCAACAAATAATTGAATAGAGTCTATTGCTTTTCTCGAAACTACTAAGAGAAGGCCAAGTGCTTTAGGCCTATGCGAAGCTCAAAGATTCTCGAATCGAACTAAATAGAAGATAACTGTTCAACCAAGTATATTGAAAACTCTGTCTGTCTTAGTCTCATCTCTCTAAGTCCGGAGAGATACAGGTCTTTAAATACTCTTGCAAGAATCCATATCGCATCAATCAAATACAAATCCTAAGATATCAAATGATACCTAAACCATAAACAATCAAACAATAAACAAAGCTTACAAACTTCCGGAGTTTGTATTCTGAAACAATACAAGTAACAAATAACAAGGCTTACAAGTCTTCTGAACTTGTATTCTAAAACAAAACATAAAACAAACTAACAAGACATACAAGTCTCCTGAACTCGTATCCTAAAACAATACATAAAACAAATCCATACCTCAACTGGTAACCTGTACCGGTTACACCCCGAAAACAAAATAACATACTATTTGCTCAAAACATAATCCATCTTCAATCTGAACTGCTGCTATTGTAGTTGGTTTCCAAGTAAGGATTGCAAAATCCTTTGTCAACAGGCCCTTCGTCCACCTATTCGGTGAGGCCTGTCTCAGTAGGTGAAAGTCTGATGGCAATGTGTCCTGACTAGACTGAGAATTCCTCGCCAATCATGTTATCAGTCCACCATTCCTGTACCATCTCTTCCGCATGTTCCAATCCTTCAATAGGCTCCCAACTGTTCTCGCTTGCCGGGTAATCCTTTCACTTTACTAGGAACTGGCCTTGTCCATAGCGTTCTCTGTAATCTAGGATGGCCTCAACTTCCCATTCAGATTCCTCGTTGATCAGGATTGGTGCTGGCTTGATATTGGCTCGTTCTGGGAACCGTTCATCATCATTCTCTCTCTAGGGTTTGACCACAGTACAGTGGAATACTGCTTCCCTTCAGCGGTATATCCTGGCGTCCATCTTGACTGTATAATTCTGTGCGATATCATCATAACTCAACTCTGTGAATGGTCCAGGCCAGCATGGTTCCAGCTTCTTCGATCGCACTGCTTCTGTAGAGAACATGTCTCCAAAGACCAGTACTTGTCCTCCAACGGGTACCGGAGGGCGTGGTGTTCTTCTCTTAGTCGCGGTCGTGGTAGACCGAATCCTGGCATGCTTAAGGGCTTGGTAGGCTGAGTTCGGGAGTTAATTGTGTATATTGTAGTAGTCATTAGCAGCAGGTCATGAGGTCGCTGCAGTTTGATAGGTGCTTAGCAGAGGATAGCCTCTCTCATACACTGCGTTGTATGGTGACATGTAAATAGTATACGAATAACCAGCATTGGTGTATAACGCTAGCTGAGATTGGGACACAAGCCAGTTGGTCTGTCGTCTGTTGATAACAGTCCTCAAGGCCGTCTTCAGTTCCCTGATCTTGCATTCCGCTTGGCCGTACGTCTGATGGTGTCCTGGGGCTGCCATGATGTGTTCAATCGTGTTTCCCATAGTCTTCAGAGTCTGCCTCCAAAACCGAGAGGTGAATCGCGGGTCAGCATCGCTGACAATCGAGGTAGGTACACCATGAGGTGTAAGGAGGTAGTTCTGTAACAGCTCCATGGTAGCGATTGCTGTAGCCTTCGTAGGTGTAGGAATCAACCAGCAATATCCTACTGCTCTATCGACTACTACTAGCACTGTATCGTAGTTCTTAGCCTTGGTGAAGGGTCCCCTGAAGTCAATAGCAGAAGAGGTAAAAATCTCCGAGAGGAGAGGCAGCATCAGTGCATCGCCTGAAGGGAGTGTGCTTCGTTCCTTACTGATCTGGCACTGCTCATATTGCGCAACGAAGTCTGGGAAGTCGTTTCTCATCTCGGGCCAGAATAAGCATTCTGTAGCATATCGAAGGTTTCTCGGACCGCTGTGGTGTCCCATGTTGTGTATCTCGATAATAGCCAACTCTCTCAGAGTTTCGCCGTTTATTGCATGTCCTTTGGGTATGTAAAGACATCTCTCGCCTCCTCTGGTAGGAGTGTAGAGTAGACCATTGCCAATGCTATAATGTTGGGCCTTGCCTCCCCTTCTGTAGCTGTAGAATCATTCGCCAGTTTCCAAGCAGGGTCCTGCCTGTAACCTTTGATCATTTGTTCTCGCCATATGCCTTTGTCACAAATCGTGACTAAGCAAGGCAGATTTCACATGACTAATAGTTATTAGTCATAAGGTATGTTTATGTTTCTATGACTCACGATCGTGAGTCATAATTATGTTTCACGCTATGCAGTCAGTTG
>Ga0307509_10007885_pt1 | contig 13752 bp, 14 predicted proteins | sample 10_EM_MG_FD_202245 | JGI IMG/M metagenome (GOLD analysis project Ga0307509, IMG submission 202245) | Populus trichocarpa ectomycorrhiza microbial communities from riparian zone in the Pacific Northwest, United States - 10_EM | ecosystem: Host-associated > Plants > Roots > Unclassified | place...
GGGTGGGGCCGCAACAAGCGCGTCGGACGCTGTGGAGGGAAAGTGGGGCGTCCGGGTGCACCAGACGCAAGAAATGAAAGGCAAAGAAGGCACGGGAGATCCGGGAGGACCGGACGCAAAGAGCGGAGGCTATTCGTCCGGAAGCGGGCTCTGTCCGTCTGGAGAAAAAGGTTTTTTTGCTGATGTTGACAGGCGGATCCTGCAAAAGGACTATCAAAGGGTAGGTGGTCGCTTCTTTAAACGACTCAAATAGTGAAAGAAAAACATTCCAGCTCCCAAGGCAGTTATGTTGAATGATGGAAAGAAACGCAGGGGTAGGGGCCGGCCCTTGACCCAGGGGAGGGGGCATGGGTTGATTATTCATTTCCGGGACGAACCCGACGGGTGAAAGGGGCAGGGGAAGGGCTTGGGTCCTCCAGGGAGAGAGGTCCACCGAAACCGTGAGTAGTGCCAGGACGCGTGGAGGGTCCAGCTGGGGGAGGTTGCCTGGGGGTTACGAGGTCCACCTCAAGGGGACCTGACCCGGACGGGGGAGTAGTGGGTGCTGGGCCGCCATCGACCGCCAAATCCATGGGGTCTTGACCAGTTGGGGCGGGGGCTGGAGAGCCGGTTCTGGAGGGGACAGGCGGGGCAGGTTGAGCCGGACATTCCCTGAATGTGGCAGTGTGGTTATTACCGCAGTTGCAGCAATGGGGGGGCGAGGTCGGACAACAGGATGGGACTGGCTTATTGTTCCCGCTCCGGGGGCAGGTGGGATTCTGACATCTGTGAGCCACGCGAGTATGATGAAGCGCACAAATGGGGCACGTGGGGTGGGTGGCGGGGCATCGTTGATGGGCGTGTCCGTATCTCTAGCAGTTCTTACACTGGGAGGTTCTGGAGGAGGAGAAGGCAAGTTCGACCTTGCGTTTCTGTGAGAGGATGACGACCCCTGCTGTGAGGGCCGAAACATTCTGGGGGTCGACGGTGACAACCACCGAAGTGGCCTGCTTGGTTGCACTAGAATCTCGGCCAGGGTTAAGGTACCTGGCTGAGAGAATCTGGGTTGCTTTGTCGTTGAGGATTGCTTGCCGGATATATGGGAAGAGTTCCTCTTGCAGACCGGTAGTGGGAGCAGTAAGGCTCTTATATATATTCCTGGATTTGCGTGTGAGGGGTCAAAGCTATGACGCTTTGGGTGCCGTGGCACCATACGTTAAAATGCCTTTTTCTTGAATAAAACAAATAGCCAGTATTTCTTAAAAATTAGAGTAGGCTAACTCCGAAGGAGAAATGGATACCACGGTCAGATAGCAGATGCTCTTCTGCCAATTGTGTCGGGAGGGGGAATAAATTGGAGGCCTAAAGCTAATAGGGGAGGGGTAAGGAAACCTGCACTCGTAATTTTCTGAAATATTTACATGCAAGTGGGGTGGGACAACAGATGCAATATATTAGAAGATCTCAGGTATGATATAACGAACTCTCCTAGAAGAGTCACGCAGCAGTTTTCAGAACTTTGAATGGCTCTGGAGGGCACCCAAAGACACCTGCTTACGCTATGTAGCCTGCTCTGAAACTCTCTGTTAATCGGAGGGTCTCATTTTGCTGCGCGACCCGTTCACGCGAGTTGGTTATAAGGTGTGGTACAAGGGACAGGCATAAAAAAGTGGTACGCTGCAGGGGTGGGGTGGGTTGATTTTGGACAGAATTCTGGTACGCTGCAACCGAACCACACTCAGACAGAAAATATGTTCAGATGGTAAAGTACATCTTAAATCCCATCCTTTACCATACAGTTACCAACTCCAAGGGATAAGTATTTTGAACCAACACTTCTGTGTGCAAGAAAATAAATGGGTAAGGATGACAGAGCAGAGTAGCCTCTACACATAGATCCAAAAATAATATTGATTTCTTCAATAAGCCACTGGGCTTTAAAGCCCACTTATCATAAGGCCAGCATTAAACATGGTCCCAGTTTAGAGGTTCAGGTGCCCCCTCAGCAGACACCTCTTAGGGGTTGATTTAATAGTAAATGTGTTAGAGTAGAGGTCATCTTCATCACTCATACATAATTTCATTTATCAGTTGCATAGCATAGGAAGAAACATGGATTCTCTTAAAGTTTCCCTTCTCAAGTGTACCACTGCTTCTGAGACATTAGTTATGCACCGTACCACTTTTTTATGCCTGTCCCTTGTACCAGAGTGTGCATATCGAAAAACACAGCACAACGAAAAATTTGGTGAGCGACACAACAAAATGGCAGTCAAGATTCCCCCGTGTAGTTGCTTTTCTTAAGACATTTCCCACACTCGCTGGAGCTTTCGTTGTGCAGTAACCTTATTTGGTATGCCCTCAGGCACGTTACCTGAGATTTTACTGCATCATGATTTCACTTGCCGCTCAATAGTAATGTAGGTATTGATTTATGTTTTCCTTTGGACAGCATGAGTGGAAAAGCGTCTGATATTTTCTTTTCTGAAGTTAGTCTGTTTCAGATATCGGGAAATATGCTGTCCCTTTTCAAAGAAAAGATGGTGTTGAGAAATGGTCCTTTGGGTAGAGCAACCAAGACCTAGTTGAGCTTCCTACTCACTATTGAGGATATGAGGGCGGGCACGGGGGTTGGGATTCCGCGCAGTAGCTTGCGTCATCAAGATAGGGTATATACCGTTCATGTCTCTCGTATCATAGTTAGGTAGAGAACTAATCAACGATCTTCCACTGCGAGACAAGACCGTTAGTTAGTTCCTGACAGATGGCATTGGTTTCTATCGGCATGTTAAGCAGAGCCAAGAAAAAAGAGGAAAAAAAAATCTCCCTCCAGCCCCGCACGTGCTCATTTCACTTGCCCTTCCAACCGTATTTCTATACCCACTGCTATCTTCTAGCCGCTTTTCTACAGTGGGTTGTGCGATGATCGTACAATTCCTTCTTCCTTCTACCGCCCCCGGAAACTGCCGCATATCATCCATACTCGTAATTGCCTAACGTTTGTGCAAACGACTACTATTGCATATGGGCAAAATCTTGAGGCTCCGGGAAATTTTTCGCCCATGACGTACTTCCCTGGGAAACCGCCCATCCCCGGGAAACCACCCAAAAGTCATCTCTGCGTGGATTCTACCTATACATAAAAGAAAAAATTGAAAACAGAGAAATAAACCAGCCCAGTGACACTATGAAGGCAAGGATGCATTGCGATACCTGCTTCGCGTAATCCTTTGCGCAGTTTGCATAATAACCGGAAGATTTCCAGCCTCATAAGCCGAATCATCGCCGCTCTCCACCCAGTCGGACTCCAGTTCAGAACCAATGTTCAAACTCTCTAAGGTGAGAGCATCAGAGCTGGACTCCAAAGGAACACTCTTTTTGGGATTGCGCTTGGGCTTGGGAGTTGTAGTGGGTGCTGTGAGCTTTGCTGTTTTGGCTGCACGGCTTTCTGCAGCTTTGGCTTTTTTCTGAGCAGTATCATAATTTCTTCCTTTTTCTGCTGATCCTGGCGGATTCTGAGTACATCCTGAACAGAAATGACTCTCGCTTTTGACATCTCCTTTCTGCTTTTTGTTTTTTCCTTATCTGCAGCTGAGGTTGCCTTCGAGTGCAGGTTTTGATTTTCTATTGTAAGGATAACGTTGTCTGCCTTAGCCTGTGCTGCAGCATTGAAAAGCTTTTCAACTAAGGCATGATTGTAGCGGCTTTTGAGAGTTGACTGTGGGAGGGCAGCAAGTGTTTTTCTGCCATGGATGAGGATACTGCGGCCATGCTTTGGTGTTCCTGGTACAAAAAACTCGTGTTTCTTATATGCTGTTGTTGTGGTTGTCGCTATCCGGTAATGCTGCTCCGCTGGAGGTAAAACACGGCGCTCATTCAGTGGTGATATTCCAGTCGCTTCAAATGCGCTTAGAATATTTTTTTTTGTGTAAGTCATATTGCGTGCCTTTACCAGAAGCCTGCATCTGTTAATAATAAACTAATATCATAGTAGAATGGAATTACATACGGATAAAAGTCACCCTTATTGATACCTGTTTCCCCACCTTCAACAAAATCATCGAGACATTAGCTGTAATTACTCTGCAATGGCCCGAACAAACCCACATCCAATGGCTGCAGGATATGAGTGGAGTGAGCTGGTAAACACAGGGGAATGATATCATTTTGTAGGCAATAGTCAAGGAACTGCCAGGTCACATGTGAATCATGTTCGTCAATAATGAGTAAACGCATAGCTCCATTTGCTCTATCATAATTAATTAGTTTTCCTTTTTCCCTTTTCTTATATAATAATATCGAATGAAGAATAATATAAGGACTCAGAGCTTACAGTGCAGAAGTATGTGGTTCAAAGTTATTTGTTAAATAATCTAAGCTTATCGTTCGTGATGTCCACCCTTTATCGGACACTGCAAAAAAAGCTTCATCCCCCTCCTCCACTAGTGCAGTCCACCCTTTATAGTGTGCCTGCCCCTTATATATAATCATGGGAGGCAGTACTGACCCTCCTGCTGATACAGTCTCAAGTACTGTAATCATCTCACGTTTTCCAAGCTGCGTTTTCCCTGTGTTTTTTTTTTCTCGCTTGCAGATGACCTTTACTCTTGTTGCAAGACCCATCATAAATCCTTTTTCATCAGCATTATAAATATTTGCGGTAAAATATGATGGGCTGCTATAGTCCGGCGTAACTGTATTATGTTAGCTATAGGTTCTCTTATTAATAGCACCCGGGCTCTTCTTCTGCAAGGCCCTCTGCAACATTCTTACATCTAACACACCTTATTAAAAAAGTCACGAATAACCACCGGGTTACTAGCATAGGATCGCTGTTTGTCCAAACGAGTTGCAAATTTGGATGTTAGTGATGGATGGCGGTCGAGAAATCGGGAGATCCAATTTTTTCCCAGGCCAGGTTCTCTCCGTTGGATTCCATGACTTTTAATGAATCCAAGTGCCATTTGTTTCACATAGTCAATCTTTGGTGGCCATCCATAGTCATCAACCCGTCCTATCCATGCTACTATAGCCTTTTCTTCAGCACAGGTTAAGTGCTGTTGGTCCTCATGGCTTCCAATGCGATTTCCTGAGCCCCGCTTTCGATCTCTTAAAGTCTCGTACTTCAAACCATATTGCTCTGCTGCGCTCCGAATACTGTCAATCTTGCCACTTCGCAGGTCCTCCAAGGCACTAGCGAACAAACCATCTCTGGAACTGTTGACTCTTTGGCGTATTCGTCCCATCTTCGCCGGTTTTTTTCGCTATAATTGCTGGGAATCTGGATGTGTGCTTATTTCTGTGCGGGGTTGTTGCCTACATTTCACTTGGGTGGTTACCCGGCGATGGGTGGTTACACAGGGAAATACGTTATGCAATAGCAGTTGTTTTTACAAACGTCAGGAAATTACGAGTACACACTTCCTCCCACTCTCTCCCTACATAATCCTATCGCCATTCATTCCATCACTTCTTCTCTTTCTCTGCCATTGGGTATGGTGGCGGTTGAGTATCGAGGGTGTCGGATGGGCTACTCTGGCTTTCAACCCTATTGGAAGTGGGGTTAGCGTAGGTAATGCGAAGCACTGTCTGGAAGAGATACTTACCCATTGATCCTGTCACTTAGTGCGTTTAATGCGGCCAATTGACTGGAACACTGCACGCCGTTCGCCCTGAAATCGTTGTCGTCTAGAGCCCGGCCCTGGAAGAGTTGAATGGCACTGATCGCCATCCCTGTCCTCCCATCTCCATACCCACAGTACACGATGGTAGCTCCCGCCTCGTTATAGGCATTCCAGATCTGATCAAATTGCTCCTGGGTCACTGCGGTACACTCCACGGCCTTGATGTGTGAATACGAGATTTTCGCGGCGCGAAGCCAGCCCCTCTGCCGAGGTGGCAGCTCCACGGAGTTCAAACTAATGATGTTCTTTATCCCATAGTTTTGAAGGAACTCAATTGAAGTTTCGTTAATATTCTCATCGGCATCTTCGCCGCTGTAGTATGGTGCGGATGACCGTGCAAGGCGGCCAGGAATCACCCACTCGAATCGTCTGAATACCGGGTTCTTGATCTTGTGTAGACCTAACTGGACTTCTCCATTCTTTAAATGCGGACTGTCACTGTCGACGAGTTGTATTTGTGTTGGTCCAGGTTTACCGGGAGGCACCGCTAATGAGTACCCGCCCATGCTAAGTCCGGTGAAAATAAACCACTCCGCAGTGCGAAAATGGGACGCAGCGCATATAAGTTTGCCCTCTTCCCCTCGACCCAGAATAAGCCCGGTGTGTCTATTGCGCATGCCACCTCGATAGTCATTGCTTTCGCAGGTCCACATTTGGTCATGACGACCCTCCTGATATTCCCGGAGACAGGCGTCTTTTCCTACTGCTGTGAGCACTTCGTTCGTACCAAGCACGCTGATCAGATAAATGTCGCCTGCGTCCAGTTTGTCGTTACCGCGTCCAGGTGGAAACATGTTGGTGTTGAGTGTTAAGAATTAAGAGAATGTGGGGGTACTTTGTATGTTTGGGGATTATAGGAGTTTTGGTTGTAGGCTTGCGAAGCTCAGTATAGGCTTGGGCCGGCAGCGGGGGCGGTGGGGGCTCTTATATATTCTGGATATACCTGCGGGGACGGCGCTTGAAGTTAATGATTAGGGTCCTGCCTCGCACGCTACCATAAACTAAATGCTTTCTTAAAAATCATAAAAATAAAAAGCTAGTCTATTTCGCAATATCCAAAGCAGACTAACTTCAAAAGGGAAATGAATATCATAGTCATATAGTAGATGCTCTTCTGTCTATTCTGTGAGAAGGAGAAATAAATTGGAGGCCTAATAGGGGAGGGGTAAGAAAGCTTGTGATGCTCTGAAATGTTTACCTGCAAGGGTGGTGGGACAACAGATGCGATATAACTCTCCTGAACTCGTCGTGCAGCAGTTTTCAGAGCTTTGAATGGCTTACGAGGGTACCCAAAGATGTCTGCTTACGTTTATGGCCTGTCCGGAAGCTCTCTGTTAATCGGAAAGTCCCATTTTGCTGCGCGACTAGTCCACGTGAGTTGGTTATAAGGTACCTGCCAGTGAGGGCATACTGAAAAACACAGCGCGGCGGGGAATTTGGTGAGCGACACCACATCTACACAAAAAAATGGCGGCCAAGATTCCCCCGTGTGGTTGCTTCTCTTAAGATATTTCCCACACTCGCTGGATTTTTTGTTGTGCAGTATTTTTCGGTACGCCCTCAGGCACGTTACCTGGGATTTTACTCCATCACAATGTTACTTGCCGCTCAACCTGTAATGCAGGTATCAGTTTATATTTTCCTTTGGACAGCATAAGTGGAAAAGCATCTGATATTGGACTATTATATCAATTTCGTTTTTGAAGTTAGTCTGTTTTAGATATCGGGGAATATGCTGCCCCTTTTAAAAGAGAAGATGCTGTTGAGAAATGGTCCTTTGGGTTGAGGAACGAAGGCCTAGTTGAGCTTCCTACTCGCCATTGAGGATATGAGGGCGGGCACAGAGGCTTGGACTCCACGCAGTAGCTCGCGTCACCAAGATAGTTTGTAACTACGGGACTGTTTGGTGGACGTGAATTACAAACCATGGTTTGCAGCAACTAGCACCAATTTTTTGACTGTTTCCGACATAGGGTATGAGGTTCTTCCAACCATGGTTCCACAACCATGGTTTGTATTAGCTAGCCAAACTTCGCAAAATTGTCACGCCAAACAGCCCCTTAATCAACGATCTTCTGCTGCAAGACAAAATGTTTAGTTCCTGACAGATGGTGTTGGTTTTTGTAGCGGCATGTTAAGCAGTGCCTAAGAAAAAAGTGGGAAAAAATGTCTTCCTCCAACCCCGCGCGTGCTCATTTCACTCGCTCTCCCAAACCCTGTTGAATTTTACCATCTCCACTGTATCCCTATATCCACTGCTATCTTCTTCCAACCACTTTTCTACGGTGGGATGTACGATAATCGCACAATTCCTTCCTCCTTCCACCGCCTCAGGACGCTACGGCATGTCATCCATACACACTTTCTCCCACCCCCTCCTCCTTCCATAATCTTATCGCCATGTATTCTATCACTTCTTCTCTCAATCGTTGGGTATGGTGGCGGTTTAATATCGAGGGTGTCGGATGGGCCACTCTAGTAACCAAAAGTACTATTTGAAGTAGGGTCAGCATAGGTAATGTGAAGCACGGTCTGGAACAGATACTCACCCATTGATTCTGTCACTTAGTGCGTTTAGCGCGGCCAATTGACTCGAACACTGCACGCCATTCGCCCTGAAATCATTGTCGTCTAGAACCCGACCCTGGAAGAGTTGAATGGCACTGATCGCCATCCCTGTCCTCCCATCTCCATACCCACAGTAGACGATCGTAACTCCCCCCACGCCATAGGCATTCCAGATCTGATCGAATTGCTCCTGGGTCACTGCCGTACACCCCACGGCCCTGACATGTGAATACGAGATTTCCGCGGTACGAAGCCAGCCCCTCTGCCGCAGCGGTAGCTCTACGGAGTTCAAACTAATGATGTTCTTTATCTTATGATTGTGAAGGAACTCAATTGAAGTTTCGTTAATATTCTCATCGACATCTTCACCATTGTAGTATGGCGCAGAGGACCGTGCGAGGCGACCAGGAATCACCCACTCGAATCGTCTGAACACCGGGTTCTTGATTTTGTGTAGGCCTAACTGGGTGCCCACTTCCCCAACCTTTAAATGCGGGCTGTCGCTATCGACACGTTGTATTGGCCCGAGCTTGTCATCGCCATATGGATGCACCTTTAATGAATACCCGCCCATGCTAAGCCCCGTGAAAGTAAGCCATTCCGCAGTGCAAAAATGGGGCACAGCGCATATAAGTTTACTGTGTCCCCCCCGGCCCAGAACAAGCCCGGTGTGTCTATTGCGCATGCCAATTCGATTGTCAGAGCTCATTTCGCAGATCCACATTTGGTCATGACGACCCTCCTGATATTCCCGGAGACGGGCGTCTTTTCCTGCTGCTGTGAGCACTTCGTTCGTACCAAGCACGCTGATCAGATAAATGTCGCCTGGGTCTAGTTTGTCGTTACCGCGTCCAGGTGGAAACATGTTGGTGTTAAGTGTTAAGAGTTAAGAGAATGTGGGGGTACTTTGTATGTTTGGGGATTATAAGAGTTTTGGTTGTAGGCTTGCGAAGCTCAGTATAGGCTTGGGCCGACAGCGGGGGCGGTAGGGTCTCTTATATATTCTGGATATGCCTGCGGGGACGGCACTTGAAGTTAGAGATTAGGGCCCTGCCTCACACGCTACCATAAACTAAATCCATTCTTTGAAATCATAAAAAGAAAAAGCTGGTATGTTCCATAATACCTAAAGTAGACTAACTTCAAAAGGGAAATGAATATCATAGTCACATAGCAGACGCTCTCCTGCCTATTCTATGGGAAGGAGAAATAAATTGGGGGCCTAACAGTGAAGGCATAAGAAAACTTGTGATGCTGTGATATAGACGGCATCTCAGGCCACCCGGATACCCCCCACCTGGAGTCCTGGACAGGTGCCAATCGGTGGGCTTTGTATGGGGGAGCGAGCGGCTGTGAGCCCAGTAGCCACAGCCCATCCAATTAAGCCAAGAAGACTACTTGAAAGTTTCTTATCTGGGTTTAGCTATCTGGGTAAGGGGGCGTCTGGGTGGTCTGGGAGGCCGTCCACCGGCCCTTGCGCGCAAGTATGGTGGGCCATTAGACCCAATATATTGAAATATCAGTTTTACTTGCCGTTCAATATGCAGGCATCCATTTATATTTTCCTTTGGGCAGAGCTGGTCGAAGAGCATCTGGTACTGGACTATGGTATCTATTTTCTTTTTGAAGTCAGTTTGCTTTAGATATTAGGAGGTGCGCTGGTTTTCCTCACTAAAAAAACGATGGTATTAACTTTTATGGGAGCATGCCGAGCAGGACCTAAGAAAAAAGAAAAAGAGTATAAGTAGCTTAATTGGCAGTAGAAGGTACTCCATCTTAATAGTGGACATCCCACCCCCCGTTTATGGTAAAGAATCCCTTCCTTTATCCCACCTGCCCGTTTCACTCGCCCTCCCAGCTCTCACCAGGCTTTACCGCCTCTACCCTATCCCTGCAGCTGCCGCTATCTTCTTCCAACCGCTCCCCCGATATGCGTTGTACGATGATCGCACAATTCCTTCCTCATTCCATTGCTCAGGACACCCTGCATATGATTCGTACACACTTCCTCATTGCATAATCCCATTTCTATGCCTTCAATTACTTTTTTTTCTCAGGCGCTGTGTATGGTGGCGGTTGAGTATCGAGGATATCGGATGGAGCACTGTCGCTTTCAACGCCATTCGAAGCAGGGTCAACGTAGGTAATGTGAGCCACTGCCCTGAAGAGATACTCACCCATTGATTCTGTCACTTAGTGCGTTTAGTGCGGCCAATTGACTGGAACACTGCACGCCATTCGCCCTGAAATCGCTTCCGTCTAGAGCCCGGCCCTGGAAGAGTTGAATGGCACTGATCGCCATCCCTGTCCTCCCATCTCCATATCCACAGTAGACGATCGTAGCTCCCGCCTCATTATAGGTATTCCAGATCTGATTAAATTGCTCCTGGGTGACTGCGGTACACTCCACCGCCATGATGTGTGAATACGATATTTTTGCAGTACGAAGCCAGCCCCTCGGTCGCGGCGGTAGCTCCTCAGAGTTCAAGCTAATGATGTTCTTTATCCCATGATTGTGAAGGAACTCAATTGAGGTTTCGTTGATATTCTCATCGACATCTTCGCCATTGTAGTATGGCGCCGATGACCGTGCAAGGTGACCAGGAATCACCCACTCGAATCGCCTGAACACCGGGCTCTTGATCTTGTGTAGGCCGAACTGGGTGCACACTTCTCCAATCTTTAAGTGCGGACTGTTACTGTCGACACGCTGTATCGGTCCGAGCTCAGTGGCAGTATCAGTATCCGGGTTCACCTTTAATGAATACCCGCCCAGGCTAAGTCGCATGAAAGTAAGCCACTCCCAACCACAGAAATGGGGTGCAACACATTTAAGCTCATCGTTTACCCATCGTCCTAGGAAACACCCGGTGTGTTTATTGCGCATGCCAATTCGATGGCTTGAGTTCGTTTCGCAGATCCACATTTGGTCATGGTGACCTTCTTGATATTCCCGGAGACAAAGGTCTTCTCCTACCGCTGTGATCATTTCATTGGTACCGAACACGCTGATCAGATAAATGTCGCCTGGGTCTAGGTTGTCGTTACCGCGCCCGGGTGGGAACATGGTGCCTAGGTGGTGGATGTGGAGGCTCAATAGGCCCAGGTAGTGGGAGCAGTAGGGCTCTTATGTATTCTGAATCTGCATGGGGGGACAACACTTGAAGTTGAAGATTAGGGCCCTACTTCCCACGCGGCTACGAAAATAAATGCATATCATACTTCCTAATACTTAAAGTAGACTAACTTCAAAGGGGGAATGAATACCATAATCAGATAGCAGATGTTCTTCTGCCTACTCCATGAGCAGTAGAAATAAATTGGGGGCCTAAGAGGGGTAAGGAAACTTGTATGGCGGGGCGACAAATGCAATATATTGCGCCTAATTTACTTGCAGCTTAATATGTGTAATAGGTACTTATTTATGACACTTTCCATTGGATAATATGAGAGTATCTGCTATTGGATTATGATATCGATTTCTTTTTTGAAGTTAGTGCGCTTCAAATATTAGGAAATAATAATAATATTATGCTGTTTTTTTATCAAGAGGAAATAGCATTAACCCCATGTCTAGCCGGCTTAAGAAAGCAGAGAAAAGTGCGCAAGTGGCGTAATTAGCAGTATAGCGTACTCCACCTTAACATATGGTAAAAAATGTCTTCCTTCAACCCCCGTGTCCTCATTCCACTTGCCTTCCGAACCCCCGTCAGGCTTTACCACCCCTACTGTACCCCTACATCCACTGCTATCGTCTTCTAACCGCTTTTCTAGTGTGTGTCGTATGACGATCGCACAATTCCTTCCTCCTTCCACCACCTTAGGACACTGCCATATATCATCCATATACACTTCCTCCCACTCTTCTCTCCTTGCGTAATCCCACTGCTATGGATTTTATCACTTCTCGTTTTTCTCAGGCGTTGTGTATGGTGGCAGTTGAGTATCGGGGGTGTCGGATGGGCCACCGTGGTCTTCAGCGCTAGTTGAGGTAGGGTCAGTGTATGCAACACGAGATGTAGTCTGGAAGAGGTCCTCACCCACGGATTATGTCGCTTAATGCATTTAATGCCGTTAATTGAGCAGGACACTGCACGCCATTCCCCCTGTAATCGTTGTCGTTTAGAGCTCGGCCCTGGAAGAGTTGAATAGCACTGATGGCCATTCCCGTCCTCCCATCCCCATACCCACAGTAGACGATCGTAACTCCTGCCTTTTCATAGGCATTCCAGATCTGATCAAATTGCTCCTGGGTGACTGCGGTGCACTCCACGGCCTTGATGTGTGAATACGAGATTCTAGCAGCACGAAGCCTGTCCCTCTGACGCAGCGATAGCTCCACGGAGTTCAAACTGATGATGTTCTTTATCCCATGATTGTGAAGGAACTCAATTGAGGTTTCGTTAATAGCCTCATCAGCATCTTCGCCATCGTAGTATGGCGCGGACGAGCGCGCGAGACGACCAGGAATCACCCACTCGAATCGTCGGAACACCGAGTTCTTGATTTTGTGTAGGCCTAACTGGACACCCACCCCCCCAACCTTTAAGTGCGGACTGTCGCCATCGACACGTTGTATTGGCCCAAGCTTATCGTTACCATGAAGACGCACCTGTAATGAATACCCACCCAGGCTAAGCGGTGTGAAAGTAAGCCACTCATCGGCGTGGTGATGGGGTACAGCACATATAAGTTTATCCGGTTCCTTCCAGCCCAGAACAAGCCCGGTGTGTCTATTGCGCATGCCAATTCGATTATCTGAGTTCGTTTCACAGATCCACATTTGGTCGTGATGACCCTCCTGATATTCCCGGAGACAAGTTTCTTTTCCCACTGCTGTGAGCACTTCGTTCGTACCGAACACGCTAATCAGATAAATGTCGCCTGTGTCTGGCTTGTCGTTACCGCGCCCAGGTGGGAACATGTTGTTGGTATTAAGTGTCAAGTGTTAAGAGAATGTGGGGTACCCCGTATACTGGGGGATTATAAGAATGTTGGTTGCAGGCCTGTAAAGCTCGATATAGACTCAAGCTGGCAGTGGGAGCAGTAGGGCTCTTATGTTCTGGATTCGCACGCGGGGACTGCACTCTAAGTTAAAGATTCGACTAGTGCCCTGCCCCGCACACTACTATCAAGGTAAATTCCTCTTTTGATAAAAAAAAACTGCATACCGTAAAACCTCGTTAAATTAACGGTTGGGAATTGCGCCCCAGGCTTTAGCAATCTAAAACAAAACACCCGGAAAATAAATTATGTTTTTCAGACAGGGCATGGCTTGGGGAGGGGAGCTCGCTAGAGCTCATTGACTGGTATTCGTTATTTTGTTAGCCTACTCTTCTAAGTCTATCATGGGTTAGCACGGTGATCTAGCTGAGATCCCTAATAGCTAATTTAGCTAGTTTTTATAGCACTCCCGAATACTCGGGTGTCAGGGTTAGTCCGCGAACACCAGGATTTATTCTGAGCATGAGCTAAAGTGGCAAATATCCAATAGAAACCTTGAATAGATAGTTCAACCAAT
>Ga0307509_10007886_pt1 | contig 13751 bp, 12 predicted proteins | sample 10_EM_MG_FD_202245 | JGI IMG/M metagenome (GOLD analysis project Ga0307509, IMG submission 202245) | Populus trichocarpa ectomycorrhiza microbial communities from riparian zone in the Pacific Northwest, United States - 10_EM | ecosystem: Host-associated > Plants > Roots > Unclassified | place...
GGTGTTTGGGGGGGGGGGGGGGGGGGGGGGGGGGGGGGGGGGGGGCGAGGCGAGGCGAGGCGAGGCGAGGCGAGCTGCGGAGCCGCATCGGTCCCCCGCCCGCTGTTTCCCCGTGACCCCTGACTCTGAATATCCACGGCTATACACGTGATCGCAAGCCTGATCCGGGTGCGTGAATATTCGTCATCCCTGAGTCACGCCAGTTTTCCGCTGCCTCTCCGGTGTGGTTGCATAACGACTATGCGTTACTTATGCATACGGTCTCGTGAATCCGGTATCGTGCGGCTGTGACAAACCTACCCTTAACGGTCGTTCACGATGATGAGCGAGACGGCCTCAAGCCGCAGCTGACTTTCGTCACCAAGCTCTGCGGCGCGGGGAGCTGCCCCACCGTCTACCGCACCGACCGCGACACCTTCGTGATTCAGGGATATACCGTGACCGCCGAAGCCGTGGGGCTCGACGTCGCGGCCGGCGAGCAACTTGTCGAGATTCCCGCCGAACTGCTCGCCGAGGCGGTGAAGGCAGTCAACTGACCAGCTTGCGATACACCGGAAGGGGGCGAGTGCGTTGACCGACTCGCCCGACTTCCCCGACGGCATCGACGAGCCCGCCGGGGCCGCGCTTGCTCGCTGGCGCAAGCACCGGCGCATCTCCGGTCACGCGCTGGGCGACCGGGTCGGCATAAGCCAGGCGACGATCTCCCGGTTGGAGAGCGGCACCACCAATCCGCACCCCCGGGTCGTCCGCCGCGTCGCCGAAGCCCTCGAGCTGCCCGCAGAAGAGGTCGAACGTCTGGTCGGTCTTGCCGAGCGACCGAACGAGCGCATGATCGACTGGCAGTCGAGTCAGCCCGGGCTCGCCAAGCAGCAAGATTTCGTGCGACGGCTGGAAGCCTCGGCGCGTGACACTCGCGTCTTCCAGACCGCCGTCGTCCCGGGGTTGCTCCAGACCAGCGAGTACGCCCGCGCCGTTCTGACCGGATGGCGGGTGGAGCTCGCCGACCATGAGATCGCCGACTCGGCCCTGGCCGTCTCCGAGGCCGTCGCGGCGCGCATGCAGCGGGCCCAGGCGCTCGACGAGCCCGATCGGCGGTTCCACTTCCTGATCACCGAGGACGTCCTGGCCCATCAGGTGTGCCGGCCGGTGGACATGATCGCCCAGATCGCGCGACTGCGTGAGGTGGCCGCGTTCCCGAACGTCAGCATCCGGATCATTCCGCAGCACGCGGAGTGGCCGATCGCACCCATGCACGGCTTCGTGCTCATGGGTGACCGGAACGTTGTCGTCGATCTGTTCAACACCAGCATGCTGTCGCGCGGGCGTCGCATCGCCGGGCACTACCGGCTCGTGTTCGACGCCTTGGACGGGGTCGCGACCAGCGACATCGACCCCCTCCTCGCCGATTTCGAGAAGCGCTACATCCGCCGGCTGGCCGGCGGCATCCCTGACCCGCTGTGACAGCACGGTTTCCGTCCGTACGGTGAGGTCCGTACGGTGAGGGTCATGACGACCCAAAAGGATACGCACCTCCGCATCCTGGCCGGCCAGTGCGGCGGTGGCTCCTGCCCGACCGTGTACGGCACCGACCGCGAGACGGTCGTTGTGCAGGGCTACGTGGTGAGCGGCGACAGCGCCGGTGTCGAGGTGCCCGACGGCGAGCACCTCGTCGAGATTCCGATCGAGATCTTGCTCGCCGCGGCGGACCGGATTCGGGACCAGGCACATCGCGGGCCCGCCGCCGGGTCGAGCGGCGACGGGCCGAAATCCAGGCCGGGCACTCAGTAGCCGGTGGGCACCATGCGGCTCAGGAGCTGGTCCAGGGCCACACTGGCGAAACCGATCCGGACGTCGCTGGCGCCGTACGGGAGCCATAGGCGGCCGTCGTGCAGCAGGCCACCGCAGGAGTAGAGGACGTTGGGGACGTAGCCCTCGCGCTCGATCTCGTCGGGGTCCAGCAGGCCGTCGGGCAGGTCGGCGATCACTCGCTCCGGGTTCTCCAGGTCGAGCAGCATGGCGCCCAGCGAGTAGCGGCGCATCGGGCCCACGCCGTGGGTCACGACCAGCCAGCCGGCCTCCGTTTCGAGCGGGGAGCCGCAGTTGCCGACCTGGATCAGGTCCCAGCCCCGGTGCGGGACCAGCAGCGGCACCGCCTGCTGCCAGCGGTGCTGCTCGTCGCGGACGCTCAGGCCCAGCGTCTCGCCGTCGGAGCGGCACAGGGCCAGCTTCCGGCCGGCCACGTAGCGCGGGAACAGGGCCATTCCCTTGTTCCGGGCCGCGGGGCCGTGCAGCGGGGTCACCTCGAAATGCCGCAGGTCGCGGGAGAAGATGACCCGGCCGGAGATGTGCCGGCCGTCGTACGCCGTATACGTCGCCTGGTAGGCGAGCCGCCCGTCCGGGTCCAGATGCTGGACGAAGCGGGCGTCCTCCATGCCGTTGCTCTCCGCGCGGGTCGCCGGCCACATCACCCGCTGATGCAGGGGCGTCGCGCAGGGGAAGCTCACCGCGTAGTCCTCGGACACGATGTGCCGGATCCGGTCCAGCGTCTCCTGCGTGGTCGGGCGGGCCAGCAACTCGGCCGGCATGTGGGTCAGCACATCCTCGAACTCCTCGTCGCTGTACCGCTCGGGCAGGGCCGACACGACGTACGCCGAGGCCTCGTTGTCCACCTCCACGTCGATCAGCGCGGCGGAGAGCTGGAAGCGCATGTGCATCGCCCCGACCCGATGGCCGATCGTCAGCGGTCCGTCGCGGTCCTCCAGGCGGATCGTTTCGCCGGGGCCCAGGATCGCCGAGCAGAAGCCGATCGACGAGATGTGGCCCTCGCCGATCTGGCGCAGGCTCATCGCCACCCGCAGCTCGCCCGGCTCCAGGTCGGCCTGGTCGGGGTGCGGCACCATCGACGGGTTGCACAGCGCCGCGGCCTCGACCGAGAACTCGTGGCTGAAGTACGCGCCGATCAGGGTGCGCGCGGTCGGCGACAGCTCGATCTCCGGCGGCACGCGGTGCTGCACCAGCTCGTAGTGGTGCTGGAAGGTGGACAGCAGGTCGTGGTGCCGGCCGGCGAAGCGGGTCAGCACGTCCTCCAGCAGCCGGGCGGTCTCCGACTCGTCGAGCTGCAGGATGCGCTCGATCAGGCTGGAGGCCCGGTTCTGCACCAACTGGGCGTCCTCGCCGGGGACGAACAACTTGATCACCACACGCCGGTCGTCCGGCTGCATGACGATCTCGTGCCGGGTGAGGTAGGTCTGTGTATTCATGGTTGCGGTCACGCTAGGCCGCCTGACGGTCGGGTCGCGCTCCGGGTCGCCAGCGTGCGGGCGTGCTGCAACGTGGAGACGAGCGCGAGGGTGGATTCGGCTCCTTGGTTCAGATTAGGACCATCTGCCGTTAATCCGTCATAACATCCGCCGGTAAGGGGGTCGTACATGACTGTCTGGGTGTCGTTATCGCCCAGAAACCAAGCTATTGACTGAAATAGCGGAGCGTCCCACCGGTCGTCGCCGGTGATCGCCGCGGCCGTCGCGCAGGCGTCGGCGGTCGCGGCGGCCTCGATCGGCTGCTGGTCGAAGCGGTGTTTGGGCCGGCCCGCCCGCCAGCCGCCGACCGGGACGGTGGACAGGTGGCCGTCGTTCTCCTGCTCCCGGCACAGCCAGGCGAGCATCCGCAGGCCGGCCCGCAGCAGCGGCTCGTCCCCGAGCAGGTCGCCGGCCGCGATCACCACCTCGGCCACCGTGGGGTTGGCGTAGGTGAGTTCCTCCTCGGGCCAGACCCAGGTCTGGTCGGGACCGGGGACGCCGACCGCGGCGGCGGCGTCGCGCAGGAGGGCCGCGGCGTCCGGGTCACGCGGGTCCATCCGCAACACCTCGGCCGCGCCCAGCCCGGCGTACGCCATCGCCCTCGGCCAGGGGGAGCGTTGCCGCGTTCCCAAGCGGAACGCCAGGCGGGCCTCGCGTCGGATCCACGGCGCGGTGGAGCGTGCCGCGGCCGTGCCCAGGCCCCAGAGCGCGCGCCCCCACCAGTCGCCGAGACCCGGCTGGTCGGTCCAGCGCCGGTCGTAGCCCATCCGGTTGCGGAAGGCCCCGTCCGGGCCCTGGGCGTGGGTGAGGAACGCCAGGTAGCGCTCGGCCAGGCCGACGACCTGCGGCGACGGGCGCGGCTCCCGGCTGGCGACGAGCAGGCCCCGGCCGACGTCGTCGACGCAGTAGCCGTGCTCGCGCCGGACCAGGGCGTTGCGCGCGTGCTCGAGCAGCCCGGTGTCGTCGGAGAGCCGGGCGAGGTGGGTGAAGGAGGGCGGTGGGGCGTCGGAAAGGTTGATGGGCGGCGGAACAAGCCGCAAGCCAACGCTCATGCCGGGATGGAGGCTGCGATCGGGGCCGCCGGGGTGCGCGCGGACAGCAGGCGATTCGCCAAGGCCTGATACCGGGCGGCGACCGCCGGCCAGCGCAGCGTCGGGCCGCCGGCCAGGCCGCTGAGACGGCCGGCCAGTCCCGGTTCGGAGGCCAGGTGCCGGATCGCGGCCGCCATCGCCTCCGGGTCCTGGTGCGGTACCAGCAGGCCGGGACCGTCGGCGAGCAGTTCGACCGCGTGCGGGAACTCGGTCGCCACCACCGGCACGCCGGCGCCGACCGCCTCGATCAGCACGCCCGAGGTGACCTGCTCGGTCGAGTCGTAGGGCAGCACCACCACGTCGGCCGAGCGGATCAGCCGGGACAGCGCCGCCTCGTCCAGGTACTCGTCCCGCCAGACCACGTCGTCGGTCACCCCGAGCGCGCCGGCGAGGGCTTTCAAAGAGTTGCGGTACGTGTCGCCGAACTGCTCCAGCACCTTGGGGTGAGTACGGCCGGAGACGGTGTAGATCGGCATCGGCGACGTGTCGCGCAGCCGGGCGAGCGCGCGCAACGCCCACTCGATGCCCTTGCCGGGGCCGAGGAGTCCCCAGGTGAGCAGATGCGGCCGGTCGTGGTCCTCCCGCGGCGCGCTCTCGTGGCTGCCGGCGCCGTGCGGGATCACCGAGATCTTGCGAGCCTCCACCGCGTACCCGGCGGTCAGCCGCTTCCGGGCGGTGTCGGTCATGGTGACCACGGCGTCGGCGGTGGCGGTGATCCGCTCGAGCACCTGCCGCTGCAGCGGGTCGGGGTGGCTGAGCACGGTGTGCAGCACGACGATCGAGGGGACCTTGACGGCGCGCAGCAGCGGCAGCACCTCGGCGCCGGCGTCGCCCGGATAGATCCCGTACTCGTGCTGGACGATCGCCACGTCGAAGCGGTTGAGCGCGTTGGCCGCCGCGACCCAGCCGCCCGGGTTGTCGGTGTGCCAGGTGTGCACGACCCGGGGCGCGCCGCGGTCGAGGTCGATGCCGCCGCTCACGTTGTCGCTGGCGAGCAGCCGGACGACCCCGGCGCTGCCGCCGGTATTCAGCTGAGTGCCGAGTGCCGCATTGAAAGTGGCCAAACCGCATTGAGTGGGCGGGTATGTGCTCAGAAAGCCGTACGTCGCGGGCATGACAGGGCCTTTCTCGGTTCGCGGCTGCCTCCCCGCAGCACGACTGAGCGCGCGCGGTCGACGCGGTACGGGCCGCGCGCAAACGTCATTGCGACGCCCGGGAAATTGCCCCGATTAACGCGCAATTCACATCGCGACGTTAACAAGAACCGCCTATTCAGCTGACGATTTTGCGGTAAATCGCCAGGTAGTCGTCGACCATCCGGTCGGCCGAGAACCGTTCCCGGGCGCGCCGGGCGCACCCGGCCCGGTCGATCGTGTCGATGCCGTCGACGGCCGCCACCGCCTCGTCCAGGCCGGTCACCAGCCGGCCGGTGACGCCCTCGTCGACGACCTCCGGCATCGACCCTTTCCGGTACGCCACCACCGGCGTCCCGCAGGCCATCGCCTCCACCACCGACAACCCGAACGGCTCGGCGAACCGGATCGGGTGCAGCAGCGCCGCCCCGGAGCCGAGAATCCGCCCGCGGTCGGCCGGTCCGACCGAGCCGAGGTAGACGACCCGGTCACCGTCGATCTTCGGGGCGATCGCTGCCGCGAAGAAGTCCTGATCCTGCACGATGCCGCAGACGATCAGGCGCCGGCCGGCTCGGGCCGCGATCTCGATGGCCAGGTCGGTGCCTTTGTCCGGATGAATACGCCCAAAAATGATTAAATCGGTCGAGTTGGGCGAGACGGATACCGGCAGCGCAGCCAAGTCGATGCCATGGTGGACGGTCCCGGCGTAGGACAGCAGCGGCGATCGGTCGCTGTCGGAGATCGAGACGTAGGACGAGTTCGCCCGCTCGTAGGCCGGCAAGATGGTCCGGCCGGAAAAGCCGTGGATAGTGGTGACCAACGGCGCCGCGCAGTGCTGGGAGAACGCGAGCGGCAGCCAGTCCAGATGGTTGTGCACGAGGTCGAACTCGCCCGACCGGGACAGCGCGTGGCTGACGTGCAGCGCCTCCCACACCCGCCCGTCGATCTCGGCGCTCTCCTCGTATCCGGTCGGGCTCACCCCGTCGAGGGTGGCCTTGGTGACCGAGTCGAGCGTGGCGAAGAGCGTGACGTCGATGCCGCGCGCGGTCAGCCCCTCGGCGAGCAGGCTGGTGATCAGTTCCCAGGGGCCGTAGTGCCGCGGCGGCGTACGCCAGGCGATCGGCCCCAACAATGCCACTCTCATGACAAAGGCCGCGATCCGGTAGTTAACACGTCCCTAGTATGGACGCATGACGGATCTCTGGTGGAAAAGAGCGGTCGTTTACCAGATCTACCCGCGCAGTTTCGCCGATGCCGACGGCGACGGCATGGGCGATCTGCGCGGCGTCATCGACCATCTTGACCACCTGGCCGAGCTCGGCGTCGACGTGCTCTGGCTCTCCCCGATCTACCGGTCGCCGCAGGACGACAACGGCTACGACATCAGCGACTACCAGGACATCGACCCGCTCTTCGGTGATCTCAAGGATTTCGATGAGCTGCTGGCGGCGGCTCACTCCAAGAAGATGAAGCTGATCATGGATCTGGTGGTGAACCACAGCTCCGACGAGCACCCGTGGTTCGTGGAGAGCCGGTCGGGCAAGGACAACCCGAAGCGGGACTGGTACTGGTGGCGGCCGGCCCGGGAGGGCATGGAGCCGGGCACGCCGGGGGCGGAACCGACCAACTGGGGCTCGGCGTTCGGCGGGCCGGCCTGGGAGTACGACAAGGCGACCGGCGAGTACTACCTGCACCTGTTCTCGCCGAAGCAGCCCGACCTCAACTGGGAGAACCCCGAGGTGCGGGAAGCCGTGTACGCGATGATGCGCTGGTGGCTCGACCGGGGCGTGGACGGTTTCCGGATGGACGTCATCAACATGATCTCCAAGGTGCTGCCGCTCACCGACGGCCGGCTGACGGCCGGCGCCGCTTATGGGGACGGCTCCGCCTCGTACATCAATGGTCCGCGCAACCATGAATTCCTGCGCGAGATGCACGACCAGGTCTTCGCCGGCCGGCCGGGCATGCTCACCGTGGGGGAGATGCCCGGGGTGACGGTCGACGAGGCGATCAAGTTCACCGCCCAGGACCGGCACGAGGTCGACATGGTCTTCCAGTTCGACCACGTCTGGGCGGACCGCGGCGGCGACCCGTGGCGGCTGATCCCGCTCCAGCTCACCGTGCTCAAGGGGATCTTCGGGCGCTGGCAGGCCGGGCTCGCCGAGGTCGGCTGGAACAGCCTCTACTGGAACAACCACGACCAGCCGCGGGTGGTCTCCCGGTACGGCGACGACTCGCCCGGGCACCGGGTCGCCGCGGCCAAGATGCTCGGCACGGTGCTGCACCTGCACCGCGGCACGCCCTACGTCTACCAGGGCGAGGAGTTGGGCATGACCAACTACCCGTTCCGGACGATCGACGACTTCCGGGACATCGAGGCGCTCGGCCAGTACCACCAGGCGACCGTGCAGGAGGGCCGTACGCCGGAGGACGTGCTCACCGTGCTGCGGGCGCGGGGGCGGGACAACGCGCGTACGCCGATGCAATGGGACGACTCCCCGCACGCCGGGTTCACCAGCGGGACGCCGTGGCTCGCGGTGAACCCGAACTATCCGGAGGTCAACGCCGCGGCGGAGCGGGCCGACCCGGACTCGGTGTTCCACCATTACCGCAAGCTGATCAAGCTGCGGCACGACGAGCCGGCCGTGGTCGACGGCGACTTCACCATCCTGCTGCCGAACGACGAGCGCCTGTACGCATTTGTCCGGAAATTTCGGGACACGGAGCTCCTCGTGGTCGGCAACTTCACCGGGGAAACCGTTCGGGCCGAGATCGAGGACGCGATCGCCTGGGAGGAGGCCGAACTGGTGCTCACCAATGTCGACAAGAATGACGGCCTGACCCTCGCGCCCTGGCAGGCCGTGGTCTATCGGCGCTCGATATAGGGCACCAATCCGTCGAGCAGCCGGGCGAGCCCGAACTCGAACAGTGTGTTCAGGTCGAAGTCGAACTCCTGCGCGACCAGCTCCTCGAAATGCGGCAGGCCGTCGGCCTCGATGTGCGCGCGGAACGTCGGCTCCTGCGTCTCCATCCATTGCTCGTTGGTCATCCCGGTCTCCTGGATCGCGTCGGCCTCCGGCTCGAGCGCGCTGGCCACCCCCCGGACGAAGCTGAACAGCAGGATCTGGATGTACAGCCGCTCGGGCATGGTCAGCGGCCCGCCGTCGAAGACCGCCAGCACCCACTCGGTGATCCGCATCGCGTTCGGCGCCATCTGCGGCCGGGTCAGCGACAGTGACGGGGCGAGCCACGGGTGCCGCTGGAACGCTCGCCACTCCAGCCGGGAGACCAGCTCCAGGGCCGCCCGCCAGTTGGCCGGGGGCCGCGGTGGCAACCGCTCCTCGCCGATCGCCGCGTCGATCATCGCGAGGGTGAGCTCCTCCTTGCCCGGCACGTGCCGGTAGAGCGCCATCGTGGAGACGCCGAGCCGGCTCGCGATGTGCCGCATGGACAGCTCGGCCATGCCCTCGCGATCGGCGATCGCGATCGCGGCCGCGACGACGCGCTCCCGGGTGAGCTCGTGGTCGCGGCGCGGGGCCGGGCCGGCCACCACGGTGCCGACGCCGGGGCGGGCCACGGTCAGCCCCTCCTCGCGCATGGTGGCGTGGGCCTTGGTGGCGGTGGCGATCGCGACGCCCCACTCGCTGGTGATCTGCCGGGCCGAGGGCACCTTGTCGCCCGGCTTGAGCTCACCGGCCTCGATGCGCCGGCGCACGTCCTCGACGATCCGCCGATACGGGTGCACTAGTACACCTCCTGTCCTGCCGTGGAGCGTACTAGTGTGGTTTGCCAGCCGCAATACGCTCTCCTACTCTGACTAGTACACACATAACAGAGTACGCTGAGCCACTGAGGCGGCTTCGCCGCACTGCAGGGGAAAAAGCAGGGGGAGGAGCGGGGACACATGCGGGTTCTGATCTCCGGCGGGGGCATTGCCGGGCCGGCGTTGGCGTTCTGGCTGCACCGCGCGGGCGCCCAGGTCACGATCGTCGAGCGGGCGCCGGCGTCGCGCCCGGGTGGCCATGCGGTCGACGTCCGGGGCGTCGCGCGCGGGGTCGTCGAGCGGATGGGCATTCGCGAGGCGATCCGGGCGCACCAGGTCGACGAGCGTGGCTGGGCGATGGTCGACGCGCGCGGCCGGCGCCTGGGCGGCATGCCGGCCGACCTGTTCGGCGGCGAGGGCATCGTCGCCGAGATCGAGATCGCGCGGGGTGACCTCGCGCGGATCCTCCATGACGCGACCGCGGCCGACGTGGACTGGCGTTTCGGCGACAAGGTCACCGATCTGACGCCGGCGGGGGACGTCTTCTTCGCGAGCGGGCGCCGCGAGCGGTACGACGTGGTGGTCGGCGCCGACGGGGTGCGCTCGGGCGTGCGGCAGCTCGCGTTCGGGCCGCACCGCGAGTTCGTCCAGCCGCTGGGCGCCTACCAGGCGTACTTCACCGTGCCGGACCCCGGTGACCTGGACAATTGGTTCGAGATGTACAACGCGCCCGGCGGCCGGGTTGCCGGCATCCGGCCCGAGCGGGGCGGCACGGCCAAGGCGAGCCTTACCTTCCGGACGAAAGAACAATGTGGTCGCCTAGATAAAAGCCAACAAATCAGACTCATGATGACAAAGTTTGAAAAAGTCGGCTGGCGGGTGCCGGACATGCTGCGCGCCATGCCGGACGCTCCCGACTTCTACTTCGACGAGATCAGCAGGGTGACGGTCGAGAAGTGGGCCCGCAAGAGGGTCGTCCTGCTCGGCGACGCCGGGTACTGCGGGACCCCACTGGCCGGCATGGGCACCAGCATGAGCCTGGTCGGCGCGTACGTGCTGGCCGGCGAGCTGGCCGCGGCGAAAACCCCGGAGGAGGCGTTCGCCGCGTACCAGCGGGAGATGGCCGACTACGTCGCCGAGGGCACCCAGCTGCCGCCCGGCGGCGTCGAGATGTTCGCCCCCAACGGCCGGCTCATGATCCGGATGCGGGCGATGTCGATGAGGATGATGGGCGCCTGGCCGATGAAGGGCCTGCTCGAGAAGCAGTTCTCCAAGGCCGAGGCCATCACCCTCAAGGACTACGGTCAGCTCCGCACGCAGATGTCGAACGGGTGACCGGCCGGGTCGAGCAGCACGCGCCAGCGGTCCGGCGTGGGCTGCTCGGCCGGCTTGGTCGCGCCCAGCGCCAGCGCCTGCTCCTCGGCCTTGTCCAGGTCGTCGACGTAGAAGTCCAGGTGGTAGCGCTTCGGCGCGGCCTCCACCGGCCAGCCGGGCGCCGCATAGCCGGGCACCCGGCCGAAGCCGATGCTCGTCGTGCCGTCGCCGATCATGGCGTAGTCGCCCTCGCTGTGCAGCACCTTCCAGCCGAGCACCTCGGCGTAGAAGGTGGCCAGCGCGGCCGGGTCCTCGGCGTCGAGGTTGATCATTGCAAGAGTCGCGAAACCAGTCATGCCCCGGATCCTGTCGCCAGAGGCTGACACCTTCTGTCAGCAATACTCACGTGAGGTAAACCAATCCGTCGAGCACGACGCCCGGTCGACCGGCGGTGCCGTCCACGCGTACCGCAACGGTGTGCTCGGCCGCACCACCCCAGTAGCGCGACCAGACCGCCTGGCGATAGATCGTTTGCGGCGACCGCAGGTCGACGACGCCCGCGTCCTCGCCGTCCACCGAGATCCGCACCCGGCCGGAGAGCGCGCCCCGGCCCACCACGATCGCCGCCGAGCGTCCGGTGAAGGTCCAGGTCGCGGTGGATCCGCCGGCGGTCGAGCCGAGTGCCACCCCGCCCAGATAGGCCGGGTTGCGCAGGGTGCGCCAGCTTCCGGTCCGTGCGGCGCCGGCCTCCGACAAGACCACGGGGGTACGGGTCACCGACGCGTCGGCCGCGTTTCCGGCGCGGTCGGTCGCCCGCAGCGCGAAGGTCGTCGGCGCCGCGGGACGGATCGTTCCGTTCCGGCCGTGCGCGACGGTGCCCAGATCCACCGCCGTCGGCCGCAGCAGGCTCACCGCGGAGAGGCCGTTCAGGTCGGCGGCGGCCCAGCCGAGCCGGATCGGCACCGAGCCGTCCAGTGAGCCGGTGCGCAGCGCGACGTCCGGGCCGGAGGTGAAGATCGGTTCGCTCGAGTCCGAGACGACCCGGGCGGTGACGGTGCTGGTCCGGCCGGAGAGATGCAAAGCCCGGATCGCGACGGTGTGCCCGCCCGGGGGCAGGGCGATCGCGGCGGTGCGGTGCGTGCCGGGCGCGGCCAGGGTCAGGTGGCCGTCGACCCAGACCTCGAAGCGGGCGATCAGCGCGCTCGGGGTGGCGACGTACCAGAATGGGTCGATCGCGCCGCGGGTGTAGAGCAGCGGCCCGTACTTGATCGCCCCGGGCACCCGCACGAAGCGCAACCCGGCCGGGGCCGCCCCGGCGATCGCCCGGATCTGCGGCAACTGGCGGTAGAGGGCGCCGCCCGGGCAGTCGGTGAGGCCGGCGTCGCGGTGGCCGGAGATCCGGAAGAGCGTCACCGGCCGGCCCTTGGCGTACTTGTTGCTGCCGCCGGAGACGTAGACGACCTTGCCGTCCGGCGGGTTGCCGGCCGCGCCGAGCTTGTACGCGGCGACGGTGGCGATCGCGGTGCGGACCGCGGGGGAGACGCCGCCCGAGTCGTAGGTGCCGATCACGGCGATGGCGCTGGCGTTGGTGTTGAAGCCCATGGTGTGCGCGCCGAGCACGTTGCGGCCGACCCCGCCGCCCCGGCCTTCGAAGATCGTGCCGCACTTGTCGACCAGGAAGTTGTAGCCGATGTCGTCCCAGCCCTTGGTGCGGACCTGGTAGGCCTGGATGCCGCGGACGATGGCCGGCGAGTCGGCGCAGGAGTATCCGTTGCCGGTGGCGGTGTGGTGGACGAAGAAGACCTCGGCCGGGCCGGTGTAGCTGGGGGCGGCCCGGACGATCGACTCGTTCGCGCCCCAGCCGGCCCGGGTGATCATCTTGGGGACCGGGCGGGCGGGCAGGGCGGTCGATTCAACGTCTCTTCCCGGCGTACGCCTGGGGGAAGGTTGTCGCACTTCGGGGTTGATCAGGTCGACCCGCAGGCCGGCCGGAAGCTTCGCGGCGCCGTCGATCCGGGCCTCGACCGCGTCGGACGGGCCCACCCAGAGCGGGTCGGTCGAGCCACGCCGGTCGCCCGCGGCGGTGCCGTCCGCCTCGACGCTCTGCCAGGCGGTCCAGACGTTCATTTTTCGGGTACGAACGCGGATCGTCCCGGTGAGGGTGGCCCGCGGGTCGGCCCAGCTGATGCCGAGCAGGCTGAACGGGTGGGTGGCGCCGCGGGCCGTCGACGCGGTGAAGGGAACGGACTGCGTTTCCGGCAGGATCGCCGATCTCGGACCGGCCTCGCCAGGCTCGGAACCGATCGCGGTTCCGGCGATGATCATGGTGAGCAGCGCGGCGATGTGGCGTTTCGTCCGGTTCCGGCGCACTCGGACCCCCGTAACACTGGTGGTATCGAACGAGTGACACGTTGCCTCGTGAGGTGGACGGCGTCCCGCGAATCCCCAACTATTTCCAGCTTTTTCATAGCTAAAACGGGTGAAACCGCCTTTAAACGTACGTTTCCTCGAGATTTATCAACCGGCCGGTCGGGCTGCCGATGGATAGATGTGACCCGAGTCGACGTCCTGTCCGCGCGCCCGGCGTGGCTGCTCGCCTCCGTCGGTCTCGTTCTCGTCGCGGTCTTCGGCTTGGGCCCGGAGTGGGTGCAGACCCCGGTCACCGCTCTCATCCTGATCATGGGCATGGTGGCGCTGCACGTCGGGCCCCGTCGCAACCTCGCCCCCGCCGACCGCACCTCGTGGCGGCTGCTCCGCCTCGGCGGCTACATCTTCATCTTCGTGAGCGTGATCCGGGTCATCTGGCCGGCCACCGTGGCCAGCCCGCCGACGGCGCTCACCCTCATCCCGGACTGCCTCATCCTGCCCGCCTACCTGTGCGTCGGCTACGCGTACATGGTGATGCTGCGCCGCCGCCGGGCGGCCGACGACGACCCGGCCCGGGTCGACGCGATCCTGGTCGGCCTGGCCGGAGCGTTCCTGACCTGGACGTTCCTGGTCGGCCCGGCGGTCACCTCGGCCCGCCTGCTGTCGTCGGTGCAGATCGTCGACGCGCTCTTCCCGATCATCGACGTGGTGCTGCTGGTCGTCGTCGCGCAGATGATGCTGGCCGGCGGCTCGCGGACGCCGTCGCTGCTGCTGCTGATCGTCG
>Ga0307509_10007887_pt1 | contig 13750 bp, 10 predicted proteins | sample 10_EM_MG_FD_202245 | JGI IMG/M metagenome (GOLD analysis project Ga0307509, IMG submission 202245) | Populus trichocarpa ectomycorrhiza microbial communities from riparian zone in the Pacific Northwest, United States - 10_EM | ecosystem: Host-associated > Plants > Roots > Unclassified | place...
CTTTTAAATTTTTTTGAAAAAAATATCGTGTTTCCCCCCCCCCCCCCCCCCCCCCGGTTTGGGTTTTCTTGTGATACGAAGGGGCTGAGGGTGGGGGGAAGCAGCCTAATGATGACTGCCTCGATCTAAGGTGCCTGAAGAATAGTTACCGAGGGTCTTCACAACCCCAACCCTCATAAGACGGGCCGTTTCTCTAGTATCTTGTGGAATTCCCGTAGACATGTGCAACAGGGTATGATATGGTGCATATGCTCAGAAGTAGTGTCGTGTACAGTATAAGCAGTCGCGCTGTGCTCCTTGCGAGGTGCCTTAAAATGGAGAGAAAAACAGAGCTGATCTGATCGACCGGAGATGGCAACCATCCCATTCCCGAGGTCGTCCCTCGCTGTCAAGAGTGGCTCCCATGCACCCTCAGCATCCCGGGCATCATCCGGGAACAAAAACTTCTGTCTTTCCAAAACCACGGGAATAGAGCTGAAGACACCTTCCTCTACTCGTCTTGTGTAGGTGATATATTACCGATCGATTATCAGGATATGTTACCTATTTTTTCCGCAGATTTGCCCCTGCCTCTCCGGGCAAATATCCAGCGGCGTGATTCCAACCACGCACTTGGGTGGGGACTCCCGTATGCCTATTAGTTTTCCTTGTCATACTCACACCCCTCAAAGCCCTATAATCAACGTTTCAACGGTCTTACATATCCACATCGGTACGGATGGCAGCTAGCAAGCGGATCTCCATTGATAGCCCTCGGCACCGTCATCTATCGCACGAATTTTTATTCAGGTCATATTTGGCGCCCCCAATCGCCGAGGCCCGAGCATTGAAAGTGTTCGCTCTAGGCCTGGGTTGTCCCAAGGAAAAGCTATTTGAGCTTAAAGAGATATCTGTCAGTGGCGCTGGTACTGGCAACTAAGGATGGTCACGATTAGATATAACTAAAAGTTATCGACTTCTTAAAACAGCAACCGCTGAACTCATCAATGGGATCCCCCAATTTATATAATACATCCACACCTCTTTATCGGTTTCCTTTGCCACCTACAGTATAACTACTTACTGCAGTGCAGCCGGTGTGCCAGAGAACTCTGAGATGTTTGAGCGAGTGAGGCGGATTACGCAGCGCTGCATGAACGAGGCCATGCTGTGCTCGAGTACTCGTACAATACCGGCGCTGCGCGGGTGCGGCATCTGTCATCGCTTGCTGTGGAACTGTGGCGTTGATCCTACCCGGGATGACCGACCTCAAGCACTACCGGTAAGCGAGGTTGAACCTCCCCAACCCAACGATCCACAGGGTTAAAGTACCGGTACTCGAGTGAATTTACAGTGCCGCACACGTAGCAGAGCACTGGCACACAAACCTCCTCCTTCTTAGAAAGCAAAAGTGACCACTAAGGTTATGACTGTACAAGTACTCTTACTGCCCAGTAGGCTGAACGCCCCCCATATAACAGGGCTCCCTGACCTCCTAGCCGTAAGGTCACCGAAGAGAGTATAACTACAGATCCGGGGTAACGGGGTGCTACTGTGTTGTGCCGGTAACCCCACTGGAGCACTTGAGGGTAATGCTTACCAGATTTGGTATTCGTGTCCACTGGAGATGTTGCGATTGGAGTCACTAGCACGGACTAACTTACGGTATTCCCCACTTTTCGATTACGTGGCGACCTGCGGTACTCTCAGTGCTACCGGTGCCAGCTTTTCCATGCAATAGCATCCAGCGTATGATATCGGGCCCAAGTGGTCTAGCCCTCTAGCCGCCGTGGGAACTGGATCAATTGAACTTCACGCCGAACGTTGGGGTTGCCCCGCCCAGTAAGGTTTGTTACTCTTTTTATTTGTCTCAGCAGAGGACTGGGGGTCGTTTTTTTGGGGTGATTTCTCCTCGCTATCTACTCGAGTAGAGAGGGGAATTCCAGAAGTATTGGTGTGAGGTTCGATTATTCTAGTTCTTGCGGTGCTGATATTGGCATCACCAGTACTCTATTGGATAGCGCGATACCGCATTCTAATTATCAAATGCTATGTTTGACCACTACCGTAGTGCGATACGACAACTAATTTTCTAAGCACCTTGTTGCTGTCTCATCCCCTGGAGCTCCTAGGAACCCTTGAACTTTAACTTGATCGACGATCAACCCTGGTGAGGCTATCTCGGTAAAGCCTGCTTACCTATTGTTAGGGTCAGTGGGTCGGGGACGGGCCCTCCCGAGGAGAGAGCAATGGATAGCGGGGTGACATTCACAACTAATAATGCGTGTTCGGGCTGGATAGCCGCCGAAACCAGCACCATGAACCAAGAAATAGATCACCTGCGGGACGGCATCGGGGTTTCTGGGCAATCTCTTTCTAGCGTTTTTTGCTTGCAAAGAGCCTTCCGCTCCAGAAACATACCTACAATTTGAGGTTGGAACGACTTGAGTAGGTTGGAATCAGGGGCCGATTTCGCATTCCGACATCTCTGCACAATATGAGAACGAACGGGCTGTTGGCAGGGAACTGTGACCAAGTGGTATGTTCCAAATTCCCCCCAGCCCCTTTTCCCATGAGAAAATTCGGTTTCCGGGGGAACCGAGGGGGTCTCAGGACATATATCTCCCCCTTAACTGCACCTAACAGCGCTCGACCGAGCGCGCGGACTCATGAACTCGAGTAAAGCAAAAATCCAGCTGGTCCGATACGTTGCTGTACCCAACTTTCCCAGACTATCCGGAATCACGAACGAGAGCTGAGGCAGAGGGGACCATACGCAGTGCTTGTCTTAGACATGTTAAGATAGAGAAGAGTTTAGGCTATCATGGATTGCAAGGGTGTAGAATATGCTCGACACATCATACCATCGTATATTGTTGGTAAACCTGGACCCCGCCTACAAAAGGACGCATCCGCTGTTGGAAACATGTCTTCCCAACCCTCACTAATTAAAGAATAGCCTTAGGTTAGGTGTACTCGTAATGTCCTGACGTTTGTGAACACAACTGCTATTGCATGATGCCAAGATCAGCGCAAAAAAGTTGAATTTTGGCGGTATGTAATAGCAGTTGTGTTCACAAACGTCAGGACATTACGAGTACAGTGCTTGTTTTGGTTTTTGGCATTTGCATATGTCGGTTTTGCTCACCAAAAGCCCGAGTGGGCTACTCTAAGGTTTCGGTGAGCACAGGTGTGCCGAGAGCAGCAAAAGCTGCTAGAGTCGTGACCTGAGACATTCGGGGTTTCCCGGTAAGGCACTGCTGAAAACATTTCAGTCCCTAAGATAACCGCAAAACCTTCCCCAATAATTGAGCCAAAAGCATGGAATGAAATATACCAGTAAAAGCAAGAGAAACCCCGTGAATTATTTGTTATTTTTATTTTTTATTTCCTCTACCATTTCCCACAGTATTATTCGCTTGTTTCAATGTCTTGGTGTGGGCGAGGCCCATTATCGATGGTGCTTGTATGCGGTGATAATTATATTCAACCAACACCCCTGCAATCGATGGCATTCCAAACCCTTTCTCATTAAAATATCAAGGTCTAACTACGTTGAATCCCCAGTCAGCCAATCCTAGCCGAACCCTGCCGTGGTAGGCCATTCGAGCAGAAGATGTTGATGGGGAGCCCATGTTTTTGATTGACAGAGGTCACTTAGCCAGGCGAGGGTGGCACGCATGTGGGCGGGATGCAGGATTCGTGGATTGCCGCAAAAGCCCTTTCGATTCGCTATCTCCGCCAGACCGCCACTCCCGGGATCCAGAAGCAAAAAGTTCTTGGGAAGGGTTAGTGCCTTCCTAACATAGTATAGCCTGAGCCCTTTGGCCCATATTGCTGGATCTCCTTAGCTGGATTTCGCAATCCAATCAAAACCTATCGTGAGCTGATGATGCTGCGGTCTGCAGGGGCAATTCGATGACGAAATCGCGAGAGGTTTTTTTATGGCATCACAGCAGTATTGTAGATTTCCTAAAGGGTTGGGAAAGGGAGCGAACTTTTGTTTTCCTCGCAACAGCGTTCTCAGGGGGGGGGGACGTTGTGAAGTTTTTTTGCTGATGACCGACGAACGAATGAGACGGGGAGGGGCAATGGAATGCCAAGCTATGTGATGCAATTCAGATCAACTCGCTATGCAGCCAAGGCCCTGGCTGATGGAGTAGTTGGCCAATCGGAGCACGAAAAACCTTTGAGCCCCATTCTCAGGAGGAGCTCTCGCTGCGTACTTTAGTGACCGTGCCGGGATTAGGCGGACTGGGGGGAGGAGGAAAATCCCGCCCTCCTTGTGTTACCGCATGCATGGCGGTCTTAGCTGCATAGCTGTTTTTGAGGGGTGCCGGTAACAGCCTGGTCAGATGTATCATGGTCTTGTTATTTGGTCGTCGATCGCTACCAAAACTAGGTGCCCAGCTTCAATTCGGCCGTGAGGAGACTGGAACTATTGTGATATGAATCCTCAAGTTTAGTGCCTTGCCAAGTGCTAATTAAACAGAGATCTCTGGAAAGGAAAAAAAAAGGGACAAAGCAAAAGGATTCGTAACCTTTGGGGCATTTACAATACTTGTAACACGTTGAAAAAGATGGTGCTCCTTTAGACATAGGCTTGAAGTGACTTGGTCCGGCTCATATGATTGTTTCCCGTGCTGCCCGGATTTAGTACGACAGACTTATTTCTCTAGAGAGATTTCACTACTCGAGCACTGTGCCGAGCGTCTAGCAAAAGAAGATTGAAGCGCTTTAGGCATCGTGCGGGTTCAAGAGTTCCCGTGAGCGATAGGATTTGCGGGTGCACAAGAGTAAAGCTCAAATATTAGATATCGAAATAGTGGTGTCTACCGGTAGTCTACTCGAGCGTGGTACTGTATTGGATTCGGAACTCAAGCTAAGGTTTGAAGCCTCGGTTAGGCTAAGTCGGGCTCTGAGCTCCATTTGCCACTGGACAGAGGATTTAATGGCACGGTGTAGTAAGCTCTTACTCTGGTGACAAAATTCGTCGCCCCCCCCCCCATTTTACACCCAAAATGGCAGATTTTAAACATTCCTCGCTCATCTGAAAGCAATATAGAATTAATGAAATTAATGCCATAGTGTAGACAATTGTCTAAAGTTTCAGGAAGAAATTATGAGGGCTTTCCCACTTTATCATGAGGACTAAGAGTTAGGGTCGTGATTGGATATTGCTCCTATACCTTCTTTATGGGAAGCTCATCTAAGACCAGGAGTACCATTTGCCCACTATTGTTATGTCTGGTATTGCGCCATGGGAAGTGACTAATAGAGCTTGCCAAATATAAATGATAATATATTATCCAGATTGGCTCTGAAGGCTCTGGTGAATTTCAACATCCTTTTGCAAAGCAACAAGGCTGTGATTTTGTGACCCATTTTTGGTGTAAAATGGAGGAGGAGGCAACGAAATTTTGTCGCCAAGCTCGTACTTGTACTTGTACAGTGCTCGTATCGTAGCAATGCAACTACAAGTACAAGTAGTAAAATAATGGGAAAAAGTACCCACTTCGACGGACGACCTGTTGGACTTACATGGTCATTAGGAGTCTTCACCTCACCTCACCTCACCTCATCCCGCCCCACTGCATATTATCTCGTTTTCGTTTTCTATTAGAGTCATCGTTAGAGTTTGAGGAAGAGAACACCCCTCGCACAGCTAGGGTACCTGCACTCGCCACCCCATAAAGTGCGCGGAAAAATATCTAGCCTTGGCCCAGCGTTTGTCTACTCGCCCAGGAGGGGGCGATAACGAAACATCAAGGAGCGTCTAAAAAAAGATACAGGGGGGGGGGGAACGACCTTGATATTGGGAGAAAAGCTGGCAGAGACGGTAGACTACTTTACCTGGCTGTTTTCGATCCGAATGGGTCCAAATATCAATAATATTGTAATTGGTATGGTTCGAGAAAGGCTCAAATTTCCGGATACTTTGTGAATTGAGGAGTATGGCGATCACAACACAGCACAGAACTAGTGCAGAGCGGCGAAGCCGACGATCGTGCAGCGCATTTAGACTACCATCGAATCTCACCCCTCTTCAACATCCACCCCTCACTGGGCTCTCACCCCCCCCGAAGTGCACTTACCGCCTACAACCTCTCAGCTCATCCTCCCTGCCAAACTTTCCTTATCCACCCCATATGCGCACCCATCTATGATGACATGATATATAATACAACCACACCCCCTCGCACTGTCCCACTATCGCGGCACTTTACTGGACATTCCCTCAGGGGGGGCTTCAAGTCATCCCTCTAGTCTATCCATCTAATCTACCCATCGCGGGAAATAAATGAATAAATAAAAGTGCAAATAAATTCGTGAAATGGAATGGAATGGAATGTAGTGTAATGTGGTGTGGTGCACAACCCGAGCATTCGGAAAGTGGGGAAGTGGGGGTGTGCGGTGGGTTTGGGAATGCAAATTAGGGAGAGGGGCTGTTGCTCCATATTTGAGTTTTAAAAGTGTTGTATTATACCGGTATCATGCTGGACCCGTATAAGTGGGGACAAGTAGATACGGTATTGGCATTGTAACGATGCTACAAGCAAGTAGAATTCCTATAGCCTTTGTATTTTAACTTATGATGCTGTTGGGCGGTTCCCATGGCGGTGAGAAACGTTTCTCGAGCCCCCTCTCCATCTTGAACCTTATTCCGTCGATGCAGGTAAGAAGGAATGAAGGAATGAAGGAAGGCCTAACAGTAAGCTTAGGTTTTGCTCCCCTGCTCTGGCCACTGGATGAGTGATAACTAGGCTCTGCCTAGCCTTGTCTAGGCGTGTTTGTGGTACGGCTACTGTGGGGTAATTGGCTAAGTTGACATGTGTTGCGCAATCTTTTGTCAAGGTGGGTGGCATTGTATCAGATACACGGACGGATGGAAAGAAAGCCGGTTGTTGTTGTAGAGGAGAGGAGGATTGTAACGTAGTACAATACTTCGGGCTCCTGTTTGCCGCTAACCCGTGATTCTTATATAGGAAAAAAGAAAGAAAGAAAAAGAGGAGATTGGTGGTGAGTGGTTGGTCGGATATACTTGTGCACACCTGTTGGGTGACTGCTGGTCAAGCATGGTATCGGTGCCTGGGCTGAAATGCTTCCTACAATCAGCCGCTCATTTTCCCTTAAGCCCTTGGCGGTATAAGGTGGGTAGACGAGGCCGTTATGTCCAGTCTCGCGGGTGCCGGTACCTGTACTTGTAATGTCCTGACGTTTGTGGGCACAGCTGCTATTGCATGCGGGCAAAAAATCAGCCGGAGCTTCAGGATTTTGGTGGATGCAATAGCAGTTGTGTTCACAAACGTTAGGACATTACGAGTACTAGTATACTACTCTAATATACGACTGTCTTAGGTAATTTTTATAATAGATTCGGAATACGAAAAAAAAAGACCTTGTGATATTTTTATCTGTTGTCTGTGCCACCTCCGGCTGTTGAACTTAGAGGGGAGGGCCGCGCGGAGGTTTGGTGGCCGAGGTTTGGTTTTGGGTTAGAGGTGGTTGGCTAATTGGATGGCTGCGGGACTTTATGATACCTCTGTCTGCTATGGGAATGTGCTACAGCATTAGTAGCTATATCGAGTGAGAAGTGGTGAAGGCGGATTAATTGATGCATGAGTGTCGTGAGAAAGGATTTTTTGGTAGTGGAAAAGGGATAATAATATGACGAGTGTTAATATATACCAGTAGCTTCAGCGGAATATTTCAGCCCTCTGGAGGCTCCTAACAACGCCGCTCTAAGTAGCTTTGGGACAGATATTCCGGCTCATTGTGGCGGGGTCGATTCCCCGGTACCCGTGTAGCCAAGTGCTGTACCAAGATCATGCAGCACTCTGCTCGGGCGGGCGGCTGAGTGCCGGATTCCTACTCTCGACGTTCTAGGCCTGGTCACGATTGTTGGGGTAACCTTTTATCTTTCTCCCTTCTCCGTACTTGAGTGTTGTTTGCTTGTGGTACAGGCTCTGTTTCTCCATCTGTCGCGCATGATACCAGTACTGTGCTGCAGCACGGAGCCAGGCTTGCTGTTACCTGAGAGCCCCCACACTATGCTTCTGGGAGCTGGTCTGGAGGCTGTAATGTATTACTCTGCAGACGCCGAGCTTAGAAGATGGAAAGAGAGAACCAATATCCTAGAAGAGAGTAGAATACGGTAGTTGTCCTGACTCAATGATTCACTGCTTGAGCTGTGGCTTGCGCATTGAAGAAGGGGGCTGTTACAAAGTTGCATTCGTTGGGATAGGTGAGAGTCCCACCCCGTAGACATAGGTACCGTATGCTGGTAGACTTTTAGAGCACGCTAGTGATATTGGGGCGCCGTTTTGGTTGATCACTTTCTGTGACGCTACGTCATTTTGCTGAACACAACCGAGAAAGAGAGACATTAGCTAGGTCTTCCCTTGGAAAGTTGGATCTCTAGATGCAGGTGCACGATCGGATCCACAGACCGGGTGAATACGGTACTTTCCATTACCGTGCCAGTAGCCTAGGCTCGTATAAAAATTGAGCGAGTGCGTAACCCGCTGAGGGAGACCTGGGCCTCTCTAGCCTAGTTGTTGAAACCTAGAAGCACAGTAACATTATCGACATGACAAACGTCAAAGGCACCGCTGAGGATGCAAATTGAGGACAGAGGCAATAGCGATACTCGAGGAATTTGTGATGAGGTCCAGTGAGGACACTCAACAGTGCTTCCATATCGAGGCTTCCGTGGTTCTTGTGAAGCTGAAGGGAGCCATAGCTTGGGCTGTGCTCTCGTGCCGGGTCGGGGACGTTTGGCCCAGGGTTTGGTCCTATCAAAAGCTGTCTGGGCGAGAGAGACAGCATCAGTATGGGCCATCAATTGTAGGAATGGGGTTGGCCGGATTAAAGTCACATCATGGGTGTTTTCGTGAGTTGGTTGTACAACGGCAAGTCCCTACCGGCACGCCGTTACAAGGAAAAATCCCTGCAGTATAGGGGCCCTGGCAGACGATACAACAGTTCAAAACGTGCTCCGCCTGCCGAGGCCATGGTGAAGAATAAATGCCAAGTGGAGATTCCTTCGTTACTAGATTTCCAGACCTCGAGCGGCTATGAGAGGTATTCTGCTATTAATTAGATTAAAAATTAGGAAATCCGGGTCAGCTTATAGCTTAATCGCCCGATGCCCACAACTCAAACTCTCAGCATGTCTTTATGGAATTCTGAGCGCCTGAACACGACCATCACAACGGAAGCGCTGGCCCGGGTGTGAATAATGGGGCGGCTTCCCGATGGATAATGATCTGGTAGGTGAATCGTTTTTGGCCAACTCGTCTTAAGGGCATGTGCACCGAGCACAACCTGCATGTAATCGTGGGGACAGGAGTGGCGAGGTAATCCCAAGCGCTTATAGAAGTACGACGGTAAGGCGATGCTTCTCGCTGTAGCAGATTGTAATAATTAATTTAAATGGTCATCGAATATCGAGTACTATAGTTACTGTCGAGAATGACGACGACGATGGTTATGACACATACTGTGACGACCAGCTGAAGTTAACTAAACTAGATTCTGGGCGAAGGGGTTTCGAAGAAAGTCATGATTTCACGAACCATCGCCCCTTCCGCTGGGGTGCCATTGATATCCTTGACGTTTTATCTTCTCTGCTAGATAAAGTTTTGCATTTTTAGAGAGGGAAATTTCTCCTAAGTCCATTCTAAGTCCATTGAGTCATCCAGGGCCCATCATCGCACAGTAATAGTCACTGACAGAAAGCTGGAATCGTCAATCCTGCTCCCAACTTATTAGATTGAATAGCCCCTCAATTGACAAGATAGAAAAACCACCCCCAGGCCAACAACCCAAATTAGCAAATAGACCGAATTAAAGGCTATCCATGAGTGCTACTTGACTGTCAGGCAAGTCGAGTACTCGAGCTGAGGCACCTGGACAACGCAAGTAGCAGAAATAGAATACATCGAGCACTGCACGATAGGGAAGATGTCCAATTAAGGTACTCGCGTGCATTTTTAGTTGGGTTTAGCAACGGATTGACTTGGTGTTGTCTATCAGGATGAACCATGTTAGTCCCGATTTGGGAATATCAACAGCGATCACTCGGTTACGACAGATTGACGATGGAGGGAGGCTTTACCAAAAACCTTGTTGTCTACTGTATTCTAGCTTTCTTTCCCATCACAAACGGCCTCCCAGGCTGGGGGTAAATTCGATACAGGAGTTAAAAATTCGGATACTACTGTACAGTACAGGTGGTAATTTACTCTTTTGAAAGCTTTGCAAATATTGATCTTTAACAATATAGATTGGCACACCGCAAGTACCTGCGCCGGGTGTCCGATGGTTTTGTGCTCAAGTAGTCCGCGCAAGTACTATACTCAGACGATTCCTATGAGAAGGATACAGCATTCTGGGCCACTATTGATACTGCCATGCCGTTTTTCTGATAGCAAGACCACCCACCCTTAGCCTATTGCAGTTCTCGGAGGATTTCGATACCTGTGTTTCTTTCCTAAATTGGTAGCGATTTTCACAGGTTTGTCCAACGAGCAGTGACACCTCATGACATCACCTTTTTCCATATAGCTTCCCTTATCAAACAAACCTACTGGTACCATACGATACTCCCCACGCCTCCCCGAGACCGCCTTCATTCCCTCTCCCTTACAACTGCATTCTCTCCCCCTTCCTCTATAGGCACCCCCCCGGACGATATTTTCGCTCAACCGGAAGAATTTGAAACTCTTTGACCTCACTTGCCACTAATCTTAGCCAATGGGGCTCTGGAGCTCCCGAAAGCCCGATGATGAGGTTGATGATGGGGACGCCGAATCCTCATATAGGCCCGGACCTAGAGATCCTGACGAAAGGAGCAGTCTGCTGTCTCCTGCTGCAGGCCCCCGCCGCCTCGATCCAGATGATCCGGCCGTCACGCCATACAATCTTTTGTCTGTGAGATCACTGAGATGGGTTTCTCTCGTTCTCCTAGTGATCTCCTCTCTATGGTGGATTCTTCTTCTGATATCTACCTTTGTAACTCCGCCAGCTATGCACTCGCGGGGTAGTGGGTTCTTTGATTTCGCGTTAGTACCTCCCTTAAGTAGGCCCAGACCAGTCGCTAACGCACCCCTCTAGCTATACGACGCTTGCTACTGGAAGCTTGGTTGCCCTCCTCATATTTTACGTCACGCCTTCCAGATCAGAGCAATACTCTTGGATTGCTCTTTCTATCCTGCTCTTAGTCGACACTATTATTATTTTGTCGGTACCACGCATCCGTGGAGAAGAGGGATGGGTGGGAGTTGTGTCCGTCGTATGGGCAACCTTGGTCAGTGCTTGGGCTGTATGTGAATCTCCTTCCAGTGTTTCCGGTCTAGATTGCTGTTTCTGGATATGTGGTGGTGGTAAGCCAGACTAATGTACCGGTTTGGCAGGTACTTTGTGACCGCGTTGTCGAGTACGGCAAGGTTGAAGAGGAGGAGCGCTTGACAGGGCGTAGGGAAACAAGGAGGTCATTGAAAGAATGGCTTTCCGTTTTCGCCGTTACCATAACCCTCATGGTCTTTATCGCACTAACTGTCCTGTTCACTGGAAATCTGATAATTCGTGCTCGTGATTTATCTCTTGCACCCCCCGGAACGAGATATTTTGTGGACGCCCAGAAGTATGAGGTCCACGTATTTTGCCTTGGTGATGTAACAAATAGCCGTGGAGAGAAGGCAACTACCGTCTTGTTGGAAGGGGGGGAGGATCCCGTTGAATATGGGCTCGAAGGTTGGGCAAGGGATGCGCTCAAAAACAAGACGATCAATCGTTATTGCTATTGGGATAGGCCTGGCATGGGTTTCAGCGAAAATGCTCCCAGTCCTCTCTCGGCGGGCATGGCTGTGGATGCCTTGTCCGAGGCACTTTCGAGGGCCGATGAATCTGGGCCCTGGGTCTTGGTTTCCCACGGTGTTGGAGGGTAAATACATCCTCTCTCTCGCTATTGGAATGTTTTATAACTGACAATTGACTAGCATCTATTCTCGTATATTCGCTTCCCGCCACACCACAGAGGTCAAGAGCTTGCTCCTAATTGATGCTCTTCCCGAGTCTCAACTTGAGCGTATAGGGTCCGCTGGTCGAGGCTTCGTTTTGTGGTTACGCGGAATCATAAGTCCCCTCGGGATTGATCGTTTGATGGGGGCGATTTTCAAAGGGCGCTCACGCAACGATCGTGTGATCGGCCGGTCTGCCTATCAGAATCCTAAACAGATCAAAGCAAAACTTCAGGAAAACCTTGTAGCAACGACCTTCACGAGGAATGAGGTCGTTGCTGCACGCGCAATTCTACCTCGAGATATCCCCTTGGTGGTCGTGAGCTCTGGAAAGGCAGTAAAAGCGGACAAAAAATGGGATGATGGTCAAAGAGAGCTGACCGAGCTGACAGACAATTTGGTAGCCTGGGATGTTGTGGACCACTCCCCGCACGAAGTTTGGAATGACCCTCAAGGACGTGCGCTTTTAGAGAAGAGAGTGGGTGAGCTGGTGCGCCGGAAATGATAATGTTTCAATGACAGTGATATTTAGGGTGGGGGTTGTCAGTCGTTTCTCATTGGCATAACAACACTTTGCAGAGTCATCCTTTTTCTTTTTTCTTTTGTTCCAAGCCTCTCCTTTTCTGTGTCTCTGATCACTCGATTTTGTTTTTGAAGCGGGCCGCACGAGATTGGTATTATAATTTGGAACATATAGGGATTCTACTTGTACTTAGGGGGCTGGCACAGGCACCGTATTGCTTTGGATATGTGGGGGAGGAATGTCGCATAATCCCAAGGACTGAAAGCCAATGCATAGTGCATCATTTCGATACCATGTTCTAAAGTTCCTCGTCCACCGCCAAGCTTGGTCCTTGTTAGCCGTTATCCCATATCAGCAGAGGATGGTCAGATAGAGAGCTATAGGATATGTTGAACATGTTTTTGTCGTGCCGCAAGATTTTGAAATCCACTAACTTATCTCTGCCAGCCCTGTAATTCCCAGATCCAGAGACAGAAACCCCCCAGAAGGAATAGCGTTTTGCCGACAATATAAGATCTACCCGCCAGGCGTCTTGGATCCTGCCAACTAGTATTCGCAATTCTATTGGCCTATCAAACCAAACCTATCCTAAGACGGGCTACTCTCGACAAATAATCTAATAGTGTACTCGAGTATACCAGGAGTTTCACGGCATTTCTACTAAGCTTTCTTGATGACTAGAGCACATTCTGTCACTCGGTAAACTAGTTCAAGCCGCTAAAATAGTGATTTAGAGTGATGAACCGATTTAGTTATCATACTTGTTTGACATCGGCAAAACGCGCGAGAGATATACCAGATATCGTACTTAAAAGTGAAGGGGCAGCTTTGATTCCATCTCACTCACGGGGGTTCACACGGATGAACTGCTTGTCGCGAGCTGAGCCGGTGCCAACCGGGGAAGAGCATCACAAGGGGAAATAGCAACCAAACTAGCAAGTACAAGATGACAGCCCAACCAATTTTGTATCCCAAAGTATCATACCTAATCAACTTAGTTAGAACCGACGATGGCCGCTGCATACCGGTACCTTTGATGCGGTGGCCAATTTCTACCCCACAACCAGGCCCGTACCTAACCCTACGGCAGGACCGGTGAGAGCTCTCTTTTTTTTGGTACAGTTACAGATCAAAAATAACTGAACGCCCCCCGGTAACTATTGGAATTAGATAACCAACTCGCTTATTAGGACTGGTTGTTAGACTAGTAAAAGTTTTTCCCGTT